>Ga0302191_10000665_pt1 | contig 22219 bp, 15 predicted proteins | sample II_Bog_E3_1_FD_198775 | JGI IMG/M metagenome (GOLD analysis project Ga0302191, IMG submission 198775) | Peat permafrost microbial communities from Stordalen Mire near Abisko, Sweden - II_Bog_E3_1 | ecosystem: Environmental > Terrestrial > Soil > Wetlands > Peat | place: Sweden: Abisko...
GAGCTATCACCATATCCATCGATTTATTGCGCTTTTTATTCCACGCTTGCCAACCTATCATCCTAAATATCCTCTAATTAATTTAATCATTTCTCAAGAATAAGTCTAGATAATCATTGTATGATCATGCTAACATACTATTTGAAAAACCTCTGCTTTAAATCCTATAATTTTATTGAGTTGATCTCCACATAGTGTGACAAATAGCTGAACACTTTCATCGCTGCTGGAGACCCATTTTCCTTAAGATCCACCTTCAACCTTTGAATATAGCACAAATCTGTAAAGTGAATCTGCTCCTCTTTGCTGTACTCCGAAGTTTAAATTCCGACTAAAAAGCGGTCCTTCTCTCTGATCGATTCACTCTTGAAAATCTTCATAAATCTATCAGATATCATGCTGATAACTCTATCCTCTACCTCTGTCAACTTTAAGGAATACGTTTTCCAAGTATTTTGTATCCTTTGATAAAGTAACTTGACAGTTTCCAGCAAATTCTTAACGACGTATACATTCTTCTCCTTCTCGAGTTTGTCATTGATTATGCTGATGTTATTGAGACAGCGAGTGGCTAACAGGTACAGAAACTCGATTGAATCGCGCTAACATAAATCAATGAGCTTATTCTTTTCGATTGAATCAATGATTTAGTGATAGATTAACTCTGTCTTTAAACATTCGAGATGGGTCAGTTTTACCCATTCGTAGAGGGCATCCTCCTGCGTTTTGATTTACTTTTTCTTCTAGTTAGCTTGTACTTGCGTGATTCTGATCAGTTGCTGCGGATTTACTTCTAAATTTTATTACTTAAAATGAAACACAAGATCTTAACCTCCACCAATCATTTATTTTTACAGATTTTCAGTGTTTTTCGGAACTATCAAAACAAAGTTAAATCTAAACTAGTTATCTAGTTCGCCATTGGTTTCCTTAAATAGTTCATGAGCCACTAGCTACTTCCATCCAAGTCGTTTATCGCTCTCAATTACTAGGATTTGCCTTAAGAATTGAGTAACTTCCTTCGAAGCAGTATAACCGTTACAAGTGAATGTTTATTGATCCAGTATCTTCTTGGTTTTTATCTCTTCATAAAGTTTGTGGGCATTTGTTGATGTGTATGGAACTTTACCGAAGATCATTTGGAAAAAGATGATCCCGATGGACCATATGTCGGCCTAACTCATAGAAAGAGTACCTTAAGACCATAAGGCTATTTTTTCATGACTTCCGGAGCCATCGTGGTAATTGTGCCCAAAGTTGTCATACGTATTTCTGCTCCTGGATCAATTTCCTTGGAAAATCCAAAATCTGCAATCTTATATATTCCATTATGCGACAATATATTTTCTGCCTTTAAGTCTCGATGCACTATCTTATGGCTATGCAATTCGGCAATTCCATTTATGATCTGCTTGAGAATAAGTATAGCTTCCTTTTCCGGTATTTTAAACTTGGTGTCGATCTATTGCTGAAGAGTACCTCCGTTACAATACTCGATCACCATTATCTTGAGAGATTTGCTTTCATACGTGTCAAAACATTTAATCAGGTTGTCACCATTGCATAACATCATTAGCTGGGATTCAGTACGACAGAGACGCCTGCGAATCTATTTTATACGTTAGCTGGGCTAAAGCTAAATTGCTTCGATATCTAGAACCTTGATGGCGACCACGCTTTTTGTCTAGTCATTCATTCCTTTGTATACTGCTCCATAAGCCCCTTTACCAATTTGTTAATAAACAACGTATTTACCGATTTTGGAATTGGCTATGCTTTTGCCAAGCTTCCGATACTCTTCATAGCTGAGATTGAGCTGATGAATTCGTCTGATCATTAAATTATTTTAAAAAGTAATATTTATTTATGATACAATCAAATGGCCAGCAAATCATAGTTATCTTAGCAGGTAAGACATTATGATGAAGCCACTTCCTTTTAAATCTGCAATTATTTTTTTATGTATGATCACCATTAGTATTCTATACCTACTATTATTCTAAATTCTATTTAATGATTGCAAGCATTCTTTTAGGTATACTAATTCTCGGCTTATTGCCAATTCCCACAGCATCTGACTACATTCTCAATGATAATACTAACGGCAATGGTGGTCAAGGTCTAAATAATCTCATCAATGGCACTAACAACACTTATTTGGGCAACCAGAACACAATTAATGGAAAGCAAAACACTGTCAATGGAAGCGATAATTCGATTAATGGCTCGCAGAATTATGTGCAAGGCAGCAATAATGTTGTTGGAAACATATCAGACGCCCAACTAACACTTTTACAGAATCAGATGGCGCAGCAAATGCAAGCCAGATTCCAAGGATTATTTCAGAAAGAGCCTGCAAATATATTTTTACCGCCTGTTTCAACACTAACTCATGCATTAATCACCTCCAATGCAACAAATAGTACAGCAAATTAATCATTATTTTCAAATCAATCCCAGGCTTTAAAAAATTAACCTCTATCGACATCTAATCAAACTCAATCAATTGTATCATCTTCATCAGTGTTACTAGCATAATCATCGGTATCTTAATATTCTAATTCTTCTTCCAATATTTCTTTACAATAATCTTTCCCTTCAACTTCTCCTTCCGCCTCAATTTTACCTTCTCCATCATAAAATACATCTTCTATTGAATCCTCTTCGTTATAATATCCTCAATCAAAAGCCACTAAAATTTTTGACAATTCATCAACTAAATCTATCAATATTAATAGTATTTCAAATGTCTTTAAGGACAGAGATTAGCTAACCCTAATTTTTCGATCTTATGGCAATATTTTGGGAGTTCACTAAATAACTGACATATTTAATCTCAGAATAGATATGCCAGTTCTGTTAAATCACCTCTGCATTAGATTTCACAAATGCAGTAATTCTAATTCTATAACCCAACGGAATCTCTTTTTTTCTTCAGTCTATCCATCCATCTGATAGTTATGAGTTAATGATATGTATTTACTATTAAATAAGACGTTATAGATAAATTTTGATCAAAATGATCAATAATTATCAGTACTGGGCTCAGATAGGTCGAGAGAAATATTGTCATCCTCGCAGTCATAATATATATTGATTAACTTGGCATTCTCTTACTTTGGCTGAGGACAATAATGAAGACTACCTCCACACTGCTTGCCTTTAACTTTGATTTTTGTTTTGCTGAAATTACCCTGTTCTAATGCTCTCCCATGGATGATAATTTGTTTTTTGAGTTGTTAGTTTTAATGTTTAAGTTGGTCATTCTCTCGACTGATAGTCTGATAGTCATTCTTGAGTCTGAGTAGCATGGTATTCTAAATTTAATTGTACTTAATCTTCTCATTGAGCTTGGTGATTTCCTTCTTAAAGCCATCAATTCTGCTCATCAGTTCCTCTTTAGACTTTAAGTAATAGGTCTCCTGCAGCGACAACTGTTCTATATTTCTTTCAAGAGTTTGATGTAGGTATGAATTTTCTTCTCTAAGACTATCATATTTATCTGTGAGTTCTTTGATGACTCCAAATTTATGATTTAGTTGCTATTCCATTTTGTTATATTTTTCATTGAGAATTTCCACTATCTTTTTGTTGTTTTTGCAGTAACAGCATTCAACTGAAATTATTTTCTCACTGATAGTGCTGGCTTTGGCTAAATTGGATAATCGTTAGCAACTTCTGTCGTTGCGGACGTAACTTCCATTCAAAGATATCATCGAAGCTGTAGGGCGTTTCAGATTGGCCATGCTAACATCGTGGAGATTGCCCTCAAATTGGATATTACTTTTATTCACAAATGGTTGGTCACCCACCTTTAGAAAAGAATTTTTATTCAGGACTTCCTTCAAGGATTGCATGTTAATAGAATTTTCGCAATTATTCTTCTATGAATTTTTAGATAGAGAATTTCTAGTCCCAAACAAAACCCTTTTCACTGACTTAGAACTATGGATTTTTTACAGTTTATTTTTGCTGTGGCATTATTCTTTTTCAGTATAAAATATCTATGAAAGGCTTTACTGCCTGCTAAGAGACTTTTGAAGACCATTCTATGGTTAGCATTTGATAGCCTTCGATGATGAGGGGATAATATTTGAGCGTATCATGGACTAATCTAACCCTTTTCTTTGCTTATCTGAGATCTGCACTGTAGTGGTGATTCCTGGTTTCCGAGCAAACGCCTTCTTTTTAGTTGCAAATTCAGGCTATGTCTGAAGATTAACTGCTGAACTGGAAGAAAATCCCCCTTTCAATACTTTGTTTTTATTGGAATAGCTCATCGAATAAAAAAATAAATAATAAATTCGATTCCCCTCGAGTTGATATGAAAAATAAAATGTAGTAGTCCATGCTAATACTTTAAAAGTAAGATAATTAATCCATTTGGAAAGGATTCAAACTGGTGCACCAAATTACAGTACGATTTCAATAATATGAAGGATCTGTTTAATGTCTAAGTTTTTACAGTCAAAAGACGCATCCTAACCGATAATGATTGTAATTTGCTAAGAGTATCATTTACCCTTGCTTTTACCTTGTCAAACTTAATAATTGTCTTACCATAAATTATTGATGTTTTTGATTCCAATAATGTAAAAAGTCTTATGTGAGATTGAACTGCGGGGATGTGACTAAAAAACTATCAATAATAAATATCCTTTTTATATTTTTAGTTGTTGTGCTAATTGATTGATTATTATGTAACATAAATCAAAATACATCGTTTGCCAACGGTGCGCCTTAATATTTCAAAAAATATAGTCGTAGCTACTAAGGAAAATTGATTTGCTCAATTTACGAATCAAAGAAATGGAGTATTTACTCTACCAGACATCAATAAAAATAACCTATTCTGATAGTTTGAATGGCAAAAACATCAATCAGTACTCAGCAGCGAGTCTACCTTCTCAGTCTAATAATTTAACCTCTTTTTAACAGCTGCACAATAATCTATAGAACGGAGATTTCCTGCATCAAGTCAATAACCAAAATGAAGGAAGTAATTTAAATGTTATCAGAAGTAATTAAAGTCAAACAAATCCTCATAGCAAGCAAGATATAAAGATTTATCCATAATAGCTCGACATAAATATGAAAAGATAGCTTAATAAAGCTGATTCAAACTTAATTAGTCAATTAGATATAAGTAAAGAAAATGAGAGAAAGCTATAGCTAGAAGAGTATAAATAGTATACTAAACATCTGTTAAGAGGGATAATGAAAAGTCCTTTATCAAATAAGTTATATTTAGCTTGATTTTATATTATATTAATATTGATAAAGATAATTTTGATCATAACTTAGCTCCTACCACTTCTCCATAATTGGCATATGAGTTATATTTTACGTAGTCTTTCGCAATGGGCACTTTTAGAGCATGAACGGGTACGTTAAAGCTTTAGATGATTGGATCCACGTTTTTAGCGGCTGCTTTGATAAGTTCGTTATAAAGACTCTTAAATTACTTGCTGAGATTAGGACAAATCCAATTTTAAAGGAGTAGTATACTCATTTATCTGATAATAACTTCCCAAGCAAAGAGTAGGAAATACTGTTTTGTCATTTATTTACTGGCAGTTAGTTTTTCAAGACTTTATACACAACTAGCAAATGTTAGCCGTTCCCCATAAGCCATAGCAAGCTATTGAGTCTCATCACTCACTTCAAACATTAAAATTTAGTAGTTAGTTTTGCCACTTTACTTTAATTGAGTCATTTTGTTAATCAGCTTATTGAGTTTAAACCTTTCCAGCATCAGGAAGAAGGTATTGAGCGTTTTAAAACAATAAAGCTGTTTTTGATCAGTAATTTTGATAAAATCTCCAGAATAAAAATAGTCTGGGTTTTTGAAGAAGATAGAAAGCAAATCTTTAACCACTTTTATCATCAGGACTCGGTTGTCTCCTTAAGCAGTCATAGCTGCATGACAGCTAGCTATGTATTATCCATAGAAATTCGCAGCGAGAAATCCTTGTCCACCTGATCTTTACCTGATAATTGCAACACTTCTTTCACCATGCCATCCAATCAAAGTTTTATCTACGCAACAAATACTCAAAAGATCATCTTCATGGCCCTTTGGATTAGCAAAAACTGATTTAGCATAGTTATGAAGCATATTTAAAGCCAATCCTCGAGCTATGAGTGGAATAAGTGCATTTTTCTGCAGCTGATAATCGAAAATGGGAGTTTAAGACATACCATTAGGGCTGACCCCATTCCTTTGCTTAGAATATTTAATAGCGATATAAGCAACTGATCTGAATCCTCCCAAAGTCATAGAAGCGATACAAAGCCGGCCACTGAGTAATCTTTCCGTAACCTTAAAGAATCTCTGTTGGATTCCTTTGATGGATGATGTAAAATTGCCATTTTCATCCACATCAGAGTATTTGTTCATCATATTTACTCTTGGAATTCTGACGTTGTGAAATTTTAAGGCAGCATTATCAACACCATTCAATCCTATTTTCATACCCATGTCATTTATCTCAACTCCTTCCAAACTTTTCAACTTTTTATCTCTAATTGGCACAAGAAAAGCATTAACTCCCTCGTGTTTTCCCTTGACGTAGGTTTGAGCAAAAACAAGGGCGTAGTTGGCATGAATAGCTCCATTTGTAATCCAGTACTTTTGAGAGAGCACAGTTGGACAGTCAATGATGAACTCTTTTGTTTTCTCATCATAGGTCGCAGTGGTTTACATCTTGACGGCATTGTTCCCGTAACCCAATTCCGTCAAGCAGAAACATCCAGTGACTTCGAGCGAGTCGATTTGATCAAAGATATACTTATGCCTGTCGGTGTGAAGTGCGACTATTGATCCTCCAAATAGATTATAATGAACTGTAAATTTGGTGGCAGTTGATCCAGCAATACTTCCAATCATCTCATGGGCTGTGAATATGTTGGTGGGGTCATTGAAAAAATTACGAACTGACACAATGCCTGATTTAACCACTTTAGACAGTTGCCCATAAGCAAGATTTCTTTGAGAAGAAAGATCAATGTTGTATTGAGGGGTCCATATTTAGTCATTGAATAGATCAAACCATCTCTGCCTCTTTTCATACTTGTCGTGGAAGATGAGTCTCTGCAAATCTTACATTTTGAGATGAGGTGTAATAAGATATATCTAAATGAATGCAACGACCTATCCGGTTAACCGGTTAAAATCGATAAGAGATATAATTAATAAAACCAAATATCTATCTTTTAAAATGGTGGAACTTAATTTATTTTATCATTGGCAAATCGTTAAATGAATATATTCTTTATCTCAGCATCGGCAATAATAAATATTTTGTTCAGCTTTTTTTACAAATTATATGCAAGTTAGAAGTAGGTAAATAGAAGTTAAAGCAGAAATCATTCCTCTCTATTCTGTAAGTAGGTATTATACACTTCAAAAAATATTTTGTCCTCCTATTACTCCTCGGAGGGAGAAGATAAAACTAATTCTTCACTATGAACTCCTCTTCTGTCTAATTGATTGCGGGTGGATGTTGTTGGTTAGGCTTTGCTCTCCGTTTCTGATGAGTGTTAAGGTTAACTTACGAATGATCTGATAAGCGATGGTTTTTTGTTACCTGTTCCTCGCTTTGACACTTATTTTTCAGGTGCCTTCTTATCCTTCCGATGCATAATCAGAAATATAGTTGCAGCGGCAGAAGTGGCGATGATTAACTCCTTATGGCTGATATAAAACTCTTTGGCAGATGTAGACAAAGACGTCACAATGGGAGCAACGACCTCCTTCGAAGTATGTGTGAGATATTAACCGGACAGCTTCAAAAATTGTAAAGAGGACTCCAGAAAATTAGTGATATGCTCCATAATAAAAGATTATGCGTGAAGTCATACTGGTACGATTAATTAACTTGATAATAGAGCTCAAAGACAAAATAGTTTATTTTTCTAAATAGATGTATTGAGCGAAGACAAATCAATACTTGAGAATATCAAGAAAAGAAATACTTTTTATAATGTGAAGCTGTTCAATTCTTATCATTAAGATCGATAACATAATCTATTTTATTAAGGCATAGTATCAGACATCGGGCTAAATAAGTCACCTTTCATGCATTCTAACCAGTTTATCCATCCCTTCCAGAAATTATAGCATCTCCACCATTTGATCATGCAATCTCACAAAGTTTTCAAAATTTAAATCTTCAAAAATAATGCCTGAAGAATAATATTAGTTTTCATACATCTTTATCACATTGTAATTAAGCAATCTTTGATTTTGTTTTAATCCATCTGTAAATTAGAAGACGGGTTTGGCTAAAATAATTTATCCTAACTACCATCACAAATGCTATTTCTTTACTGGTTTCGTCTTGCGGAGGGGGCTTGAAGGCGCCTCAGTGTATTCAGATTCCTTTCTCTTGGAAGGTAGTACTGATTTTGACTTTCTCAATTCTTGGCGTTTCAGCAAATTCAACATTTTTTATTCCTGGTTCAGGCGTGCTCCTTGCATTTCCAGAAACTGGGCTTGAGGAGGTAGTTGTTCGAGTATGTTGTATTAATCAAAAAGGTTAATTTAAGGTATGACAAGAGAAAATTGAGTTGAAAGCTGTTCCTTGTGTAGGGAATCAAAGTAGTTTCTGTAATCATCTTAGTGATTGTGGCTTTAAGTGGAAAGTTTTAGTAGAATATCCAAACTGTTTTCTTAATAATAGCAGAGCTAATTGTCAAACATTTACTCTTTACAATTATTATTCAATCTACATATCCATCATCAATATAAGCATTTATGAATCCTTTCCCTTCATTGATAAATCACACCCCTCAAAAATAAGTCGAAAATGCAAATTTAACCCTATGAAGTACCTTGGATGATAAAATTGATATTTGGATTGCTGACTGTTAATTTCGATTAAAAATTCCAGCAATGCATCTGTTGTAAGTAGATGTAAAAGAAATATAACTATTATAAATGTTGAAGTAGTAATAGTCGCAATAGCAATCTGAAAATCCTTTGCTTGGTATTTTTTAAGACGGAATCGAGGAGTTTGTGCTAAGTCAAAAATAGAGAGGGAGTTAATATGTCTCAAGAGCCACCAAACATAAGGCTAAAATTGAGAATATGGTAAGGGATATGAATGATCCCTAACTCAAGAAAAAACGACATCGCGAACGCAGATAGGGAGAAAAGGCTAAAATACGAGGAATTATGTAAGGAATGAATCAGGAGTAAGTTCGAATCTTCATATAAACTCGCAAAAAGACCAAGGCCTAAAATCGATTCAAGGTGCGCTAGGGTATTAAAATAGGGCAACCCATTCTAATAGATTTAGTCTTTGAGTCAAAAATGAACGGCAAGGAAAACAAATCCCTCGCTAAACAAATGGAACTTATTACAAAGGCTATTAATCATGTAGAAAAACCCCCAAGCATTCATCTTTGCAATCTTCAAGAAGGTGTATTAAAGCCACAGCTAGAAAAGATGGGCTATAACTTCTGGCCTGTGACAGTACACACTGATAGTATATCTGAAGTAGGAAATCTAATAGGGAAAAAACTTATTTACTTGAGTCCTGATGCTTAACTCACACTGGATTTCATAGAAGATAGTATATTTTTAGTTAGTTAGACTGCGCCTTTGTGCTGGGAGGACTTATAGATCGAACCATCATAAAGAATGCAAGTCTAAACCGTGCCCGTGCTCTAGGAATTGAAGCACGTAAATTACCAATAAAGCAATTTATGAAATCCAGATTGTGCCTTAACCTGGATCACGTGGTTATGATGCTGTGCAAATTTAAATAAACGGGTGATTGGAAAACTGCCTTCGATTACGCCGCCCCCAAGCGCTGGAAAAGAGACTATCTTTAAATAAAATAAGAAGAGAACGCTGATAACAACTAATCTTCATCGAGCAATGATTCTGCCGAAGAAAACAAATGATATGTATATTGAAAGTTAATCTTGATCTCAACTCAATATGGATTTGAACACTAATTTTATCGTTACTTTATGGAAGAAAAGACCCTGCTGATCAGCTCCATGTAGAAGCTGATAAAGTACCGTTCGCCCTAGATAGTCATATCGTGGTCAGCCGCAAAAATCAGGAAGAAATCTTTGCTTCCCTCAGTCGAAATGATTTCAAGAAGATCATATCCAACTTAGAAGACGATGGTCAGCGTATCTTTTTACTTAGATAGGTTTAAGAAAGATATCACTTGCACTCATTACACAGCTCCTCTATAACAACCCAAGTCTCAAGGAAAAGTTTTGTCATATCATGAATATACCCTTAGTAGCTGGAAGAGTAACACAATGCTGATTCAGGTAGCCTTAAACACTAAATTATGCTGCTCAAGCAAGGACAACATGGCAGGAGAAGCGAACAGGAATATCAAAGAAGTGTTTACTTTACTGAAAGAACCCATTCGCGAACGTACGGATAAACTGATACAGGAGAAGAACAATCGCTATTTTGGTTTATTAATTATGAAGGCAAGACATAGGGGAAAATTCAACTCGAGTATGTCAACATCACCAGTCCCCAAAGCATAAACCTCAACGAGCTATTAGATCCTCTTCATTGCATGATAGGATTCGTTCTACATCAGCGCAGCCACTCTAAACTTGAAATCCATCCACAGGATGGACAGATGCAACGAATTGCTAATTAAGGCAAGAGGGGTAAAAGTGACTACGAACCGAATGTTCGAAACGTTCATCAGGTAAACAACTACTTCAAGCCAAGTTGTAACTTTAATCCTATTTAGTCAATAAGCCAGACCAAATGAAATACGCTCAGCCTACGAATCTAAATCAAAGTCTGAGCATTCATGCTCAAGGGTATGCAACAGACCGAGATATGATCAACAAAGGGGGGAGGAGAGCCGTGAACATTAGTTTACATCAATAGGCGTCGATACAAATGGATCCTAAAATAGCAGGAGAGATGACCCCGCTGCCGATAAATCAATTTAAGAACAGTTCAGTTGATATAGAAAGCACTGGTCGCTCCAAATTTGCAGGAATAAAGCTGATATCAAACTCAAGTAATATAAAAAACAGATAGCAAAAGATGCATGATGATATTCCGCTGCTGACACCAAATTCATAGATAGGTGGAAAGGCAACCAATCAACTCATAACAATCGGCGGCAAGGCTGTCAATTTGGGATCACGGGAGCGTGGCTATTAAACGCTGAGGGAAAAGAAGATTATTGACAAGTATTTACTTTGATTGATAATTTTACCTTTTTCGAGAGGAGTAATATCTTTTAGCTGTCAATATTGATATCATTACTAGTTTTGGCTGCGTTAAAACGAGATTAGGCTACCATTGGCGTTGCCTATCCTTTTAGAAGATGAGTTGGCTTGGTTTAGAAAAGATGCTATTGACGATTTTGGTATTAATTTAACTAGTTTTATTATGTGTTGGTTGCTGAGATCGCATTATCTTGTTAATGCTTGCATATTTTTTGCAACATATTCACGAATTGTTCGCACCCCCGATGATATATACTCAATATTATGATTAACTCTTTCCCATTACTCCTTCAACAGTTTTTGGTCCATGGAAATTGAAATATTTACTTATTTATCTTTCGGAGAAGTCAGGTATTAATCATGCATCCTGGTTAAAGCTACCAAACTCTTTCCTACTCTAGCTTCAATCACTCGCTTGTCTTTAAATAACTCCAAGTACTCTTTTTTAAAATTAATATAATTTTAGGTATCTTGTTTTGTCATTATTGCTAGCTATAATGTGACCTTTGAAGTCTATTAAATCAGTTCTACCTTTTGTATTTTGGGAACCGAAGTCTACAATCCTGAAAATTTGTTAAACTGCGTTACAAAGATGCTGTTAAAGATTTAGACCTCATCTTAAATAGCTTTGCTGAGTTTAATCTCTTTCTCCAAATAGTTAAAAAGTTCATCCTTAAAAGATTGGATGGATGATACTTCAACCTGAAATTGGTCAAACATGGAAATAACATCACGATTTGCCTGGATGTTCACCAATAGATTTTTCTTGATATCGATCAACTCAACTTGGGCCTGTCTAAACTCAGCAGCCACTTGATCACTTTTTGCATTGAATTATTTTTATCGTGTTCTAAACTCTTCTTAGTATTTGGCCCATTCCTCAAATATAGATTTTTAATTGCTGTTTCTCCTGACAGATTCTTAGAGTTTATTGTTATATTTTTATAAAGCAGTTAAATACTACTTCTGTTTGGAACACTTATACTAGAGTTACTAATAACTTTGATCCTTCTTTTTGGTGACCAGTTCATACTCCTTTACTTTAGTGCTGCTCTCAATTTATCTGGGAGTGTTTTGGAGTTGGAAATCTTTATCTTTTATAATGTTTATTATCTTTTCAAGAGTTTACATACCTTTGTCTTTCATTTCACTAAGTTTTAGACTCATCTTCTTTATTTCCTCCTCCATTTTACCATTCATAGCTTCATTTTTATAATCCAAAAATTTTTTTATTGTTGAGATCAATGAGTTAATTATTTCATTTAAACTTCGATCACTATGCAATTTAAGTAACTCAGCCTTAGCTTTGCTAATTTCTCCTTGAATTTGTTATCGAATGGCGTTTATAGGAATTTGAATATGCTCATGATAGGTGTTTGCCAGATGCGAAAGTCTATTGCGGAGATCAATGATCTGTGCCTGCTGAGCTGCGACAATAGAAGAATTGTTCTGACTTTCCTGAATAAGTTGTTTTTATAAGATGTCTATCTGCCTCTTGTAATTTTACTCTCGTGCTCCACAACTTTGCTTTAGTTCTTTTATTTATGCTGGCATTTCAAGAATGAATCTTTTGTCATTTTGTTCTAATTTAGCTGATGACTGATGAAATGATGATAACTTCTGCTATGTTTGGTGAGAGAATGAAGATAGCAATTGCTAGTTGTGAGTTTTCAATACTTTATTTATCTCACTTATCCCCTTTTTAATCTTATCCTCGAGATCATGCACCATCTCCATCATAGTCTAAGACCATTCTTTTATGAACTATGGTAGTTATTTCCTCGGAGCTGTATCTTTTAATAAATATTTATTCATCTCCTTCATAAACTCCATTATCTGATCTTTTTAACGGGAAGGTGTGTACTTTTTAAGAGCTTATGGCGATTTCTTAGTTGGCGTGTACAGCCTACTTTCTGATTACTTTTGCGTGTTTAGTCGTTATTGATAGCATTTTGAACACACTTTCTTTTTTGCTGACATATCTATATTGCACGGTGATTTATCTCTTTTAGTTAAAGTGAGCATACTGGTTTGTTTCTATCTCGTTGATTTTTCCTGACTGATTTCCTTTTTGAACATTTGATTTTACTGCTACAACCTTTATATCTTTTACTGCAGTAGACCGATTTCTTACTTATAAATAACTTTTATATCCTTCATTTCGGTCTTGAGGATACTGATAGATTATCTTACCACCTATTGAGGTCGCTTTGGCTTTCTGGGAGTAACTGACTTGTTAAGAGTGACTTTTTAGTTGAGTTTCCGCATTTCAATAAAATATAGTTATATAATTAATTGCTATTTTGTTGTTGTCATAATCATTTATGAGACAACTGATGAGAAAAACTATTTGCCTGGAATATCAATTATTCGCTTTCATTAAATAAATATGCATTTTTATTTTAAATGTATAAGCCATTTACTTTCTCCATCGAAATTTCAAATCCCAGAGAAGCATGAAGACTGACTCTACAAAGCATAAATGCTGTTCAAAGCATTTTATCTAGTCTTTCTCCAATTATGAGGAGCATTTGTGCATAATTTGATCTTTCGTATTAAAAGTTAATGATAGTGAATATTATTCTTAATGCAGGAAATTTTTAACAAATATCTAATAAAGTATTTTTGCAAAATCTTTAATTCTATAAATCAATTTCCATTTACCAATCATATTTTACATTTTATATTCTAAAAGCTTATTGACTTTTATAATATGACTTTGTTTGCTCAATTACAAACGTTCATTACATATTATATTCATTAAATAAAGCCGTTCAGATCAAATTACTTCAACAATGTCCCCATAATTAGACAGCTGGATAACAACATAGAGAGATTTGTTAATGAAAGTGGATGGTAAAAACAGATCCGAAATTTTGATTTAAGGCCGTGATTTATTCGCTTTCCTTGTAAAATTTATTTCTAATTTATCCATATTCATCACCATTTACACTTCCTCCCCAACTGTTGCACCCATCTTGTATTTATCAACATTTTCCGCATAAATTTATGAACCACCAATCTTGATTACACCCCTTCCTGAAACTTATGAACTATAATATGCGACCAACTGGTCTTCATTATTATTATTATACGTAATAAAATGTTTCTTCGTTGCTGTAAGTCCAAAAGAAATAGGGTCTCTTGTATTGGACATAAACTTGTTTATACGAAAAGTGACTTTATATACTCCTTGCTGAGGAAATGACTGCTCGCTGAAAATTTTATAATGTTTTTTTTAACTTTCATATCCTGTTGAGCCCATTGTAATTTATTTTCCTTTTATTCGAACTGTATTGTTGTTAACATTTGTCATATCCCAATTAAAAAAAAACTTAATAGGAGTACTTGAGGGAGTATTTTATTAAATTTACTCCTTGTTATCTTGTAATTCTTATTGACTATGACATTGTTCAGTAGTAATACTGCTTTGTCCCGATTTAATTCTTCCAACCTCTTGATATACTTTTTAAAGTTCCTTTTGGTAACTATCATTTTTCTAAATATAGGATGGTCAACCTTTTTGAGACTAACTATTTAGCTTGGATGAAAACAGAAGCAGGATCCCATTTACTCAACTTATATATTTATTGCTGAAATGCGAATGATTGAGTATTATTAATAGCTCATAGACTTATAGAAATAAGCAAAAAATATTGTCTGCTGTTAAGAGTCTAAATTGAGTTTTGATTAAATTGATAATTATCAATTTTATTGCTTGGAAGAACGGATCCTTCGCAAATAAACTATTTATTAAAAGAAAAAATTAAAAATCCAAACACACACAAAAAAAGCAAGATTCATTTCATAATAATAATCAAATTTTAAACTAATTCAGAAGAGGGTTAATCATTATATCCAACAATGTGACTTTCTTATTTTATTAATTAAAATCTTATGATTTCAGTTCACTATTCACTTACAAAATTAAAACAATGCTAAAATAAGATATTCCAATCAAATTGCACTGGCTATGTCTCCATAATTGTACAACTATATAAAAGGGTAGAGAGACGTGCCGATGAAAGGTGAAGGTAAAGGCATATCTGGAATATTGATTTACGGCCTTTAATTACTTGCCTTTCTTTTAAAACTTATGTTTCTATCATTCATATTGACGACCATTTACAGTTTTTATCCAACTAAAAGACCCATATTTGAAGAACTAATGCCTTCAGCTTAAACTTGAGCTTTACCAATTTTGCATCCACCATATCCACTGGGCGATGATTAATAAAATGCTGATTATCTTTAACTTTTATATGAGCGACTGCTCTCGTATTTGTATTATGTTGTGGTGATTCCAAAATATATCCTATTCTTTCTACTATTCATAAACTTATTTATGCCAAATATGACTTTATAAACTCCTGTTTCTGGAAATGGTTGCTAACTACTAAACTTATAGCCTTATTGACCTTCACTCATTTCAGTTAGTATGATCTGCGTACCTTTTATTCTAGCCTTATTAATGCATGGGTTTTTCATATCCCAGTTAAAATAAAAATTTGCAGGACCTTGCTCAGTTACTTCCTTTCTACAATAATCATTTTCCTAAATGAAAAGTGTTGTACCTTTTCAAATTAATCAATTTGGTCCTTATGAATAAGGCACAATGAACATAAATCTCCCATTAACTTTAGAATTATTGAGAATAATCGGATTTTAATTCAGAATGGCATATTAACTTATAGAAACAAACCAACGATTATATAATATATTCTAAGTCATGTCTTCTGCACCTCCATGCAAATAAGGGTAGATTAACGAAAATTAATAAATTTGATAATGAACACTTATGTACTACAATTTACGAGCATTTCAATGCATACAAATACATTATCAATAGAAAATATTTACTATTTATAATCAAGATAATAAGCCAGTCTAAGAATCATTCACTCATTTTTTAATCAAACTACTCAGAAAAAAAGCGAAACCAGCTACCGTAGCAATATGACAAATTAAAATACCTGTAATTCTACCAGCGTTGCGGGCACCCTTCTCTTTTTTGTAACATATAGAATATAGCAGTCTGCCGATCATATACCCCACTCCCACACCCACTCCATAGTTGGCTTTGACAACTCCTGCCACTACCACAGCAATTGAAGCCAGACTGATGTTTTACAAGTAATTGAGGTGTATACGCTGCAAAACATTGAATCTATACCAGTCTCTTTATAGTGACAAAAATACGCATATGACAATTTTCGAGAATAGGGCCCGCTACCAGTATCAGGGTTTCCTCCCCTCTGAATCTCCTCATGCAATTCGGCACGATGCTGCTATCCGAAGTGTTTATTCATAAACTCCTGGTTGAATATCTTTTTGCGCATCGAACTGATCTCAAGACCAGCAGCGCATATTTGCAAATTCATGCCTGCAAGAACCAACAGTACTCGCGGAAAATTAAGTGGCAATTGAAATTTTTATGTTAGCATGGATATTATTACAGATAAGGAAGCAGGTGAGGCATTATATAAAAAGGATTATATCATTTTGCTTTACCGAATAGACTTTTTCTGGTGCGATTAAGGTCGCATTCTTATTTTATACTTTACTTTCCCTACTCTGAACCGAATCTTTGTAAAATTTTATCCAGGTCTCCAACACATTTGTCTCCTGATTTTAGGTTCTACTCTCGCATTTCCATCAATTATGTCATCAAGGTTTACTTCTGATAAGATTATTCAGCGTCTTCGGAGGTATTGTAGACACGAGATAGCTATGGCAGTCTGCGTTCACAGTCCTGCACTTATAGGAGATAAGCTGAATCCAAACTAAAAGGATTTCTCTTGTTCGAAACGGCCTTATTCTATTTGCCATTGCTGTTTTTATCATCTTCTCGAAAGGTGTACTATCTCTTAAGTTGTGGTTTAGGGTCTTGATCAATTTAGATTATATGATCTTCATCGTTTTGTCGAGAAGGATAGTACATCATCATTGGAGCGGTTTTTGTCATTTGTTCATATGAGGACATTTGCTGTACTGATGTAGAGTGAATTAATGGAGACCCTCGAGGTACAGGGCACATGGGTACAAACATTGGAGAATTCATAGGTTGAGCTACATTTTGATTGAGAGTGAAAGGGCCATTTTGATAAAAGACTGGACCCCTTGGAGGTGGTGTTTGAGGACGAATGAAAACTTGTTGTTGTGGAGAGGGGCAATGATAAGCAACTCCCATATTTTGAGGCTGTGACTGTTGTATAAGCACTGGTCTTTGATTAATGATAACTTGAGGATTACTCATCATGACTTTTTCTGGTAATTAATTTCTTTTTCTGAACTACTGAAGATTGATCTCATTTTTTTATCTTATCCTTATTTATTCACCACCATTAGTAAGTTTTTCTCTCCTCCCTGAGCCCAATAACTTCAGTGCTTAGTTGTAGTAATTTTGAGTACATTTGAATCCGGTTCGCAATTTTTACCCACCTCGATTTGCTGGTTGATTGAGGCCATCAGAGTAGAAACTGTTTTCCAGGCAATATTTGGTCTGTTTACCGAGACTGCGTCTGTTTTGTGAGCTAAACATATTCAACTGCGGTACTTTTTCCATTTCTATTTTAAAGATTAGTTATAGCTAAATATATAATTTAATCAAAGTCATCACCATTTATGATTGCCTTTTGTTCTGAGAGGTGCTTAATATGAGTCTTATTAGTTAATAATAATAAGAAAAGATCTTTCATTGCAGAATAGTGAACAAACAATCAACGTTAGGGAGACAGCACATTTGGCTTGTGGGATTTGCTCTTGCTTCGCTTCTGAAGCCGAGACTGCAGCAAAGATTACTGATCAGACATCTGCTGGTTTACAAGTCTACTGTTTTTTTATATTTTTTTACTGCTGCCCTCTATTATTTGCTGAACTACAACCGTACTTTGAGCGTTAAAACAGCCTAATTCACTGTGTAGCTGTTTGTGATAGTGATTCTCTTTTTGCGCATTTGGATTCTCCACTCCACCGTTTTCCATGACTGATAACGTTTGTGGATTGGAAAGTAACGAAGTAAGTTTTCGCTGGAAGTGACCTGCTTTTTTGGGATCTTAACATACATAATACTCGATTGCTAATTTATAAAGGTCATTAAGTTGCCGAACGGTTTCGAGTTCATAAGTATCAGCAAACTCCAGCCGCATTTCCAAATCCATCAAAGTTTGTGCAAAGTTATTGGGTAGTTGTTTGACCTTCATATTGAAGAAGGTGCTGTCCAAGTCAGGTTTCCTTTTGACATTATGCTAATGATCTTCCCTCTTAAACAAGTTAAACAAGCTCATTTCGAATTCGACTAAATAATATTCTACATAAAATGAGCACAATAGAAGTAACAACATCATTTGTGCAGGAGTGACCCGTACTTGCTCTTCCCACGTACCTAGCCCTACTCCCGACAACGCAGTGGCAACATGTAGCGAGGGGTAATCATTTAGTGCGAACCATGAGCCTTTAGCTTACAGGATAATTTACTGTCCGAATGATGTGACTTACGCTTACTTGCCCCTAAATTGTTAAGTTACTACAGTAGTTGCTGCTTCTATTTTTAGAGACGCTTTGGAATTATTGTTTTCATGAGGTTTGTCTTACGTTTCTCACTCTTAAGATCCAATTTACTGGGCTATTGAACAGCTATTTCCGCTGTTTACTCAGTATCTATACATTGAGAGATAGGTAACACCATCCATGGGTGGTTCTGAATCTCCCCGATTTGGATGCGTTTCTATGGATTTACCTGCAGCATTCGCGAAATCAGTTCCTTGGCAGTCTAGTTTACTGCAGGACGAAGCGGAAATGCATACTTGCCTTTGATGATACATTGGACGATGTTGGAGTTGGAAAGACCTGTGAATGGAAGCTGCCCAAAGAGAAGATAGTAGAGCATCACACCACAAGCCCAAATGTCGACTCCTGGAGTGTTGATCCTTTCTTTCCGAGACAATACCTAGGGAGCCATATATTTGAGAGTACCCATATCGAAGTCAGGGTTAAAACTATCTGCTACTCCGCTGATGCCAAAATCTGCGACTTTAACCTTCAGATCTTGCTTGTTGACTAATAGTATATTTTATAGTTTGAGGTCGCGATGGACAATGTTTTTCCCATGACAATAATCCACAGCGCTGAGGATCTGTTCGAACACTTTCCTAGCAGGTGCCTCTTAAAAATGCCCCCTCGTGCGTAGGCATGAAAGGAGTTCTCCTCCCTCGAGATATTCCATAACAACTACCAGCTGCATATTGCTAAGGGTATAGCAATTGAGAATATGCACAATATTGGGATGTGAAAGTGCCTTGAGGTTTTATATCTCTCGAAATACCATGTCAATATCCCTTGCTCCAGCTATTTAATTTAATTCTTACTGATTTTGTCCAAACGCAACAATTTTATAGCGGCCATTTACTGTGAAATACTACTGCGCGCCAGCCACACCTTACCGAAACCGCCTTCACCAAGTTGTCTTATTAGTTAATACTACCCAAAATTACTCTTAGAATCGAACTCCTCCCCTGAGTAAAACAGAAACTACCTCTGCTTACGTAGATACGTTCCCCAGTGCGCACGTAACCCAACTCCTCCTCTAATATCTCGACCCCCTCCACACTAAAAAACCTGGGCCACCCTCGTCTGCCACTCGGCCAATTGATTTCGCACAAGCTGTCAATTTAATTTTTGTTAAGCGGTTTTGTGAATGTATGAGTGAACAACTTTTCAGGATGTCCATTCTGTATAAAGTGAATAACTTTCTGCTTTGGCTCCTTCACTTCTTGATCGTCAGGGAACATCGAATAATTCTATATTATATCAAACAATCATATCGATTCATCAGCCAAATGTCATTAGAATCGGGGCTGCTTCGACTTGAAGTAGAAATTTGTGTTTACAAGGTCGTTAGAGATCGAAGGGAGTCGATAGCAACCTGGACCGAGCTGACTATTGCTGTCGTAAGTTTAGAAACGGGGAATGGCACTGTCAAAACTTCCCTTGAAATGGCGTTGGATCTTTTTTATCAAATCCTCCTCAATCTGAATCACATAAAGCTAACACTAAAGCGAGGACTGTAGTCCAAAGGACCGGGCGATCTTTCCTTAATCTTGAGATCTGATTCCTCTCTCTAAACCTTGGAATTAAAGGGAATCATCTTTCTGGACCTTTTCCTAGCTAACAGTGTCTTTTCGCGTTATCTTTGGCATTTAGTGGGAGGTAGAATTTGTTTTTGAGGAGCTTCCTGAATGTAGCTGCTTGCTATAATTTCGCTGTTGCCAAATCTGGTCAGTTTGCTCATAAAGCTGACGTCAGTTGATCTGGTGCTGTAATGCTTGCCATTCTCGAAGCATGAGTAGGAATAGTGGTAACTACCAGGCCCTGGAAGTGCATTTTTTTAATATTCTTCGTCGTCTTCCTAGGTTTACTCGTTATTGGTTTACAGTATAGCACTTGTTTAAGGATTTACTGTTTGTTTGGCACTCTTTTTTTTTCTATGATAAATGATATTCTGAAGTTCATTGCTATCGCCACTGTTTTGATGTCTGTCCTCAGTGGTTATTTTCGATCCCGAGAGTTTTTCTCCTAAATCAGGAGTCCGTATCGACTCGGTTTAATGTCTAGTTTCAATGCTCGCGCTTCTCTCTCCTGTGGTTTCTGTCTTTTTATGATCCTTTTGAAAGTGTTGTAGTCGTGGCAGCTTTATCCTCTATTAACTTTGCTCGATGCTACGATATTTAGCAATTTTAGGAAATAAACTCGATCCATTTAGTGTTTCGAGAATGGTAGTGAGTTTTGGTCTTGCTTCGTTGCTTTTCAACCGTTATCTGTCTTTCCTTTCTGCCTTTGGAGTTTACAATTCACTATATCTTCTCTCTGCATGTATAATCAGTTACTTGGTCCTCCAACTGATGGAGTCGCAATGGAAGACTCGGGTTCAAAGTTAATCATTTCCTCCAATTCGTCATAATATTAACTCTCTGCCTTTGCAGCTAAGTCGATCATCTATTTATTTTTTATAACCCAGTCAGCAATAAAAAATCAATGCTTTTCTTGAATAAATTTAGACAGCTGTTCGCGGGCTTATGCGAGATACTTCTCCCTCCATTTCAGTTTTTAAGCTTCAACTGTCTCTCGAATAGCTTCAAGAGCAGTGACTTGTTCTCTCTATTCGAGCCTGTCAATGAGAGCACCCTGATATCCAACTTCGTAGTTACTATGGATTGCGTTGTTATATTCACAAGCTGCTATCTTTTTGCGACTTAATTCTTCGTCCTCTTCAAAAATATCTTCATCTTCATTACGGTTCATAGAGTTATACTACTGATTATATAGTTTAATTTGGATAGATGCGGCTTGCTCTAGTCTGTGATAAATAAACGATATAAATGTCATTTTTCTTACAATTTGAAGGCAATGGCCTCTCTAACCTCCAGTCTGCGGTTCTCTCTCTCCCTCTCGGCCAATCCAGCCATGAAATCACTATTTTCCATAACGTTCATCATGATAGGAAAGATATATTCGAATCTAGCCATACTACCCAGCAGACAAACCTTAATATTTTCCCACTCGTCACTCAGCAGTACACCAAAGATAGATTTAAAGTTTCTGTAGGCGATCTGCATGTTATTATCTTGACTCCTGTCTTTGTTTTCGAAGTTAATATAGAGGTCATCAATAAGCTTTTAAAAGTTGAGTTTGTTTTATCGACGATTGTTCTGCTTCGACTCTAAAAAGGATTTTACGATAAAAGTCAATAGTGTTCGCCAGATCAATACAAATATTTTCTCAAGCACAGTTGGAGGGATTTAGCCACGATGGCAACTTTTCAATTTTTAATAGGATTCACGGATTATGCTGATCACTTTGTTTACGTATTCGCGCAGTTATTAGTATGGTTCATACCACTTTATCGACTGGAACAAAGTTTTTATTGTTTCAATCTACAGACCTACCATCTTTTGACTTGATTACGTCAACAGCAGGGTTTACAGCTAGC
>Ga0302191_10000675_pt1 | contig 22077 bp, 24 predicted proteins | sample II_Bog_E3_1_FD_198775 | JGI IMG/M metagenome (GOLD analysis project Ga0302191, IMG submission 198775) | Peat permafrost microbial communities from Stordalen Mire near Abisko, Sweden - II_Bog_E3_1 | ecosystem: Environmental > Terrestrial > Soil > Wetlands > Peat | place: Sweden: Abisko...
AATAGTAAGAGTATTTATAATACTTTCATGCAAAAGTAGGCAATTAACCTAATATCTAAATAACTACTTTTGCCTTGTGACTAATCCACATACATTCATATACCAAAAAGAATTTAAGCTTGAATCAGGAGAGAATCTCCCGGGCTTTACGCTTGCCTATCATACGTATGGCACTCTCAACAATGCAAAAGATAATGTTATTTGGATTTGCCATGCCCTAACCGCAAATTCTGATGTGGAAAACTGGTGGCCGGGCTTAATTGGGAAAGGAAAACTTTTTGATCCTGAAAAGTATTTTATTGTTTGCGCCAATATTCCCGGTTCATGCTATGGTTCTACCGGGCCGCTTTCAATAAACCCGGAAACGGGGAAGCCGTTTTATCATAGCTTTCCCTTTTTAACTGTTCGCGATGTTGTTGGTACCCTAGATTTACTAAGAAGCCATTTAGGAATTGAAAATATATACGCTGTTATTGGCGGTTCGCTAGGCGGACAGCAGGCATTGGAGTGGTCCATTCTCTGTCCGGATGTGATAAAACACCTGATAATGATAGCATCCAACGCCAGAAGTTCTCCCTGGGGAATAGCATTCCGTGAAAGCCAGCGCCTTGCTATTGCAGCCGATCCCACTTGGGAGCAGTCTGCAGCCAATGCAGGTATGGAAGGATTAAAAGTAGCCCGCAGTATTGCATTATTAAGTTATAGGAACTACCAAACCTACCAGGAATCTCAAAATGAAGAATCCGACAATAAAGTGGATGACTTTAAAGCTTCTTCCTACCAGCGCCACCAGGGTGAGAAACTTGCAAAACGTAATTTCAATGCCTATTCATACTGGGGGCTTTCTAAAACAATGGATTCTCATAATATAGGACGAAATAGAGGCGGAGTAGCGAAAGCTCTTTCACTTATAAAAGCGCAAGTTCTTACTGTCGGAATAAATTCCGATTTGCTTTTTCCTGTATCCGAATCCCAATTAATTGCGCAAAATGTAAATGGAGGCAAATACGAAGAAATAAATTCTTTATACGGGCATGACGGCTTTCTTATCGAAGTTTCCAAACTCACTGAAATTATTCAACGTTTTCTTAAATAAATTAAAATGGCTCGCAAAAAACATCCTGAAACAATCGCAATACGGACACAGGCAGAAAGAACAAAATTCAAAGAACATTCTGTTCCTCTATATCTTACTTCCAGTTTTGTTTTTGATAATGCCGAAATTATGCGTGCCATGTTTTCAGACGAAGTAGAAGGTAATATTTATACCCGTTTTTCAAATCCTAACATTTCTGAATTTACCGATAAAATTTGTCTGCTTGAAGGTGCGGAATCAGGTGTGGCTTTTGCTTCCGGAATGGCTGCTGTGTTTGCAACTTTTGCCGCTTTACTGAAAACCGGCGATCATATCATATGCTGCGATTCAGTGTTCGGTTCCACGCATACTGTTCTTGAAAAGCAATTAGCGCGTTGGGGTATTGGACATACTTACGTGGATATTCAAAAAACTAATGAATGGGAAAGATATTTTCATCCTAACACCAAAATGATATTTGTTGAAACCCCTTCCAATCCTGCATTGGATATTATTGATCTGGTGTGGTTGGGTAAACTTTCTAAAAAGCATAAATGTATTCTGGTGGTAGACAATTGTTTTGCAACCCCAATTTTGCAGCAACCAATAAAATATGGCGCTGATCTGGTAATTCATTCTGCAACAAAATATATTGACGGTCAAGGCAGGGTGCTTGGTGGTGTTACGGTTGGCAGAAAAGATTTAATGGTTGATATAAAAGCGTTTTTAAGGCAAACCGGCGCTTCTTTATCTCCCTTTAACGCCTGGGTGCTTTCTAAGAGTATGGAAACGCTTACTTTAAGAATGGAAAAGCATTCCGCGAATGCACTGAAAGTCGCTCAATATTTGGAAAAACATAAGGATGTCGAATCTGTAAAATATCCGTTTTTACCATCACATCCTAAGTATAAGGTTGCAAAAAAGCAAATGAAATTAGGTGGAGGAATGGTTTCATTCATTATTAAAGGAGGATTAAAACGCGGAAAAAAATTTCTTGATGCAGTTGAAATGGCATCTCTCACAGCCAACCTTGGCGATACCCGCACTATTATTTCTCATCCAGCATCAACTACACATGCCAAGCTTACCGAGGAACAACGAATAGCTTCCGGCATATTACCAGGACTGATAAGAATATCGGCGGGACTCGAACATATTGAAGATATTTTAGAAGATTTAGACCAAGCTTTTAGAAAGTCTAAATAGATTTTTACGCAGCTACCCTCTGTAAAATCACTTTGCATGGAATTGACGATGTTACTTTTACTGTATGTCCTGCATGCAGTGGGATACTAAGGTAATCACCTGGAACAAGGCTTTGAACTTTTCCGTCAATGTTAATGTCACAAGTTCCTTCCAATATCAGAAATTTTTCGTGTTCATCTGTATGCACTTCGTATGGGGTTTCACTTTTTATCCATACAATGCCTGTGGTGACTTCAGGTGTGTACCCGATAAGTTTTACATATATCTGATTGAAATTGTCAGGCAGCTGTATATCGCTCCGGTTTAGCCATTCTCCATAATCCTTTACAGTTGAATTATTAGTAAGAATTGGCGGGAACGTGGGTTGTTCGCCATTCCTTAGCCTTTCCATATAATCAACAGAGGCCAATATCATTGGCTTTATAGTAGCATTAGGCATACTTGAATGAATCTCAGCATATACTTTCAATGTTGCGGATATTTCCTGAATCTTTTTATTTACCTCCTTGTACAGAGAAGCCATTTCTTCTACTTGATTTATTTCTTCAGCAGAAGCCATTCCTAAAACATATATTTCAAGAATACCGGACTCTATAAATGATTCCACATTTTCCATTCTGCTTACTTTCCTCTTAATTGTTTTACTTCTTTTCGCAGCATTTGTCGCAATTCTACTATTGTTATCTCCATTTTTTTCGCAGCCTCTTCTTCCGAAATATATCCAAATAGAAGGAGCTCCATAATTAGCGTAGCATTTCCCCAGTCTTTATTTGTTGAAGTATAACTATTTACGTATGTACTGTTAGTTTGGATTGGTTTATTTCCTGATTTTTTTTCAAGGATATTCACAGCTATGTTCATGGCCATTTGGAATAGCCATAAAAATAGCCTTTCATTGGAAGGATTATAGGTATGTTTGTTCTGCCAAATACTAATAAAACACAGATGTAGAGCTTCTTCAGCTAGATGGGTGTCTTCCATCACATTTTTTAATGCATGGAATAATATAGGGGAGTATCTGTCATAAATCACATTAAGTGCCTCTTCATTGCTATTTAGAAGAGCATCGGCAAGGCTTTCATCAGAATCAAATAACGCAGTAGAATTTGCCATATTTATAATACCTGTTAAATGCAGAGAAAGGGAAGATTTAAATTTTGATAACTAATGAAAGTTTAATTTCCCCAAAGCTAAGTATTTCGCATAAATTATAGAATAAAATCTTTTATAGTTTATATCTCTTCTTAATTGTAGTTTTGCATCTTACAATATGAGTATACCCCAAAAAACCGGCATCCTTCTTTTAAATCTTGGCACACCGCTAAGCCCTGAAACAACTTATGTGCGAAAATACCTAAGGGAGTTTTTGTGTGACCCGAGAGTAATTGATATTCCCTGGCTGCAAAGACAATTGCTGGTGAAGTGTATAATAGCGCCATTTCGGGCGCCCAAATCAGCAAAACAATATAAGGAAATATGGACTAAGGAAGGTTCCCCACTCCTTGTCCATAGCCAAGAACTAAAGACAAAATTACAGCAAAAAATGGGTCCTAATTTTGTGGTGGAACTCGGTATGCGTTATCAACAGCCTCCTGTCTCCGAAGCACTGAATAAACTATTGGATACAGATGGCATGGGAAAGATTATCATCGTTCCTCTATACCCTCAATATTCAGCTTCAGCTACCTCTTCATCAGTTGATAAGGTAATAGAGCTTTTGCGAAAACGGGACGTAATTCCTCCTTTTGTTTTCACAGGTCCATTTTACGATAACCCTTTATTTATTGAGGCTTTTGCAAAAATCTGGAAACGCAAAAACAGGTTGGATGAGTATGATTATTTTTTATTCAGTTATCACGGCTTACCGGAACGACACATACTTACAGCTTCTAAGGAAAAGAACATGAATTGCAATCTTGGAACTTGTTGTGATACGCTTTCCTCCAAAAACTATTTTTGTTACAGAGCCTCCTGCTTTCACACCAAGCGCTTACTGGCTGATGCACTCGAACTAAAGAAAGGAACATACAGCACCTCCTTCCAGTCTAGGCTTGGCAAAGATCCCTGGATAAAACCATACACCGATAAAACCATTATAGAAAAAGCTAAATCCGGAATTAAGAAAATGCTCGTTTTTTCTCCTGCTTTTGTGGCCGATTGTTTAGAAACGATCTACGAGGTAAAAGTAGAGTATGCAAAATTATTCAAGGAACACGGTGGCGATACCTTGCACCTGGCAGAAAGCCTCAATGACAACGATGAGTGGGTGGAAGCACTCGAAAAAATAATTCTCGGGCAGTAAATCCAAATGTTAAAGAAACTTAAATCCGTTCATTAATAAATGGATTTGAAAACCATGTTGCGTATTATTGTCGTAAATTGTTTAAATTATAACGTTATGAATGGAAAACTGGTAGTATTAACATTGTTGACTTGCTCTTTACAGGCATGTTCGCAACAAAATTCAAAAACTATGGATAACACGCAAAATCAAACCCAGACAGATAGTACCCACTGGAGGAAGCTGACCCCCGAGGAAGCTTATGTTATTGTTAACAAAGGAACTGAACGACCATTTACCGGAAAATATACGAACTATACTGTTAAAGGCATTTATACCTGCAGGCGCTGCGGAACCCCGCTGTTCACATCGAGTGATAAATTTCCTTCGGAATGCGGCTGGCCCAGCTTTGACGATGCTATTCCGGGAGCTATATTGCGCATTCCTGATGCAGACGGTGAACGTACCGAAATAGAATGCGCCCGTTGCAAGGCCCATTTGGGGCACGTATTTACCGGGGAACATATGACCAGCAAGAATACGCGCTATTGTGTAAACTCCGTTTCTATGGATTTTATCCCTTCGGATAGCGTAAAGACCAATAAATAAAGAAGTTTTCATTTGTGTGTGTTAGAGTATGGCCTCTTTCCGAGCAATCGGAAGGGGGCTTATTACTTTTAATACCCGGCGAAAAATGTTGTTGAAACTCAATAATACATACTTTTGTACTATGAAGGTTGGTGGTGTAATGCAAAAGATCTCCCAGTGGAGACTCAAATTAAAATTAAGTCCGAATAATTTTTTCCTTGTGCTATGCGTGCTAGTAGGAGTAGTTGCGGGCCTTGCAGCAGTAGCTCTTAAACAGGCAACTGCAGAGTTGGAATCATTGCTGCAGGTATATGAAAGAAGCGGAAACTTCGTTCTTCTTATTTCTCCCGTAATCGGAATTTTACTGGCTACTACGTACGTCTGGATTTTCCGGAAAGGTAAGCTGGGACGGGGCATAAGCAATGTAATTGAAAACATAGATAATAAAGGCGGATACATGGAGAAAGACAAGATGTATTCCCATATGATTACTTCATCCCTCACGGTAGGGTTGGGCGGTTCCATGGGATTGGAGGCTCCCATTGTAGTTACGGGTGCAGCCTTCGGTTCCAATATTGCCAGCTTATTTAAATTGACAGATGAAGAACGGATTTTGCTATTAGCCTGCGGGGCATCTGCCGGTATTTCGGCCATTTTTGGCGCCCCTATTGCAGGTGTTCTGTTTTCCATTGAAGTGTTATTAAAAAAATTCTCAACTGTTCATTTCGTGCCTTTACTTATTGCTTCGGCTGTGGCATCGGTTATCTCCCAGGTTCTTTATCACGGCGGACAGATATTCTATATTTTCACACAAGGATGGGATATCAAAGCCCTGCCTTTTTACCTGGTCTTAAGTATCATCACCGGTTTTTACTCGCTCTATGTGCTGAAAGGCATTACTTATTCGGCTAATATTTTTGAGGGAATAAAAAACCCGTATAAAAAAGCATTGATAGGCGGGGTGGCTTTGGGTGGAATCGTTTTTTTGTTGCCGCCTCTTTATGGAGAAGGCTACCATACCGTGCAAATGCTTCTCAATTCCGATTATACCCGGTTGTTTGACAGCAGCCTGCTTTTCAAGTTTCACAACAGCGAATTCGCGTTGCTTTTTATAACCGTTGCCATACTTTTGCTCAAAGTATTTGCTGCGCAAATTACGCTTAGCTCGGGCGGCAATGGAGGGTTTTTTGCACCCGCCCTCTTTATGGGTTCTGTAGTTGGTTTTTTTTATGTGTACAGTGTTAATCATTTTAACCTGAGTAGAATAATGGGGCTCGATAAATTGAACGAGCCTAACTTTATTGCCGTTGCCATGGCCGGATTGATGAGCGGCGTAATGCACACTCCCCTTACTGCCATATTTTTAATTGCCGAAGCTACAGGTGGCTATACACTTCTTGTCCCTTTAATGATTGTCGCCTCTTTTTCATATCTTATTACAAAGTATTTTCATCCGCAGTCAATTTACCAGAAGCACTAAAAGTCTCGTCATTGCGAGGAACGAAGCAATCTCTTCCCTTTCATTTCTAATGAAAAGCAATGGAATAGCAATGGGTTTTGCAATGAATTAGCAATGGAAATGCAATGATTTTTAAATTTTATCGTTTTGTAATACACTGAATATAAGTTTATTATAAATTTAGTTATTGCATTTTGCAATGCTAAGCAATAGAGCAATAGAAAATATAACCCATAATATCCTTGAAATATTTGTCTCATTTAGATTATTTTATTGATAACTGACCACTGATAACTGTCGACTGTATTACAAAGTTACTGCACTAAAAAGTGGTTTCTTAAAAAGTCATTGACTGTAGAAAAGAGTTATAAGTTATAAGTGATGAGTTATGACCATTCGTCATTGCGGGGCTTTGCGAAGCAACCCCGAAGGGCTCGTGAACGCCCCTAAAAATTGAATGGTGAACAATCTCATAAAATTCAGAAGTGAGTTTGTGATAGGGCAAGATTGCTTTGTTCTTCGCAATGACGAAACCCTGCTTTTTTAACATTTCAAAATAAGACGAATTATCACGGATTACAATTTGTGTTTTTAGGGGTTAACTTATTGTATACCTGTTTGTTGTAAATGAGAATCCGGAAAAAGTAAAAGTCGCATTTTGAGGGTCAAGATAATGAATTTAAAAGTGGTTTGGGGAAAAGTCAATGACTTTTGGAAAGTTGATGATGATAAAGGTAATGATATTAATTATAGTGTGACCTTATAATTTACCCGCAAGAATAGATGAAATCCAATTCTTTATAACTTTAAAAGCGGCAGGATTTTTCTGTTTAATGGTATTAAAATAATCTTTTATTTGTCTATTCTCTACTATGTACATTGATTTCATTTGCTTAAGATATTCTCTGTCGTTGCTTTTATACGGCCTTTTTACTTTAACGGAATTTCCAACTGACTCTAGCCATTTATCAACTGCCGGTGACACCATTATCAAATAATGTTTTGTACCAGGTCTATGTTTTAATATCAGACCAGATCCCTTTTTTAGTTCTTTATACTTTTTGAAATCCGAAGGCTGCTTTTTGTCATTATCAACAATTCCAATTGCAACTTTATTTTTGAAATCTTTATTTATGACATTATTAACCTGACCAACGCCAAATTGATGATTGGGAGAGTCATAACCTAAAGTTATTGCAAGAAGCGTATCGGCCCAACATTCAGGAATAATATACCGCGAAGACATTTAAACTATTTTAAAGTTGAAAAAATATCGTAGCCATAGTTTAGCATATTTTCCAACTCCCTATCAGTTAGTGGAGTGATATGCGTCTGAAAATTTTTGTAAGATGCAGTAAAGATAGATACATCTTCTTTTTTTGCATTTTCAAGAATTGTGTTCAATACAAAAGGGCTATGAGTGGCGATAAAAAATTGATTGGTCTCTGAATCTATAATTCTTTGGGACATTTGTTCAATGTATGGAGGAAAACAATGTGCTTCAGGTTCCTCAAATATTAAGACAGAATCTTTATTTGTTTCAATTGCCATTAAATAAAAAATATATCTCTGTAATGTATCGGCTGCTAATGAGTATGGAATTTTGTAGACCCTATTTCCAACCCTTTTTTGAACCTCCAATTTTTCATTCACAGTATCTAAAAGTAAATCTAATTTATATTCGTTGAAAAAATGCGTACATTCAGCATATAGTTTAGGATTGTCTTCAAGTATTGTATAAAGATTATCCCCAAAAGGCGGACTTAAAAACAAAGAGAAGCGACTTGTATGTTTTGTAAGAGGTTTAAAATGGTATTTTTTAACTGGTGTATTATAGCCTTTATCTAACCATACACTTGGGTTCATTTTACCATCTTCTGTCACCCAATTATAATAAGGCCGTGTAATTAATTGCTTTTTGTTTAAATTAGCAAGGTATTGACTATAAACTGAATTAGTATCATTTAAATTAATCAACCCCTCTTGTTCTTTCATCAAGCCGAGTAACTGTATGTCAGGGCCGATCATAATATCATACTGGCTTACACTGTCTGGTGGAAAACGGAGTGAAGCAAAGCCAAAATTTGTAATTACTTCTATTTGGTTTTTTCTATCCTGATCGAAAAATAAATTTCTTAAATTCTCATACCTAATATAATCTTCTAAAAGTTTTTTATTGTGGTCACCATAAGGAGCAACAAACAAGGACAATGCTTCTAAGATATTAGATTTTCCAACATTTGGTTTGCCAATAAATAGATTAATTCTCTTGCATTTAAATTTAACATGCTTGAGAGATTTGAAATTTTTAATCTCTAATTGTTCTATTTTATTTTTCATTTGTATAAAATATACAGGACAAATATAGTAATGTTAACGGAAGTTTCCACCTTATACTCTATGGAGGGGGAATCTAAACCAAAGGAAGAAGCCTTACCCCACAATTTTATTCAACTCTTCCGAAAAGCCCTCCCAAACTTTAAATTTCTCTTCCAGCTTGGTTTTTAAGGTTTGGTAATCGGTAAGCACAACGGAAGAATTAATGTTGGTTTCGTAAAAGTCAGGCTGGTTAATTATTTTTTCCGAGTCGCTTATTTTCTTTTCCAGTTCGGCAATTTCGTCTTCGGTCTTTTTAATTTTTCCTTCTATCTGTTTCACTTTCTTCGCTTCATCTTCCAGGGCTTTGGGCTTTATGTTTACAGCAGCCGCTTTTTCCAGTTTTTTATCTTCCGAGCTAATACGGGTTTCGTTCAATCTTTCCAGTTTGCGTTTGCGCATAAACTCATTAATGTCGCACAAATGCTCTTTCACATGCCCATCGCGAAATTCATACAGTTTAGGTACCAATCCGTCTAAAAAGTCCCTGTCGTGGGAGACAATAATCAAAGTGCCTTCGTAATTGAGCAGCGCCCTTTTCAAAATATCTTTTGAACGGATGTCTAAGTGGTTGGTAGGTTCATCCAACATCAGCACGTTATAAGGTTGCAAAAGGAGTTTGCAAAGGGCCAATCTTCCTCTTTCGCCCCCGCTGAGCACCTTTACTTTTTTATCTACATCTTCTCCGCTAAACAGGAAAGCGCCAAGCAGGTTGCGCACCCGTGCGCGGATTTCGCCCACGGCCAATTCATCAATGGTATCAAAAACGGTTTTGTTTACATCGAGCTTCTCCGCCTGATCTTGTTCAAAATAGCCCATCAATACATTATGTCCCAGCTTGACGGTCCCTTCGGCTTCCGTCTGCCCGGCAATCATCTTCATCATAGTGGTTTTTCCTTCACCGTTCCTGCCGACAAAAGCTACGCGTTCGCCTTTTTCCAAAATGAAATTGGCTCCCGAAAAAATTCTTTTCTGCGGATAAGCTTTTCCTGCATTTTCCACCGTCAACGCAATTTTTCCGCTATGTGCAGGTGGCGGAAACCGGAAATGCATGGATGCGGTATCATCTTCGTCCACCTCAATAATGTCCATCCTGTCCAACTGTTTTATCAGCGACTGCGCGAAGGCCGCCTTACTCGCTTTGGCCCTGTATTTATCAATAAGCACCTGGGTTTTGGCAATTACTTTTTGCTGGTTCTTGGCGGCTGCTTCCTGCTGATCCCTTCTTTCCTTGCGTAGAAGCAGGTAATGGCTGTAATTGGTTTTGTAATCGTATATTTTATGGTTGGAAATTTCAATGGTGCGGGTAGTTACGTTATCTAAAAACTTTTTATCGTGCGATATGAGCACCAGCGCGCCGGGAAATGTTTCCATAAACTCCTCGAGCCATTGCATAGACTCTATATCCAGGTGATTGGTAGGCTCATCGAGCAACAACACATCAGGCTTTTGGAGCAATAGCTTAACTAGCTCAATACGCATCCTCCATCCACCACTGAGTTCAGAGGTAGGGCGGTTGAATTCGCTACGCTCGAATCCCAATCCTTTCAGTTTCTTTTCTATTTCTTCGTCGCGGTTGCCGGAACCCAATATATCGAGACGATGGGTAATATCGGTTACCTCCGTAATTAAATTCGAGTAGGAATCGGTTTCATAATCAGTCCTTGTCTCCAACTGGTGGTTTACTTCCAGAAGGCGGGCTTCCAGCTGCTGCATTTCAATAAAGGCGGTGGCCGCTTCTTCAAACACTGTTTTGCCATGTTGGTGAACCATGTCCTGGGGCAGGTAGGCAATTTTAAGTCCATTGGGTTTGCCGATAGTTCCTGTTGTGGCGCTTTGCAACCCGGACAGGAGTTTAAGCATGGTACTTTTGCCGGAACCGTTTTTACCGGCCAGTCCAATGCGGTCATTATCATTGACGAGAAAACTTACATTTTCAAAGAGGGCAAAGCCTCCAAAGCTTACACTTATATTATTTACCGATATCATTTTTACCCTTTTTATTCCCCTTATTGGGATTTGGGTTTGCAAAAATAGACTAAAAATCGAAAAGCCGCTGCATTACGGTGCAACGGCTTTTACAATTGTTACGGGCGGAGATTACTTAGCTGCCGGCTTAACAGAACTGCCTTTACGATGAGTTGGAGGAACATCTCCGCCTTTTGGTTTAGTAGTAGGCTTGGTAACTGGCTTAGCAACTGGTTTTACGGGACCCGGTTTAGCAACAGGAGCTTTTTGAGCTTGTTTTTTTACTAAGGGAGAAGCAAAAGAAATGCCTCCTAAAAGGAGAGCGCCGGCGAGGATCAAACTTAATTTTTTCATGACGTTTATTTTTTTAATTATTATTGTTGAGAAACTGAAAGCAAAATTACACTGGCAGTATGAAGAATATATGAATGTTAGCCGGGGTTGGTGTGAAGGAATGTTAAATCTATTTTTTAATATGACATAAATATATTAGCAGCTTTCTTTTGTTCTTGTAACGCTTTCTTTTCCTTGGGCGTAACTTTCATATTAGTACTATCTGATTTTTGCGTGTTGCTGTCTATATTTTGGACTTTAGATGCAACTTCCTTTTCTTTGGTAGGGTCTTGCTTTTGAAGACTAGAAGCGAATGACATTCCTCCTAAGAGTACTAAACCTGTAAGTATCAAACTTAATATTTTCATGACGATTTTGTTTTAATTATTATTTAGAAACTGAAAGCGAAAGTATAGAGGTGGAATGAAGGATGTATGAAGCGTATAGTAGGCTTTTGTGAAGGAATGTTAAAAATTATAATTGTAAAATAAAACCTATTATTGGATAAACAAAGAAGCCGTTGCATTACGGTGCAACGGCTTCTGAAGATTTTTTAAGATATAGTTTACTTAGCTGCTGGTTTGGCAGCAGCGGCTTTCTTAACCGGAGCTTTCTTGCCTGAAGCTTTAGTGCTCTTGGTTCCCTTAGCAGCTGGTTTAGCAGCTTGCTTAGCAACTGGAGCAGCTTGTTTTTTTAGTACTGGGGCTGCGAAAGAAATGCTTCCTAAAAGGAGAGCGCCGGCGAGGATCAAACTTAACTTTTTCATGACGTTTATTTTTTTAATTATTATTGTTTAGAAACTGAAAGCAAAACTACAGTGGCAGCATGAAGGACGTATGAAGGTTAAAGGCGGCTACTGTGAAGGAATGTTAAAATTAATATTCATCTATTCAGAATAGATTCTATTTTTGTGGGCTATATTATATAGTATTACACTCCATTAAAAATAGACAGCTATGAAAAAAGGCCCGATTTCCCAGTTTATAGAAAAGAATTATTTGCATTTTAACTCGGCTACATTGGTAGATGCATCCAAAGCTTATATAGAGCATATGGATAAAAAAGGCAAAATGATGGTCACTCTTGCAGGTGCTATGAGTACGGCAGAGTTAGGTATCTCCCTGGCCGAGATGATTCGCAAGGATAAGGTCTCTATTATCTCCTGCACCGGCGCTAACCTGGAAGAAGATATAATGAACTTAGTAGCACATAATCACTATAAGAGGGTTCCGCATTACAGGCAATTATCGCCCGCTGAAGAATGGGATTTGCTGGAACATGGCTTTAACCGCGTTACGGATACGTGTATCCCTGAAGAAGAAGCTTTCCGCCGCATACAATCGCATATCCATAAATTATGGACGAAGGCTCAAACTAAAGGCAAACGCTATTTTCCGCATGAATATATGTATGAGTTATTGCTTTCCGGTGTTATGAAAAAGCACTATGAAATTGACCCAAAAAATAGTTGGATGATGGCCGCGGCGGAAAAGAACCTGCCCATTATTTGTCCAGGTTGGGAAGACTCAACTATGGGAAATATTTTTGCTTCCTATTGCATAAAGGGCGAACTTCAACCAAGTATTGTAAAATCAGGTATTGAATATATGATGTGGTTGGCCAATTGGTACACCCAAAACTCCAAAGGCAGGGGGGTAGGCTTTTACCAAATTGGTGGTGGTATTGCCGGTGATTTCCCTATATGCGTGGTTCCTATGCTTTATCAGGATTTAGAAAAGACAGATACCCCATTTTGGGCATACTTCTGCCAGATTTCAGATTCCACTACCAGTTATGGTTCATACTCAGGTGCAGTACCTAATGAAAAGATAACCTGGGGAAAACTAAGCGATAAAACACCTCGCTATATTATTGAGTCGGATGCTACTATTGTGGCACCGCTTATGTTTGCCTATATACTCGGTAAGTAAAAAGTAAAGTTTTCGGGTAATGCTTCACGTCTGTGTATGTGAAGCATTATTCATTTTAGTAAATTACAAAACGAAATATGGTACAGACGTATAAGATAAGCGGAATGACTTGCGTCGGCTGCGAATATGCCGTTAAGAGTTATTTATCAAAGCTTTCTGATATAGAATCGGTAGAGCTTTCAAAGGATACCGGTACAGCCACCCTAAGTATGAGTAAACATATTCCTTTAGCTGATTTGCAGAATGCATTAGCAGTAAATAGTAAATACGCTATTGCTGAGGATATGGATAATGCTGCTTCTCCGGCGGAACTAAGATCGTGGTTGGCAACATATAAGCCGCTTTTTGTTCTGTTCACAATCATCCTTATTATTTCATTTATTCCCGCATTCAACACCGGGGTAGTTCAACCAAGACTATGGATGCGTTATTTCATGGCCGGTTTTTTTCTCTGTTTCTCTTACTTTAAACTCATCAATTTAAAGGGCTTTGCAGATTCATACAGCATGTACGATATTATTGCCAAGCACTTTAAAGCCTGGGGATTTATTTATCCATTTATAGAATTTGCTTTGGGTATTTCCTATGTTCTCAACTTTGCTCCGCTTAGTACAAATATTACCACAGCCATTATTATGGGCATTAGCAGCATTGGTGTAATTGAAAGCGTTGTAAACAAAAAGAAAATTCAATGCGCCTGCCTGGGTGCGGTGTTTAACTTGCCTATGAGTACCATAACCATTATAGAAGACCTGTTAATGGTAGGTATGGCTGTAGTGATGATTTGGATGAATTAATCCCTATTTAAAATCTCTGCTTTTCATAGCAGTAACCTGTCCGGTAGTATTATCAATCCGGAATATCTTATACATTTTAGGATTAATTCTTGAAGGGGTTTTATCGTCCGGATCAATATTTTCAAAGCTTATGGTAATGCTCCAAATTTTCTTTTCTTCGCTCAATTCAACCTCTTCAAGCATTACATTATTAGCCCCGCTATAAAAGGATTTAAGATATTCTATAGCTACATTGGCTGCTTCTTTTGCGTTTATCATAATAAAGGTATTTCTATGCAAGTAACAAAGTTAGCATTTATCGGGCAATCAAAAAAAATCCATAACTTGTGTCCGGAATCGTTCCCTTCTTTCGTCATTAGGTCATAAATCAATAAAATTAAAATCATCATGGCAAAAACAATCACTCAAAAGGTTGTGTTCAAGAACACAACTCCAAAAGCTCTTTATGCCCTGTATATGGATGCTAAAAAGCATACCCTGATAGCAGGTTCGCCTTGCATTATTTCTGCAAAGGAAGGAAGCAAGTACTCGGTGCATGGAGGATATATTACAGGAAAGAACTTGCAATTAATAAAGGATAAGCTAATTGTGCAGACCTGGAGAGCCAAAGACTGGGACAAGAAAGAGGTGGATTCTACCTTTATCATAAATCTGGAGCAAAGTGGTAAAGATGTAGTTTTACACGCAACCCATGCCAATGTGCCTGATAAACATGCTGCCGGCGTTGCCAAAGGATGGACCGGCCACTATTGGAATCCATGGAAACAGCACTTGGCAGGTAAAACCATTAGCCGCCCTAAAATGTAAAAAAATTTTTCCGGGTTTGTCCGGAATTAAAAACATCAAACGTCATAGTATCGTAAATCAATAATTCAAAACAATTTAAAAACAAAACAAAATGGAAAAGTTCGTGTATTTATTCAAAGGAGGAATCGACAACAGTCAAAGTGCATCGCCGGAAGTAATGCAAGCCCACATGCAAAAATGGAACGAGTGGATGCAGAAGTTAACTAAGGATGGTAATATGCTTGGCGGGGAGCCACTTCATCCCGAAGGCAAAAGGATTTCCGGTACTAAAAAAGTAGTGACTGATGGACCTTTTGCAGAAACAAAAGAAGTAGTAGGCGGTTATTTGCTGTTGAATGCCAAGGATCTCAACCACGCTGCTGAAATTGCCAAAGGTTGCCCTATTCTTGAAGTGGAAGGTTCTGTAGAAGTTCGTCCGGTAAGGCCAATGTAATTTGACATTACCTTTAGACGAAAACAAAGAAGTAACTAAAATGGTTGACCATCTTTTCCGGCACGAGTCGGGAAAGATGGTCGCCGTTTTAACACGGGTTTTTGGTTTTGCCAATATGGAGCAGGCCGAAGATATTGTGCAGGATACAATTATCCGTGCCCTGGAAACCTGGAAGTTCGGCAAGGTGCCCGACAATCCGCAGGCCTGGCTTTACCGTACAGCAAAAAACAAAGCCATAGATTTAATAAGACGACAAAAAGTAAAACATAAAATAGAGAGCGAAATAGCTCCGTTATTAAAATCAGAATATACCCTTGTGCCTTCCATGAACGATATGTTCCGGGAAAATGAAATTAAAGACAGCCAGTTGCGGATGATGTTCGCCTGCTGCCATCCTTCCATCACCATAGAATCTCAACTTACTTTGATGTTGAAAACCCTTTGCGGTCTGAGTACTCGTGAAATTGGCAATGCATTTCTAACTACCGAAGATACCATACAAAAACGGCTTTATCGAACCAAAGAGAAAATAAAAGAAGAGCATATATCTTTGGATTATCCGGGGGCGGATGTAATGCAGGCCAGATTAGATACGGTTCTGAAAGCCCTGTATTTGCTGTTTAACGAAGGCTATAATTCCTCGCATCCTGAAAAATTAATACGGGAAGATCTGTGTGAAGAAGCCATACGGCTAACCATTCTGCTAACAGAAAACTCAAAAACAAACCAACCTCATACCAATGCACTCTTGGCATTGATGTGCTATCAAGCTTCCCGGTTTGGTGCCAGGCTGGATGATAAGGGCTTTATTGTGCTTTTGAAAGATCAGGAAAGGATGCATTGGAACAAATTTTTGATAGACAGGGGTAATGAGTATCTTGTTCGTTCAGCTGATGAAAACGCAGTTCATGACTATCATATAGAAGCAGCTATTGCTTCGGCCCATGCCAATGCAAAATCATACGAACTGACTGACTGGAAAATAATATTGCAGCTTTACAATAGTCTTTTCAGCCGCACACAAAACCCCATGGTGGCCATTAACATGTGCATTGTGTTAGGCGAGGTGGAAGGATATGAAAAGGCGGTTTCAGAGCTGAAAAAGATAAAGAACTTTAACAATAACTGCTATTATAATACTTCACTTGGTGAGATGCATTTAAAGTCCGGAGACAAAGCCGGAGCAATAAAATGCTTTCAGCATGCGCTTGAATTAACTTCCTCCAATGCGGAAATTGAACTGATAAGAAGAAAGATTACGTTGTGTAAATAGTTTTTCACAACAAAAATTTCTTCGCGTATGCTGATACTTTTTCAGGTGTAAAATTATTCTCCGGTTTTATTCTTCCAATCACCGGGTAATCGCAAAAAGAAAGTATGGAGCGCTCGGCCATTAGCTTATCTTCTCCGTTATAAACAATACCCAGTAATTTTAATCCCCGGTTTTTTAATGCCATGCACGATAGCATGGTGTGGTTAATACTACCCAAATAATTTTGTGAAACAAGTATAACTTCTGCATCCCATTGCTCTATCATATCAATCATCAATTCTTTTTCATTAATGGGAACCATAAGTCCACCTGCTCCTTCAATAACCAAAATATTATCCGCTTGAGGAATACTGATGTTTTTTATTTCAATCGTAATACCTTGCTCTTCGGCCGCAGCAAAAGGCGATGCAGGCAAAGGCAAACAATAAGCTTCGGGGTGAATTTTAGTTTTCGTGTTGCTGAGTAAATTCATTACCGTTTCAGAATCTCTATCTTCGCCGGAACCTGTCTGGATGGGTTTCCAGTAATCAGCCTGCAAAGCTTCTGTAACAATAGCAGATACAATTGTTTTGCCGACTCCTGTTCCAATTCCTGTGATAAATATTTTTCTCACGCTTATATAGTTTCAAGTGTATTAAATAGCAAATCTATTTCCTCTTTTGTATTGTAAGAATGCAGGCAGACTCTGATACGCTCTTTACCTTTAGGCACTGTCGGGCTAAGAATGGGCCTTACATCGATATCTTTTTCACGGATTTTTTCACACAACATTCTTACTTCACTATTGCCCGGCACAATAAGGCTTTGAATGGAGCTTATACTATCCAACCAATGACCGGTGCCATTTATTCTATCCCTGAAATTGGAAATTGTTGAATGCAACTTATGTTGTATGCTCTCACTTTTATCCAATAGTTCGTAAGCACATTCTATACTAATTAGACTGTGCAAGGGTAATGCAGTAGTATAAATAAATGAGCGTGCATAATTGATTAAATAGGACCTCAGAATATCTGACCCAAGCACCACCGCACCGTGGCAACCTAAAGCCTTGCCAAATGTATGAACCCGTGCAAATATATCTTTCTCCAATTTTAAATTTTGCACCAAACCCCTGCCAAATACTCCAGTGGCATGTGCCTCATCCACTATAAGATTTGCACCATATTTTTTGCATAAATCAGAAATTTCTTTGAGTGGGGCACAATCGCCGTCCATGGAATAAACCGATTCTATAGCAACGAAAATAATGCCTTTTGATTTTTTTAATCTTTCCTCCAGATGATCTAAATCATTATGCCGGAATGGAAAACTATCTGCTTTTGAAAGCCTTATTCCATCATGTATGGAAGCATGGACCAGTTCATCATATAAAAACGTATCATCTTTCTTTGCGATACTTGAAAATAATCCTATGTTGGCATCATACCCTGAATTGAAAAGCATGGCAGATAGTGCGTTATGAAATTTTGCAAGAAATGTTTCCAACGCTTCCGCCTCTTCCGAATTACCGGACAAAAGCCTTGAACCTCCTGAACCTACACGTTTATTGCGAACAGAAGCTTTCTTCTCAATTAGTTGATATAATTCCGGAGATCGGGCAAAACCAAGATAATCGTTGGATGTAAAATCAATCTTCTTATTTACAAGCGATAGTTTACGCAACAGATTCTGTTCTTCCCTCTCATTTAACACGTCTGATAATTTTCTTTCTGCAGGAAACATGGAGCTAAATTAGTTAATTAGGAAACGTGGTGAGGTGGTAGTTAAAAATGATACCCCGGATAATTTTCAGTAAACTCTGAATCGGGTATAGTAGCATTTAGTTGCAAATGGGAATACGTATATTGTTCAAAGAATCCTTTATCATCAAAGATTCTAATTACGACGGGGAGGTAGTTATCCTTGCGTATAAATAGAATGGTAGTCTTTGCATAAGCATTGGGCAAAAGAATTTTCCGCCCGATGCTAAGCTCATCGTTATACCAGGAAATATTATTTAGTGTAAGTAATTGGTATTCGCTTATACGATAGGTTGCCGCAAGTTTCATAACAGTTTCTCCTGCATTTTTCACAACATAAGTAGCATTGGCATAAGTCGAAAAATTAATCTCCATTTTATAACATGCATACCCATCGTAAACCGTATCTGCATCGCGCTTTATATAGTGAGTATAAGCATCCGGATAGGTAGCGATAAAGTGATATAGTACATCGGAGATATATTTAAATCCTAATCGTGTTATTGTTTGATGCTGATCTTTACGCATAGTTTTACCCATGGGATCTAAATGAACGTTTATATATGGAAAACCATTGGGGTTTATAATAGCCTCTCCATTATTTTTGCCTTCGCGGTAAAGAATCTCCACTCCTTTATCTAAATCTTTAGAGTAAGCTTCGTAAGGAGATACATTTAGTTTAACTGCAAAATGCGTATGATTTATATGGTCAATAATGCGTTCATCGGTAGAAACATCTGCACGCAATGTCTTTACATTTTGAATGGCGCTGAACATATTGGTGAAGATATCGACATTGCTTGGAGTCTTATTTTGCGCCAATGACATGGCAGGGGAAAGACTTATTCCGCAGAAAATACAAATTGCTGTTATATGTGAATGAATATATTTCACACTCCATTCAATGTCTATTCAAATGCAGAAATACCGGTAACATCCATTCCGGTAATGAGCAAATGGATATCGTGTGTTCCTTCATATGTTATTACCGATTCCAGATTCATCATGTGGCGCATAATAGGATATTCACCGGTAATGCCCATGCCTCCGAATATTTGCCTGGCTTCTCTGGCAATTTGCAGGGACATATTTACATTATTTCTTTTAGCCATAGAGATTTGCGCCGGACTTGCCCGTTTATCATTCATCAGTACGCCTAATCTCCAGCATAATAATTGTGCTTTGGTTATTTCGGTAATCATTTCAGCTAATTTTTTTTGTGTAAGCTGGAAACCGGCAATTGGCTTACCAAACTGTATGCGTTGTTTGGAGTAACGCAATGCAGCATCGTAGCAATCTAGTGCACACCCTATAACACCCCAGGATATGCCATATCTGGCCATATTGAGGCAGGATAATGGTCCTTTTAAGCCTTTTACATTCGGTAAAATATTCTCTTTGGGAATCTTTACATTATCAAAAACCAGTTCTCCGGTAGCGCTGGCCCTGAGTGACCATTTATTATGTGTTTCAGGCGTGGTAAATCCTTCCATGCCTCTTTCCACAATCATTCCTCTTACTACACCTTCTTCATCTTTCGCCCAAACCACTGCAATGTCTGCAATTGGTGAATTCGAAATCCACATTTTAGCGCCGTTTAATAAATAATATGCGCCTTTATCTACAATCTTGCTGACCATACCATTGGGATTAGAACCATGGTCAGGTTCCGTAAGCCCGAAACAACCTATTTTTTCTCCCGCGGCCAGGGAAGGGAGCCATTTCCTTTTTTGTTCTTCGCTTCCGAAGGCATAAATGGGATACATAACTAAGGAGCCTTGTACCGAGGCCATGGAACGTATTCCGGAATCTCCCCGCTCTATTTCCTGCATAATGATTCCATAGGAAATATAATCTAATCCGGCACCTCCGTATTCGCGCGGAATGGTGGGGCCAAATGCACCTATTTCTGCCAATCCTTTTACTATTTGCTTTGGGAATTCGGCTTTCTGACAGGCCTCCTCAATAATAGGGCTAATTGATTTTTTAACAAAAGCGCGGGCTGTATCTCGAATCAATTTGTGCTCATCGGTCAGCAATTCGTCTAATAGGTAGTAATCGTGTCCAGTATAATTATCTGCAGCCATTTGTGTATGTATTTTATGTTACAAAATTAACATTTACCGGAGAATTTAAATCTGAGCTATAAAATTAGTCAATTCTGCAAAGTCCTCCCACGATAGTTGCTCCGCCCGCTTGTGTCCTATATCTTCACGCATTTTCCTTCCTTCCAGCATTCCTGAAAGAGCATTGGATAGTTTTTTCCTCCGCTGGTTAAATGCCATCTTGATCACCTTTTTGAATAATACATCATCACAGCCAATTGAAACTTGAGTCTTCCGTTGCAGACGTATAACTCCTGAATTTACTGCAGGCGGAGGTTCAAAGCTTTGGGGAGGCACATCAAAAAGGTAGGTTGTCTCATAGTATGCCTGCATTAATACGCTTAATATTCCATAATCCCTATTGCCCGGTGGGGAACAAATGCGTTTGGCGACTTCTTTTTGAAACATTCCAACCACTTGTAAAACTTTATCACGGTTATCAAGCGCTTTAAAAAGTATTTGCGAAGAAATATTATATGGAAAATTTCCAATCAGTGATATCTTTTCTTCTCCGAATAAATTACCAAAATCAAGCTGAAGGAAATCTCCATGAATGATGTTGGGTTTTAATTCCGGATAGTACATATTCAAATACTGAACCGATTCCGTATCCACTTCCGATACCCATAAATTTTTGCCCCAGTCTTTTAATAAATATTTAGTGAGGCTGCCCATTCCCGGACCTATCTCCAGGGCTATTTTGGTAGAATGTTCAAGAGCAGCGGCAATTCTTTCAGCTATGTTTTCATCTTTCAGAAAATGCTGGCCTAATCGTTTTTTTGCCCTGACCTGCATTTATTTTTCGGGTTTATACCCGGATGTATTTAAAATTTTATCGGCGCTTTTTTCAGCCATCAGTTGGGGCAAGGTAACATCCGGATGGTTTTTCATATAAGTCCGTATAATTTGCCAGCCTAACCAAATACCTGTTCGCGATGGACTTAGGTCATGGTTAAAATAGGAGGTGAAGGGTCCGTCATCGGTAAATTTTGCAATGTCGGAAAGGTCTGTACTGTACAATAATTTTTGACGGATTATATAAGCCCACATATTAAATTCATTCTCCCTGCACCAGGTTAATTGTTTGTTTGTATAGTGCATTTTAATAGTATCGTTCACCTTAGGCAGCATGGCATCAAGCGCGTACATAACCTTACCTTCATGCACAATTTGGCTCAGCATGTCATTTTTATCTTCATTGGGTTTGAAAATGCTTTCCAGCCAACCATAAACTCCATCGCATACCATATAATCCATTGTCATATGCATGGTTTTAAAGTGCGGGAAAGCTAACATAGTGTAATAAGTGTACTTAGAACCCAAATACATTTCGAGTGAAATAGCCAAGGTAGAATCGACATAGACGAGGGAATAATTATACCCGCTCATAGCAGTCACTACTTTTGGTAAAGGCTGTGTTGGAAAGTAATATCGGAAATGTTGGAAAGCATCGGTTAATCCACTTTCAAAAAAAGATAAGTTGGGATACGTTTTTTCACAACTGTCATAAGCGTTGCGCATGTCCTTGTCAGTAATAAAATGTTTTAGCTCAATGGCATAGGAGGAATCCATTACCCCTGCATCGTTTATAAAGCCGGTTACAAAATCGGTATAAAACTTTCCGTATTTATTCAGCATCTTATGGGTGTATTGATTGATGCTGTCCGGTGGCATGGCGAACATATCCTGTTCCAGACGCTCCA
>Ga0302191_10000685_pt1 | contig 21825 bp, 19 predicted proteins | sample II_Bog_E3_1_FD_198775 | JGI IMG/M metagenome (GOLD analysis project Ga0302191, IMG submission 198775) | Peat permafrost microbial communities from Stordalen Mire near Abisko, Sweden - II_Bog_E3_1 | ecosystem: Environmental > Terrestrial > Soil > Wetlands > Peat | place: Sweden: Abisko...
GGATTTGTCACTTTGTGAAAGCTAATTGCAAATCGCTAAAGAATATAAATCTTCGTAATAATCTGATAACTCAATCGGAAATAGAATTACGGATCATGGTTGTTTCATGTTAACCAAAGCAAATTGGAATATTAAGCATATTTAATATGCAGAAAGAGCCGAATATGCGAAAAGAAATATTATTTCAATGGAAGGAATCAAAATAATCGAATATGCTTTCCATCACAGTTTGAAGGAGAAAGTGTCATTGACAATATACCCAAAATACATTAATTCCTTAACAAAATAAGAGGTGTGGGCTGATATTATTTCATGAGTTTAATTTAATTTATGCTTATAACTATAAGAGTGATTACTGCTAAACGATCAATCATAAAGCATTTATAACAACCAGTACTTTAGCCCCTTATTAAATAGTTGTGCCGACTACTTTAATGTAGTATTCCCCCTATTGCTGGCAGCTCACCGCTGCGGCAGGAAAACAGTTAATGTCATATCCTACATAAGACGAGTAAATACCATCTTTGTATATAATCTTTCTGCTCACAAAAATCAGAGTATCACCGCATTACTTGCAGATATAGTAGCTGAGCGTAAATCTTTTCGAGTTTGGATCATAGTGCTGGCTAATAGTTTCACCCGCCACTCTCGGAGCGTATGTACGAGTAATTCCATCTATAAGCTATGAAATTTGACCATCCGAAGGATATAAAATTTCATGCAGCTGGTCTTGAGATTGTATTTATCTAGGCAACTCCTTTTGGGATATGGGATAAATCCAACCAAACCAACTCTGTAGATTAGAATCGCACTCGTTCATCATTTCTATATTTTTCTCTCCCTCGGCGTTAATAACGTAAAATTCTGAGAGAAGTCCTCCTGTTTTAAGTCTTTTAATATCCCCTTGCCTGGCTTTCATGAATTTTTTTAAGTTGAAAGTGGGAGGGTTGTAGTAGTGATAACAAAATATTGAACTGTTTGCATATTTTCTTCCACCAGGAGGATGAGTAAATCCAGAACGGAAGTAATTCAGGTAGGTCACTGGCTCAAAGCAGATACTATGTTCTGGATCAATCTAACGAATCTAGTGAGAGATAATATCATAGGCTGGCTGAAGGTTTATCAACTCCGATAGTCCAGGGACCATCACCAGAGGGTTTCTAAAGAGATCTCCTGGCCATGGTTCGTTCATCAACTCGTAAGCTATTACATACTCGCTCCCCTTGAAAGTTTCAGCTACTTTTTTCCAATAGTTAATAAACAAATCTCGTAAACCCTCCCTGTTATTCCATATTGCTCCAAAAGCTTTATTGACAGAGTTACTCACATAGAACTCAGCCCATGGATGCTTTGCGCAGTCTTGCCAATGAGGATAACCCTTTTAGTCAAATTAAAACTTTTTTAAATTGACGGGGCGAGGGAAGTCATGATATATCTTATGAGGGATAGCCCAAATAGGCACTCCATCAGCACAAAATTTTTCGCTGAAGAGGTCCTGATGAAATTAGACTAGAGTATAAATGCCATACTTTCCAGCATCCTCAACTGTCTTACGCATATGACTGAGGTAAGCTTCGTTAAATTAGCCTTTCTGCGGCTCAACTCCAGGCCACATAACGCCCAATCTTATTCCATTGATTCCTAGCTCCTGAAAAAGTTTCATGTCTGTTTCATTGAAGGCCGTATAATAGGGTGGTACTTTGGAGACAAGGTTAAGCCCATGAAAAATCAATTCTGCGCCTTTATCATCGATAATTCGACCCTTTCTTACATGTATAGCGGTCCATGTAAGTTGTAGCAGTAATAACGCTAATATGAAAGTCTTGCTCATCATAAGCATTATTTGTTATAAATAATCTCCATTGTAATAGATCAAATCTGTTTACTACATTATTTATTTTAATGAACAATAGTACCTACTTGGATGAAAATTAGAAGCTACTGGTCGAGGCCTTTAAATTGCAGAACGAATAAGCCTATGATGAGGCACTTTAGTATAAAGTAGCCAATGCAGGAAATTACAAACCGCGGGAGAGAGTCTCATCCGTATTATCGAGAAGATCCAGTCGAGTTCCTAGTTCTACATGCGTCATATGCAGCTGATGAAAGAGGAACGGGATCTCGTCTCTGAGAAGGACTATAAAGAATTTCTTTCTAAAAATGAGAAGATCCTTTCTCGCAATTTTTAGAAGAATGCCTACCTTGCTTTACTCATGCAAGAAATGGAAGAAAAAGAGACACAAACCACAGCCAGGAAATGGACGCCCAAGGAGGAATAACTACTCAAGAATATGGCCAAAACCAACTGTCCTTTCGAAGAAATATAGCGCCAATTCTCCAAACACAAGCGGGAAGACCTAAGGAAAAAGTACGAGGCCGTGATTGGTTCGTTAAACAAAGAAAGTGAGAACTAAAAAATGAGTGAGTGATTCAAACAGTCATGAGATTTGCTTTTGAAAGTATTATTGCTTGTTCTTGAAATTATAATTCAATAACTCCATGCAAAAAATTCACCGTCGCAAGAATGAAGATATTATCAAATAATTCCAGTGTACCTAAGGATGTGGTAAGGCTTACGGCTCTTATGCTGCCCTTTACACTCACATCAAAACAAAGCATACGAACGTCAAACCTCCTGAAATGAAGTCGGGTCCTCTCAAACCGAAGCCCCCAAGTCGTAAGCACAAGGAAAAAATTGATGTGGATAGATAATCGCAAAGGATAGACGAGATATACGACTGTAAGACCTGTCGTAAGACTGAGTGTACGTGTTCAGACTAAATTAACCCAGATGAATTAGACCGTACCATTGCAATAATGTCGGATCAAGCCTTCATAAAATTTGTAAATTGTGTGGGTCAGTTGACTTTGGACTAAAAATTCAGCTGGGTGCGTAACACTGAAGATGATTTTAATTTTATGGATCGGGATACGCTCAGAGAAATGGTGGATGAGTTTAATACAAAGTATTTGGGAGAAGACCAGAATCATATTGGCCTAACAACTAAGTGCATGGATTTTCTCAGCTTCTCATCACGTTTCTGGGAGAAGAAGTACATTTACGAATTGTATATGGGCATCTTCTCAGCAATCAGCAAAGATAGCCTTCAGGAATTATAGGATTTCCTCAAAAATACGGGGTTGTAAAATATTAAGAGAGTGCAGCACATTCGAAGCAATGAGTGGAAATAATTTGTTGATTTAATTAAGGCCCTTTGAATGCATACAATCAATCTCATTATGTTTTTGATAAAAATCACGAATTCATTACTTTTAACTCGCCCTCGTTGAATTTACGAGAGTTGAACGCCTGAAGATTGGACATGCGGCTGTTCCTGAAAGCCACCATTTTTGAGTTCCTTCTTGTCAGAATTTATTTCATGAGCTTGTTTTATCGAAACTGCTACTGCTCAGAAACAAACTTAATTCTTTATGGCATCTTTATTCCCTTAGGCATGGGAGGCAGCTGTTTGTTCCCTCCATCAGTTTTTGTTTTCTCAACTTTCATCATCTATACCCTCCTAATTTAGTCTTTCTTTCGTTTCTCTTCAAGCTCATAGTACATTTTTTCAGTCGTAAAGATATACAATACGCTCTTAAAAAGCCGTTTTCCAATCTCATCAGAAGAACTTTTATTTGGATCTTCGCAATAAAAGACAGCACAGTCATTATAGCTTTTCTCTAGTTTTTTGCAGCTGTCTTCCAAAGCAACACACTTATTTTTAATCTAAGGCAATATCTTTTGGCAGCATTGATCAATTTTATCCTTTGGATTGCTAGAGTTCTTGCTTTTTAATGCTTTTTAAAGAGCAGTGGAGCATTTCTTCAAGTCTGCTAGCTAAACTTTGATCTGTGAGACGGACAGTTTGGAAATTATCTGAATCATTTAGACCTGCTCCTTCTAAAAAATAGGATACTTATTTTTTTTCCATACTTCCTTTACGACATAGAATCCAGCGTTCATTTTGCCATCGCTTGATCGTACCTATTCCATTCGTTAAATTGTATCAAGTTTAAAGCCCCAAGCTCCTCCTTTTAGCCCTGTACCATTCAGATAGTTACCGAGTGCTAGTGCTGTTTATAGGACATTATGTAGCTTAGTATTCGATTTCAAAGAATCAAATGCTTTAGTAAGGTCTTCTATCTTCTTTTGTATTTCCAAATAAATCTCTTCCTTGATTCTAGAGAACAGCATAGCTTTGATTCTATTTGAATACTCCGGAATTGAAGTAATCTCTTTAATAAATTGCTCGGGTTTGGCCAAATCAGAGACATTTCCCTCATAAGATTTAACCATTGTTTCTTCTTATTAGGTCGGCAATATTTTCTGAATAGACTCGAGGACACTGGTGGCTGCATATTGACCACCACATTCAGTAAGGGTCTGAATGATAGCCCCCTCAGGCAATTTCAATTTAGCAAGCACAATCTACAAGTTTCGTTGCCTATCTGGGCCAATCAACTTGATCAATTCCTTCTTTTTGACTTCAAGTCCACTGTTTTTAGACTATGCTGCTTTCGTAGGCGATTATTTAGGGACTATTTTTCCAAAATAATTGATAAGCTAATCTTAGTTTAACTTTAGCTTTGTATCATCCAACTTCGACCATATAGTATTTGCAATTTTTTAATAATCTAATACTGTGTAATTACAAGCTTTCAGTGCCACCTTTGTCTTTACTTTCTATTTTAATTTGGCAACAGGAGGTGAATTTAATTTTGGTTGACCAGGAAGTGGAGGAAGACCTGGCAGCCCTGGCAGCCCTGGTAATTGAGGTAGAGGAGGTAACGACAAGAGACCAATTGGAGGGGGTGGTGGTAAATTTGAATTTCCAAGTATGAAAGGAGGTGGAGGTGGTAGAATACAGCCTGAAAGGGCAGCATCTAAGGAGGGTGGAGGTGGTAAAATGGCGCCAGATAAAACAGCATTTAATGGAGGTGGAGGTGGCAAAATAGTACCTTGCGTCGAGCCAGTCAATTTTTCAGTTTTCAAAGTCATAATCTCCTTCTTTAAATTATGAATTTAGTCTTCCTTCTGGTCAAGCTGTTTCTTCAAAGTCTAAATGTCAACGCCTATCCTCATTGTTTTGATCTCTTCTACAAGAAAATGCTCTAATTTCTTCCACTAGATCTTCTAAAAATATTGTATAATTTTAAGGCAGGCCAGCATAGTCTCTTCGCAGGTGTTCTTTATGCAGCTTCCCCTGATTCTTTTCATGTACTCTTCCATGGTAAGTTCGTATTTTTTCATTTGTTAGATTTAATGTGCTATGGATTGAGATAATCCACCATCCTATGTATCGTTCACAATGGCCGTGTATTTATAGAAATGCTGGATTTCAGAGAAGGTGTCAAGGACAAACCGATTAAATGTTTTTTTATCAGTTTAAGCCAAGTATGTTACTATATAACTACCATCGAGCACTTCTTCTTCGCTTATGTCGTTTCCTCCGTTTTAGGCATTATCAAAGTTGACGTAGAGATGCTACTGTAATACCTATAGAGTCATGCTACCTCTGTGCAGAGTTAATCCCCCCAGATCCTATTTTTCTTGACCTCTCACTGCGAATTTATAAATCTTCTGATTGATCTAAATGAATGTGCAATCCTCTAGTTTATAGAAATTTTCCTCGAGTTTGGTCTTGATGTCTTCCATCAACAGTTAATATTTAATACTGCGGAGATTTTCTTCGAAACTCTTCTTCTCCTATTCATCAACAATAGAGATTAGAGTCTCATTGATGAAGCGCAAATTATAGTAGCACATCATAATGTTATCAGTATTGTAGATCGTAGAGCCAAAAGGTTCCAAATAAGATTTTTTACTGCTTTAGGTAGTTTATCCACGAAAGATTTATAAGCACTCGATGAGACTACGGCTGCATTCAGCTTTCCAGGCATAGTCTTGCAACATTACTAGCACGTAGGCTGATACAGCCACGTTGATGGGATGATAGGCTCGTAGCAGAACAACTCCATAATCTGGAATACAAGCCACTGCATTGAAGTAATCTTTGGAGTTACGATCAGACAGTCCCTTGAGAAATTTCAATATGTCGATCTGATTTTGGAAGATAGTTTTAGTTCCCTTTTGATTGGCTGCAATGGCATTATCAAGCATGGCTACCATTCTCTTAACTCCATCAATTTTGATAAATTAAATATCAGCGTTTCTGAATATTTTAAATGATACCTTTCTGATATGTACCCATCAAGACTAGTCACGCTCATCTTCAGTGAGTTTTTACTACTCTCAAGATTAGTCATTTGATCCTCCAGCTACAATTTTCGGTGATTCTAGAAGTCCCTAAAGTATCCCTCGTTACCACTGTCAGTTCTTCTGAATTTTTTTAACTAATATTTTTCTTTGTATTCCTGAATTTTTTTGGTGTGTTGTATCATGAATCGATATTTATACTTAGCATTAAAGTCTTTAATAAGTTCTTCTTGTTCCACATTAAGGTTTATTTCCTTCAAACATTGCTCGAATTAATTGTCCACTATTTTATGTAAAAACTACCTTGAGTCTCATTTTCTGGACAAAGGGGAAATCTATTTTTGCCCTTGAGGTCATAGTAGAGATATTCTACTGGAATTTTGTCTTTGGTGACGTATTTGATTTTGGTGGATCCAACAGCGTTGCTCCCCATTTATAATAAATGATAATTGTATGTAAGCTAGAAAGAAATAAATCATATAAATTTACAAGAGTAAAAATATTATTGAACTTTTTAATGGAAGGAAATGAAAGTTAATATAGTTGTAGCACAATCAAGCTCGTAGTCTTTTGATTGCTTCTTTCACATCACTGTCCTTGTCATCTTTCAATTTCTACAGCTGCTTTTACACAGCTGTTCCATTAAGTTTGTTGCTTATCTTTAGGAGTTGAATGGTCTTCACTCTAACATTGGCCACCTTGTCTGCAAGACAGCAGATAATAGCATTTTGATAGACTTCCCTCACAGTCTTATCAGAAACATAGGGTAGAGTTTTCTAAATCAATATTGAAGTACTTATATGATGTCTAACAGATTTTGCCTTTTTATGTAGTTTGCATTATCCTTCATTGCGAAAATTCTGGGTATTATATTCTGTTCACACCACTCTTTTCCGTTTTTAGCAACAATATCAACTATAAACTGGTTAACTTTAAGCCTGACTGCGTCGATCCGGTCGTCTGTTAGACCAAATAAAACTTTCAGCACGTTGTCATTTAGATACGACTGGTTTACAAGAAATCCTCTCAGGATTTAGATGATTTGGCATTTATTGCGCCAGTTGTCATTACCTAATTGAGCTAGCAATGGCTTTATTATCTTGTCCTCCAGCATCTCTCGCCCCATTCGAGACGACAGGTAATCAAAACTCTTGACCACTCCTAAAGAGATCTAGCTATTTGGATCCTTTATGAAAGTAAATATTATAGGAAGAAGACAGTCATTCATGAGATCTGCGCTCACTACTCCACACAGAGGAACAATATTCTTGGACAGTTCCACTTTTACATAGTCAACAGCATCAGCAGCCAATTTCTTTATTAATGGAATCAACTTTGTCTTCATCTATTCATCATTTAAGTATTTAGCCACCGCTGATAGAGCTCTGCAGGCTGCAGTTCTGAGTTCAGGCTCAGAAGATATCAGAAATTTGAGAATGATAGGTTCAAATATGAGTTTGAAGTGTGGTTTGGTGATTTTGGCTGAGATAACATCTACGATATCGCAAATTTTAATGTTGATGCGCCACGAGTTGACCACTGACATGTTTTTAAATTTGGTGAGACAAGAGTTGGTGCTAACGTCATAGTAATCCACCAAAGCTGGCATTGCAAATATCTTTGCAAGGTCATCGCCCTAGCTGTATATATTTTACAATATCTTGCCACATTCTTCCTTTATCTTCAAGTTTCTTAGAACATCCTACATCTTGAAAAATATACCTGTAAGTACTTTCCAGCAATAATTTTCAGCTGTAAGTTATCATTGCTAACCAATCCTCCGTACAATTCCATTAAAGTTGGTTCAAATCCTTCCAATTGAGGAAGAAGACCTGCAATCAACTGTGCGCCACATTCTTTAGCCAGATTCATGTCTGTCTTCATCAATTTTTTGATAGTATCCAAAGCTAGATCCTTGTTGCCTGTGAGGATGCGTTTCATGAGAGCGGTGGCCCTAAAGGCTGGCTTTTTTTAATCAGTCTTGCAAAAGGACACCAACAAAGGAATGAGGCATTTCTACTGTTCTGGTCCACCCACGCAACTAGTGAAATTCTAAAGCTGTGATAATAGTTCCATGACAACATTCTCGTCATCTTCTATGAATTCTAAGTAATGATGGGGGTACATGCTAAGAATGCAATGAGTTCTGCTCTAACTCTAGTGGGGCCAATGGCGACTGCTATTTACTTGAGGTCTGCCAGTGCAGCTATGCGCTTTTTGGGATCTTCATTGCATAGATCATCCAGTGAGGTTGACAAATCCGATTTCTTTTTGCCACTCATAATCTTCTATTAGAATTATAAATATTAATTGTAAATGGAATATTCGCATCAATATTAATGATGAAAGCTGATACAAAATTATTCCTTCCATTACATGTGGGCTTGCCACTCTAATCATCTTACAATATCAACAATAATTCGACTCAATCAAAGTCTGGATTTAAATATACTCCCCTCATTGGCCTAATAGCAGGTCAAGCAGGAAACCATTTTTATTACGAGATTTCTGATTTCTTCCTTATAATTTATAATAAATTTCTTTGATCAATGAATAGGATTAATATTGGATCAAACAATTATATCTTTTCGCTTTTGAGAATGAGTATAGCCGCATATTCAATTAATAAAAGTATGGTTCCTTTGCTAAACATTTGCTGAATTTGCTATTGTATTATTATAATGTGTCTAGGCTAAGCTGTACAGCCTCCAACTGAGAAGTCTCGTCGGTATGTGCTCATAATTCGCCTTCTAATGATCTTGCAGGTGGTGGTAGTAGTTCTAAACTTCGTGGCATCTACTGATTTTCTGCGAGAAGCCATCTTCGGTATCTTCTTCCTGTTTGTGTTGTACGTTATGCAGCATGAACTCAGTTACCAAGTGATTATGATAGACATCTTCATCAGCATTTACTTCTCTATGTACTTCCTCATCTTCTTTTTGACCCCTATTCAGAATAACACTGACTTCACAACCTTCTCCAATATGCAAATATTCTAATTTTCTGACGCAATTTTCAGTTTTGTCTACTACACAATCTGCCTTATATTTTTCCTGTATCCCTACCGGGAGTTTAAGGTTATAGCTTATAACCAGAATCCTAGACTCAGGGATTATTTCCAGTATGGCCTTCACGAATAATCTCCGCAAAGAGAAAATGAAAATGCAAAAGAAGTTGCTTTCAATTTGAACTACGGGAATATAGCTCTATAAAACCTGAAACCCAATAGCAATGACAAAAACTTTGAGGTGGAGAAGGGCAAGGGACTGCGCATATGATTATTTATCAGTATTGTATTACAGTAAGCAGTCAATGATAATCAATTGGAGATGAGTTCTAATCAATTGAGACATAGGTTAATTAACTTTTTCACTAAATATTAGGATCATAAATCAGCTACACAGTTCGATACTGCAGTCGGGCAGCATTGAAGCAAAAACATAGTAATGTTCTTTTTTGTTAAACCGCTCTGAAAGCTTAGTTTAAACCTATTGGTTCTAACAAACCCAAGTCATCATCTTTTTGCTGTTGTCAATCCTTATGATTAGTTCCGTTGGATAATCCACATTTATGAAATCTATTTTCGGCAAATCTCCATTCCAATCCAGCACAGAAGTCAATAAAGTTTTATTTCCACCAGACAAGTTACAGCAAATAGTCTCAGGACTATATCGGTCACTGTCTCTTTAGTTCTTTCGAGTTTGAAGGATAAATCCGATGCATATCGCCGAGCTAATTTGATGAATTTTAAATTTGATTTAAAAAGTTTTTGATTTTGCTTGGTTAATAAAATGTTTGGTTGTGATCTGAGCCCATTCTATGTGATTATTAATGGCCTTTAAAGTGGCCTTATTGCCTTCTATCAAAAATCTGTTAGCGTAAGGAGTGGTTAAATCCCAAAGGGAATCCTCTAATATAGTGTTTATTACTATATAAAAATAAAAATACATAGTAACTTACTGCATGAAAGGTCGATTTTTGACAAACCTTTATTGCAATAAAGTTGAATGGCAGAGAGTGTCATTTCCTTTTACCATTTCAAGATGTTTGCTAAAACTTAGGAGTCAATGACTCTGGCGGCATTGGATGCTTATTCATTTTGGTGATTCTTTCTATTCCTAAGTCCTCCTTTGTGAATGGCAACTGCCACTAATTTGTTTTATCTTTTCACGAACACTGGACTGCCAGACATTCCGCCCACAGTGCTTAAATGATGAATCATGACTCCGTTTTAAACTTTTTTCATCCCAATCTCGAAAGCCCCCTGCTGGCATACTGGCTCTCCCTCCAAGCCCTTATGAACTGAATTTCCAGGATATCCATAAACGCCAATTTCCTCATCTTGATAGGTATAGTTGGGTAGAATTTCAATGTATTGATTGCGAGGCACTGGTTTTTTAAGTTTGATCAAAGCGTAGTCGTACTTCGAAGAGTATTAGCTAAAAGCACAATGATTAAAAAATGTATCGTATCTAAAGTCACTAACTTCGTATTTTTTGACGAGATTGATTTGACCTGGATAAAATCTTATCGGCTTATTTCTGTTGACTTGTGTTAAAAAATGAGCAGCCGTCAGGACTAAATCTTTTCCAATCAGAAAACCTGTTCCTTTGAGAAGATTGGATTCATTATCCTAAGACAATAGTAAGCCAATGTTTAAATGAGGATCATTTTCCAATTATGGAGGGACGATGTTCCTTCTAGATCTATTATTTAACTCGATTTCGTTAATGTATTCATCTTCATAAGAACTCTCACTGCCAGAAAAATATTACTCTTACATGCTGTTATTTATACTTTTTAATCAGGATATATTATTGCAATTTTATAGTCACTATGGTTTAAATTATTCTTAATGATACATGCCATAAAGATCACACACAGCTATGATGTTCGCACAAAGTATCAATATAATCTATCGACCACATAATTGAAGAATTATTGGGAAATCTCTATCCAGCCTGGTGAATGATATTGCTAATTTTTATTATTATTTCAGGATTGCCAATAAGCACGAGCTTAAATATCCGCACTAATTCTTAACTAATGGCCTCATTCTAGGTAGATTCAAGCACCAACAGCATGCGTCCTGCCATATGGCTCTAATAGAAAGCATATGATTCTATCCTTTGGCCTTCCAACGCTGAGTAAATTATATTATAGCAAAGAAGTTGTATCTTAGGCGTGCAAAAAGACATGTTTTTCGTACCAATTTCATATTGCCTATCTTATAACTCTCGAATTAAGGGAATTACTTTTTCATCGAATATAATATGAGGCATTGTGAAAAGACTAGCCTTAATGAACTACAATGTCCTATAGGCAAAAACTTTATCGTTGACTTGAAAGAAAATATCAATTAATCGAGGAATTATCGTTGATTTAGTGATAAATTTACCTGTGTCTTCGGGAAACATCAAGATTAGAAAATTAAAACAGTGCATTGCTTTTTTTAGCAAATCGAAATCCTCAAGGGGGAGGTTTAGAACTAACTGGCAAAGAGGCTTTTGGAATGTTTTGAAGGAATTATTGGGCCGAGCTTTATCAAGAGTGCGGTACACAACTCCCACCAACGTTTAAAGATGCCTTTTTGTTGCATGCTCAACAGTAAAAAGGTCAGATAATTTTTCAGCCAAAGCATTTTCACTCACAACTCTATCTCTCCAGTGAGGAAAATCCTACGCTGCGTTGTGAATCAGAGACAGGCAGTTTTAGATGGTCAAAATATCAGCGTTTTACAGCAACATCATCAAGTTGTAGGTGAGTTGTTCATTTGGTGGAGCAGAAGGAGTGCAGAAAAGATTAGCCATGACGAAAGAGGCATAGAACTGTTCATCCATATTAAGATAATCCTCATCCATGAATTTAGCTAGTAGATCCTAGAAATGAGCTTATTTGAGGATTTTGATAGCATCGTATTTTTGTGAAAATCTTGCGGCCCTGACAAGATCCACAAGAGTCATATTGTCAGCACTCTTTTTGAGAAAGGATTAATCTTCATCCTCCATTTTTTCTGATGCTAACAGAGATTGTAGTACTATGATACGCTTTTCATCCAGGAGAGCTTTTTTACAATGATTACGAATCTAAATATGAAAATTGGATAGTTTGGCTTTGAAGTCCATGCAATAAGTGCTATTTTTTATTATTACGATTAAATTTCATACGAAATATCAGAGATAAATATAAGACTCCAAAAAATATAGAATGTAAAGATGATAAAAATAATTGCTGCAACTATAGCTAAATTATGATGAATGCTACCTAATTGCTACATTTGGCTTGATATAAGATATGAGTTTAAAGTAAAAAGTTTTGAAACTTGATATCTTCAAGAAGGTTCCACAAGAAATGTCACTGGCAACGAGCAGGGGAGGATTTATTTCCATATTAACCGCAATCGCCATTATATACTTTGCTGGCATTTAAATATTCAGCTTCCTCAACCCTGAACTCGAGGCAGCAGTCATCTTCGAACTACCAATCACGCGCAAATAAATGACGTACTATATATGCCAGCTAGGGTTCATCTCAGTATTGTGTTTCCTAATTTCCCTTGCTAAATTCTGTCTTTGGATTTGCAGGATGAAATGCTGACCCATAATCCTAACATTGGGTCAATTGGAAAATACAGATTGGATAAAAATAAAAATCCTTTAGATAATGGCGAACCTTATGAACTTTTTCGAGAGCCTAATGAGCAAAAACAATTCTTAAATGCAAAGTTTGCCTTTTAAAACGAATATGGTTGCCATATTGTTGGATAATTCAAGGTTAAGGAAGTTCCTGGTAATTTCCATATAAGCAGTCATGCATACAATGGCATATACACTCGGTTGATTAATGAAGGAGTAATAAAGTCGATTGACATTAGTCACGAGATCAAGCACCTCTTTTTTGGCGATATGAGTTCAATTGAGAATTTATCTAAAAATCATCCTTAATCAGTGCTTAATCCCTTAAGCAGTCAAAAAAAGAAATACAGCAAGAGTGACGGGCCTGCATATATTAGCCATTATCACTTAGATATTGTTCCAACCCTTTATTGGAATCTTCTGTGGTTTGATTCAAATGCTTATCAGTACACGTATAACCACAATACGTTTATAACAAAGCTGATGCCTTCTGTATACTTTAAATATCAAATCGGAGGGATCAAAATAGCTGTGGGCCCAAACAAAAACGATAATGTCAGCTATTTTTTGATCAAGCTCTGCGCCATTGTTGGAGGCATTTATGCTCTAGCGACCTTCCTTGATAACGCTTTGGATACAATTATTGATGATAGAAGAAAGCAATACGAACTCATTAGTTGATTACATGAAAAAATTAATTGCTATTAAAAGATCATTTATCTGCATTGAATTAAAGAATAATGAAATAATTATGTACACTTATCAATGCTTCTACTTTAGTAGATATTTGTATATAGTTAGGCATTATTAGTGGTCTTTCTTCACCTGCTCGCATACCTACTATGACTTCGAACGATCATTGCGGCACTCGATCACCTGCCTATATACTTCGCGACATCCAGTCCGTAACACTTTTTCCTTAACGCTAAAGTTATCCTCCTTTCCAGCTCTGTACCAGGGTTACCCTTGTAAGTCAGAACTCATTATTATTAATTTTGATGGTAAATTTAACCTTAAATCAATAATAAATGTCATAATCTAACATACAAGTCTCACTAATAAAACTAACTTTATCAAAACGAAGATTAAATCCAAATGGGCTCCATTATTTGCAAATATTTTTATTAACTAAATTTCAAAAATGGGGCATCTTATTTCTTTGAAAACCAACATAATTCATTTAAAAATGTCCAGAAACAGCATTACTCGATTGTATATCTTTATAAGGTTTTATAATACAACGTGTCATGATTAAAATGCTTCAGTAGGCGGATCGCCCCGCTTTTCTGACATTTGTGGGAACAGCATTAATTAAATTCGCCACTGGCATTATTGGAATATGGGGAGCTATCAACATCTATTTCTTCTCATATCTTCATAACCATGGCTTCACAATTACTCCTCTCACCAACTCAATAATTATGCTTTGCTCGATAATCCCTGCCTCTTTCACAGTACTTATGTCGACCCGCCTCGCAAAGCGTTTTGGCTACAAGCGTGTTGTACGTGTGAGCTCCTTCATCTTTGCTTTTGCTCCGTTCATGATTAATTTCAGTATGAATCTTATAACTATGGGTCTATGCTATATCCTTATTCCAGTTTCATGCTTTGCTATCAGTTCAATACCCATCCTCAATTGTCTTTGGTCCCAATTTCCCAATGATTTAAACAAAATATCAGGACTTGCAGTCCTATTTTTTGCTGTTGGAATGATAGTATGGAACCTGATATTTTTACGTTTTACCAATCCTGGAAATTAGGTCGCTGAAATTGATTCACAAAATCAGGCCTTTTTCCCTGAGAATATATCAGAAAACATCTTTAGATCATCAAATATAATGTTTGCTATGAGTGGAGCTTGCTTTATTATTGGATCTTTTTTAATTTCAAAGAAAGGCGATAATGACGCATCACCTGCTAATCAACTTGCTGAATAATCTCCTCCACCACCAGAAAAAGATGAAAAAGATTTTGTACAAATAAGCGAAACAAGCGGAGAAGATATTGCTCCAAAATTAAAATCCTCTTCTTAAAAATAGTTAAAATTAAAATAATCTCTAAGGGATAAAAAATTTATAATTTTATGGACAATTTCCCTACTGTAGCCAATGTACCTAATATATATGGTTTTATACATGAAGCTAACTTTTATGCCTATCATAAATGACGATCATTATTTGGCCTACTGCTCGGTCCTAGTGACAGTGTCAGCTATAATAGGAGCTCCTTTCTGGGGTGCTATGGGTGATAAAAAGGGGTTTAAGACAACATTGCTGATAGTTGTTGTATGTGATCTTGTAAGTAAAATAATTGGTTTGTTTTGTCAATAAAAGTGGAACCTTATTATTGTGTACTTCATGCTTGGATTTAACGACAAGGGAATACTCACAATTATTGGACCTGGCTTAATTTAAATATTTGGACTCTAGCTGGCCACAGAACTGATACCATATAAGGGAATTTCAATGTTTTTGGCCTACGTAACTGTGCCATTGTTTCAAATTATCTTATCATCTATGTTTCCATATCAAGCGATTCTGACTCTTTTTGTTGGAACTAGCTTCATAGCTGTGGCCTTGGCCTATCATTTTTATGCTAAGATATAATACAAAGCATGTACAGATCATCTGGCTCAGTAAAATTGTCAAAAACTGTAGTAAGATAAAAATATCGAACTGTTTATACCATGATATTCTACTTGGTCGTTATCATTGTAAACAATAAACTATTTATTAATGCTGATTATTGCTGCGATATTATCAAAAGATAATTACAGATAACGACAAATCAAATATAAAATATTTGTATTTAAAAATAATAACCCTTTTATTATCATTAAGTTTCACTCCGTCAATATCATTTGATTCTTTGGCTTTTGCTTGTTAAGGCCCTCAAGTAATATGCAAGCTTTACATATTTTGTTGCTTGTCATAAATCCACATTTTTAACATTTCTGTTTGGTCACTGGCTTCTTATTCTAAGTTATTTTAATGCATTCAGCAGAATAAATTATATCAATGATAGACTGAGGTCTTGTTATCTACATTTGCTTTATCAATTCACGCACATGTCCGCGATAGGCGAAAGGGCTATAAATACATTCAGTTGAAAAATAATCTAATTTTTTGTGATAAGCATATAGTACTATTTCCTTTTCATATGCGTATTTTAAAGGTTTTACTCGTGGAAGGGAGAGAGGGTCATCCTCTTCACCTGAAATGGCGTTGACGCATATTCCCAATCTGTTGAGATCTCCTCTAAGCATATTCATCAAAACTGTTTCAGCAATATCGTCAGCATTGTGACCAGTAGCGACTTTGTTGCAGCCAAGTTTGATAGCACCACGTTATAATGCCTGTCGCCTCAATACACCACAATAAGTGCAGTTATTTGTTTGTCCAATAGCTTGCACTATTAGATCCATTGACCATCCATACAGTTCCTTGTAAGATAATATCTAAAGAGGAAGTCCTTATATTTGCTGATTCCTTTTCACAGCCTCCAGTGAATCATCTCTATATCCTTTGATCCCTTCATCTATGGCAAGCATAAATAACTAAACTCCATATTTATACTGTTTGTTGAGCTTGTTGAGTACATGCACTAATACTGTTGAATCTTTCCCCCCGCTAGATCCAATTGCTATTTTATCACCAGATTTAAAAAGATCAAACTTGATGATTGTCTCGTGAATTTACGTTTCAAAGCAAATGAAGAAGCAATCTTGACAAATGGGTTGCTGATTCTTTGGTCTTTTTATCAACGCCTTGTTAACTTTGCATGTAGTACAGACAAATTTTGACATGTTGATATTTCTTTTATAACTATACTGCTAATATATTAGGCACAAAGAATATTTAATTGATGGGAGCGCAGAGATAATTAATAATGGGTTTGGCTGTCAAGATTACAAAATAGTTCATTATATTTCTAAAATACAGAAAACAGTATAAATCAAAATTTAAGGGAAATTGGCTTAGCTTCAAATAATTTAAGTTTGATTGTCATTTCATCCATGCCAATTATAGGAACAAATAAATTGTGAATTTAGGTTCAATTTAATTTTATCAATCTTAGTATGTAGCCGAACATTAGGGAATACTACTAATTGGACGAAAACTAACATATCGGAGAGTAAATATTCAGCAACGCAGAGGCAGTTTTGCTATAGTGGTACGTGGACGCGAGATTAAAACAGGCAAGGTGGTGGCAGTCAAGATAATTAAAAAGTACATCCGCTATTATCAAAGACAGAAGATGAATGAATAATAAGAGATTCTCCTTGAACGGGAAATTCATATCATGAGAAATATCAATCACCCCAACATTGTCTAATTTTATGAATGCTTCAGTGACGCCAAACACATTTATCTGGTTTTGGAATATTTATCTGGAGGATAACTTTACTAAGAGATATGTGAAAAGGAAGTATATACAGAGGAAGAAGCGAGGAGAGTCATCAGTCCTATTATTGATGCCATCCGTTATTTGCATTAGTGTGGAATTGTCCATCGCGACTTGAAGGTTACAATGCCTTAACTCAGCCATAAAATTGTGTTTTCTCTTCGAGAAATCAAGATAGAGTGATAAAACTTATTGATTTTGGAGTTTCGCAGATAATTCCCAATGATACTCATCTTATGTCTTCAGCAGTGGGAACTCCACTATACATGGCCCCATAAATTTTATCCGGGAAAAAATACGATGTGGAAGTTGATTGGTGGTCCATTGGAGTAATGCTTTATGTACTACTGTGCGGTTATCCTCCATTCTAATCTTAAAATGAAGTTGATCTAAAAAATTAAATTCTAAATATTGGAATAAAATTTGATCCATAAGACTGGAATAAAGTTTCTGAAGATGGGCAGAACCTTGTGAAGAAATTGTTAACAGTGGATCAGTCGAAACGAATTCGCGCTGATGATATAATAAATCATGCCTGGATGGTGAGTGAGGCGCAGACATAAAATTTGCATTCTGTCCAGGATAATATTAAAAAGTTCAAGAGCAAACTGCGGCAAGTACGTCATGCCATTCGTGCGGTGAGGATTATGCAAAGTGGGAGAAAACATTGATTCATTTATCTGTAATTTAAATATAATTTTTAATGAAAAGAAAATCCTTTTTGCTATTTTAAAAGGCTTACATAATAACAATAATTTCTTTTCCTTTCCTTTTGGAAATTGTGTTTATTTAATAGTTGAAAATTTTCCCCATATCTTTTGTTGGGGTTTCCTTGCTTATAGCCAAGATCTTGATTTCTAAGATAATTCCATTTTTTCGAATAACGATTCATTGCATAATAATATTAAGATGAATATCTCCGAACTGGGATAAGTTTGTTAGAACTTAGAAATATTTATCTCACTTAAAAATCAGCATTTCATCATCCAGGCGTGGATGGAACTTAAAAAAATTAGTAAACGCGTTGCCAGTTTCTATTCAAGTCAAGCGAGAAGCTATGCGAGTAGTTATATATCTTCAGTTGATAGGCAATAACTCAGATAGAAGGCTTCATCGCATCAGTATGGCAATTTTTATTCACAAAAAAATAGTGCCGCCAATTTACATGCAGATCATCACCGATAGATTAATTTTTATGATGATAATCGAAAAGGAGAAATGTTTAGAAGTTTTAATAAAAATTCATTTGAAGAGCCCTAATGTTCAATTGAGAAACGAGCAAACGGCTATTAGAAAGAGAAACCCTTCAATTTAATGGAGGATGAAAGATAATTAGAAGATAGTGATGAATTCGAAGATGTAGTATTAGATCGATTGAGCAAACTTTAGGAAAATATTAATAAAATGATGATATAAAGGAGGAAGAAGGATTAAAGTAGAGGATATATTGGCGCTCCAATCAGTTCTAATACTAATCAAAGAACAACAAGAGGAGCACGACCTCCCTATCAAAAGGCAAAACACATATAAGATAATGTTTATAAAATAAAATCACCACAAATTTATGACTAAACTAATTCATTGCGCTACTAATTATCTAAAAGTAGACCAGTAGCAGATACAAGTTTCGATAAATCTGCACAATCATAGAATAGCAATAAAGGAATAAAATATTTAACAGATAGGAAGCAGGATTAAAAGATAAATATAAACAAAATTAAGCAAATGATGCGGAATAATTACTTAGAAGAGAAATATTCTATTGAAGAGGATTCTTATAATTACCAGAAAACAAGGTATTAACCTGAACAGCAAAGCAACAGATCAAAATATTCCTTCCAGAATGCCAATATACAGGATAACAAGTATATCAAAAATGTAAATGGGAGAATTATCAATAATACCAGATAAAATTATAAAACTAATATGATTGTTAACCGCTATCAAAAAATAAATAATGACCCAAATTAAGTCAAAATGGCTTCAAGTCGCTAATAAATAAAATCGTCAGTTTAAATTAGTAGAAAACCACCAATGATACCCAGTTATCCTTATCATGGATCTTTTAAGATATAAAAAAACAGTGTTAAGGCAACCTTGAATAAGGGCTACTTGAAACCACCTCAATTCTAAAAATCGTCGTATTCGGGTTCGAATGTATCTCAAGCTTCTTATAACAATTCTAAAGTGAACAACTATACGTCGTACTACTGAAAGTATAATTGCTTCTAGATTGATAAATATTTTTCCTATTTGAATCAAATAAGGTTAGATTTAAAATATAAATACTATCTATTTTAAACCTCTACTATTCTCATCGTATAAATATTTAGTAAGAAATGGATTAAATTATTGAGTTATGTTATAAATTTATTGTGATTTGTAAAGTAGATCTTCATATTCTATGAAGATATTGTGAATGTTTGCAATTCAAATTTAAGTTACAAATCATAAATCATAAAATCATGCTTTTATTAATTATATTTTTTGAGTCAGATCTTTACAAATATTCAATTGTTTCAACTGGGAGAGGAATTATTAGTTCAAGCAGTTACTATTAAATTTTATTAGTTCTCTTTGTTTTGGGGCATTAGACGAAAATTTAACATCCAAATCATTCTCTTTTTCAGGAATATATTCGTTTTCAAAATTAATTTGCTATAAATTTCTCCAATTTCCTCGAGCCAAACTTTGAACTCCCAAAATGTTAATAAAATTATACTGCAAGTTTAAAACTTTAAGTTTATCCCAGTAACCTTTAGATAAGGCCCTCATTCCTTAACTCGTAATGCAATTACTTTATAAATTTAAGTTTTAAAGATTGGCCCAAGGCATATGAACAATCACACTCAAAGTTCCATTACCAATATTGGTTGATTTGAGATTGACAAATATTAGATTTTCCCATTGGTTGAGCTTTATATCATTAAAAAAATGCCATCCTAATAAATTGTATGCAATTTATAGTTTTTTTAACTTTTTCCAGATACATTGGGCTAAAATTTACCCATTCTCACCATTGAAATTATTATTGCTTAAATCAATTTATAAAAGTTATTTCCAGTTGCCTTTCTTAAGGAAATTAAATATTTTAATAGTCAAGTGGTTACGGCAAAGTCCCAATTTTTATAGATTGCTCCAATTGCCCTGAGAAATCATTATAAAAGATTAATCTCCAAGATTGCAACTGTTTATATTAAGATACGTGATTTGATGTATTTTAAGTGAGGCCTTGCTTAGATATTTAGCAACTTTGTTGTTCATTATTCCAAATTACCGAGCAGGAGTAGTTTCAGGGAAAAAGAAAAGTTTATGTTTTCCTTATTCGATGATCCGCGAGATGTACTTGTAAGAATGGGAGATTTTGTTTTATCGAGAAGGTACATGCAAAGACATTGAATATATATTAGTGTTAGTGTTAACAGGTCCTTGAAAATTTAGATTCAATTGCGATATAATTATATTTATAAACTTCGAACAATTTTAAATTATTTTTTAAAATTAATAAATTTTCCTTGATCAAATATCAAAGTTAGATCTTTCAATAAATTTGTTTAAAAGAGTATTTTATTATATCTACATAAGAGACAAATCATGCACTCCTGAGGATATAAATATTGCCACTGGCTCCACCAATAGCGATAAACAGCCCATCATTACCTGATACAGCACAAGTTAACGCTTTCTCATCAGGCAATTTATCCTTGTTCAAAAAGGCGAAATCATTGAAGTAATTACCAATGCGTTTTTGCTGCAAGATATCGTAAAGAGTAAATTGTTTTTGGGTAGTTGTAATAAAAAGATGTTAGTTATCCAATTCAATATTAGTAATTATTCCGTTGTTGGAGTCGACTGAATAACTACCAATGTTTTGTCCGCTTACATCCACGATTCTAATTTCTGTTTCAGCTGAAATGATAACGTTGTTTTGAATAAAATGCATACGAATGATCTTTTGACTATTCATGTTGAGCGTGAACAGTATTTCCTTCTCTTCGATGTTTAAGCAAAGAACATTGCCCTCTATATCACCTAATGCAACGATACTCTCCTCTGAGTTAACAGCAAGTGATGTAATTTGATTCTCATGATCATAAAAATGTTATTCATTGTCAAGAACGCTACCAACATATCTGAACATCTTAATGGAGCAATCCCAAGAAGCTGAAATTATTGTTTTGCGATGTGGCATGAAGACTAAATCGATGATAGAGTTGTCATGGGCAGGGAAAGGCTTCGATTTACTACCATATACAATGTTAAACAAATAGATATTGTTATCCCATGCTCCTATCTTAATAATAGAACTAGTACTGCAAAAGTTTAATCATTTTTTAGCATAGCAATGCAGCTTAGGTTGAATTCACATATTTTAAATGATTTCGTGCAACTTTTCTAGAAAACATCAAATATTTTGAGAAATCCATCTTGGCTTATTGTCAACAGGGTATTCGGTTTGCTGCGAAGATGTAAAGCTCTGTTAATTTGACTATATCATCAATATGTTACCTTTTATGGGCTTTGGAAATTTCAGTTAGCTTGATTTAGCTTTCTTTCCCCATGCTCAGG
>Ga0302191_10000687_pt1 | contig 21791 bp, 16 predicted proteins | sample II_Bog_E3_1_FD_198775 | JGI IMG/M metagenome (GOLD analysis project Ga0302191, IMG submission 198775) | Peat permafrost microbial communities from Stordalen Mire near Abisko, Sweden - II_Bog_E3_1 | ecosystem: Environmental > Terrestrial > Soil > Wetlands > Peat | place: Sweden: Abisko...
ATGTTAGAATGGCCATTTCTCCTCCAAATCGAACTTCCCTCGATAAATTAGCGATGACAAACTGATACTTGCCTGGATGGCGAGGGGTAATACCGAAATGGAACCATTGATTATATCCATGAGTGTTTATGTCATTTTGTAGTAGGAGATAGTAGACTTTGCTTTTTTTGTCTTTAAAAACCCAGTGTAGATTACCTCCTTCGAAATTAGATGTAAAAGAGTGATCATTTCCCTAAGCAAGTGTGGAAGAGTTCATTAAAAAAGTAGTCAGTTACTCGTTACGAATGCAGCGCGAGATGTTTCGTATGATTACTGAATCAAGTTGCTGTTACTGGTGAGGTCATGCTTCAGAGTCAAATTTTCGTGAAAACGATTGTAAACACAGATAAACTTGCGTGGAAAAAAGTCAGACAACAGCTGACAGGGGATGCCTTCGATCATTCGTATGATTTCAAGAGGCTATTTACAGGTAGGAGCTGCTTTTACATTGCACTTTACATCTTAGAATGAATCCATACCTCGTGGGTACTAAAATAGCGGAAGATCATTGTGCAAAGTAAGAGTATTTTTTATCGTAATACTGGGAGTGTCTCTTTTACTCTACTTTTCGATTGATTTAGCATGATTAGGTTTAATAATCACAGTTTATGAGTGAGCCTCCCTGAAGCCTTCCCCCTCGCTATCACTCATAATATAATGGACTGAATATTCTTATCTAAAATTTAACATCATCATGAATTAATAGATGGAGAAGGATAATATTTGAATTAGTGATTGACATAGTTTTAAAAATATCATTTGTTCAACATGGTAGATGTATCCGTTTTCCTTTTTTTATACTTGGTAGTTCTAGTTACTATTTAAACGGATTAGCCATATTCAATCTATTTTGTATTATTTTTCTCAAGTAAGCATTTCCCTTCTGCTAGTCTATTCCCAGCTTCATCCCCTTTGCATTTACCACTTACAAAGTTCGTTGCTATTTTCGTAAATTTTATTTCTTATTTACTGCTTCAACTCTCTACCTCACAGAATTGGCTTAAATTGGAATAGATTTATGATTAATTCTGCAAGAAACAGATCTTTTATAATTTGCAGGGTTTATTATATTTTTTGCAAATTGTTTGGCGTGAATCAACGGTAAATTAATAGAAGCCGTCTTTTTTTACAAGGAAATTTAATGAAAAGAAATGTTTTTTGGTCTCTATTATTATCGATTTAGTCTAGCTCTTCTACAATATATGAAACTTTCACGAGCGGACACACTATTGTTGGAACTGTTGAAAAGAGTTGTCGCCTTTGTTGAAGCTTCTTTCTACTCTTGTTTACTGTTTCCTTTGCCTTAACTTTCAATCACTCCGGCTTGATCCATAACTATAGAGACATTTGAGTTCGTATAGGCGAGGGATGAATCTAGATGTGTCTCCCCTACCAATACAGCATCACCTTCCAAAAGCAATGGCTCAGTTAATTTAAGTTAAAACCTTTCGTTATTTCTAATTTGTCTTATGGGGCGTGGCATATTCTATTTATAATGTTCGAAAGCATAGAATATTCTTATTCTAAAGATTTATTTGTTAATCCATCAAAATTAAAGAATTAATCCAATTTTATTACGGCTGTCGATGGCAAAAAATACAAAAATAACAAGTTGAGGAAAAAACATATGCTACTTCCTTTAATCCTTTTCTTTGGGGTCAAGTAAAATGTGTAGGCTTGACTCTGTACACATGTAGATTAAAATATAATAATACACTACTACAATATCAAGAAGGTCTTTTTTTTTGTTATTCCAACTCACCATTAATCTGATCAAGAACTTTCTATCTCCGCAGTTTTTCATCAGCTTCTCGTTGTTTAAACAGCTCTTCTTGCTCTCTAATCTTATTGAACTGTTTTCTCTTCTCCGCCACAGCTTCTTCTCGACGCTTCCGATAAAGTTCCAACTGTTTTTGAACCTGTTCGATTTATTCCTCCTTCTCCTTCCCAAACTCATACTTTTATATAGGTTCACCTTGAGTTTGAATATAGATTCTTTATTTTTTAGATGAGCGAAGATAGATCTATTTTGAACTCTCACGAAAACTCTTATCTCCTCTTTTAAACAGTTTTTATATGGGAGTACGAATTTTTTACAGTTAGAAGTGACTGCGCATTACTCGATTGTAGCATTCGTGATAGGAAATCTTTTAGACTTACGCCCATTTCTGGAAAAAGCAAAGGAAACCCGGATGAAGCTTAAAGGAGACTGGGTCCGGTCTGACTCGTTACTCTTGAGTAGAGGTGAGCGATTCATGATCGCCGAGAATATCACCCTCCATTGAATTCATTTACATCACAAATAAATTATCATAATGTTAATATAGTGACTTCTCAATTCAATCATTAAAGAACACGAGATATAATCTCCAAATAATGATATTGATAGCATCTTATCGGCAGGGCTGGTACTTAGATAAAAATAATATCAATCAAACTCATTGAATTAACCTTTTATAATTGTAATAGATAATAGTTGCATCGAAAGTATCCCAACTGCCCATGATTATGGCCCTTATATTATTGAACTTGCTTCATGCGACCTTTTCTTCCTACTGTGACTCTAGCGGCTGTTTGCCTTGCTACTATCGCTGCCAATCTTGCGGAGGATTAACTCAGGATTAATGTACCAGTTGCCTGTAGAATTATCTCCTCGTTGGTGGATCTTGTATTGCCTGCACCAATAACTGTCTCTCTTGTGGTATCGCGGCAGATGGTTCTCCAATTTGTTAGACCTGCAATCAGCAATTCTATGTCTAACAATCCACTGGTAATTGTAACCTCTGTCCAACTGGAGCTCTCACCTGCACTTTCTCAGCAGTTCAATAATGTCAGTCAGGATTTTATCTTCAAAATTCTATATGTTTCTACTGTATGACATACTGCTAAGTCTGTTCTAACGCATATACATGCACGACGTGCAATTCAGGTTATGTACTTACTAGTGCTGGCAGCTGCTCAGCTTGTAATTTAACGACTTGCTCGACTTGCAATAGCGACGGGAGTTGTTCTCTATGTATTTCGGGGTTTTATGGACTGACATGTTAGAGTAATTGTCCTAATTTCTGTAGCATCTGCGACGGCACATCTTGCTATCAGTGCAACTCGACCTACTATTTGACTAATAATGGTACATGTGAAGCAGTTAGTGTTCTTTGCCTAAGTGCAGATGGACCCGACAGCTGCATGGAGTGTATTTCTGATATCGCTTATTATACTGATAACCTTTGCAGCCCCTACTACTCAGTACACCTCACGAACATCCAACTCTATTACAGAGCGCCAAATGACCTCTCCTCTTTCCAAGGAGCTTCTTTGCTAGTGTGTCCTCTATTTAACTATGCTATAGCTGAAAATGGATCTATTTCGCTCTAGATAGACATTGAGCCTGTCTATAAACTGTTGGTATCACTGCAAGTCGTAACACTTCTATCGGAAAGTCCTTAAAATGTGACTATTTTCTCCTCTAATTTAATGTAGGCTTTTAATGGAGCTGTATCGTCATAATATGGTTATAATTGTAATAATCAAACTGTTGTATTATCAAACTTTAAAACCATTTTTACACCCAATCTAACCACTGCTAACTTAATTAACAATCTCACCCTCTTGATTACAGTACCATTAGGAAACTTCATTGGCGTGACAGAAGTGTTGATTTAATAATATATTTGCCAAATTTCTGGTTGTGGAAGTTGCTACACGGGTTATACCTGTGCAAAATGTGAACCCTCATTGCTACTCGAAGATAATAGTTGCCTTCAAACTTGCTCTTCTGGTTATTATCTTACAGCTTTACTTAGTAGTTGCACTCTCAGTTGTCCTTCTAAATTCTATCCAATTCTTGAAGATTACAGCTGTTCACCTTGTGTTTCGCCCTGTTTCACTTGTACTAGTGAGCAAAACTGTCTAAGCTGTGAAAGTGGATGGTTCTTACTTGGTATTTCTTGTCTGATAGAATGCCCTTCAGGCTACTATTAAAATTAAGTATCTGCCAGCTGTTCATCCTGTCGATATCCATGTCTTACCTGTAATTTGTCATCGATGAACTGCACTGCTTGCAACCTTGGCTATCTGGAGTCTAGTGGATTGTGTACAATGGATTGCCCTGCTGGTTACTATTAAAATTTTAGTTCAATCTCCTGCCAGCCATGCTCGTTATCATGTCTGACTTGTAGCTTTAATGCGTAGTAATGCAATAGCTGCTCCGGCTTGTTCTTACTTAATCCAAATGGAACATGTCTGCCCGTGTGTGACTCCAACTATGCTTAAAATTTTGATACTAATCTTTGTGAAAAATGCAGTTATCCCTGCAAAACATGCTTAAATATTTCCACTGGATGCCTAAGTTGCCAAGCTGGGTACGTCTTGAATATGAGCTGCCTGTCAGTTTGTCCAGAAGGATATTTCAGTGATATAACTGCTAAAACATGCAATATTTGCCAAAATAATTGTTTAACATGTTTAACATCAGTTCAATGTCTTAGCTGTTCACCTTATTTCTATTTCTATTCACAACAGCAAACTTGTCTGCAAACTTGTCCCAATACAACTTACCAATTCAATAATAGCTGCCTTCAATGCAATCCCCCCTGTAGTAGCTGCATCAATAGAACTTACTGCTTGACATGCGTGGGATATCTTTTCGTCTATTATTAAGGTGAGTGTCTTCTATCATGTCCTTTATTTACTTTTTTCTCTATTCAAAATTTCACCAAACTTAAAATTTGTCAGTCATGTGGCTAAAACTGTTCTTCCTGTGCTAGCAATATATCCTGCCTCTCATGTTCAGGTTCCTACCTCTTCAATTAAAGTTGCCTCTATACTTGTCCTTCACTCACATATCCATACCAAGGGTCATGCATCAGTTGTGCATTTCCCTGTTTAGAGTGCCTCGCTTCTGAGCTTTGCTTATCCTGTGCTACAGGTTATTATTATTATTCATCAATTTTGTCTTGTGAACAAATTTGCCCCAGTGGATACTATCCATCGAATGGAGTATGTGTTCAGTGCAATCCAGAATGCGGGCTTTGTCATAATTCCACCTCCTGCCTTACATGTGGGTCTAACTACTATCAAAATCCTAATTTAAGTTGTAGCTCCTCTTGTCCAATCGGGTACTATGCATATTCTCCTCAGGGTAGCTGTAAACAATGCAGCTCTCTTTGTTTATAATGCTTGCATGGCAGTCTTTGTCTTTCTTGCAAATCTTCTTCGCCCTACCCCTATCTTTATCAATACAGTTGTCTATCTGATTGTCCAACTGGCTACATCGCCAATGGATCTACCTGCTTGACTTGTAATTCAACTTGTGCTACATGCATCTACTCAATTGATAACTGCACTTCTTGTCAAGCAGGCCTCTATTTTTTGCTTAACATATCACTAAATAAATGCCTTTAACAATGTCCAAATGGATACTATCCTAATGCTGCTTCGCTATGCATAGCTTGCATTACTCCTTGTTTATCTTGCCTTTCTCAAAGTCATTGCCTTTCTTGTGTAATTTCAACTTATCCTCTCTATAATGGTCGCTGCTTCGCTGTCTGTCCAAGTACTCATTTTATAAAATTTACTGTAAATTATAGTACTTGCATTTTATGTGACTCTAACTGCCTAATGTGTGCAACAAATTCATCTAATTGCACTGCTTGTGGGCCTAATCTCTTTCTTTTTTCAAATTCTAGTGCTTCAGTTTGTATTGTGGCATGCCCAAATGGTAGTTATGCTGATTCACTGAGTCAAGTTTGCTTAAATTGCCAAATACCTTGCAAATATTGTATAACCTCATCTTATTGTAATAGTTGTATTAATGGATATTATCTCTATATTGATATCTGCATGTTGATCTGCCCATCAGGCTATTATTAAGATCAGACTCAAGGAATATGTATCTTATGCATGACTCCCTGTGCTAGTTGCGAATCGAGTGGCGTATGCCTTAGTTGTAGCAAGGGATATTTTTTTCATGAGCAAAACTATACCTGTCTCCAAGCATGTGAATCAGGGACTTATGCATTTTAAACATCTGATGGAAACATGCAGTGCTTAACCTGTCCTGCAAGTTGTCTCGAATGCTATGATTACTCAGCATGTAAATCTTGCATTCCTAACTCAACCCTATTGTATTTGCAGGGAACTACATGTCAATCTGTCTGTACAAGTGGATATTTCCTAAATGTAAATTTACTCATCTGCGAAGCATGTGGCTGGGGATGCTTGGATTGTTCCAGTTCCACTTGTCTAAGATGCTCTGATTCTTATTTATACGAGGGAGCATGCCAAGCTCAGTGCCCTATAGGTTATTACGAAAGTACTGCCTTTACATGTGAAATATGTTTATCCCCATGTTTCCAATGTTATGATGCTTCAAATTGTTAATACTGCATAACAGGTTACTTCCTCTACCTCACTCATTGCCTCATAAAATGCCCTTCTTAGCAATGGGCCGTAACAAGTTTAAGCATTTGCAATTAAACCTGCTCCCCTCCTCTCTATCAGATTCCAGCTAGTCGACTGTGCGTAAACAGTTGTTAAGTCTATTTTGATTAATTTGGCAATTGTGTTTAATAATGCGGCTATAACGAAATGGCTAATGAGTCTCTCGGATGTGAGTCATGCCAGCTGATTGATTGTGATGAAAAACTGTATTTTCAACTAAACTCCCAGCAGAAAGATGGAGTCTTCTATCTGTATCTCATTTTTAACAGGGATATTGATAATATGGGACTCTTCTATATGGCTGCTCTAACCATTTCATTTGGGCCTTCAAACAGTGCAGGATGGAACGAATTGTAAATTAGCGGTCTACGCACTCTCTAAACCACCCTTACTAATGTCTCTGACTTAAATATTGAGTTAATTTCGAACTTTTCGCGGTTATTGGTTCTCTCAATTAACTTTCAGGACTACACATAAGATTTCTCGGGTACAATTACCGTTGCTGTTGATGATCTCAGTGTATTTACAAATCAAGGATACCCATTACAGGCAGTTTCAAACAATCTTAATGTGGATTGGTTCCAAGCTAGTGGTTCTGGACAGGCTGCTACTTATATAGCCTATTTGATTAGTGGAGCATTCTTCCTAACTCTGCTTGTCAATTTTGTCTTAGACAACACCAGAGCTGTTCTGCTGATGGTTGATGGCTTACAGGGATTACACATGATGATTTACCTACAGGTCTGGTATCATCCTCTAGTTGAAGATTACCTCTTAACGCTTCGCTTTACGGCCTTTCGCTTGCCTGTAGTCCTAATCAGTAGCTCATAAATTTGGAATTGTTCCTAGAAATACATTTAAGTTTATGGTTGCTGCGATACCTTCAACTAACTCATTCTACCTGCAATATCAATGGTCATTCTCATCGTAATTGCAGTTGGTTGTCGGTTTATTAAATACTTTGACAATCGTCATTATTTTTTTTGGAATCACTTGCATAACATCTTTTGGGTATCTATGCTGGGGCCAGCGGTTACTTCTTTTCACTATTTGCTGCTTAGCAGCGAAACAATGTAGATAGCTGTCTCAGCCATAATCGCAGTCTTCTTTCTGCTATTTTCATTCTTGTTGGCCTTTCAGATAATTAAAAATGTATTGAGTGGTGCTTTTGCAGAGAAATGTTTTTTTTGGGGTTTACGAAAGCAGCGCAGCGAGCATCCTTTGGCAAACCTACATCCTCTTTTCGTATTAATGCGACGAGTGGCCCTCGCAATTGGCGTGGGGATGGCTGATGACAGTCCTTTGAGTTGCCTATTTATCCTAACTCTTCTAACGATCTGCATAATATCAAACATAATAGTAAATCGTGCCTTTAAAATTGAAGAGATTCCAATTGCTGCTGCAGAGATAATGCTTGCTTTACTATACATTCTATTGCAAATGTACATAGTCAACGCATCAAAGCTAGAGAACGGCAGCTGGAACATTTTTGGCTATGCTCTTTTTGCTTTTTTGATTATATACTCTGTTCTGCTCATTGCTGTCTCACTCAAAGAGACATATCGTTCAATCGTCAAGCATTATCGGATTATTTTTAACAAAAAAAATGAGGCATAATAGTAACCTGAAGAAAGCATTAAGTCTTCAAATGATAGTGCAAATTTAGCCAAAGAGTAGTAAGCTGAACATAAAAATACAATATCAAAGGATATTCACGATGAGAACAAACAAAGCGACGATACTCAACACTAATTAATGAGAAAGAGCTTAGAAACTTCGAGCAGGAGGCGGAAGACAAGATTAGAGAGAGTGTCATAGGGATGTAGCTAACTGAGCGAAAATAATGAGGGAGGGGTGAATGCTGATAAAGTATTGATAAAAATCACCAAAGATGAAGCATCACATTTGTCTTCTCGATAGAGTGGTCAGTGATTAAATTTTAATTCGATTATTATTATTAAATATGAGTTCATCACTAAATAGATACTAACGTAGATTAGGTCAAGATGTTTATTATAAACTAATAATATCTGAAAGGATGGAAATCAAAACTAATCAAATCACACATGGATGGTAGTGTAGCATTGGCTCGGGTCGTCATTGAACTGATATTGAGGAACGCCTAGATTCAATATGTAAATATTCTTCTTTTCTTGCATTTATTTTTTAAGCTGTTCCGATATTTGATTCCGTTGGTAGCATTTCCACAGCATGCCGCTTCCAATGGCCAACGAAACTATGGCAATTAAATATATTAAGATAAGAGTAGTTTTACTTAGATTCTAGATCTCTTACTCGTCTCTGTCGTAATCAGAATCATCAGGCTCTCCGTTATGATCTCTCTCATTTCTAAATATAGCAAACTATACTCTTCTTACCAATCTATTTCCCAAGTATCCCTAAATATTATGACTATGTACCAATCAAACTGTCGCTCATTTTAGGAAGCGAGTTGCTGTTGGACTTCTCCTGAATAGGCAGAGAGTAGGAAATAGGTCATGAGTATAGCAAACATGAAGCCCTTCATTTAAACTATAATACAAATTAAAAATGAACATCATTGGGATCTAATATATATCCATTTTATATTATCTATAATGATGTTTGATTCTGTGAGTAAAACAATTAAATCACTTCTTTTTGCTTATCATCAACCTGAAATCAACCTGAGGAGACTCATTCATCTTTTTAAGCAGCTTACCTTTGACAAAAGCTCGCTTTTTTAATGAAATATCTCCATTCGAAAAGGATCGTTGGGCTTTTGTAATCACAGCTTGGTCCAACATATCTTAAGCCATTATGTTTTCTTCCATCAATTTTTACTTAAGATAAACCCTGATACCAGCAATATTGTTTTCATCATTAATGACTGCCTCGAGGAATAGAGGGTAATAACGTTATAAGCTGATTCTTTCGATGGCTTATCCACTAACCTTTTTCCCAATATCGCGATAAACTCCATTATTGAACATAAAGCGAATATAGATGTTTTTTGATTTTGAGTATTCGATGTGTGTGACTTCTTCAAATGGAATTTATACTTCGCTTAGAAGTAATTCAGAGGATGCTAACAGTTCTTTCCCCTCGAAAGGAGTGTTGGTTTTATCAATATAAATCGATTTGCAGCCGATTAACTGATCATTCTTAAGGTATAGTTTTAACAATCGTATTCTTTATATTTTATCGTACCAACTTTAAGCACGGTCACTTACAGTTTTGGCTGATGATTAACAGTCTCCAATGACCACTGAAATATTTTAGTCTTTTTGGATCATGTAGATATTGCTTGCGGTTTTGTGCTTCTGGTAAACTTTGAGTTAGGGATTGAATATTTGTTTTGATCTCGTATATTTGTGTTATTTATTTTAGATATGGTTTTAACATTCGCATTTCTGGGAAAAGCTTCTTTTGGATTCGATGTTATTTCTCAAAATAGCATTTTGCATTTATCTGAGTAGCCCCTGCTTTTTGTGCACTTACATTTCTAATTTATTCACTGTTTATCTGTAATCCTTAATTTTAAGTGCCATCGAGGTCTCTATGACTTTTCTTTGTTGGGAAAAAAGGTTAATTGCTTCCACTATTACCTTGATCTCTAAATCATCAACCTTATATTCTTCTTTGTGAACAAATTACTTATCAATAATTTCCTTCATCTAAAAGTAGTAAGCATTTCGCTGCAACTCTTAAGCAGAAAGAGAGTTTATTTATTTCTAATAATTTTTGCATTATTTCTTTATCTTTTTGTATTATTTTTCCCTTAATTATAGATCAAACAACGAGTCATTTAGCTTATATCGATCCGTTATAACTTTACGCTCATTACAGTATTTTTATAACAATTTTTTACTGTCTTGCGCCTTGGTGATTTCAGCTTAAAGGTTGTCTAGATAGGCTATTTTTTCTTCCACTCTAAATAGTTTGTATTATACTTTCTGACAATGAATTCAGGTGATTTATCCTTGGCTGTGTCTATTTAATTCTTAATGAGTTGCATCTGTTTATAAATAGTCTATATTTAAAGGCGCAAGTGGTTGAGTTTAGGGCTTGAATATTAGTGATTGAAAGAAGGTCGTATCTTAACTGGTTTTTTGGCTTATTTTTCGATGAGGTTATTGACTTATTTGGATAGATTTTTCATTTATTATCGTTTAAGCTATACTTTCTTCACATAATTCGCTATTGACAATTCACTAATTTAGTACATTCGTACTTTTTCTTAATCATCAATTTGAGTTCATGAAAACTTGATAAGGTTTGCTGGGTAAAGTTGCTGGACTTGAGCAATGAGATGTTTTAGACAATGGGCTACTTCATATATTTATTGAATTAATTTTATTTTTAAAACAAAGAGTAAACAGACGATGCAATTAAGAAATATCAAATTAATCAAAGGAAAAGATGAGAAGGAAGTTTCATGCAGCTCCTATCCTCAGCTTATCGAAATTATCAGTCAAAAAAACGGAAATTGCCCTCTGGAAGATATCAGCATAATAAAACCCAAAATAAACGTACATTTCTCCTTACTTATACCAATGAATAATTCTAAGCCAAGTTTAGAATGACTATTCCACTTGATAAAGTCTACGATTGCAGATACACCATTAAAAAATCTTTTAAAAAGTAGCCCTTCCTCTAATAAATTCAATAATTCCTTTCAGCAAAGAATACAGTCATGTACACACTTCATTTTCTGTATCTCAATAAAAAATTAAGAGCATTTTTGCTCGATAAAGAGCACGTCAATCCGATCCTTTTATGTCTAAAGGATGTCTTCCACCACTTTAAGGAAACATAACACCAAAAGTAAAATACAGAAAGCAGAGAAGTGATATATAAATGGGTTAAAACATACTTCTAATTATGCACCGTTAACAATGAAATTAATTTGTAAGGGTACTTTTCCTATCAAAAAATAATCACACTTCTCTTTAATTATGCTTGCGAAGAACTCATTGAGAAATAATTTTATAGCTCCTTTACTCTCTGGTGGAATGCAGAAATCAAACAAACTACTATTAAAGTTAATCCGGATATTATAAATTTAGCTTAAAGAAATCGCTTAGATATTACTAAAAAATGGATGATGGAATGCTAGCTCAAAAAATAGACCATTTTAGACAATATTAAAGATAGGATCAGTCTGGCTGTCAATCGTTGGGATGATAGTTTGGGAATCAGTCATTCATATCAATAAACATTAGGCAAGATCGTTAAACTATCATCATTTTTGCTGGTTGAATGCAACCCATTTGAATATTTACCTAATAAATAAGTTTGGTAGAGCGAATCCTTGGGAGAAAATCTCTCTATCCATCCTGAGCTAACGATTCCCTATGTACTCGATTTATATGACCTATGCAGTGAAAATTTGCAAAAAGAACTCTTGACTGGTAGATTATAGCGCGATAAGATAATAACAACATTAGATTTATTGTCTGAAAGATACAAAGATTATTACACTAGCTTTAAATATTAATAGAAAAACCAAATGCTGTACGAAGCTATTGTCACAGACAAATATCCCCCATGGGAATTAAACCGTTTTAATAAATGCCATCCCACTGGTATGTATAAATTCGTTGGCGGCGTATTTATATCTGGATATCAAAATTATTATAACAAAATCAGTAATAGTGGAAGCACGGCCCCAAGTCTGTTTGTGTTTATGGAGGAAGAGACAAACATAGGCTCAAGAAGATGGTTCAAATGTGAAAACAGCAGATAATAGATAATGAGTTTTGATGAATACATATGCCAACTACCCTTTACAAAAACCTCTCCCAAGAAGCTTACTCCCTTACTTCTTATGTTTCGTGAAATCCGCATGCAGAATGACGATAAATATAATTAAATCTACTGTGAAAATAAACCAGTAGAATGATAAATAGTAGACTGCATATGTTTAAATTATCATCACCTGTGGACTATGCATTGCATTGAATTGTCCACAACTGTAAGATACTCGGCTAGCCCGACCTGGTGATCATTTTCTTTAATCTTAAATTCCGATGTTTAATTTTGAGGTGGATTAGGCTGTTATTGCTTTTAATCTGAAGAGGTAGACGGTAATTATTTCTTGATATTTTTGCTGCTAAAGTAGGGATGCCATTATTCATATCCATTTAGCAATTTTTAATCGATTTACTTTTCACTTTAGGCTTTATTTACATTTTTTTCAGGATGAATCCAATCTATAATATTGTTTAGAGGGAGGATAAGATACAAGATACCGATACAACAACAGATTAAACTTTGATAGTTGCACTCAGCTCTGATTGAACCATCAAAGATCAACTCGCCTGCAGGTTTAATAATGAGAGTTAAATCGAGCATAACTAGTGCTTTGGCGCTAAGAACGCCAGATACATTCTTTTTAACGCTGGAATGTCTGAGTAAATTGTATTTATCCACCCAATAGAAGATACTTAGTCCAATTAGAATGAGAAATGCTCCGATAGGTATAATTGAAGCATATAAATAAGTAAACCACACTGACTCGATAATTTATGCGTATCTTTTTCCCAGGTTGTATTATGGTTTCTACATGAGTTCATTGGCTTCTGCCTGGGAGTATCTCTTGTCACCTTTCATCAAGCATCTTTTGATGGATTTTAAAATTTTCCAAGGATTGACAAACCAAATAAAAGGAACTAGGAAGGCATTCATAAAAAACATAATGGTCTCCTCCTCGATGACACCGTAGTCATGTTGATAAATGTTGTGCTATGTGACATTTTAAACCAGCAAAGTCATGATGGCTGTTGTGAACACCAAACCAGTCGCATATTTAATGCTAAGAGACAACTAAAAAGCTGCAGCGGTCTTATGCGTTTCTAATTTAGTGATGTAATGAAGTAAAGAGGCAAGTAAAAGCTTGTTAAAGAGGACAATTATGAAGATAACAAAATATACGATAAGAGTTGCAATTACCATTAGGTGTTGTGATTAAACCGGATATTTTTTGTATATTTCTAAAGCGTGATCAACTTATTTGGCCTTGAAATCAAGAATAAAGTAAAAACTAGCCGTGATCACCATCAAAAGTATGATAAACAGTGTCCAGCCCAAAATGAGCCCTCGCATTTTTAAAGTTTTTGGGATATTAATGTTTTACCAGATTATCTCTGATGCATCAGGGGCTTTTTCAATTCTAATATTTACTCCATCTTTTCCAAAAATGCTGATTAATATTGATCTGTCTATAGCAGTGGCTAGTATTGACTGGCGTTGGAGTTTGCTTTCTACCATAACAATAACTTTTTCACAAATGGCTTCATCTTTTTTATTTATTTATATTTCTTAATCTTCTATTTGTTTCATCTCTAAATTTAGTTTGTCTATCTATTTGAACAAATTCGTGAGTTGCTCCTGACTATCAGTCGAAGGCTATTTTTAATTCTATAATTTTCTGACATCGGATGATAACTGCTTCAATTTTTATTTTTTTGTGCAATATTCTTCGAGAGATGTGATATAAAACATCTTTTTGATAGTACACTTTTGTGGAAAAATCTTTTGCTGTTAATTTTAAAAAAGCAATCGCAATCTACTACCTACTCCCTTTTCCTTCGGAAGATTGGCAACTAGCAAAGCAAAATCAGAAACAAGTGGTTCTCTTCTCTCTTGATAGGAAGAATTCAATTTTGTAAGTCTATCCCTTAGGTAGAGCAGAAAGAAAAGCTGCATAATGAAAGATGTCGCCCGAATGACGTTCTCATCTGCAGGAACATCATATTCCAGGCGTGAGAAAAAAATCATCCAACTTGTGCATTTCATATCTTTACCAGAGTCATCTTTGAGAGGAATACCATTTAGGCAAAAGTCCTTGTTGCGTTCAACAGCCCATAAGAGGCTCAAACAATTATAGCTAATCACTAATAGAAATAGCATTATCAGGACGTACTTCAGGAAGATAAAATAGAGGGGAAAACCAAATCCTAAGCATTACAACTATTGACTGTTCTCCAAAAGAGGTATAGGGTCCTTATTAATCTATTGATAACAGCAGGCACAAACTTTAACAGGTTAATTGTTGGCACCTTGCCGTGATCTACCTGGATTGGAGGACAAAGCATGCTGATCAGCTTGCTTCCACGATGTCTGCTTGTGATTGATGTTCATGGTGAATTCAAATTTAACTTAACGGATTCAATTTAAATATTGGGGCAACAGTTATAAACAATATTTAAAGTACAGTTGGTAAGAATACAATTAAAAATTGAAAGGTTGCCTCTTTAATTATCCGTGCGACCTAAAAGTATCATAACATTTAGTATCATCAACATAATTAAAGATTCAGATCTTAATTTTGTTTTTAAATATTTATCAAGAAAGATGTATTCTCATATTAGAAAGAATTAATTGGATAATCTTAGACCATTCTTTTTATGCACATTTCTAAACAATAATCAATCATTATTTACAATAAACAGTTTAGACCTCATAGTTGAGGGTCAAATCAATAAATAGACTGCCTTACTTGATCACACAAAAAATAAATTAAATGATAAATATATAGATCAGCGAATAGCACGGGAAGACTTTTATTTTATACAATCCTTCGAGTTTTATTTCCTTGTAGCCACATTCATTTCGATGAAATTGATGATAGTCTCCTTATCAAAGGTGAGCAACTCCTTTACAAACGGTTCATCATCCAATATAGTTGTGGTCGAACTGAACAATTCTTCGTAAGCTGATTCGTATGTGTCATAGCTGCATAGTAGCGATATGATATATACTCCAATGAGTTCCTTATTTTCATAGTTGCTGCAATACTATTCGCTTGGTTATAGTTGCAAGTTAGAGAGGAAATCAAAGGCACATTTCTTAAGGTAATCGTTATTGATCTTTTAGCTGCGAACTTACTCTTTGAGGTTAACATCAGAGACGCTTTCCGGTGTCTTTTTGACATCATCAAGTAGATCTTGAAATCTTTGCTGCATCTACTTCATTTCCTTATCTAAATTATATTCTCTATACGTATGATAGGACTCATCTTTAAGTACTAAGGAGTTCTAACGAAATGCTACCTCAATTTTTCGTCTATAATCAAATCTCCTGCCCGCCCAATTTTCAAAAATTTAGCCAGTTGAGAAATTACTACTGCTGCTTTTTTGATGAGTAAAAATGAGAGAATGAGACAAGTTCTAATCTTGGCTTATTTGTTTGAAGCACATGAAGAAGCCATTTCCAGAAGGGTAAATGCAAAATTCCTACGTTTTAGTACAACTTTCATGATTTGCTCAATTTTTCGATCTTTATTGAGTTCCACGTTCCCTATCTACTTCAAAGAAGTATTCAAATCCAAAGTTCCGATGCAATTGCCCTCTTCCGCACATTTTTTTGAACTTTTGATGAGCAGATTTTGATAGATTTCTTTGTCAAGACCAATAGAAGTGTTTGAAGTTGGTAATTTATCGAAGTGCACTATTTTCACCTTTGAGTTAAGAATTTCGTCTGCTTATGCAATATTGATGCGTTCTTCAGGGTCATTAAGGCTCATCCTCTTGTATAATTTTTATAGCTTTTCCAGCCAAATTTCAGTGGGCTGTTTCTGTTGTGCTTTGAGACCTCCAATGTTCTTTTTACTTTTGCTGTAATTTTAGAATTATTTTTAAAAAAGGAAGTTGATTATCAGTCCAAAACTGTAGATATCGCTTTTTTTATGACCCATCCCTTCATATATTTCTGGAGATGTAAAGTTGTTCTTGACTGCAATCACATGCTGCAGTTTGATGGCTGATTTATCAGCAGGCAGCACAACACCATATCCAAAATTGATGATTCTGATTGTTTAATCTGGCAGCAATATGATGTTTTTGAGATTTAGGGTTAAGTGGACAATGGAATCTTTGCTGATTTAAGTCAGCACCGAACAAATCTGCTTAACAATGTTAAGTTCTATATAGGAATATCGGTACTGTTTTCAAAAGTGAGGCTTCTAATCACCTTATCTATGGATTCCCCATTGACAACGTCGTCGTAAATTAAGTAGAGATTATTCTTGGTCTTGAATAGCTTGTGACATCGGTACACATTTTAGTGATGAATCTTTTTAAGGATTGAAGCTGAAATAGATTAGTCATTACATTCGTTCATTAAATAGTTGTATAGGGGCTGTTCGAAGTTTCTGCTGATATCGAGCCGTTTTAGAGTAAAATATTTTTTAAAGACTGTGTGGAAAGTCAAAAAGGTTTAAACTAAATTATGACATGAGTACTGCCGTCGAAGAACTGAACTAGGTCTTCGTTAAATTGATACTTATCAATCGTCTTCATGGAAGTTTATCAATATATTCTAAATTAAGCTTTATATCTGCAAATATAAGGCGAATTTGAGCTAGCATAAAAAAATAAATTATCAAACAGCTATTACAATGATAGTCGTCGGGTATTGCTAAATCGTTTTTATTGGCAAATTTACAATAAAATCACTCTAAATTTAAATATGTAAATGATATAGGAAACATGTTGAGGGGATAGAAGACTTCATTGAGTTTTACAGATGAGTATTACGAATGATTGATAAATCGGAGAACAACCTTGCTATTTAATTGTTATTATTAAAATTATGCTCTTTTCAACATATATTAACTCAATTGTGTTATATGAAACATAGTTTAAGGCTATTATCATATCGATAACAAATTAATTAGAAATTATTGCATCATCAATCTTCATCATCACTGCTACTACTACTGCTGTTACTGCTGCTGTTACTGCCGCTGCTGCTTCCACCCTTGTGAGTCAGCATCTATTTCAATCGATCATAAAATTCAGGTTTCGGGGTTGACTGGTCACTAGTGGTTTGGCCAGCCTGACTATATAAAAGTTTAAAATTCTTTTTATCAACAAACTCCATGTCAGTACAGTTTTATAAAGGATTTTTTTTTAAGTTCAGCATGCGTAAGTTTTCCACCATTCTGATTCCGGCGACGTCTGACACACAATTACTTTCCAATCGAAGCAACTAAAGCTTAACACAATTATCAAGATTTTATATTTATTTTATACGATTGTTGCTCAAATTAAGGTCAATAAGTTCTGTCATTTAGTCCAAATTCTCAATTTTCTAGATTTGATTATCAGACAGACAGAGCCTAACTAAAAAATCAAAATTGCGGAAAACAGTATCTATCTTAGTCAGCTATATGTTGTCAAGGGCTAGTGTTTTTAATCCTTTGAAGATATCAAGGGAATTAATTTTACGAATTTTACTCTGTCCTAGGTCTAATTCCTGCAGATCAGTAAAGTGGAAAATGCCCTATACCTTAGGGATGGGATTAGAATTGAAATTGAACTCTCTAATGGCTGTTAACTTTTCAGTAAACTCGATACAAGTAATCTCATTGACATACAGGATTATTTTTTTCAGTTTTACTAATTCCTGAATACCAAAGAGTGAAGTAATCTTGTTTTCTGATCCGCTGATCTGAGTGATTTCTGTAAGAGTGGCAAGGGGTTCTAAACTGGTAATACTGTTCTTGTCGAAACATATAAAGACCAAATTTTTGAGATTTTCAACACCTTTGAGAGATTCAATCAAGTTACTACGTAAAAATAGGACTTTAATATTAGTCAGCATCGATAAAAATCCTATTTGCTTAACTTCACCAAAATTAAGGTAAAGTTTAGTTACTCGTTTAGTAAAGCTTGCCTGTAACTATGGGGTAAACTTAGTAGGTAGTAAATCCATTTAGTCGGTCATATGGCGGAACTCCATGCTGACAGAATTACATTTATCTAAAGCATATTTTCTTAGTTTGCTGATATTCAGTATCTTGACTAGCTCAGATTGCAAAATCCTTTCTTAAACTTCAATCTGCACTAATATGACAGTCTTATTAAGTTTCAGGAAAGTTAAAGGCATCTATGGAGTTAAAATAGACCTGAGTGCTGATGTTTCTCTTCGTATAAGTTTAGCCTTTTTAAATATCTTAAGCTCTTCGATATATGCAGGTTGACGTAGAATGTTCACATATTTTAGCTTTATTTTCTGAAATTCTTAAAGAATTTGTCCATAGGTAAGTGTCTGCTTTTCCATGTCATCCCTAATATCGATCGAAAAGATGATGTATGATTGAAGTTATTCGCGATAGGCTGAATCAATAAAAAGATTGCCATCTCGTAACTGTGCGACAATTGGACATCGATTGACTGTCCTATTTTCGAGTTTGGAATCTAAGATAACTGAAATGATGAGTTCAACATCCATTTTTGTACATTGTTGAGCATTACTCTCGCTATCTTCATTATGTTTAGAAATAATTTTATAATAAAGGAGCTGCTTTTTTAGGTATTTTTTCTGGACAATAAACCCAAAACGAGGAAAAGGCTTATCATAATCAGTATATTGATGTAAATAAGGATAAAAAGAGTGGAAGTACAGCTTCTCAAATATGAACTATTTTCTATCTGCCTCGTTCAGTTGTTGATAATAGCATTCTCCACAAAAAGTTTCACTGCATTGTTAGCAACGAATATTAGACAAGCAAGACCTGGGAATCTCATAAAAATTACGGCAAGACGCACAAATTATTGGCCTTGGGAATTTGATGATTTTTCTGTTTTAAGAATGCTAGAAATTTGTAATGCATGGATGAGGTCCCTGTCTCTCACAAGCAGTATCCTGTTTCTTAATCATAGACTCAAAGAAAGTAGCTCTTTGTTCGAGAGCACACCAAATGGAAGCGTTTTAGGTGGTTGGGCCTAGTTTAGCTCGCTTAAGCTCGTAGAGAAAATGGTTATACTGATCTAATACGTCTTGCTTCTTATCAAAATTACTAACAACTGACAGTTGTATTTCGCAGACTAGACCTTTCTTTATTTGATTGTTTTGGGCATTGATGATGATATCCCGAGTGCCATTGTCCAATCGATCCCTAATCCTTATAATTTTAAAGGGATCACTACTGTCATTACTTTTCTAATTCAATCTTCGAAGGAGATAGATTGTTTAAATTTCCTTTGACATACACTTGCACCTTAGAAGATCGAATATTTTGAAAGTTACCAAATTAAGATTATCTAGGTCTTTGCGGGATTGCTCTTGGAAAAAAGGGTCCTCAATATTGATCTTAGTTTCGTCAATTTGCAAGGGTACTGTCAGGAGGAAGTGAATAACTTCGTTGAGTTCACTGCAAATGTAGGAAGATATTGCGCTTCTGAGGTAGCTGCAAAATTTGCCAACACTGATCTGTTCCTCACTGAGATGAGTCTGTTTGACATCGGAAGTGAACTCTTTCTGTGTGAGCAAAACTTCTAAATTGTAGCATTCTCGCTTGATTCGTTTCACCTTCTCTTAGAATTATCCCTGTCTACGCTTGATCTCCTTGTACAGTCCATTCTTAACTTGAGCGTAGAGATGCATCGGCAAGCCATCATGATCTTTAAACTCGTTTTGAGTGTTTTTGATCTCATTCTCTGGTTATCTCACCATCTCATCCAACTCCTAAACCCACTTTGTGATCAGTCGTAAAATGGAAGGTGATTTTACAAAAAATATACCATTCTGGATCTAAGCCTCTGTATAACATGGAGTGTTCTTATTGATCTTACGGCCAATAGAATATTTGGTGTAAGATTTTACATTTTCATAGTAGATATGGTCTTAGTGAGTCTCCTCTCCCCTATCAGCGAGTCTTCGCTTCTGAATTGGTAAAAATATTTCTCCGAATAGGGAGCTCATAAGTGTGTTAAATTCTTAAAACTCCTGATTTGTTTTTTCTATCATATAGTTGATAACTCTCATTATTTCAGATGTGTAATCTCCACTCTCTTTTCTTCTGAACCTGACTATCTTATTTTGGCTTACCTTACCGATAAAATCGAACTTCACGCGACCCTTGTTATCAATTGAAGGAATCTCCGATCTCAAAGCTATATTCGGATCCTCGACTCTAGTTTGTGGATATTGGGTACAAAGAAAATCCAAGATACTGACGGATGTGGCATTAATTACCTCTGCCAATTCCATGCGAAAGTCTTTGAGGCCGATGGCCGTTGCTGCTTGTATAAACTCTATGAAGTTAAAGATAATGTTTTCCGTAAAGAGTATCTTGGTCTATTCAAAGGTGAGGAGATTATTACTAACCATGTTCCAGCAAACAGATGTTGTGGCTCGATAAACCATGCCCAGCCATTCCTAAGTCATCTTAATAATCTCCTCATAGGACAGTTATTTTTTTTCATACATATCGATGATGTCCTACAGAGATATCTTTATTTTTATTTCTCTTCGCGCACAGTATGGCAGAATCTCAGATAAAATTGAATAGTCTTTCTTTTGATCTGATTCCTTGTTTGATTTAGGGACTGAAGTAAGTAGCTTTGATTTGTCACTCCCTTCATGGCCTTACAAAAATTTTTGAACTTCAATACCATTAATGACACCTTGCCCCATCAGTATTTGTTTTTTTGCGTTATGTTCTGCGTTGGAAGAGCTTATCGATATTTATTACGCATGATTACCTGCTCTTCATATTAGCCCTATTTTGGAGATGAGTATCAATCACTAGATTGGCTCCATTATTGTCTTTTATTGGCTATTTTACAGTTATTATGGGGTCTGGTGAATCCTTAACATTGATAGAAGCGGGGCTTGGAGTAGGTTTATTATTTACAAAGGTAGTCTCAATTTTCCTCAAAACATCTCCTAGTCCTTCCAAACTCTTGATGATATCTTTCTTTCCGCTGTTCTCCTCAATTCGATTGTTGGGAGATGTTCTTTTTAAGCCACTATTTTATATCTTAGAATTTGGATTTCCTTGACATAAATTTGTCTCAAATTTTTACAAAGGTTCGCATTCATCATTACAATTTTTAAGCAAATCCGTTTCACAATCTATAGCTAGACCACTTCTCAAAACAGCCAAACTTTTATTACCTGCAATTAAAGAATTTTTCGGACTACCAAGAGGAGCAATTCTTGAAAGACCATTAACTTCTTCGTTTTAGCCCACCAACTTTCTGAGAAGTCGATTGGATTCTCTCTGCTCATAGACCATTTTATTCATGATATCAATGAGTGAACTTTCGCTGGTAGACTAGTTTTTGTTGTTTTTGAGAGGTTCAAGGTGAACCTATCCGACCATCTTCTTGCGCATCATATGGAACTATTGATAAATTTAAAAAATAGGTTTTAAATAATTGTATGAGCATAATAAAACAAAACTTGTTTAATTTGTGGTCTATATTGTTAGGCGATGTTTTGTGGGAAAAACTAAATTGGCATGAAGTGTAATCACAAATGACTAACTATTATAATAAATTATTTGATGGTTCCAAGATGCATATAAAATGATATAT
>Ga0302191_10000699_pt1 | contig 21631 bp, 18 predicted proteins | sample II_Bog_E3_1_FD_198775 | JGI IMG/M metagenome (GOLD analysis project Ga0302191, IMG submission 198775) | Peat permafrost microbial communities from Stordalen Mire near Abisko, Sweden - II_Bog_E3_1 | ecosystem: Environmental > Terrestrial > Soil > Wetlands > Peat | place: Sweden: Abisko...
TAAAATATCATTCTATCAATACAATGACTAAATATACCAACATTTTTACAGACAATAATTGTTCAGATTATCCAAACTGTCACACATATCTTTCTTTACAATTTAATTATCTCTGAAATTGAAACATCTATAATTGATTCAAATTATTATGCAGTCCGAACATTCCTCTTCACTCAAGGCAGGCAGTACCAAAAATAAGCATTCACAAAAGATGGGAATCAATGCTCAACTCAGGTACTCACACCATTATTCAGCAAGAAAGGATTCAGTCGACTCAAAGCGCCCATGAGTGGAACAAAAACTTCTCAATCTGATATGGACGGACATGTGGTGGTTGTAGACGGAAAAGTTAAAACACCTAAGGAGTACCATTATCATTAAGATCAGACTCATCACTAAAAAATACAAATAGTACACTGAGGAATATCTGAAACTTCTTGAGACTCAGCAGGAGGAGGAGCGAAAGTCGAAAGAACAAAACTAAGTTAAGGCGAAGAGCTCTCTCAACTCACAAGTACTATATTTTAGATGTAGAACGAGTCAGAAATGAAGGGAAGCAGTTCTTTAAATCAAGAAAAATCTTTCATGAGCAGCAGCAAATCCTAAATAGACTCTGAAACTGATCTGAGACGTGAGAAGAAGGATAATCTTAAGAAAGATACCCGGTAACTAACAATGTAGGATCTTTAAAAAAATGTGAATATTCTGTTGTAAGAAACCCCCACTATCTTTACATTTTATATGCCATCGACTTCTTATAAGCTGTAAAATGAATAGATCCGTAAAAAGAATAAGGAATACGAAGAGTATAAGCAAAAATTGATTGGAAGTGACAATTTCATTGCTCGTCCTGTTCAAACCTTCAACTTCCAGCATAAGAAAATAGCTGAAACTGTGGAAAGAAATGCTAGTGTTTAGATGGGTGTGTTTGCTTCGGCTTGGGACATTGAAGATACGCTGAAGCTGTAAAAAAAGACTGAATACTAAGTGCTCAGTTAGGACATCAAGAAAAATGTTGATAAAGAATTTAATAACTTTCTTATGAATCCTTTTTCATGCTTGCCACTCGATAAAGAGGCAATTGATATTCATTCCAAGTATTAAGTTCCAGGAGCGGCAGAGTACTTGCTTAAAGAGAAGGACTTTGACAAAAAAGGAAGAAGTAAAAAAACAGGAAATTCTCAAACTGCCTCAGGAATGGCTCAGATATCAACAGCAAATTTAAATAAAGCTCAGCACGAGACCAATAAGCAAGATTCTTCAAGCAAGAGACAGTAATCTTCCCAGCACAGTAACAAACGAAACGTCAAAAATGCTCAACTGCAATTGGAAATTAAGCAATAACAGTAAAAAATTGAAGAAGAAGAAAAACTATTTCTCAACACTCTTATGAAGAAGGCCAAATAGTTACCATCTGAGCAGGAGAGAAAACTCATGGCAAACTAGAATTTGGAGAAGATGCTCAAGTACATTGACAGAATTTTGAATAGCCAGACTTTCCATAAGGAATACATCGCTTACCGTAATTATCCTGAAATATAATTCGTTAAAAAAACAGCAGAAGACGAAATCCGGAATTTTTCAAAAAAAAAAAAAGATGAAAAGAAAGAATAAACTAAAGAACCATTGCAGTATCTTTTTACTTTTAGCTCCAAAGAATTTTAAAATTATTCAGTTACATCGGCTGATTGGAATCCCGTAAATAAGGATCTGCTTGCTGTAGCCTATTAGCTGGCAGACAGAGGAGAAAGTACTGAAAAAAATACTAAAAAAGGACTACTCATGTTTTGGACCTTAAAAAATCCAGCTTTCCCTGAAAAGATTTTTTATTCTGAATCTAGGATAACTGCTTGCAAATTCAGCATTTAAAATCCTAATCTAATAGCATGTGGAACCCATGATGGAGTTATTCTCATTTATGATATCCGAAAGAAAGATAACACACCGATTGCCGAAAATAAGGAAAGTTTGGATAAACACACGAACACAGTATGGGACATTCAGTGGATCAGTAAGGGCAAGGGAAATAAAGGGGAAAGTCTTGTGAGTATATCTGCTGATGGTCGTATCACTGAGTGGTCGATGAAAAAAGGCCTGTAGTTTACCGATCTGATGCTCCTTCGGAGAATTCCTCAATCAAATAAAAAGGATACAACTGAAAATATGAACTTTCGATTTGCAAGCGGTCTTTCCTTCTAATTTTTAAAGGGGTAAAGTTCTATGTATTTGGCTACTACGGAGTAGGGTGTGATTTATCGTTGCTCAAAGAGTTACACTCAGCAATATTTGGAGATATACTCAGGCCACAACGGACCAATATATAAAGTTAGGGCTAATCCTTTCCTGTACGACATTTTTCTGACTTGCTCTTCTGACTGGAGCTGTAAACTATGGAATTGGCGTAGAGACACTCCCCTCAACTCCTTTCAAAGTTTGGACATTTATGACGAGGTTATTGATATCGAGTGGAGCCCCAATGAATCAACTGTCTTCGCATCAGTCTGCAAAGATGGTCGCCTTGAGCTATGGTATTTGTTCCTTTATCCAGGGATTTATAAAAGAAAAATATGTTAGACCCAATATGCACTGTTAAGGAACGAAATAAGAAAAGACTATCACCTAAGACGATGGTTCGTTTCTGCAAGGGAGACCCTGTGCTAGTGACAGGCGACATAAATGGATAGATCGATGTATATCGTCTCAACCGTATTTATTCTCCTATCCAGGCGATGAAATAAATCTGGAATTCAATGATCAGCGCGACCGAATCTCCAAACTGCTCTACCCTAATGGTTATCTGATGAGTACTCCGACTGAAGAGACCGCGATGTAGCAGTAAATCTCGTTGATAAGTGAGTCATGATTGGCATATTTTATTTGAATAATAGTGTCTGGGCCATATAAATTATAGTATTAAAATATATTGGTGATAGGCGTAACGAATTAATTTAGACATAATTATTAGCAAGTAAGTAGGCCATGAACAGAACTAGAAATGCTGGAAATAAAGAGAATGATCATAAAATTGGAAACAATAAAGGTGAGATTATCAACAAACTCGTACCCTTGAACAAGCAACCACCACAACAGGAATACAGAGATGTTTATCTTAGAAACAACAAGGATGTCAAACTTCCAACCATCACAACTCTACAACTCAAAGTCAATCCAGTTTAAGATAAGACCATCAAATCAGTCACTAGCCCTCTCACCAATACACAGCAATATATCCATCTCTATGCCGAAAATATTCTCAATTTTTCAGCAGAAGACAACAAGACTTTGGGCAAATTTCTATTGCATCATGATATTGATAATCAGCTCCGTGGTCGCATGCTTGACTGGCTTATTGAAGTTTGTACTTCCTACAAATTTTAACCAAAGACTTACTTTTCGAGTGTACATCTCATGGATCAGTACTTTAAAATGGAATAGGATCGACTACCAATTTCCAGGTTACATATAACAGGAGTAACTGCTATGGTTATCGCCACCAAAATGGACGAAGTTTATCCACTAAAAATAAAGACGGTCTATTAAAAAATAGTCCACAAAAAGATATAAAAAAGATAGCTCATTGAAATGGAAGGTCAAATGTTTAGGAAATTGAATTTCTGTCTGAACATGTGGAGCTTCTATGATCTTGCACTGTTGAAACTTCATAGCAACTGGCCCAACAGTAATTAATAAATACTTGGCTAAATTTAACTACTCTGCTAACACATTGGCAAGTTCATGGTTTTCAACTATGAACTCAGTGGATGCTATCCCATAGAAGTGCTCGCTAATTCCCTTCTGCATGCAGCCTTCGAAGTATATGGAGCAGCAAAAGCTCAAGAATCTCTTGGAGGCCAGCTACTGCCTTTGCCAAGCGATAAATGTTTATCCTGTGCTGAGGTGATCTTCTAGACTATTAAAAGTTTTAAGGCTAATTTCCGTAGTTTGGGAAACATATTTAAATTCTCAGAACCAGCCATTCTGCAGAAGGTAGATCACTTCTTGCAGAATCATTGATAATGATATTTTATTTGAACCATTTTAATAATAGAACTGCAATGGTTAACTACATCTAAATCAATCTCAATCCTCATCATAGTTTTTGTTACCTTGAGGCACCTTGGGTCCACCAGCGGGTTTGGCAACAATGATCTGGTCCACTTTCAGGATTGTAATAGCTGCTTCAGAAGCGAGGCGGATTGCCCACTCCTTAGTTTGGCGGTGGTCGAAAATCTTAAGGATCGCGACATTGTCAACTTCACCAGTCATGATGTTGAGTCCCTTTGGTTCACCTTCACTATTAGCAGATATCATCTTGGCCAAGAATTAATTAGAATTTATGCCTGAGTTTTCGGCAAGAATGCGAGGAAACACTTCAAATGATTTTGCGAATCGGCTGTAGCTGTACTGATCCAAACCAGTTAATTTCTTGCTTTCGGCCTCTAATTTAGAACTGAGAATCTACATAATTTCAAAGATACTATTTCAGTGGCTCCAGCTCCAGGAACAAATTAAGGGTATCTGAGAAGAGATCGGTAAACATGAACTGCATCATCGATAGCTCTCTCAATGTCTTCAAGGATATTGGTGGTACTTCCCCTGAGTACAATGGTGGACAGCTTGCAATCGGCAGTATCTCTTTTAAAGATCACCAATTTTTCAGAGGCAATTTCCTCGACGGCCACATCATCGGAAGTGCCTACTTCTTCGGGTGTGGGTGCTTCTAATTTGGACAAAATAGTGGCTCTGACTGCCCTTGCCAATCTCCTCAATTCGAACTTGCTCAAAATTTTGACAGCCATGATTTTGTATTTATCAAGGAAATGCAGTACGATGTCTGAAATGGAACCTCCACAGACTGCAACATTGATGTTGGCGTTCACCAATTTTTGAACAAACTTTTCGGCAAGATCCTATTATCCTTTGGAGTAGTTAAGTAATTCAGTAGCATTTTGGATGAGAACAGTTCCTTTTGTTTCAGATTGCATAGTATCGAGGGGGCAACTGTAGACTGCGATACGGGGCTTGATCATCCTCTCAATACTTCCTTCCACATTACGTTTAACGAGGAATCCACTCAAAAAGGTTGAATCATCAACACTTGAACCGAGAATATGCACTACGCGGATGTTGTCGATATCAAAGTTTCGACTATTGTCTGGGAGACTGTTTATGCATGCCTTAGACACTAATTGACTGAAGAAGTTTGCATAATTGGGAATTTTGGATGAGATAGTTGCGAAGAGGGCTTCTGAAACTTGATCAATGTTGCGAGGGTCTTCCACGCGTAAGGCGACTAACTTGTCATCATTGAGAAAGGAGATGGCTTTCTTAGAGGCCTACTCATAACCATTGATGATTTGACTAGGATGTAGACCCATCTTGATCAAATTTTCGGCATGACTGAGTAGTTAACCAGCAAAAGTAACTGTAAAATTAGTTGCATCACCACATTCCTATTCCTGCATTTTGCATGCAATCACAAGCATCTTGGCAGCCGGATGCTGAACTTCAAGCTGAATAAAAAGCTGAATACTTCCTTGAGGATGGTGGCTGCATCAGAAGTAACGAAGGTCTTATCGATATGGTTGACCACCATCTTTTTAAGGGCTGAGATAATTTTAAAAAGATTTAAAAATATTTAAAATGAAAATCGGAAGAGTGAGCTGTCAAAGGCCAGCTTAACTCCATCCGTTTGCCAGTTTAAACATTTATGTTGATATTACCAAAAGGTCCAAGCGAGCGTTTGATTTTAGCGCTGATCTCCTTACAAGCATTGATATTCTTGAGGACTACCTCTTCGAATCCTGAAAAGTGTTTGTGACCCTGAAATAAGGATGGGTAGTACCTCTTTGAGAAGATTGTTAAAACCGTAGGACGTATCAAACATTCTTGTATGATTGATGGGAAAGATAAATTATAAAAAGATTTAAAACGATTTGTATTAACATAGTCAATTACTCCCCATTTTGATCTACAACTACTAAGCAATACCTTCATGGTTTGGCGCAATCAAGTCATAAATAGGTCTTAAAATATAGCAATTTGATAAGCACAATCATATTTGGCTAATCTTCAGTTTCCTCACACATTGAGATCTTTCATCATGTTCTTAAATTCCCTAAACGATTTTTTTCGTTGCAGTCCAATATAATAATAGTCTTTAGAGATCTTATTTTATTATAGTCCGATCAACCGGCTGCTATAGTTGCAAATCAGTTAAATTGCTGCCCACCATTATTTTTAGACAGTAAACAGTTCTCCATTTGCAATAAAGATATCCTCTTCCATATCATAAATTTTAAAGGGAGTTTGTGCTCTTCATCCGTATAGTATACAGAAACTAATCGTCCATAACGAGATATCTACTGGAAAGGAATTCGTTATTCTTGCCGAAGATGGAGATAAAGCGGTTTACAAGAGGATCTGATTGAGTTCAGGTACATGAAATAGTCTTAATGGTCAAGATCACCAGTATCAGTCTATGTGTTTGAATTGAGTATCAAGTATCTGTATTTCCCTTTAAGTAAATTAATGGAAATTCATTGATACCAATCTAAATAACTATGAATATGAAAACATAACAGTGCTCTATAAAATACAATATCAATTATCCAACAGGTCATAATACTTAGAATTTATGCTTTGACTCCAAATTATCTCAACCAATTATATTATATATTATGAATCGAGGACAAGATTATGAGGAAAATAGATACTCTGAAAGGAATAATAGATACTAGGATGATAGCACTCACTTTAGTCACAACAGACCTCGCCAATTTGGAGATCGCAGACCATATAAGTCAGAATTTGGATATAGTCAAAACAGATAAAATTTGCATCCCAGGAGGAACGAAAGAGAAATTAAGCGATATGACGAACCCACTGATTACATGGACTTCAAGAAATATAAAAATAATGAACAACCCCGAAAATTTGATTACAAATGCGACCAGTTCTAAATGCAGCAGCAATAAAATTGCAAGTCAACAAGTTCCTACAGGAGCGAAATTAAGCCAAAATACCTCGGGGGTTATTATTCTGAGTAGAGAGTGAATTTTGATAGCATGGATTCCAGGATCGATGAGTATTGGAAAAAAGGTAGAAAATAAGATTAGTAAGAAGAGACTTTCACTTATATTAAGGAAAAGAAATAAAATAACCTTGCTAAAAATGGTTCGGTGTTGAATAAAGAAAGATAAAGAGAAAATAGCAGAAATCGGGCAAATCGACTCGAATAGATACAATAAATAGTAGAGCCCACATAGAAGACGAATGTTGTTAAAGATATCTCAAAGAAGGAACAGGAACAGTGTGATTGGAATGAACAATCCAGTCAATCATTAAACTAAGCCAGGGTCAACAAATAAAAAGAAGGGTTGAATTCATAGAATTAGAGTAGCTCATGGATCAATCAGGAGGATATCCTTCACGAATTAAGCAAATCTTCATTGAATAATGAATCTAGAAAATAGGAAGTTTCAATAATTGAAAAATAACATTAGGATAAGAATCCTTCCTCCTATTTATCATCAATTGATGCTGCCTATTCCAGCTCGGGTTAACTTAAAACTTTATCAGGGTTTGGTCATGAATCAAAGGATAAAAAATGCAGCAGATTAAATATTCATAAACTTTTAGAGGAGAAAGAAGGAGAGGAAGAAAAAGAAGAATAAAAATAAGATTAAGAAGAATAGGATAGAGAAGATATTCCTTAATTGTCTCTGATTCCCAAATAGTAAATAATTAGCCAAATTTAGCTATCAAACTCCTTGGAATAAAAAGATATCCAAATTGAATTTATTTGCAGGAAAAACATAGTTCAACTCAAAATCAAAGAAGTTTACCTTGTTAAACTAAAACTATTTGCCAAACTCATTCAATAAAGGGATGGAAATATCACTATGGTTACCAATCCTCAGATTGATCAAGAGGTGCTTCAACAATATATTCATTTTTATCAAATTAGCCAGTCTATGCCCAGAATATTTTAAAGCGAGCCTAAAACAGTAGACTTCAAACTATGCAAAATTAGAGTGCCTGCTCGCTAATAGGCAAAGTTATAAAAATCGAAGGAACTGAGTTTTATTAAAAAATCAAATCGACCTCATGTAAACCAGAATAAGTTGACTCTTGATTGGTAATTGATTCGAATTCAAAAAATTCAACTTCATTGCATGAGCTGCAATCATTCAAATGTGGTTCCAATCATTCACGGAGATCTTTCAGCCTCATTATCTTGCAAAGATTGTTCTGAATCAATGGAAATTGAAATTGTAAAAGTCTGTAGTGAATGATTTAAATAATCAAATATTGTTGTCAAAGTATAGGATTGCAGTAATGATTATTTAAAGTTATAAAATACGGAAGATCACTGAAGGCGGATGTTATTGATGGCAGCAATGAGAGAGGCTGCTGCTTTACGCTTTAATGTTTCGTCTTCTTCTGCATTTTTAGGCTTGCGGCTTTGCAGTTTCAAAAAAAATTATTTTTTTCCAAGACAATCTTCAATTTCACTCACTCTTGAGAGCACTCGATCGATATTCCTGTGTTCTTAATCTCTTCGATATTTAATACTTGCCAAATCTGCCTTTAATTCCAGGATGTTTTTGTTGATATTGTTCATAGTTTATCGAAATATTCTGAGTTTTTCGACTTGCTGCTCTTGAGTATGAGCTAAAGATTTGAATGATCCAACTTTGGCTTCAAGATCATCATCTAAATCCTTGATTCTTTTGACGATTTTGTTTTTCTCTCCTTCAAGTAATGTAATTTCAGTAATCATGATGATCTTTCTACTCTCCAGCTCATCAATTTGTATTTTTAAATCGGTGATGTTCCTTTCCAGTTCTCTGATGTTATCGTCTGAACATTTAAAGCTGAGTTCTCCTCCACATATAGTCATATTGATATATTCGTTATAAATTTCCTCCAATTGGTCGAGTTCTCCCTTGTTTTTGTTCATATTTTTGGAGAGTTCAGTGATATCTTAATTGAGTTTTCTGGTCTTGGCCAATGCTGATTTCTGTCTCTCTAGAATCTATCTTTTTTTGATAATTTTGCGATGAATTTCAGTGATGTTGATTCCATGATTGATGAGGTTAATGTTTTCAGTGATATTCTTGCAATAGTCAATTTATTTCTTATCTAAATAGAGAAAAACATACTTTTCTTACAGTCAAGCAAATACTTTTTGCTGTCGTTAAATTTGGTCTCTCTTTCCACGATCGTGCTTATTATCACATTCAAACTATCTCGAGATACTTTTATCTCCTGCTCCTTCTTAGCTCTGTCAATGTTGAGTTCTTCCATCTCCTTTTTATATTTTTCTGTGTATTATTCATCTTCGATCATTGTTTCATCCCTCATGAAATTGTCTATTTTATTTTGATGGTCGTATTTAAGATTAATCTTGGTCTCAAGCTAGAGTTTGATAGCTTCAAAGTCTTTTTAAGTGATCTTAAGTCGCTCCTAAGTGCCTTTACAGTCCCAAGGAGTTGTATTGAAGCTTTCTCTACATTGGAAAAACTAATCCCTGGCTTTCCTAAGTCCGTTATTGAAGGTCTGTTCGTACTGGTTCCTACTCTTGATGTTTTAATAAGATATGATATATTGTTAGAATTAGGTTGCTATTTCGTTGACATTTTCAATTTTGACTGCACTCCTTTATAACTGACTGCCAATTTGCAAGACTGAAGTCACAGAAGAACTATTTAACTGGTCATTTAAAGCCAATAAGTAATCTTGAATAATTTTTGACTGATTCAAGGGATTGGAAATATCGTAACATCCCAGATGGTACGGATATGCTTCACTTTCACTCTATTCCTCACGATGAGAATCGACTAAAAAGCTGAAGAATAGATAGAAGCCTAATAGCAATAATGAGATGGCCACAACTTGCCCCCACATATGATTGTTAAATTAAATTATACTCAACATACTCAAGTCACTTCGATGTTAAAATTGATTACAAATTTAATTTAAAAAATCGATAACAATCTATTTACCCGCTTTCTTTGGGAATTGAATTGAATGATTTGAGTTTAAACTATATAGGAATTATACTTTATTATTATACAATAAAATTTATCGCAGGAGGAAAAAATTCCATAAACCACTATATTTATTGATGAATAAGTCGTATAATTAATAGCCAAACCATAACGCAGACACCTTATAATTCATATCATCTGCTCTTCACTCTTTTGTAGATGTTGCCTGCGATTTAGGCTCTGTAATTTGTGGCATAATTACGCCCAAAACAAGGAATTAAGCACGTTCCGGTATGATTAAGATATTAACTAATTGAAAGAGACCTTAGGGCATGCAATTACTGCAGTTGACTAATTGTTGATAGATTGTTGAAAGCCTATTGTTGAAGGTGGATTGTTGAAGATTAGAAATATTATAACAGGTATTCTAATTTATTTAGATTAGTGTAAAAAAGAGTATCTTCTAGAGCTAAATCAAGCGCAATTAGAAAAAAGATGAAATAGGCAGCTAGTGCTTAAAAATAGTATGATCTGCTCCCAAATTCAAAAAACATCAACTTTTAATTAATTTAATTATATTCTTGAGAAAAAATGAAGCAAACTAATGCCTCTCAACTATAAAAACTAGGTCTTCCCACTCCTAATACCTTTACCCAAGGAAGAGCTAGACTTCTTTCCTTTAACACTCCTCAGCTATCCCCGCTGCGAATTATTCAATCTCCATATATGAATATCGGAGATGGCTCGCTTTTTGACAATCAGCTCAACCTGGGAGCAGATTTTCGACTTGAGGAGGGGGCTCCTCTTGAAGAAAACGTGTAGTTAATGCAGGAAAGTTCGGATGAATCTGTGTAACAAATGGACTTTCCAAGATTTCCCATGGACTCAAAAGTCACAAAAGAGTATTTTAAAATTAATCCAGTAATATGACTGAGTTTCTTGTAGATTCTATTAGTCTCAACGAGGAGCGAATAGCATCAGTCAAGTCATCCCTCGATTAATTGAGTGCCCCTTTCGTATCGGAAGTGTTCCAATATCTCTATAAGCGTTTTAAGAAAGTTAAGAAGACCAAATAAGAGATGATTAAGTACACAATGAGAAAGAGTTTTAAATACATCACTGATCAATTAAAGAAAGAGGATCCAAGCCTCATTCCTCTCCTAACTACTGATGGATTAGAGGGCATGAGTATTTACTTTACTAAACATTGCTAAGATCAATAAATATTTATACCCTTCAAGTAATTGACAAAATATTTAGAAAAAATTCACTGGAAAAAACTATGAATACAGCTTTCCTTAAAAAGGTCTTTTCAGTTTACCGTTTTTATCGGGATTACAAAAAATTTTTAAGTACCTTGTTTGTAATTTAGAAACCTTCCAAAATGAGTTTCTGAAAGATAATAAAAAGAAAATTGCAACCATGAATGAGGCAGTGAAGCAATGCATTAACACCAAAAACTTTAAATCCTTGTAAAATTTCAAGAGATTACCATGGACTAAGGATATACTGATGAAGCTTAAATAATTTGCCATTTAGCTTTTAACATACTCTCCTTATAGTAAAGAAGGAGCTCCCAGGCCTCTAATCAAATAAGGAAAAAGCGAAGGAGGAAGTGATCATAAGTTGTCATCAAAAATGGATTTATCTCTAGAGCATGATGTCAAACCTGCCCCTAAACGATCAATAGACTCACTAAACTACGATGAAACTTACAGAGATCTAATAAATAATGACTATGAATAAAATTAAAAAGATGAGGAGGAATTGATGGAAGCGATGAACAACCAAAAGAAAATGAAAAAGAAGAACGTTATCATCCTAACTCCTCCAATTCATCCTATTAATTCACCTAAAATTCCAGATTTTGGGTTGAGTTTGGAATGATTTCATAATCTATGTTATAGTTTAAAACTATCCAAAGTATGATAATCAATATCAAATGAAAAGTATTTGTAATTTTAGATTCAGTATTATTATTCAATTTATTATACACAAGCAAATGAGTGAACAAAACCATTTACATAAAAATTAAAATTTGAATGAATATAACCAAAAAATACAGAGTAATCCCGAAATTCATGTCAACAAAATTGATCAAAGTGCAATCATCAATGCATAATTAGCTAATGAAACCAATTGTGAAAATGTACCTACTTTTGGCTTAGATAAAGTCTAAGAAATATTAGACAAAATGATGGAAGCTGACAATATGAATCTATAGATATTAGATCAGTTAAATGAGGAGCAGTTAAGTAATTATTTAGATCGCATAATATTATAAAACGAGCATGCTATTGAGGAATGTGATGAAATATAATAGACCCTGAATCAAATTCAGAATTCAATGAAAGCACGGAATGCTGTTTGAGTGTATATGATGTTTATTAATGGTAAATATAAGATTCTATAATATGAAAACAAAATCTTACAAGCAATAACAACTATTAGAGACCCTCGAGAATTGTACCATTTCTAAAGTATCAAAAGGTGGTAAATTTTTCCTCATGCATGAATTTTAGGCTCTTAATGAGTCTGATTAATATACATTTAAGGTGCGAAAGAAATTACATTGCTCACATGTTGTCCAGCTTTTGGACGAGTTTGAAGAAAATAACAATAAATACTATATTTCAGAGTATATCGAAATGGATCTCCTTAAATTGGCCATTAATCACAGCTCAAAACATTTGCAACTCAAGCAAGTATTAGATTATATCGCACAAATTATTGAAATCCTGGATGAAATGCATAGTTAGAAGTTAGTCTATAAAAATGTGAGACCTTAAAAAATACGAATAAAAAATAACGAACCCTACTTTTATGATTTTTCTTTAAGTCAATTCAGAAAACGAAGATAACGTATGTTTGATGTTGTTGGTTCAGCACCTTATCTGGCTCCTGAATATTTTTCTGATGATGGATATGGAGAAGAAGTGGATATCTGGGCAGTTGGAGTTTTACTCTACTATCTTCTTTTTCATAATTACCCTTTTAAATTTAAAGGACAAGAAGAAAATTGCTATCGTGATGAATTCAACTTGAAATGTGGATAGGGCTTCAAATTCAGTAAAGAAATTGAAAACACCAATTTCAATGCTACACATCTTAAGGGAAATAAATACTTATAAGATTTTTTTAAAAGAATATTCCATCTAAATCCGATGAAAAGAATCGATGTATAAGGCATTAAAAAACACCCGCTTTTCGAAGAGCAGTTTTCAAATTTGATAAATAAATCGCTGCTTTCAGTTATTGAAGAAAGTGGTCAATAATAATCACTTTTCCTTTCTAAAATGAATAATTTTCCATGTTCTAAAATTCTTCACAAGGAAGAGATAATCTTAGATTTTATAGAGCAGACAGCCTAATTATTCTTATTAGAATGCCCATAAATATATAGTTAGTAACTAAGATATCGAACCCAATTTGCTATCCTTAAGGTAGGATTATGCAAGGCTACAATGCTGCTTGATGTATTATTTGGAATTAGAGAACCTTTCTTCAAGGTTGATTAAAAATAATGGAAGCAAGTTCGTAGTAGTTCTGCTCTTAATTTAATCAAAGATAAGCTGGAGAGGAAGAAGAAAATATTGCATATGATGTTCAAAAGTGCTTTCATGAATGTTAAACCGTCAATTCAAAAATAACCCAATTTCTTTAATTAAAAAATTCCTGAAAATTTTGATGATATTAAATTGTATGTGTATGATAACTCAGATTATATCGAGGAGTTCTTTTATAAATGTTTGAAACAGGAAGAAAAAACCTTCCAAAAGCAAAGGGAAATCGTAGATTAAGTCGAAAGCTCACATAAAGCATGGTGAGAGTCATTATCCTATTTTTAGTAAATCGACTTTTTGAATCATAATAGCAAATAAAATTGGACTTTCAGCATTATCTAATTTGGTCCAAGAAAAAGGACCTCTAAGATTTGCAAGATTGGATTTAAACAGATGAGCTATCGAACCTCAAACTTTTCATGAAAGCAGTTACAACAAAATATTTATGATCTTGATAATTAACATATTTCGGATATTGATCATAACTTTAGAGTTATCTTTTCTGCAGCCAAGTTTTGTGAAACAAAGTCCCAGTTAATAATTCCACTGAAATTCTGGAGATAGGTAGCACGTGCATTGCGGTAATCAATATAGTAAGCGTGTTCCCAGACATCAACAGTTAAAAGTGGCTTATATCCATATGTAAAAGGATTTCCCGCATTTGATGTATTAAGAATAGCAATATCTTCCTTGTTTTGAGCAAGCCAAGTCCACCCTGAACCAAAATTGGCCAAAGCTTGAGCTGAGAACTCCTTGATAAATGCTTCAACACTACCCCATTTATGTTCAATGAGTTTTTTCAGTTAAGGGGATGGCTCAGTCTTTTGAGGAGTAATGCAATGCCAATAGAAAGTATGATTCCAATGCTGAGCAGCATTGTTAAAAATCTTAGCATCCTTGCATCTACATAACAAAAAATTAACTGATGAATGATTTCCTCAACTGATTTTTTTTCCCATTCAGTGCCTTTGGCCAAATTGTTAAGGTTGGTCACATAGGTTTGGTGATGTTTACCATAGTGATATTCAAAAGTCTCAACGGAAATTATTTTTCCAAAGCTGTCTTTACTATAGGGCAGAGGATGAAGGGCGAAGCTCATAAGATATCTTAATATTATAAATTTTAAATATTCTGATTCAATTTATAGTATATATGCGAAGTAGCATGAAATCAAATGCTAATTTTTGTTGAGGAATGACGGTTTAAAAAATATATAAATTTATTACTTTTGGCTATAAAAATTAGGCCCAATGAATATTGGTATAATTTAGTTATCTTTAGGTTGTGGAACGTTTCCCTTGAAATTATCTATTTGTGTTATTACTTTTGAAATAGAGTTTTTAAACTATAAAAAGATTTGATAAATAAAGTAAGTAGCATAATGAAGAGATATTGATAAATGTACTTTGAGATAGATTCATTAAAATCAATAATTTGAAGATAATACAAACATGCAGTTCAAATAATATTGATAATGCCATCCTTGATCTAATTTAACATTTTCATTTATATATCAATCAAATATGATCGATTTTAATAAATTCACAGTTCGATTGGGTTGAAAACAAAAAATATATTGAATAGTTCTGATTTAATTGAAAATTATGATTATCAGAAAATAGTACAGATTACTATCAATAGCATATTTATCTTCCCTTACAATAGGTCCCTCCAAATGCGGAAATCCCCAAATAAATTATATGATAGATTCCTCTTCCTCCACATTTTTTTGTCAGATTATCAAAGGCGAAATGAAGTTAAACATAAGCCTTCTGTGCCGCAAAATAAAAACTGTATTTAAATTTGCAGATAATTGCTAGCAAAACAAAATTATAGACATCCATAATATCTAGTCTCAGAAGAATCAAAAAATGACTCACCAATACGAATGCTTCAGTCTTAATTTGAAATAGAATAAGTTCCTATGCCAGCGCGACATTGTCCTATGTTTTTTTATTAATAAGAAGATATATTCTCCCCAAATTACTGAGTACCAAAGGGGTATAATGCATTAGATCATTATGAGGATAATAAAAGAGCCAAATTACGTATGCTAATTGATAAGGTAACTACGAGCTCATGATTTTGGTTATTACGCTCTGTGATTCTTTAGATTCTTGCATGGTTTGATATATTAGAGATAGAGTAATGGTGGATATTAGGAGATAGATTTCGAGCTACAATTGGAGTAGTATTTTACAGGAAACGAAAAGGACGAGTATATAGGTAAACAACATTTAAAGTTAATAATCATAATTGATAAAAATATAAATAACCTGTAACATTTAAAAAAGATATGTTACCTAATTTATGTATCCTAAATACCATTTTTTATTCACATATTTTAATAAACTCTCATAGAAATTTGATTATTAAAAATTCTCTGGAATTAAATTTTCTAAGAGCCTAATTGATTCATGATTCATCAATTTCTAGATGCTAATAGAGGTTAATTGATTGGTATTTTGATATTGCGCAAATACTTGTTGAAAATTAAAAATTAAGTACAAGTTTAGAAGATAAATATAAAATGGATAAAGATAATGTACGCGCTTCCTTTAGAAATACCAGAAGCAAATTTTATAATAAGCATGGAAGCTTTGATCAAGAGGATCAAAATGACAGATATGAATCCAAAGCTGAGAATACAGGGGAATACTGGAAACATAAGGGAAATTAAGCATTTAAGTATGGCAAATACGATGAAGCAATTCAATTCTACTCAACAGCCATCGTACACATATCCTAAAAAAGGAAATGAATCCAGGAGAAAGTCTATACTACTCCAATCGATCGAAATGCTACCAGAAAAAAGGAAATTACGCTCAGTCACTTAAAGATGCAGAAGCTGCATGCGAATTAAATGAACAAAATATTAAAGCTCATTACATTTGTGGATGCATTCTGGCGTAATTAGGCAAAAATGATGAGTCAAAACTTCATAAAGCGTAGAATAGATTAAAGAAAGGTATGATTACAATAATATAGCCCTGCGATTGTGTTCTACTCTTTCGACTCCAGTTTATGAAGTCTAGATTTCAATTAGAATATTTCGTCTTAAGAAATTGATTTGGCTAAAATCGAGATAAAAATAGTTATTTTCTCTCAAGAGTGAGAAGTAATTTATTTTAAAGGCATTCGATAAATGCCAAATTACAAAAGCCGAATATGATAACGTAAAGAGAATAATAACTAAGATAGTCAATAATATCGATTCTCGATTTCAACAATTAATGAAGCCAAAATAAATTCCTGATTATTTAATATGTAAAATAACTTTGCAACTCATGGAAGATCCAGTGCTTTCTGAGGGAGGATTCACATATGAACGCCTAGCCCTTGTAGAACATTACAAAGCCAATGGGTTGATCTAACCCCTGACCAGGAAGTAAACCAATGGCAGAATGTTTCCCAATCAGGCAATAAAACAAGCAATATAATAATTTCTGAATGAAAATCCCTGGGCCTATTAATACGAAACTAATGAGGATTATACCAAGATATCCTTTTGATATATCATTAAACTACGAGTTTAATCAATACCAATCGATTGTTATATAGATAAATGATGTACAAATATTTGATCGGGCTACTTCTCCTGGGAGAGGTATTTACCATTCTGCAGGTTTACTCACCTGCATGCGCCGCGAGTCGATTCTAAAAGCCCATTTAATATACTCTTTCCAACTTTGGAGAGTTACCTTACGGATAGACGCTTATCGGCCAGATCCGCATTCCTAAGGATTTACTACTTTGCTCGATGACTGGCTAGACCTACTTCACTAACTCCGATCCATCGATTAAAAACGTGCTTCTTGTTCAGAGAGGCGAGTGCAAATTTACTCAAAAAGTAATTAATGCTCAGAATTTGGGCGCAGACATAATTATTGTATATGACAACAACGATGGAGATAATCCTAGTGTCGTAATGAAAAATGACGGGCATGGCCATCTCGCAAAAATTCCCTCCTTATTTATAAGTCATACAGATGGGCTCAATCTTCTCACTACAAATCAGACATGCCCAAATTTACCCATTGTAAAAATTGCTTTTGAAATTGAGCAGGCAGAAGTATCACACGTAACTCTCTGGCTTGATGCCAACAACGTAAGTCAATTACCATATAGAGAGAAAGCTATATTTTGGCTCGAGACTTCTATAAGAATAAGTATTATCAAATTCTTCAAGATCATATTCGTCTCGATATGAGGTAAGAAACTGACGATATAGATTTCGCTTATAAACAACTTGCCATGATTGGATCTGCGGTAAAGACGATTGCATAGGTATTGTAGGTGAACAATATTGTCGAAATGTGGAGAAAGGAGATAATCCTGAAATTGTACTTCCTGTTGGCAGTGATATTATCTACGAACAGCTGCGATAATACTACCTATGGGAATAACTCAAGAATGGTGCTGACAAAATAAAATGGTGGAAATATATGACCAAATTCGATAAGGAAATCTGCATATAGAGGGAAGATATAAAGGATTGCTCTCTGTCTGTTATGAAGGAGGTAGAAATAAGTAGCGACATCATCAACAATATCAATACTTTAATTGATTAAACAATCGCCAACATCACAAATGTACAACCAAATATCCTCAAAGAGGTAAGTTATGAGTCAAAAGAAATGGGAATTTATTTTTATCCTGAAGCCACCATTAACAATCGTAATTTCTATGGATTGTTTAAAGCTCCCGAAGTATTTGACGCAATATGCGATTCTTTGATAAATCCACCCACTGAATGCATTGCCATATCGAAGAATAATGAAGTTGATAAGGGCAGTAACATATTCATCACTATCTTAATCATTCTGCTGGTCATGACAGCTGGATTTTTCATTGCTCTTTTTATCTATACTCGCATAATCCGCAAAGAGGTAAACCAGCAGTTGAGTCTATAAGTCAACAAAATGGTTGAGAATTACGTCAATCTTGCATAAAAAACCAAATCTTCGGCCGACAGCTATCAAAAAATTTGATTCCTAAATAAATCTAATCTTTTAAGGATATTAAATGAGCTAATCAGATCAAATCAAATCACCATGTTTAGCGAAATTTATACCAATTAAATTCGCTGGATCATTCTTTTTTTATTTATTTACGGCTCCAAAGAAATCAATGCCTTGATTTGAAGTTGCACTACTATTGACTGAAGTTGATACATTTCCTAATAAATGCATTCCCACCATATCTTGTGAAGGACCAAAAGATTTTTCATTAAGAATGTCAATATGATCAGTCTTTGGATAAGGGTCAGGGATGTTTTTGTCTTATTTTTTGTGTGTTGTCCTCTCCTCGAAAAAATCAATGTGATCTGGCTTGGTGATTTTATTTTCGCTAGTTCCAGTCGAATGTTTTTGTCGATAGTGTGAATTTAATTTTGAGTCATTCCAGGAGACACGAGTTGCTTTGATGTAAAATTTATCTTTGAAAGTGGGAGGCTTTGCATCTGAGTCAGGCAGATCGAGCCAGACTACCTGCCCATCGCAGTTATATTTAAAGCGGAAGATGTACGTACCCTTGAGGGGAAAGGATTCGTATATATGAACGAGTCTGAGATTAGTTTTTCCCTGAGATACTCCAAAGACATTTGGGCAATCGGGGTCATCTTTATCTTCGGGAACGTGATAATAAACTAAAGTCATTTCTTTTCTAGCCATCACTCAAACGATTATTTTGATTTTATATTATTTAATAATTATTCCATTCTGATTTACTATCATTTTAATAATATTTACTATCATTTCAATTAATTATCAGAGCACCAAGATTTAATTAATTTGTCATCAATATTGTCCTACATAAAGCTAAATTACAAAAAGAATTAGGTTAATAAAATATATATCTAGATAATGTGAATAATTACGAAGATCATTCAACATATATATTATTTTTATAAAATAATCATTCAAGACTATTAAATATAATATTTTTAAAATAATCACCAAAATCAATAAAATTAATGGGTCAAGTGATTGACTCATTCAGAAATATTTTATATTTTGATAAGATCATCATTTCTATACTATACATATATTATACGTGTTATAAAGTTTATTATCTATAAACAAATATTTCAATGGGAATCCTCAATTCTTCTTTAATTTTGCTTGGCATAAAATCTTAGACTCCTAAAATAGCAGTACTAGGGATTGATGATGGAGGCAAAAAGACCTTTTTGTTTCGGATTAATGCTATTAACAAATCACGCTAAAACCAATAAAAATAACTAACTTTTAATTACGCAATCGAAAACAAGGAAGCATAGAATATCATAAATCAAGCAACTTATCAAGTTCATGACGTAGGCTATTATGATTATCTTCGTAAGTCTTTAATTAATTAAATTGCACAAGCTAATGCTATTATTTATATGATTGATGCTTCCAATTAATCACGGCTGGAATAATCCATAAAATAACTTCATTATCTATTAGATCATAAAGAATTGAAAAAGAAACCTATTGCCATCTTAGGAAATAAAATTGATAAAATAAATGCTCTTTCAAAGATAGAACTACAGAATCTTTTAAGAATTGATGCAATAAATAGAGAGACTTAGCCTATTCGTCCTTTATAGATATTTATGTGCAGTTTGGTTAAAAATGTTGGATATATTGAGGGAGTTAAATGGCTGATTTAACAACTGAAATGATCAAAATCAAATTTAGAGGATATATAATTTTAATTATTATCTAATTTAATTCAAAAATATGTTTATGATATTCATTTCCTGTTAATAATCATTAACATTTATATATTCCATTTGTAATGAAACAAATAATAAAAAGCAAAACTCTTAAAAAGGAATTTTAACGATTAGACTAAATAGAGGCAGAAATATTTCAGAATGCTTCGAGAAATCAAATTCACAAGTTACAATAATTATCAAAAAAATAAGAGTCTTAACGACAAAGATAGTTCCGAAAATAAAACATCAAGAAAAAAAATGAAAGCTAGAAAATCAGCCATATAGACAATAATCACATTTGGCTCAATTTAGCGAATTTAATCAACATCAATGATAATATCGATTTAAACGATATTGAACAAAGAAGACAAGACAGAATACACAAAAGAGCAGAAATGAATGCTTGTCAAAAAATAGATAAATCTGATTAAAAAGCAGATCCTAATAACCGTAAATTGGGAATGAAAGATAAAAAGATCCCTTGGAAATTAATGAAAGAGCTACATCAACAATAAGTTTTGTAAAATCAAATTCGTTTGTAAAAAATTCGCTAACATAAAATTAAAAATATTCTTAAGTAATGATATTATATTTTTAAAGAACTAAACAAAAGTATCATGTTTGATGTATAAATAGCCTTGAATAATCAAATTTACTTGGTATTCCACTCAGGATGAATTCACCTAATTATTTTTGCTATTATATATCATTAATTAAATCATTTTGCTTTCAAATTTACAGTAAAAATTAGTCATCTTCTATTTCTTCATATTGTTTCATGCGCATTGTTACTCTTCCCTTTGTTTGATCAAAAGTTTTGTATTCAATTGAAGTACCCTCTATGGAAGGAGCATTTTCATCTCGAAGAGTTGTTACTTTATCAATACTCTTTATTTCCTATTTTTTTGAAATCTTTTAATTTTCGGTTGATTTTTCCTCCTTTTTATGCACTGAGTTCACAAATTCTTCTTCTTCAATAATCTTCTCCTCTAATTTTATTTTAACTCTGCCTTCGTTTTCTTTATACTTGCCATTTTGAGTACCTCTTTTGGTTTTATTCATTGTTAATCTGGTGAATCTCTCATAAGTTTTATTTAATTCTTTCTGCACCAAAATCAACTGCTCTTTGGGAGGAGCAACAATCTCTTCAACAAGTCTTTCTTGTTATTTTATGTCATCTGATTTTCTTCTTCGTCTTTTTTTTCTGTTTGCCAATCTCTCGTTCAAAGCCTCATCTTGCTTGCAAAATATTTTCTGAATTTATTCCTATTTCTTTTAACGCATCTCATCAACCTTTTGGAAATCTTTGCTCAATTTCTATCTGGTTTGCTAAATTTCTTCCATGATCTTCATCTGTAATTAAATCTTCA
>Ga0302191_10000700_pt1 | contig 21620 bp, 14 predicted proteins | sample II_Bog_E3_1_FD_198775 | JGI IMG/M metagenome (GOLD analysis project Ga0302191, IMG submission 198775) | Peat permafrost microbial communities from Stordalen Mire near Abisko, Sweden - II_Bog_E3_1 | ecosystem: Environmental > Terrestrial > Soil > Wetlands > Peat | place: Sweden: Abisko...
ATGAATGCTCAAGTATTTGGTATTTCGGTAGATATGCCATTTACTTTGGCCAAATTCAAGGCCGATAATAATCTTACCTTTCCCTTACTTTCAGATTTCAACAAAGAGGCCGTTACAGCCTACGGATGCAAATATGACAACTGGATTTTGGGATTGAAGGGAGTTGCCAAGCGCGCTTCTTTTGTAATTGATAAAGAAGGTATAATCCGCTTTGCTCAAATACTGGAGAATGCCAGTGATTATCCTGATTTCGACGGAATTAAAAAGACCTTGGAATCACTGAAATAGAGGCTGTTTCTCTGGTCATCAAAGCATTGTGCCCATGCCGCCCTACTTTTTTAAGTCGGCATTGCTTATCTTTGCATCATTACAAAAAATCTCAATAAAATATGAAAACATTAGTAGGTAAAAAAGCGCCCTCATTTAAGGCCTCGGCGGTTGCTGTTGGCGAAATAATTAACGATTTTTCTTTGGACCAGTATATCGGAAAGAAGTACGTGGTATTTTTCTTTTATCCAAAAGATTTCACCTTTGTATGCCCCACCGAACTGCATGCTTTCCAGGAAAGCATGGCAGAGTTTGAAAAACGCAATGTAGCCGTTGTAGCTTGCTCCACCGATACCGAGCAATCGCACTGGGGCTGGTTGCAAGTTCCTAAAGGACAAGGCGGAATAAAAGGTATTACTTATCCCATTGTTGCCGATACAACCAAAACAATCTCCAGTAATTTTGGAGTGTTGACCGGAGAATATTATGAGGATGAAAACGAAGAACTTGTTGCTACCGGAAGTATGGTTGCTTACCGTGGCCTTTTCCTCATCGATAAAAATGGAGTGGTTCGCCATTCTCTTATCAATGATTTGCCACTGGGCAGAAGTGTGGATGAAGCATTACGCGTGGTAGATGCTCTACAGCAAAATGAAGAAACCGGCGAAGTTTGTCCGGCCAACTGGAAAAAGGGAGAAAAGGCAATGACAGGTTCTCATAAAGGAGTTGCCGATTATCTATCCAAAAAATAAGTTCTTCTCTATTTTATTTTCAAAAGGCGGCTCTTTACCGCCTTTTTTTTATTTCTTATTCAGCTTTATTTGAATTAAATTATTTTTTTAGTTTTGTGGTATAAGAGTTCTATTTATTAACTATTTAAATTAAACATTATGAAAAAAAACCTAACCCTTATTGTTGCAGTTGTAGCATTTGCAGCAGGAGTCATTTGCACAAGCGCATTTACAAATACCACTAAAGCAAATGCCGGAGCCGAAGCTCATCCTAGAATTGCAAAAGCTATCACCAGCATGGAAGATGCCATTGACTATTTGAACCATGCACCGGATGTTTTTCAAGGACATAAAGCAGCTGCAATTGCAGACACCAGAACTGCCATAAACCAATTGAAAACATGCGAACAATATCCTGCTAAATAAAGAAACAAAAATCTAAACAATAAAAAAATGCCTCCTTGCGGGGCATTTTTATTTTAACCAATTTCTTATATTTTATAATACCTTTATGCCTATTACTAATATATCATCTACTTGCTCAAGCTGACCTTTCCATTTCTCCAAGGTGCTTTCCAAAATATCCTTTTGCTCTTCCAGTTGCTTGTTTGCATTGGCCAATAATAGTTTATGGAGCTGCTTATATTTAAACTTTTTACCTTTTGGACCTCCAAATTGATCAGCATATCCATCGGTAAATAAATATAATATATCGCCTTTTTGGAGTGTTAATTTATGCGTATTAAAGGGCACGGGCTTATCACTTTTACCGATAGGTTGCTTATCAGCCGCCAGCTCTTTTAATTCCCCATTCCGAATATACCATAGCGAATTATAAGCTCCGCTCCATTGAGCTTCTATTGTCTTTGTATTAATAAAACATAATGATATATCCATACCGTCTTGAACATTACTCTCGCTCTTTTCAAAAGTTTCAAGTACAAGTTCACGTACCTTGTCTAGTATACTTCCGGGATCGGTCAGTTGAAATTCTTTAACTGCCCTATTTAAGGCATTGGAACATACCACACTCACCAATGCACCCGGCACACCATGGCCCGTACAATCAGCAGCTGCAATTAAAATAGTATCTTCCGCATGTTCCATCCAATAAAAATCACCGGCCACAATATCTTTTGGTTTATACAATACAAATGATTCAGGCAGGAAGTGCTTTATTAAACTTAATGGGGGCAATATGGCATCCTGCAAACGCTTAGCGTATGTTATTGAATCTACAATGTCCTTATTCTTTTCTTCAACTATTTGCTTTTGTTTCTCAATGACTTCTTTTTGCTTGGAAATTTCTTTAGTCCTCTCTATAACTTGAATCTCCAGTTTCTCCTTCTGTTGTAATAAAATCTCCTGTTTTTCCTTTTCCTGAATTATAGTTTTTGCAGATAATTCTTCTACTTGAATAAGCTTATGGGAAAGATCTTTATTTGTCAAAGAAAAATTATAGGCCAGGTAAATACTCATGGAAATAGGGATACTAAGCAGAGATATAACTGCAATTATTATTTCAGGTATACCAGAGACGGTAATAGAAATATTCCCGCCATCGAAAAATATGATAGATATAATGATAAAAATAACCAAAGAAAAAATACTTATTCCTACACCCAGAATCCGTCCTCCCGGAGCTTTTCTAAGAATGGCTATTACCGTACTTATTACCATAGTAATTATTGTACCCATAGCCAGCCACCATAATGCGGCATAGGCAACGACCGGGTTCATCCAATCAGTAAAAATATCTAACACGCTTATTAAGCCGGCCACAATAAAGAGCGGCCAAAGCCATTTTGGGAAATGGCTTTTAAATACTCGATTAACAAAAAGGAGTAACGAAAGGGGCAATATTATTCTCAGAAATAAACTATTTGCGGCGCTAAAAAATAGTTCCAATGATGGCTGGGTGGTTATCTGCGGCACAAGAATAAAAACCATTGAGTAGCAAAATGTAAACAAACTATAAAATAGATTTTCTTCCGCTTTTCTGTAGAAAATAAAAAATAAAAAATGAAGCAATGAAAGTGTAATGAGAAAAATGCCAAGAAAAAGCTCAATTATTAAAGTTTGCCCATGGGCTAATATATGGCGCTGAGACAATTCATCGTCCTCAATTCTCAATTTAAATCCGGCAGAAAATTTATTGAATTCAAAGTTGTATGCCTTTTGATAGAACGGAAAATTCTGACAGGAGTAATGAATTGCAATACAATGGGTAGTTATATTGTGAAGTTGAATATTGAGAGGCAACGAGCCCGGGTCTATATTTTCTTCCTCGGTTTTTCCACCAGCTACTTTACCAAAGTCTGTTATCTTCTCGCCGTCAAAATAAATCTCAGAGGCGCCATACTGATCCATTACTAAAGTATGAGCCTTCTTAAAATACACGGGATCCACTTTTAAATGCAGGCGAAACCAAGCAGGTTGCCCGTTATACCGTGAAGGCATAGAATCTAACCTAATGGTAACCCAGGAACTATCATTAAAATTAGGGGAGGCCCAATTGGGATTATCTCCGAAATGAAATTTCCAACCGGAAATCAGCACAGTGTCTATTTTTTCTGTTGATGGGGCATCCTTATGGGCTTCCCTGTAATTTTTCCCAAAATTGAATAACCCCAAAAAATAAAAAAATGAAAGGGCAGATAAGACCATGCCCCAAAAGACTATCCGGATTATTTTCTTTCTTTTCACTACACCAATTATAGCGTAAAAGTATGCAATTAACTTTTCCATTACTTCAATTTCCGGTTGTAGCCGGCACAATTTTAAACCTGAAAGGCATAACCTTATATATTCTTGGCGTATTTTAGATTTTGAAAAGGAGTACAAAATCTGCATTTAGGTAGCTTTATTATAAATCCCTCATACTATAACTCATTCTATTCTTTTATAAGTAACTTTGCAACTTAGTGATGAGGACATATGATTCCACGCGAGACGATAGATACTATATTTAATACTGCCCGCATAGATGAGGTAGTGGGTGATTTTGTCAACCTGAAAAAAAGGGGAGTTAATTACCTGGGGCTTTGCCCGTTCCATAACGAAAAAACTCCATCATTTACGGTTTCCCCGGCAAAAGGAATTTATAAATGTTTCGGTTGCGGAAGAGGTGGTAATGTGGTAAACTTTGTAATGGAACATGAGCAGACGGACTACGTCGGCGCCATGAAATATCTCGCAAAAAAATACAATATCGAGATTGTTGAAAAAGAGCGGGCACCCGAAGAAATAGAACTTGAAAACGAGCGGGAAAGCCTTATTATAGTATGCTCATTCGCTCAAAAATTTTTCTCCGATAACCTGGAAACAGAACAAGGTAAAGCCATAGGATTAGGATACCTGGAAGAACGGGGCTTTTCTCCTGAAACCATTAAAAAGTTCCAGTTAGGGTACGCGCCCGAAAGCCACAAAGCCCTTATGAACGCAGCTTTGCATGCAGGCTATAAATTAAAGTATTTAATACTGGCGGGCTTGGTAAGCTTCCGGGTAAAAGAAGGCGAAGAGCCTCCGAAGGAACCATTGCCCGAACAATGCTTTGACCGATTTGCCGGAAGGGTAATATTCCCTATTCATAATGTAAGCGGCCGTGTAATTGCTTTTGGAGGAAGAACATTAAAGAAAGAAAAAAATGTCGCTAAATATGTAAACTCCCCGGAGACTCCACTATACCATAAAAGCAATGTATTATATGGCATAAACCTTGCGCGCAGGGCTATTACCGCGGAAGACAACTGCTTTTTAGTGGAAGGATATGCCGATGTTATTTCCATGCACCAGGCAGGCCTGGAAAACACAGTAGCTTCTTCCGGCACATCGCTTACCGTTGAACAAGTTCGGTTAATAAGACGTTATACCCCTAACCTTACCATACTTTATGACGGTGATGAAGCAGGGTTAAAAGCCAGCGAGCGCGGACTTGTGATTGCATTGAAAGAAGGAATGAATGTCAAGTTAGTGACACTTCCACCGGAAGACGACCCGGATACCTTTGCCCGTAAACACACATCGGAAGAACTAAAAAGATACCTTAAATCAAACGCTGTTGACTTTATTGTCTTTCGGACACGAGCACTGGCAAAACTTTCGGAAGGCGACCCGGTTAAAAGAGCAGAACTGGTAAGAGATATTGTAGCAGCTATTGCCAATATCCCGGAGATGATTACACGTTCTCTATATATTAGGGAATGCAGCCGACTGCTGCACGTGGAAGAGCCTGTATTGTGGAATGAGTTGCGCAAGGTGCGGCGTAAATTATTTGATGAAGCGCCATCTAATATTACCGCAAATAAACCGGCAGAACAAATGCATCCGGTTCAACATGAAAATACAACCGCCTTTACCAGTGATCCGCAGGAACGAGAATTAATTCGTGTGCTGGTTAAATATGGAGAAGAGGAAACAACTTTTATTGGAGAACCCGAGCCGGGACAGGAAGAGCCGCCTATCTTCACCATGAAGATTGCAGATTACATCATCCAAAATTTGAGAGCAGACAATATAACCTTTGAAAACATACTGTGCCAGCGCATTTACGATGAATGCTGCGCCATGTTTGAGCGTGCCGAAAAAATAAATGAAGATTATTTCCTACGTCACGGAGATGAAGAGATGAGTAGCTTCTCCATGTCCCTTTCGAATGATAACTATATTGAAAGCGACTGGAACAGGAGAAGCATAGGTGTAAAATCTGAAAAAGACCATTTAGGAATAACTGCCGAAAAAGCTGTTTTTGCCCTTAAAAGCCGTCGTGTTGAAATAATGACAAAAAAACTAACGGAGCAAATACGTCATCCACTCAATGATGAAGATCTAATTAAAATGCTGGAGCAGCAAAAAAGGTTGGATACTGCCAGAGGAATGCTCAAAAAGAAACTTGGAAGAGTAATATAAAACTTGCATTTTAGGTTTTTGTAATTAATCCGGCTTTAAGCAAATCCTTTTTCTTTCTTTATCGCTTCGTAAGCCTCCTGAATTTTTTTGAATTTTTCTTCGGCTGCTTTCCGTACATCTTCACCCAGATGGGTAACCCTGTCCGGATGATATTTTAATGCCATTTGTCGGTAGGCTTTTTTAATTTCCTCTTCTGTAGTATTGCGTTCAATACCGAGTATTTCATAAGCGCGATTAGAAGGAGCGCTATTGCCTCCAAACATAGCGCCCACGGTTCTAAAATCGACAGGATTTATCTCTAAAAATGCTGATATTCTCAATAAAACATTTTGCTCAGCCGGTGAAAGGTAACCATCGGCATAAGCAATACCAAATAAATAGTGCAATAACTGTAACCGGCTATGATAGTTCATTTTGCCTCTTGCCGCAGCACATATCCGGTCTAAGGAAATATCTTGCTTCAATGCTTCACGAAGCATCAGAAGGTCTTGTTTTGCTTTCTCAACACCAAACTGTTTTACAAAAAAATCTTTCACATACTCCAATTCAGGGCGGGTGGTTTTACCGTCACTACGCATTACGGCAGCCGTAAGCGACACGAGAATAAAATTAAAATCTCCCGTATACTGGTCAATAATGCTATCTAACGTACTGTTTTGGTTGTTGCCCGAAAACCCTTTATTGTTAGCTTTCGAGTTAATATACACATCAACAATACCTCCAATTATAAACCCGGCAATAGCCCCGTCAAACCTGAGAAATACCCATCCGATAAACGCTCCAAAAAATTTCCACATATATAATATCCTACCTTTATAGGGGGCAAAAATATATTGTTTTTTGCAACGCCTCAATAATAATGCAGAGTTGAGGCTTCTTCTTCCCTGTTGTGAAAAAATTCATTTTTTATACTTTAAAGATCCGAAAAAGAAGCCCTGAGCATTATTGCCGGAGCTTCCAATATGAGGATAGAATAAAGAATAGATACTGCTAATCTAATCCGGCTGTTTTTTTTCAAAATTAAAAGGCAGGTTCAATTTAGCCTGATAGTCTTCTCCTGCTTCAAGTATATCTTTATCATCCTCATCGTAAAACCAGTTAATACTAACTTGTGTTGCCCCACTATTTATACTTTCCAGTTGTTTAAGAATTTGATATAAACACTTGGAAGTGGCAGTATTGAAGTAATCCAGTTGAATTTCAACTTGGGTATAAGGCTTTGGAGCGCAGGCATAAATCTTAAGACTATTAATAATTGGCTTATAAAAATAAATAGCGTTTTCTGTAATTGACTTACCTTTTATTTCAAGTTTACCCAATGAATAGTCAAATTTAATTGAAGGCGTTTTCGATGTGCTTTCTATATTAATTATTTCCATGCTCATTTTATATTAGGAGGTTTCTGTAGTTTGTAAAAATATAAAATTAAACCCGTATCCCCATTATCAATATATCATCTACCTGTTCCAAATCACCTTTCCAATCTTCCAAATGACCTTCAAGTATAGTTTTTTGTTCTTCCATTGACTTTGTAGCATTCGCCAATAAGATATCCTGCAATTGCTTATACTTAAATTTCTTCCCTTTCGGACCACCAAACTGATCGGCATAGCCATCGGTAAACAAATACAAAGCGTCTCCTTTTTGAAGATGTAAATTATGCGTATTGAACGGTTGAGTCCTATCTTGTTTGCCTATGGGTTGCTTGTCGGCTATTACTTCTTTCATCTCCCCACCCTTTATATACCAGAGCGAATTATAGGCACCGCTCCATTTCAAATCATTCGTTTCTTTATTAATGCAACACAAAGATATATCCATACCGTCCTGTACGTTGCTCTCGCTTTTCTCAAAAGTTTCCAATACCAATTCACGCACTTTGTTCAATATTTTACCCGGCTCAATAATATGAAATTCTTTCACTGTTCTATTTAATGCGTTTGAACAAACAATACTCACAAGCGCACCCGGTACACCATGACCGGTGCAATCGGCGGCGGCAATTAAAATGTTATCGCCCGATTTTTCCATCCAGTAAAAATCTCCGGCAACAATGTCTTTTGGTTGATAAAGCAAAAATGAGTCGGGGAAGGACTTCTTTATAAGGCTAACGGGTGGCAGTATGGCTTCCTGTAATCGTTTGGCATAGTTAATGGAATCCAATATCTCCTTGTTTTTCTCTTCCACCAATTCTTTTTGCTGGGTAATAATTATATTTGATTTTTGCTTTTGTTGATAGCCTATAAATATGAAAAAAGCCAGTGCCAACATAAGAATAAAGCCACCTATGAAAGAATACAATAGCATTTTTTGATGCTGACTCTCCTTGGCTGCAATTAAGTTTAATTTATCCTGTGCCGCTTTAGTCGAGTCCGTTTTCCTGTCAAATTCATAATTCATTTGTGTCTGCACCAATTTTTTTGTATTGGCTTCATTTTGCAAACTGTCGCGATAAATAATATATTTCTTATAATTTTCGGCTTCTGCCTTATAATTGCCGGTGGCACTGTCAAGATCAGCCATTGAACTATAGGCGTCTCTTATTTGATCCGTTTCCCCAATTTTTTTTGCCAGAACCATAGCAGAATCATAGTATACCTTTGCCAGGGAATATTCCTTTTCGTACCTATATAAATTCCCGACATCAATCAGATTAACAGCTAATAGACCTTGTTCGCCCAGTTTTCTTGTAATATTCATTGCTTTGAAGTCATACTCCAATGCTTTCTTATACTCACCTAAATTCGAATAAATATCACCTATATTTCCCAAATTAGTAGCAATACCGTCCATATCACCTAAATCCTGCATTATAGAAAGGGCTTTAGAATAGTACTCCAATGCCTTTGGATAATTTCCTTCATCCTTGTATATTATACCAATATTGCCAATATTGGATGCCATTAATTCCTTATTACCCGTTTCTTTATTTATATCAAATGCTTTTAAATAATATTCACGTGCTTTGGGGTAATTTTCTTGGTTCCAATATACAATACCAATATTCCCGAGTAAAGATGCTATACCATTTTTATTGCCTATTTTTTGATATAAATCTAATGCATTAAGATCATATTCGAGCGCTTTTGGATAATTGCCATGATGCCTGTATATAGCCCCCATATTCTTGTAGGTGATGGCGAGTCCGATTTCCCCTGCTTTCACAATCGCATCCTGAGATGAAGAAATGATTTTTTCTGCTAATACCTGGGCTTGCGCAGCATCCGCCATGGAACTGTCGTAATTACCTGTTCTCCATAGCTTCTCGCACAACCTATTAAGCGTTTTTAGTTTATTGGTATCTTCCTTCTCGGTTTTCAAAATACTCCGCAAGGAATCTATAGCATGATTTTGGGCAAAACCCCCTATACAGTTTATTAGAACAACTACTATTACCAGGAAACGACCTTTCATTAAGCGTGATTATGAACTTGCATTTATAATCAACAAAAATACACTTCTAATTGGAATTATTTTCCCGAAAAAAATTATTTTAGTTTGGAAAATTGAGATGAAATGACCTGTCATCTTATCAAAAAACCGCCTGCCCCTTTAATTTCTTTGAATCTTACTCGTCGAGCAATGGGGTAAATTATTAATTTTGGGCTGTACAAAAAATATGTTCACACTTCTAAAAAAGGAAATTTCAGGCTTTCTCGGTTCTTTAATCGGGTATATTGTAATTTGTGTATTCCTTATTGCAATGGGACTTTTGCTTTGGGTTTTTCCATTCAACTCCAACATACTCAACAGCGGTTATGCAGGCATCGATCCTTTGTTTGTTCTTGCTCCATGGGTTTTCATGTTTCTTATACCTGCAGTAACCATGCGCTCCTTTGCGGAAGAGAAAAAAACCGGCACCATTGAACTTTTGCTTACACGACCCCTCAGCGATCTTGAAATTATTCTGGCCAAATATTTTGCCTGTATCGCATTGGTTATACTCGCACTTTTACCTACGCTTGTTTATTATATATCCGTTTCAATGCTTGGTTTCCCTCCCGGAAACATCGATAATGGACGCACCTGGGGTTCTTATCTCGGCTTACTATTTTTGGCCGGTGGGTTTGCATCCATTGGGGTGTTCGCATCCTGTATCAGCAACAACCAGGTAGTATCATTTATTTTTGCTGTTATACTTTGTTTTGTATGTTATACCGGGTTTGCATTTATAGGGCAGTATATATCATCCGGAACCTTGGGTAACTTCATTCAGTCTATGGGTATAAACATGCATTACTCCTCCATGAGCAGGGGTGTAATAGATACCCGGGATGTAATTTATTTTACCAGCATATCATTAGCATTTATATTAATGACAAGGACTTCATTAGAAAGCAGAAAATGGTGAACGAACAGGGAAAGCATAAAAAGAAATCTGCCCGAAGAGACCTGACAAAACTTGGTCTTAGTCTGGTTATCTTATTCCTGTTAAACTATCTGGGTTCTTTTGTTTTTCATCGTTTTGATTTAACATCTGAAAAACGTTATACACTTTCACCTCAATCAAAAAACATTGCTGAAAACATAGATGGCACTGCATTTTTCCGGATTTATTTAGATGGCAGTAAGTTGCCTGCCGGACTGGTTCGCTTACGCGATGAAACCAAAGAAATGCTGGATGAGTTCCGTGCCTATTCGGGCGGTAAAATACAATATGAATTTATTGACCCGAATGCAAATCCTAACCCCGATGAACAACTTGCGCTATTCAAGCAGCTCTACAAAGAAGGGTTGACTCCTCTTAATATGCATGTACAGGAATCGAACGGAAGTACGCAGTTAATGGTCGCACCGGGAGCAATATTATCATACAGAGGCAGGGAAATAGCTATGAATATTTATCAGGATCAGGGAAATACTAACTCGGTAGATGCCATTAATTATTCTATTGAAGAGCTGGAGTATGATATTGATAATGCCATACAAAAACTATCTATTAATTTCAAGCCGAAAGTAGCTTTTATTCAGGGACAAGGAGAACTTGACTCGATGCAAACCGCCAGCGCCATTAAAGCTCTTAGTGAGTATTATAGCGTAAGAAGCATTGCAATTAACAACCACTCCGGAGCTTTATTAGATTCAGGAGGCACGGTAAGATACCAGGCAATTATAATAGCAAAGCCTGATACTGCTTTCAGCGAACCTGACAAGATATCAATTGACCAATATATTATGCACGGCGGAAAAGTATTGTGGCTCATTGACCCTTTATATACTCCTTTAGATTCACTTAAAGCAAACGGACAGACAATGGCATTTCCAAATGATTTAAATCTGGAGGACATGCTTTTTCAATATGGTGTGCGAATAAACAACAATCTGATTCTTGATTTTCAGTGTTCGGTAGTTCCTGTTAATATGGCGCTAAGGGGAGAACAAGCCCAATGGGAATTAGTTCAATGGTTTTATAAACCATTAATTGGACCAACAGGCAACAGCCCAATTGTTAAGAACCTGAATTTGGTTGAATTTAACATGGCAAGCACCCTTGATACAATTAAAGTTCCCGGCGTTAAGAAAACAATTTTGTTAGCCACCTCCAAATCCACCAAGTTACAGAGATCTCCGGCCCGTATAAATATGGGCATAACACAATTACATCTTACAGAAGACCAGTTCAGGCAATCATTCCAACCGGTAGCGGTTCTGTTGGAAGGCAAATTTACTTCCCTTTATAAAGGCCGAATACCACACCCTTACGACACAGCTAAAAAATTTGACTTTAAATCAGAAAGCAAAACTACCGCTATGATTGTAGTTTCGGACGGTGATGTTATTCGCAATGAAATAGGATACGGAGGGCAAATGGCTTTGCCGCTTGGTGAAGATCAATATACCCAACAATTATACAGCAATAAAGATTTTATTTTAAACTCCATGAATTACCTCTGCGGCGATTCCAACCTGCTTGCAGTAAGAGGCAGGGAACTACAAGTGCGTTTATTGGATAATAAAAAAGTAAAAATCCAGAAAACCCAATGGCAGGTTATTAATTTGGTAGTGCCTGTTTTACTTATTATTATACTAGGGCTTATATTGGCTGCTGCACGGAAAGCCAAATATGCAAAGTAGCATCTATACATAGCTATAAATCAACATAATACAAATTACCATATCAGTACTTTTGACGTTTCAGGCAAATTATTCCAGAAAAATTATTTATGAGAGTATTGCATTTAAATTAACTTTGCATAAAGTATAATAACTATGATTAAAGGTTTACTATTATTTCATAATCTATTAGGGATTCTTTTTAGCGGATCATTATTCCCCGTTACGGTTAACGTTAGCCAAACCGCCCCCTCTACCGCTCAAATTAATAATTCCGTATTGGTTCAAGTCACTATTAACAAAGGTGATTTGAATGGGTCTGCAAAATTTGCAGAACAACTGCCTGCAGGCTTTAATGCTGTTGCCATTGATGATGAGGGTGCTCAAACAAGTTTTGACAGTAACACGATTGCCTTTTCATGGAATTCGCTTCCTACCGATGGTGTAATAAATGTTTCTTTCCGGGTTGATATAACTTCTGCGGCAGCACTTCAAAATTATGTATTAAATGGAAAATTCTTTTATACAGCAAATGGCCAAAATTCAGAAGCCGATTGTGCCCCATCCAATATTACTATTACCAGTACGGCAGTAGTTCAAGGCAACGGGTCATCGCAGCCTAGTTCACCTCCCAATAGCGGAATGATGACACAAGGCAGCAGTTTACCGCAGACTATGCCGGTAAATAATAATGCAGCACAAGTAAGCAGTTCACCGCAGGTTAATAATACAAGCAGTTCGGGCTCAGTTTTTGTAACACGCCAATTTTTCCCAACAACTATTACGCCTAAAACCGACAGTAAAGTTACACTCACTATACATAAGGGTGCAATCTCTGGATTTGCAAAAATTGAAGACAGTATTCCTCCTGGATTTGTTGCCAAACCAGGGGATTTAAACGGCGCTTCGTTTACTTTTGTTGATAACAGAGCTAAATTTGTTTGGGGTAACTTACCTTCCGACTCCGTTGTTACGGCTTCTTATCGCATGTCTGCTAATGCTAACGTTCCCGGAACACATATAGTTGTTGGCAATTTCTCCTATCTCTATAACGATAACCCTCTTTCAGTTTCAATAGGCAGCAGCATTTTCAATTCATCTATAATACCTGGATATGACTTTACTGCAGAAAAAAACGCTCCACCGCCTACTCCGCAACCTATAGTTGTCGCACAACAAAGGACGCCTCCTCCACCCAGCAACAATAATAATGCAACTACGGAGCAACAAAATACTCCACCTCCCACTATATCTAACCCTCCTGCTAATACCATTGCGAATAATACTCCACCAGTTCAGGCGAATACGAATACTACCCCTGCTCGGCCCCAAACTAGTCAGGCAGCAAATAATACGCCGACCACCCCTACAAGTGGTATAACTTATAGAGTTCAGATTTTAGCCTTGCGCAACCCTATTAACATTTCCTCCTATCTGGCCGAAAAAAAGATTAAGGGGCACGTGAATACAGAAGTGGATGGTGGATTTACTAAATATACTATTGGTACCTATACTGATTATACATCGGTTAAAGCCGCAAAGGACGATTTAAAAAGCAAAGGTCTTGATGGCGCTTTTGTAGTTTGCTACAAATCGGGAGTTCGAATTAGCTTGCAGGAAGCATTAAAAAATTAGTCATTGCTCATTATTAACTAAACTAAAAAAGGCAGACCTAAAACGGCTGCCTTTTTTAATTTAGTTACTCGCATAACTTAATTACGCATCAATATTGGCGTAACGAGCATTCTTTTCAATAAAATCGCGGCGAGGCGCTACATCATCACCCATCAGCATAGAAAATATCCTGTCAGCTTCCGCTGCGCTTTCAATGCTTACTTTTCTAAGCTTTCTCGATTCCGGATTGATGGTGGTTTCCCATAATTGTTCGGCATTCATTTCTCCAAGACCTTTATAACGCTGAACACCTACATTATCCTTGCCTTGTTTGCCAATTTCACCAATGGCGGCATCTCTTTCCTCTTCAGTCCAGCAATAGCGTTGTTCTTTACCCTTTTTTACCAAGTAAAGCGGCGGAGTGGCTATATAGATATGTCCGTTCTCAATAAGTTCTTTCATATACCGGAAGAAGAAAGTAAGAATTAGTGTTGTAATGTGACTTCCATCTACGTCGGCATCGCACATGATTACGATTTTATGGTAACGGAGCTTTTCAATATTCAAAGCCCTTTCATCTTCTGCAGTGCCTTTAAATACACCTAATGCCGTGTATATATTTTTTATTTCCTCGTTTTCATAAATTTTATATTCCATGGCCTTTTCCACGTTCAATATCTTTCCTCTCAAAGGCAGCACAGCCTGAAAGTTACGATTACGGCCTTGCTTGGCTGTTCCACCTGCCGAATCACCTTCCACTAAAAAAAGCTCACATTGGAAAGGATCTTTTTCGGAACAGTCAGCTAGTTTACCCGGCAGGCCTCCTCCGGTAAGAGCTCCCTTCCGTTGCACAAGTTCCCTTGCCTTTCGGGCTGCATGGCGAGCCTGCGCAGCCAATATAACCTTGTCAACTATTATTTTTGCTTCTTTAGGGTGTTCTTCTAAAAAGTTGGTAAGCATTTCACCCACTACTGTATCTACAGCTCCAATTACTTCTTTGTTACCTAATTTGGTTTTAGTCTGGCCTTCGAACTGTGGCTCGGCCACTTTAACGGAAATAACGGCAGTAAGTCCTTCGCGGAAATCGTCCCCGTCAATTTCAAATTTCATTTTTGCAAGCATACCCGATTTCTCGGCATATGATTTAAGTGTGCGTGTAAGCGCCCTCCGGAATCCGGCCAGGTGCGTTCCGCCCTCATGCGTATTAATATTATTTACATAGGAATGAAGGTTTTCCGTATAGGAAGAATTGTAAAGCATGGCAACTTCCACGGGAAATCCATTCTTTTCAGACTCCATGTAAATAGGTTCCGGTATCAATTTTTCACGGTTCTCATCTAAATAAAGGACAAACTCTTTCAATCCACCTTCTGAAAAATAGGAGTCGGTAATGAATTCTCCCTTTTCATTTTTTTCTCTTTCATCGGTAATAGTAAGCCTTACCCCTTTATTTAAATAAGCTAATTCCCTTAGGCGTGCCGTAAGAATATCGTAATGATAAACTGATTCGGTAAAGATTGTATTATCTGGCAGGAATGTTTGCGATGTACCTGTTTTGTCCGATTCGCCAATTACTTTAACATCATATAAGGGTTTGCCTTTACTGTATTCCTGGCAAAATATTTTTCCTTCCCGTTGAACAACCGTCTTTACATGAATGGAGAGTGCATTTACGCAGGATACCCCCACCCCATGCAATCCACCCGATACTTTATAAGTGTCTTTATTAAATTTTCCACCGGCATGTAACACAGTCATAACAATTTCAAGTGCCGATTTGTTTTCCTTTTTCATGATACCGGTAGGTATTCCCCTTCCATCATCTGTTACGGTAATAGAATTATCGGGATGAATAAAAACATTTATGTTTTTACAGTATCCTGCTAAGGCTTCGTCAATGGAATTATCTACCACTTCATATACTAAATGATGCAGTCCACGAAGACCTGTATCACCAATATACATAGCGGGGCGAAGACGGACTGCTTCGAGTCCTTCCAATACTGTTATACTTTCGGCAGAATAGTCGTTTGTTTTTTCAGGCATATCTTTTTTTGTTTCTAATTCAGAATCAATTTCTTGCGTTGATTTTATTGACATAATTTATTTAGCTTAACTGTTTCATGCGAATTTACACTAAATACCTGTACACTCGGGGAAAAAAGCATGAAGAAACGATGGTTTAATTATCAACAAAAAGAAAGTCATTTTGTTGATATAAAAAGGATAAAGAATTTTGAAAATTGAAATATCCTTTATGGGGATTTTTAAAATAAAAATCCCGCTCTGCAATATGTCGCAGAGCGGGATTAAAAAAGAATTAAACTGGCTTATTGAACAACCATTTTTTGAGTTTTAGATTGATCACCCACAGTAACTCTGTAGAAATATACACCTGCACTCCACCCGGAGCCGTTAATGGTCATAAGGTGGTTACCTGATGACATTTGTTGTGAAGGCATGCTATATACTTTCTGTCCAAATAAATTAAATACATCTACGGATACAACATCTTCATTGGTGAGGCCAATGTTGAACTGAGTTGTATTACTGAATGGATTTGGATAATTAGGACTAATGGTGAATCCTTGTGAAGCAACTGTTGGTATGCTTGAAAAAGGACTGCCTGAGGTTTTACCCAATGTATCACTATATTGAACAGAACCTAAGTAGTAATAGTTTATAGGTTCGGTTCCATCATCCGGGGTTTGTTGCGGATAAGCTATGGTACAAGGAACAGTATAGGTGGTATCAGAACCAACTGTGCTTGTCAATACAATATCTGAAACACAGAGAAAATAATTCTGTGCAGATGTTGTAAATTGATATACTTCGCCTGCTTTATGCGTAGCTACATCATATCCTTGTCCAAAAACATCAGGGAAATCAAGTTGGCCGGGGAAATTATTCGTTACATCATCTACCCAAGTACAAAAAACATGTTTGCCATCTGTTGTTCTGGATGCTTGAAGCCTATTTCCAAATCCAATATAAGCTGCTGTTGATGAACTGTCCCAATCACTGTTTATGCTGCTTCTTCCCGCATTATTTATTGGAAGGGTCATCATAGAGTCAATGAAACGTGATTGCCATCCGCCGGTTGGGCTGGTAGTATATACGTCATATATATATCCGTCCTGATTGGCATGAAAGCTCACTGTAAAAGATGAATCGGGGCTGCAAATAATGGAACTTACAATAACTCCGAAAATATGGAGGTTTCCTTGATAATCTACAGTAAGGTCATAATTATTCAAAGCGCCTTGATTTGGGTCATTAGTAGTATTAAAACCGTACCAAAGTGGAATTTTTACTGAAGGACTATCAAGTGTGGTTTCCAAATGGGTGGTTAAACTCGAAAGATTACGGAAGTTATATGGTGGCATCATGTTCCAGGTTTGACCGGAATTAGTTGTTTTATAAACAATTGGTTGGTCAGTATAGTAGTTATAGCCAACAGAATCAAGGTTTGCAAAGAATACTACATAACCTGTTTTTCCGTCTTGAGACCAAGCTGTACCGGGTACTTCTAAAGGAGCAGAAGCAGAGTCAAACGTTGAATGTGTTGTAAATCCTGCATAACTCGGAACAAGATGTGGAAGGAAAACATGTTGAGTCCATTGAAAAGAATCAGCTGGAGCACCCACGTACTTACCGGTAGTTAAAACACCTCCCAGCCATGAGTAAAAAACCGTTTGAGCTGAATTCGTAATAAAGCCTTCTCCCATTACGTGAACAGTACTATCATCGCTGCTGCTCATAAAGGAAAGGTCTCCGTTGTTTTGTATTTGCACTCCCGGATTACCATTTATCCAGTATCCTTGATTGTGTGTAGTACCGCCAAACGTGGTACTTCCATATACTGTTTCAACCCATTCAGAACCGTTAGTATATGGTCCCGACATAACATCGAAAGCATTTGACGGATTCGTATTTTGGCCTACTGTTCCATTCAGCGGATTAAATATTACACCATTGGGGTAACGAACTCCCGGACCACTGGCAGGATTGCAAAAAAGAGTTACAGTTGAGTCCCAAACAGAACCGCCGTTGGTAGAATAGGCTGCTACATAAGCGCCTGTTCCGCAAGATGCAACGTTAGAATTATTATCTCTGTGGGTCATTACAATCAGGTTACATGCTTGGTTAGCAGTAACTGCAGTAGTTGTTGCATCCAAAATACCATTTACGTTGGCTGAAGAACCAAGAAAAGGCAAGTGAGGCTCTGCACCACCAACTCTATGATTTTTTTTTGATGGGCTTGCTGAATTCGCTGAAGCATTGGCTTTTTGAGCGTCTTGCCGAGCCTTGACCCTCATTTGAGCAGCCTGCATAGGCGTAACAGTTATACGATTGGCCTTAGAGTTCACAGGAGCGTTATTTTGCGCCTGCAAGGAACCCAGAATTCCCGTAACTACTAGGAAGAATAGAGCTTTTTTCATGACGTTGATTTTTAAAATTTATTTAGAATTATCGTTTATTAGGATTCCCAAATATACATAAAGTTTAATTACTTCATAAATAATGCACCTAAAATACTAAATAAACACCCCGATTCCTTATGGAAGTACTTACAGGTTGATTTATTTCAAAAAGTACTGAATAAAACGAATGAGATCTTTTTTATAAACCGGATGAGCATTCCCAATAATTTCAACCGCTAATGCTCCTGTACAATTACCGATAAAGGAAATTACGTCCGGTTGCATTCCTGCAAAGGCGCATAAAGCGGTAATTGAAAGTACGGCATCGCCTGCTCCCACCGAATCTTTAACAACTCGTGCAAATGCAGGGGTACGATAAAAATTCTTCTTTTCATACCATAGGGAGCCTTCTTGCCCCAATGTAATTTGAATCTTTCCTGCCTTTGTAATAGTATGCAGATTGTTCACCAGGGTTTCCAACTCTCCGTAATTGTCGCCGAAAGGCAGTCGGAGTTCCTTTTCATCTATGGATATATAATTGGTTTTATGGTACTTGGTAATATAATTATATCCATAATTATTACTGTTTGTCTGGGCATTCACTGCTATGTATTTTGCATTGGCTTCTATGCATTTTATTATTCCCGGAGTAATAAATCCATGACCAAAATCTGTTATTACTACTAAGTCGTACTTGGGAATTTCTTTATCAAGATATTGAATAACTTCCTTTTCAAGTTTCGAATTAATTAGCTGGTCATTCATAAAAGTAACCTCGAAAAGTTTTATGTTCATGTAGGTATCAAGGTATCGCCTTTTTATATTGGTGGGGCCGTCGGCGCGCTCGAAAAATTTTGCATCTACTCCTTTGGATAGGGTTTTATCAATTACGTCGGAGGCCTTTTTTTCTTTACCAAGACAAGTGACTAATTTAACAGTTCCTGCAAATTGCTCTAAATGATTACCAATGGCAAGAACCCCTCCGGCAAAGGTTTCAGACTTTCGGAAAATAGTAGAAATAGTAGGTGATTTGGATGATTTACCAAGCGGTGTACAATAATGATATTCATCAATAATAGTATCTCCGATTACCAATACCTTTAAATCTCCCAGTTTATCAATATCCTTTACGATTTTATCAAAATTGTGTTTCTTTTTGAAGCCTTCAACAAACTCTCTTGTTTTGGTATTGTGCGGATTAAAAAAGGTATTAATGAGACTGGAAGAAGAAAACGTAATTTCTTCCGTAATATATAATTGGCCGCCAACTGACTTTACAGCATTCTCCTCATCTAAAATTCCTTTTGTTAAATCTTTTGAGCGGTCTTTATAATCGGGACCTTTTACATAAAAATCCGGCTTTAATAGCTTGATGGTTTCTACCGCAGTAGGCCATCGATTAAGCGCCACATAATCAACCGCTTCCATGGCAGCAATAGATTCCATTCGCAACTGTTCCGGGAAAACAGGTCTTCCGGGTCCTTTATTAACAAAATGGTCAGGAGTAATGGTTACTACTACAATATCTGCTTTTTCTTTTGCAGCTTTAAAATGCATGATGTGTCCCGGGTGGAGCAGATCAAAGCATCCATGGCACTGTGCAATGGTCTTCCCTTGCTTTTTTAGTTTAGCAATTTCTTTTGCTAAATCCTCCAGTTTCAAAATTTTATTGTGTTTGGTCATAAGATAACGCTATTTGTTGCCAAGATATTTGAACCAGTCTTCCGTTGCTTTTTCAATACTGGCAGGTTCCCACAAAGGTGCTTCTTTCCAGTAATCAATATTTTCGAGCATAATCCTCACTCCTTCTTCCAGGCTCACTAAAGGCTTCCATCCTGTTTTTTGTTGTATTTTAGCTGTGTCGGCAAAAGTACAATCGGGCTCTCCGGGCCGCTTGGGAATATGAACTACTTCACCACCCAATAACTCCACCAAACGATTTACACTGTATGTATTACCGCTGCCTACGTTCATTATTTCTCCCGCGCAATTCGGGTTAGCTGCCGCAGTTACACATGCATTTACTATATCTGTTACAAAAGTAAAATCGCGGGTTTGTTTTCCATCACCAACAACCGTATAAGGCTTTCCGTTTAATTTTTGGGCCAGAAAAACACCAAATACGGCACCGTAAGTACCCGATGTTCTTGCACGCGGACCATACACATTGAAAAACCGCAGAGCGGTAATATTCATACCATATACTTTATGCCAATGCATACAATACTGCTCTCCAACATTTTTAGTTAATGCATACGGATATTGAGGGCTTATGGCATCTGTTTCCGGAGTAGGATAATGATCAGGAATACCATAGCAGGATGAAGAAGCAGCATATATTATGCGCGATACTTTATTATGCCGGCAAGATTCCAATACACCAATTGTTCCATCTACATTAGAATGGTGATAAGCCATTGGATTTTCTATGGAAGGCACAATATCGGCCAGAGCCGCCAGATGATAAACACAATTCACATCTTTAAATAAATGCTGGATGGCAGAAAAATCGGCAATATCTGCTTTATGAAACTGAATTTTTGGATTCCCTTTGTGATGTTCAATATTCCGCATGGAACCACTGCTGAGATTATCGATGATTATAACTTCTTGTCCGTCATTTACAAGTCTATCTACCATATGACTACCGATAAAACCGCAACCTCCTGTTACTATGGTTTTCATAATTTATTTACTGCTAATTTGTTTTGAAACTTTACTCAAAAGCCCACCTGTTTGATAATCAATGTCTCTCAAGGTTTCTCTGACTTTTTGTTTTGTAGTTTTAGTTTGAGATTTAATTACATCCGGATCATTTTTCCGGTATATTCTTGGGATACCATGAATATCAACCAAATCAATCACGTGGGGCTTGTATTCAAGACTGAAGCCATGGTTAAGTAAGTGGCTGTCAAAATCATAAGAAGAAGCCAGTTTGACAGATTGGCCGTGATCCCTTAAATACAGCATTGCTCCTGGTTTTAATATTCTGTAAAATTCTCCGATTATCCATTTTGTTAATGTTGCGTTTAGTTCCGGTAAAACCATTACACAGAGAGCTAAATCAAAACTATCAGGTGGAATAAGATCGGTTCTCCATGAGGGCAGATGGTAAATTCCTGTTTGGTTGACATCGAACTTAAATGCAGTTGGATTATCTATATAATCATTGAAATTGATTCCAAGTTGCCCAAAGTACAAATGCTGTAAACAATAGGAAGTCGGAATTGCATCAATAGCTAAATAAATCCTTTCAGGGGATGCCCAAAGATTGGCCTGTCTTCCGTATCCGGCACCAAAATCTAAAACATTCCGTATTTTATTTTTTGAAGGAAGAATAGAAGGAATGTAAAAGTCATGCGCATTATTTATTCCAATACCCGTATCATACAGTTGATAGTTATAATTCAATTGCAGATTTTTTATAACCCTTTCATCCGTTAGCCGACTTTTCTCTATGAGTTCCTTTATTTGATTGTTTTTTATAAAATCAGGCTGCTTAAAACTAATCCAATTCATCCACTTCACCAGATCCTCTTTTCCATTAAAAAGAGAGAAGTCAGATATTATATCGGATCCATAATCCTTTTTAGCTTTGCGGCGTTTTTGCTGGTATTCCCAG
>Ga0302191_10000713_pt1 | contig 21471 bp, 12 predicted proteins | sample II_Bog_E3_1_FD_198775 | JGI IMG/M metagenome (GOLD analysis project Ga0302191, IMG submission 198775) | Peat permafrost microbial communities from Stordalen Mire near Abisko, Sweden - II_Bog_E3_1 | ecosystem: Environmental > Terrestrial > Soil > Wetlands > Peat | place: Sweden: Abisko...
ATTGTGTCATTAAAGGTGGATTTGTGAGAGATTGGGTTGTTAATAATGATGAAGTACTTCCACAAGGCAACCTTAGTAATTTGTTACAACCAAATCCAAGAAACAACTTTATTGAAGTTGTAGATGACAGTGTGACTCCCTCTGACATTGACGCCGAACTATCAAATTTCACTTTGTTGGATAAGGAGAAATTTATAAAATAGATGAAAAAAATAGGAATTATTGCGAGCATTGAGGAGGACGGGTGGCGTAAGCATGTCATCTTCGATTAGGGTGTTTAAACCGGAGGATTCACTGCCGATTTAATTGAGCCTTACACGACACTGTGTCACGATACTTACGATTTCGATGTTAATATTTTATATATTAAAAAAGACCACCTGAGCTCCATCGGTCAAAAAATACCCCTCTAATACTAAGATAAGTACGGCAAAAAGATCAAAGTTAGTCTTGAACAGCTTCTTTCACAATGCAGGAAGAAAGAGATGCGTAAGCTTAAAGAGAGTATGCCAGATTATCGTTATACGAAATTTTAAGCTCGAGGATGGACGATTAATAGAGATGAAGTTCATCAACCCCTTATTTATACAGATTATACAACAAAGAGTGCTCCAATGAATCCTGCTTCCATTCAAAGCATATGTCCTGAGTTTTATCAAAGAATGGTGGTCTAGAAAAATTGTAGAATAGTTCGTATTGAATCATTGAAGAACAAAGCATGGGATGATGCCTTTGAATCAGTGCAACATTGGATAATCACTGAAATTGAAAAGACTGAAGGGGGTCAAAATATAAACTCTAACAATAGATTGCTGTTTCATGGTAGCAGTCATGCAGGGATCGAAGGAATTAGATAATCTGGATTTGATTCGAGGTTTTTTGGTTAATACGGATATTATGGCAGAGGAGCATATTTTGCAGATGATCCGCAAGTCAGTGACTCATATGCATCAGCAACAAATAACTGCAAAGAAATGTTTGTTGTAATGGTTGCATTAGGTAAGCAATAAAAACTTACATAATAAACACCGAATAAATTGGGGCCGAGCAAAGGATTTCACTCAATCGAAGGTCATGATCGAGGACACGGAGAATATATTATCGATAGATGGGGTCAGGCTAAGATTCTTTATCTTATCACTTACCAATGATGATTTACGAAAAATACCCTTTTATAAATAATTAGTAGTTTCTAATATACTTATTGACTCAATTTCATTGTTTTCATCCTCACGAAAGAACAATATTATCCTTACCATTTTTAGAATTTTCACCTCATTTGAATTATTTTTCATTTAGAAAAGAGAAAATGTATAATTAAAATAGTCTTAATATCTTTCTATTTTCATACAGATATTATTTGATGGATATTGGAGGATAAGGCTTAAATCACGAAAACAGGCTTGCATTTCAACCTAATCCTATTATCCAACCAGAATGGAATCCCAAGAATTCTGACTGTTATACAAAATGGAGGGTCAGGCAGAGAGTCAAGAACAATAGTCCAATTATTGATATAAAAATGATTTCACGATGTTAGCGCTGCAGAAGATCTATTTTTCGATAGAAATGTGCAGTGGAGTCTCTTTAAAATCCATTGGCTAAGCCTCATTATGTGGGAAAAAGATGCGCCTTAAGATTTATCATCGAGAAGGATGGTCAGCCTTTGAGAGATGTTGGAATTAAATAAAAGTTTCTCAATGAACTAATAAATAATTCTAAAATAGCTTTAGATGCAGAGCAAATTAATATAGTTTCTCAATCTTAAAAAAATCAGACTTCATCAATCAAACCTCAAAAGCGCACATGTCTTTCACCGGCTTTCAAAAATAATCCAATATATTTCTCCTTTATTTTGAAAAAAACAAGATTTTTAAGAAAATTAAGGAAGTATTATGAGTTATCTTAGACCTTGAAAAATATTTATAACTCAGTGGAAAAAATACGAATAAAAGGAGCAAGATACACATTTAAAAACTATCGTGATGCTCAAGTTTGTGCTGCTATTGCTGGATACAAGAATATTAGAAACCTTCCTTCCTTTTTGGCCCTTCCCAAAATGTAAAAAATTAAATATGACTCTCTCATTCTATAGTATAAAGATATTAACATTTTTAACAAATTTTACAAAAAATATGTAAACAATGAAGAAGATACTTCTGAAATATAGACATATTAAGAGAGAAATAATCAATAAACACTTATTGCGGAAACAAGAAATGATAGGGTTGTGCCATAAAATGAGGAAAGAAGTTGCCCAAGTGTTTCACCTCTTCGAGTTTAATCTTCCCCTATTTCTCATTCAAGATCTCCAAGGAAAAGTATAATAGTACAAGATCAACTGGACTCGTATACGCGCTTTTTTTGGCTTTAAAAAAGCAATAACAAGAATTAGCAATAAAAAAATAACTCAAATAGTCTTTCTGGCGATAAAAGAAATCAAAATCCTCCAAAATAATGATGATCTCAATTATAATCGAGAACAAAATTATAATCCAGCAATTTGCATGGAAGACTAAATTAATTTGTCATATTTAAATAACAAGTATAATTGACTCGCCATTGATGACTCGTATAGGACTCAAAGCTAATTGTGTGATCATATTCCATCATCAATGGACACATCATCCATATCTATGCTCGAATCAGTTAATGAGTCAACTTAAATAGGAGAGGAATCTATATCCAGGTCTGGCTAAGAAGTATCTAAATCCACATCTTAAACGTCTTGAGAGTCCATTTCAGAAATATCTCCCTAATCAACGTCATCCGCGCCTACCTCTTCTGATGAAGTGGGTTAAAAATCTACATCATCAAGGCTTTCCTCAAACTAATCTGCCATTACATCCAATGCGTTTTACAAAATCTCCTCAATTTTTTCTGAAGATTATTCCTATTTTTTCTTCGGATCATTATCATTTTCATAAGGAATATTGTCTTCCATTATTTTTGTGGAATCTAACTACTTGGATAATCTATCGGATGGCGCTTTTTTGGCAGTAATTCTCTGATTCTATTTATTTTAGCGTTTTGCCAGATTAATAACAGCCACCAATTTGTGATTAATTTGGTCCATTTTTTTTTACAGAGTTAAAATACGTTTCTGTAGGTGGTGCTCTTTAGCCTGGGATGCAAGTGAACCCTTGTACAGTTCATAAAATGGCAATCCAAGCACTATTAGATAGAATATCACTTCATAGAATGATTAAACTCCTTTTTAAAGTAAAAATTCCTCATTCGGTTCGATTTGAGGTTTTTTATGAGACGATTTGATGAAGCGGTGATTCATCCAAGAGTCAAAGGCAAGCGATTTTCTACCCAAACCAACAAAAAATCCTCCAAAGAGGTTTAGTTTTTTTTATCGCTGTTTCCGTTTTACATATCCGAGCATGGGCCTTGAAAAAGTCCTTATGAGAACGGTGAATATTTTCTGAAAGGGAATCATTCCTTATAACTGTTCACAACTAAAATATATGGATCATCAATATAATTTTAAATATTTATCTTTGAACAAATATTTAACGAAATAATTCAAAAAGCAAGATTAGACATATCAAAGTGGATGTTTTTGAGTTTATTTTATATATTTGCAGGCATCTTCTTTACTATCTTTATCTTATACAGGTTATTCTTCTTTTCCTTTTTACTATTTTTGCTATTTTCGCTATTTTTACTATTATTTTGCCTTTTGGCTTGCATCTGCATTCGAAGTGCTATTCTTAGGGGGTTATTATTATTATTTTGTTCTTTCAGTTGGGTCTTCCTACACCTCATTCTTCTTTTTCCAAGAAAAATTAGCATATTTTTCCAAATCTTCGGGATTAGGTCTTAAATTTAAATCAATAGTTATCCATATTGGACTATGATCGCTTCCGAGGACTTCTTACATCACATCTGATCCAATAAGAACGCTTTGAAATTATTCATTGATTAAAAAATAGTCAAGCCGTTTTCCTATCCTATTTTATCTTCCATTATGTTTTATATGCCACCATGAAAATTTACTGACTTCTGGATTGACTTTTCTAAAAGCATCAATCCACCCTCTATCTAAGAATTTTTTAAGACTTTTTCTCTCTACCTAAGTAAATCCAGGAGATTTGAAAGTATATCCTGTAAAATGAGTATCAATGTGGTTCGCAGCAGTGTTTAGATCACCACATATGATCACTCCTTTGCCTCTTTTTCTAATGTTTTAGCAATGCTTATGAAAGGCAGGCTAAAATTTTTGGGTTTTATAGTTTAGGCGATCGAGAGTTTTACCGGCACTTGGAATGTAGGCTGCAATTAAGTAAAAATGTTCAAATTATAAAGTGAGAACTCTCCCCTCTTGACTATATTCTGCTTCTTCTAAGTCTAATTATACTTGAATAGGCATAACTTTTGTAAAAACGGCCACTCCTGAATATCCAGCTGAAACTTTGCAAAAGCTCCAATAGTCATTGTATCCATACAAAGTAGCCGGATGTTTCAAATAAGACTCTTTATCGATTTTGGTTTCGTTAATGCAAAGAATATCAGGACGATTCTGAAAGATAAAGCTATTGAGAATATTTTTGGTTATAGCATTGCGAATGCCGTTTATGTTCCAAGAACATATTTTTAATTTTAAGGGAGTTTTGCCATTACCTGTTGAAAATTTTAAGGGAGTAGATCCTTGAATACATTGAACTTAGTGGTTAAACATTTTAGAGCGAGTCTTTGCTGGAGTTTTACTTTCACTTTTCTGCATAGAATGAGATAAGATGCGTCTTGAGGCTATACAATTTTAAGTTTGTTATGAGTCTGGTCATTTTTATTTGCTAATGTTTTATGAAAGGGTAATAATGTTTTTTATTTGCTCGTTATTGCTTTATTTTTTTATTTTATTTTCCTGATCACTATAATTCTTAATCAAATATATTCATTGTTTGAAGAGTAAAATTTGTCGAAGAACCTACTAATAATAAAATTATGAATAAGCAAATATTATAATATCTATCAACGCCTAAAAGACCGAATCGACTATTTTCCTCAAGGACAAATTACCATCACTCGCTTTCTTAGAATCGATCTTCTTTCCAAGAAACAAAAAGTAGTCTTTTATTAAGTGATACACTCATTAAAAAGATTGATAATATTGTACCTAGAAAAGTTCACCCTTATATGAATAACAATTTTTCTAAAATAAAGAAGATACGGACAGAGCAGTCTGTTCCAATATCATATGATCAGTCGTATTTTAAATCAACAGACTAAAAGATGCAAAATAACTCTCGAAGAAAAATGTAATTAACTCCTAAATAACCTATAAGAGCCAATTATAGAAAAAAACGAGACAAAAAATTCTTTAAATATTAGCAGATAAGATGGGTATAACAAAAATGTGAAACAAAAAATAAAATAGGCAGGTACTCCGAAAAATTACATCCCATGTGTAGCATCTATGAAGAATTCTCGAATCAAGTGACTTCGAATAGACATTGCCTCCCAAATCCATTTTAAGGCTTTGAGGATGATTATTGATTAAATAATCTTTCAATAAGGATGAATACAGATAATCTTTAGGAAAAAATAGATTCAATTTTTTACAGTTCTCGATCAATTTTTGATTTTAACAAGTGAATAAACAAAAGACTCCTCTATTAATTCATGAGAGTTTATACTCTCAGCATAGCTCCTTAGTTGAATAAAATTAAAATGATGATTTTAAGGATTAAATTGATCTTGAAAGTGGAAATCAGTTTGTTTAATAGTATAATTCTAAATTTACTATAGTAATTGCAGTTAAAGATGATGGAATCACTGTATTTTTTATATATAATAGCTAAAATATAGAATCATGAATTGTGCTTAAAAAACATATTTTATTTGTCAGAAGAATTTAATCCTTTTTCTTTTTGCAGAAGATAAGGGGATTTACTGCTGTTTAAAGAATTCTCATTTTTGCTTGTTTTTGAAGTAGCTTAAGGTGAGATGTTTCGATTGATTCTATATTGAGTAAGATGATTAAATTTGATTAGTCTATTGTTATCCTATATTACTTCTCGGTATGATCTCTCAAGGGTCCTGAATTTAAGGTGTAAAACTTAGTAGTTTTATTGGAATTACTTGCAATCTTTAATTAGTTTTTGACATTGTTTGGTGTTTATTCGTTACTTTAGTATTTGATTATAAGATTACTCTGAGTAACTTCGCATTTAATTTAGAATAACTTGGACTTCAAATTTATTATTCAACATTTTTGCTAAGCCTAATATTTGATCTAATAAATTAGAATTGTCATTGTAAAAAGTATTCCTGAGGATACTCACAATAGATTAGAACAAATAAACTAATGAATGCTGTTTTTATGCTTGATTTTGACGAGTAATTGTTTATAGATGTTGAGCTTCTTTTTATTTTGCCTGCTTTTTTAAAGTGTCAAGTTGTTTCATCTGTTGTTAAAAAAGTTCTAGAGATGAATTAATTTGAGATTATAAGTGCGTATTTTTATCAGTGAGTTAGGTGATTATCACATCTTTGCTAATCAAGGATTCCTCATGCTTCTTATATTGTTGAATCATCTCGATAATCTTTGTGTTTAATTGACTCCAATTATCGTTAGACTATAGTTATTAGACTTTATATTGTATTTCTCGGCTGTTGATGATCTAATCGGTTTGGAAGTCGCGTATAGACAATCCACCATCCTTTTTATGATTCTCAAAAAGCTTATTGAGATTATTAATAATTTAAGATTTTTCGTGTAATACTTTTTTATTGTCTCGATCTACTTTAACTTTAAATTTTTAATGTTCTTGTTGAGCTGACAACACCTCTTTCTGAATCTTGTCATTTCGAGCAGTTATGGTTTGATTTAATTATCTTTATTTATTCAGATTCATCTGCAACTCCTTTATAAATTTAGTCGCATCGTTAAACTTACCCTCAATATCAGCCTTACCTCTCCGAGTTTAATTAATTTAATCTTCCAATCTATTGATTTATTCGTTGCTGGCCGTAAGTTGAAAATTTAACTTAGTGATCATTTATTTTTTTGCATTCAAAATTTATTGAAGCAAGGATACTTACTCTTGCATGCCCTCAAGACTATTTTTTAGATTCTCATCGTGATTTTTCAAATTACGAAGTTCGATTCGGATGGTGGAGAGGTCCTTGTAGACTTCCTTGTATTTACTACGATACTCACAGCATCCTTTAACAGAATTGCAAGACTCGTTAAAAAATGAGCTGATACTTTGGTCTTGGTTATCAGAAGTAAGGGAAGATAAATTCATAAATTTAAATTATTATCGTTAACAGATAACAATTAAAATTAGTCTCAGTTATCGCCACATAAATTAATTATGATCAATTGATTTGTTCTAATCCTATATTTTAGCCATTATTCTATTGATTCTGTAAAAGATAATGGTATAAATTTTAAATCATTTAATAATGGGCAATGATAATAACTGTCAGACTTTTTGCGACAACCTAACAACTGAAAATCCCAGAGAAAGATTTAGGCATCATAAAGTTGAGCCAAATCCACCCTATTTTCCAAAGTAAATTTGAAGTTAACAAGAAAAATTAATGATAAAGAATCTTTACCGCAGTAGGCAAACGCTCTCTTTAACTTAATTAAAGCAGAAATAGGAAGAGATTATAGATAAGTCTTGCCAATTGTGACTTTTCACTCTGGCTGTACTTATTAAGGAGAGTGGGTTTGTGGCGAGAGAGAAGGCAACGGCAAACAGACATTTCCTAATAACAGTTATTACGAGGGTGAATGGAAGAATAATAAAATCAGTGGGCATGGAAAGTTGATATATCCTGATGGAGATGTATATGAAGGGAAATGGGATGATAATAAAGCAAATGGATTCGGAGTTTATTTGCATCGAAATGGAGCTGTACATGAAGGCTATTGGAATAATAATCTTCAAGAGGGACACGGAATGGAAACATGGCCTGATAATAGTAAATATTAAGGTGAATACAAACATGGTAAAAAACATGGAAAGGGCCTTTATTCATGGTCGGATGGCAGCTACTATACTGGTGATTGGAACTAAAATCAGATTCATGGTTAAGGGGAGTATACATGGGGAAATAACAGAAAATATAAAGGTGAATGGCGTTGTAATAAGATGCATGGATATGGAGTGCATTCGTGGGAAGATGGCAGAAAATATGAAGGTAACTATTTTAACGACAAAAAACATGGGCATGGAAAATATTATTGGCCAGATGGACGCTGTTTTGAGGGGGAATGGATTAATGGAAAAAGATAAGGTAAGGGGAGGCTGATGAATAAAATAGGGGAAATAAGATAGGGGGTTTGGAGAGACGACAAGAGGATTCACTGGGTAGGCTAAAAATCCTAAGAGGATCCCCTAGTTGACAATGAAATCACCATACAAATTAATAATCAGCCTTAAAAAGCGGTCAAACCAACAAAGAAAATTTTCGGGCGTCAAAAAGAGTGAAAATTTATATATTTTGATCATAATTTAAATGATGGTGTATGTAACACAAATGTCAATTTAATATAACCTTTCTTATAAAAAAATGATCAAAAGTAAAATTCAATATAAAATGAGTTTTATCATTTACAAAATGGACAACCTAAGAATATGAATAATTATAATGAGCGCTATTAATCATTCAGTCATGCTTAAATCATATAATTAATTCAATTATTCATGAGCTAAGAAGACGAAAGAAAGAGTTTTATGAGCTCCCATGGCAAATAAACCAAGGAAGGTCGTTACTTAACCTACGAGGAACTGGTACTCATCGATTCAATTTAGGAGGGAGGATTTTTTCCTAAAGCAGCAAATTGTCTGTGCTACAGTTTTTTGATCGCACTTCTTTTGATATGTCTGGGTTTGGTATATACTGTTGATATCAAACAAGGCTCAGAGCGAGATGTGGTAGATAACATTATCAATATATCCACCTCTTCTGTAGAGAGTCTTTATAACCGAACGGCAGAGATACAGACGTAAATTTTTGAATCCATTAAAACCACAGGAGAAAAGAGTAGATAGTTGAAGGATTGGATTGTTGGAAAGGCTGAAAAAGTTTATGAAAAGGCAGCATAAGTCATATAGGACACATCAAAGCTAAAATAAATTCCAACAGTTCATTTGAATCAAACGACAAAGATTGTCATTGACTAGGCTGAAACGAAACAAACAAATCAAACGACGAAGACCGAGATTGGTGACGTTGTAACTGAAACAAACTCTAAATTGACTGAAACAGAAGAAACGTATTTAAAATTAACTGAAGCTGAATAAGCGTACTCTCATTAGACTGAAACAAAAGAAACACACTTTAAATCGATTGAAATAGTAAATACTTCATAATAAATACCTGCACAATCTGATGTGCCTGACATCGAAATCTAAGCTGATTAACCTTTGTTGTGATAGTGATGAGATTAATAAGCAAATATAAGAAATAGAATCAATCTTTGGGTGCCATTAATTTAGTCATTTTTTTCTTGATCTGCGAGTAGAGATACTCTTTTTCTGAAGCCTTCATTTCTGCTTCTGCCAATTTAATTTTGATGGTAATAATGGTCTGAATGTGATCGTTTTGCTCAGCTTACAGGGCTTATAACTTTATTGCTTGTGACATTTTTAGTCCTTCAATTTATTCCTTGAGGTCTGATATTTCCCTTTGTAGCAAGTTGATGCAGGCCTATTTTTGAGTTATCAATAAATACATATCATTGAAATTTTATTTTTCAATGGTCTAACGATCTTATAGGGATTGAAGCGAAGGTACAGCCCTTAAAGATCTTTCTCTTCTTTCTCTCTCCAATGATTCGGATAATATTTATACCTCTCTATGCTTTTAAACATTTGCTTCTTCAAGATTTGTTATTTTGGTATTGAGGTCTTCATGGATCCGAGCATAGTCTGCTATTGTATTTTAAAGATCCGTTTTGCTTGATTGTATGAGTACAATTTCTGCTTTGAGGATATCAATTTGCTGATTCAATTTACTTTATCTGTCTTTATTATTTTTAAGCGAGGTAATATCTTGTACAAATTATTTTTACTTATTGACAAACTATGCTTTGGATTTTTATTTTTCGTGCCTTAGCAAATTTAGTTGATTAGACAAGTCCCTTGTTTCTTTGGTATAGCGTTCCATGAGGTTAGAATTAGCTTAGCGCATGTTTTTAATTTCCTCTTTGTGTCCTTTTATGATTTAATTATTTTTTCTAGTTTATTCTTTAGCAATATCGATTTAGTGTTGCAAATGCTAAGTTTTTGTGTTCTGCAAGTTATACTTGATGGTCAAGCTATTGATGGTTGCCTATTCATCTTTAGTTATCTTTGCCATTGCAATTACCTTCTCTTTCAATTCAAGTAACGACTTCAAACTCTATTCGCTTTATTTCCTGAGTGTTTAAATTAATTTTGTTTGTTATCTGATAGTGGATTAATGCTGGTTAATCTTTGCCTGTAATTATTAAATTTTCGACACATATAAAGCTCCTTCCCTTTAACTCTATTGTGCTGCGTGTTGGAGTTCATCATTTTTAAGTTTTATCAATTTAATCTCCTCCATAATTTAATTAATTGCCAATGAGTCTTCTAACTCTTGCTTTGCTTGCTTTTACTATTTTTGAGGTTACTGATGTAAATTATTATTTTGATGGTAAAGTTCTTAGTGATTGAGATGCTAATTTGACTAAATAATTTGGTTGACATTATTAAGGTTGTCTTTTTCGAGAGAGTCAATCTTGTCGAAGAGTTAATTATTTTTTTCAATTAATGCCTTATTGCTTTATTAGAGCTATTCTATGCGAGATTTACTTTATACTTATGATCCTTTTCTCATTGTATTTTCCTACCAGATCTATTCGATATATTTCTCAAGCGATTTAATTTTTTCTTCCTGCTTCTCATTTGCAAGACTTACCTTGATGAGATCATTAACTTTCTCAGAATATTTAGACTGGAGTTCCTCTGCTTCAACCTTTTATCTGCGCCATTTTTGCTTTATATTTTCAATTTAGTCATTGGCTTGTTCCTGCGCCTCTTATAGTTTATTTTTCTCGATTATCAAAGCATTTTGTGCTAAATGAATTTATTGCTCTAAAATGGCGACCTGCGATGAATTTCTGTTGTCTTTGAGATGTTGTCTTTAAATTTACTATTCATAAATGTGAATTTGCTCCTGGGATATTCGAATTTGTTCCTATGCAGTTTGTAAATTCAAAGTTAAAGAATGATTCAGCTGCTCGATATTTGCTTCCGATTCTCTTAGCTTATTTTCAAGGTAAGAGACTCGACTTTTCTAATGCTCGAGCTAGCTTTTTGTTTGGAGAATAATTTGATTAAAATCCAAATTTCCTTTTTCCAGATCATTGATGGTTTATTCATAATCTTTGATTTTTGGTAAAAGATACTTGACTGTTTTATCAAACTCTTCAACTTTAGCCCTCATCAACTCTTCATTATGCTTGCTAACTTTTATCGCTTCTTCGGCTTTAGCCTTAAATTATTAGTATTTTAGCTTTAGCTGCTCATGCTGGTTAACTTTCTCTCTCAGGTTGATGAAAATATCCTCGTAAATTGGAATTTACTCGATCTGAAGTCCAACATCACTAAGAAAAGTAGGAGTGGGTAGTACGCGTTAGAAGGCCCTTGTTTGGTTTTTGATGGAATTAAACTGGGATCTAACTTCGGCGACCTCCTTATCTTTGTTTTCTTGGAGTTCTGTTAGTCTCATTTGTAACAGCGTATTTTGCTCTTGGTTTTCTTTAGCTTGGGTGACTAGTTTATCCATCTTGGCTTTTTCATCCTTGAGCAAATTTTTCGCTCTTTCCTAAGCCATTTTGGCATCTTTGATTTATCGATTGTGTTTTAATTCTATTTTTTTCATCTTGGCCTAGAAATTAGATATTTCTCGATCCTTTTCCATGACCTGTATCTTGTACTGCGTTATGTATGATTTACAAACTCGATGGTCTCGCCTTCCTCCTCCATTTTGTGATACAATTATATTATAACTTCAATTACAGAAGTTATCTCATGATCTAAATTAGATAGGCGATTAACAATTAAAATACTCTAAAATTACTTTAGAATCAAAATTATAAGTCATAAGGAATAAAGAATGACTGTAAATTTTGATTGATGATGAAGGCTTTTTAGAATAAGATAATGGCAATAACAGGATTATCATTTTTATAAGTGAGGTTATACTCATTGACTACTATCAAGTTGTCTCTATATAATGTAATGAACAATAATCAAAATTTCCCTTTCCAAAGCGAATCTTTGGAGATGACTGTAACTTCATTCTAGTCTATGGTGAACAACCTTTCAGGCCGCATCCGCAAGATGAAGCTAAGACTGCAGTTCAAGACATAGCAGCAAAAGGCAGATTTTTAATTGGCCCTAAAGCGACACCAAGATAGAGACGAAGAGGAAATATCCCTCAGTGATGACGAAGAACACATCTAAGAATCCATACAGCTGAATGAGACTATCCTAAGTCGAGAAGCGCCAAGGGATTAATGTTTTGTTATTGACTAAAGTTTTGAAATGTCCATTCTACTGCGAGAAAGGTTCATGAATCGCCTCAACGACATAGGTTTGCGTCTCAGTGTAAAGTTCATGGTCATTCCGGAAAAAGTAAAAATTCTGAGTGGTTCTTCAGAGCGTATAGCTGATGCTGAGGATGAATATCGAGAAATTAGGAACAATATCCGATTCTAAAATTTTACTGAGCTTTCAAAAGAGGTTTACCAATCACGACTCTATAAACAGAAGCTTAGATAGAGCCATGTAGAACTCATTCAAATATTGAGAAAGTACTATATTTGGTATTAGTCACACAAAACCCAACCAGATTAATTAATTACAGAAGTTTTCCACAACACTAAACATAAGATTTATTCTCTCACTCCTTTTGAATATGGTCGAGATCAGAATATGGTCGCTGGTCAAGCCACAGTTGTCCACGGTCAATTAGATCGTGTCAGAGGGTAAGAGCGCACCACTAACACATTAATTACTGATGTGCGTGCTCAACTATTTTAAAAGTATATTTCATCCAGTTTAAACTAACTAGAAAATAGACTCGATAGGCAAGTGGAGCTAAGCGAAGATCGAAGGAGTCTTCTCCTTCACTTGGATGCGGATGAACAATTATAGATTCAGCGTAAAACCATTGAAGAGCAATACTCACCCTTTAAATTTATCTTTTTAGCCTTTCCAAAATAGGTTGACCCAGCCCAACTCAAAGAGTTGCTGCGTAAAACTCAGGAATAACCCAGTTTCAAGAAATCAAAAGATAAAATCCGTACAAAAATCAATACTCGTTATTGCTTGGTGTGGTAGATTAAAGATAATTTGGTATGTGTGGCTTACTGGAGTGGATAAAATAATATTTCGCCCGAAGATATTGAAAAACACCCTTTAATAAATTTTGTTAGATCAATTCCCTAAGAAATGTATAATTTCAAGCTGGCAGTGCAAGAGATGCTCGCACAGCCTGAAGATGAAGATTGGTGTTCCAGATTCATCTTTGAAAAGAACTACACTGAAAGGGTCACCTTCATAGGACCTAAAAACCAGACAGCTAACCGTTACTAGGAAATGTTTAAGCTTTACCTAGCAGGCAAGTTCACTACAGAATATCTCACCAAAAACAAAGCAGAGGAGAGTAAACAGGAAGCAAGCTAAGCAACTGTAGACATCGTAGATATGAGTAGACCTGCCAACTAGACTTCCCTAATGATGTCAAACGTTTTGGATGTCACAGTCAACAAGCAGCAGGCAGAATAAAAAAATGACTCAGTTATTCTTCCGAATTAACTTGTGGCCACAGTTAACTTTAGATTTTAAAACTATACCTTCCTTTTCAGGGAACCAGCAGAAGATCAAGCCAAGAAGTACAGCTCAGATCTGGACAAAATATAAATTATGAAGAGATCCTCTAATCCTGATAACTTTGAAAATGCCATCAAGCAGGCGACATCTTATCGGTATCGATACACCAAAGTTAGAATCCCAGCCAAGTATAAATGGAATTTGCAAGAAGTGGTTATTTAGCTGCTGAAATAGCATCCAGAGTGGAAAACCTATGATCGATGGGTGTCTGTCTTTGCAGGAGGAAAATAATGCAAACAAGTCGAAGGTCTATTTCAGAAAGGTGAACGTGTGCGAGTCTATAAAGTGGAAAAGAATAACAGCATGTTGGAAGGCTACCTTTTATTGACCAACCTTCTGTTTTTACTCGCAGAAGGGACTTCCTAATTACCATTCGGACAATATGAAATCACCAGCTTTATCAAGCGGGTTGCTAATTGATCTATCCCATCTATGCAGCTGAATAAAGGCAATTGTATTAATATTCTAAAAAATGATAAATAGAATTATTATCTTATCCTTTTATGTTATTTATGCTATGAATATGTTTCCTATCATTGTCATAGTGCATTAAAAGGTCCATATTTGTTGATAATCTACATGCTGAAAGAAGAAGTCGATTACAAAACTCTCTATCGTGAATACGGTTATCGCAACATCATATTGATCATCTTCAGTATCCTAGCCTTTGTAAATGGTATGTGCTGGGTGGTTGCAACTCCCATCTCTGTGCCAGTGGCTCGTGGTTATGGTCAATCTGATGCAGTGGTTTCAATTATTCCCATGTGCTATATGATCACTTACGTACTTGTCAATTTCCCATCCAACTGGGTGCTTGACGTTAAGGGGATTAAAAAGGGAGTAGTCGTAGGAGCTGTTTTTACAGCTGTTGGTGCAGGTTTTAGATGTCTGATTACTACACATTTTGCATTTGTGATATTGGGACAGATCCTATGTGCGATAGGACAGCCTTTCATACTGAACGCACCGACAAAAATAGCAGTTCGATGGTTCCTGCCCAAAAATGTAATTCTAGTATAATATAGCGCTCACTGGCTTTAGCTATCCTTTCAGTAGCTAATATAATCGGAACAGCAGTAGGTTTCTTGCTGCCACCTCTTTTCGTGGACGCTGATTCCAGCGATTCAATGATTCAAGTCCAATTCTCAACTTTACTTCTTTTTTAATTTTTAGTCACACTGGTTCCCCTAACTTTAGTTTTGCTATGGTTTCAAGAAAAACCACTAACTCCAGTGAGTGTAGGTTCAACAGTACAGAATATTGAATACTTCACAGCAATCAAGCAACTTTTTAGAGATAAGAGGTTTTTGGCACTAGCATATGCATTTGGTACAGTAATGGGCTCTTTTTGCATATATGGTTCAATAATGGATAACATTCTTGATTGCTACGGCTTCACACCTGATGAGGTAAGCTATTTGGCTGCCATTATGATGATTACTGGAATTCTTAGTGCAGGCGGTTTCGGTGCATACATCTAAAAAACTCTTAAGTACCGTCCTGTCTTCATTCTCTTAGCTGTGGTCGGTATTTTACAATGTGTAGGAATTCCTTTAATGCTAATAGAAATAGGACACAGCTTTGCCTTGGGTGCTATTCTCGTACTGCTGCAAGGAATAGTTTTTATACCTCTTATGCCCTTATCGTTTGACTACGGTTGCGATATTCTCTTTCCAGCTGGAGAAGCGCAAATTACAGGATGTCTTATGACCTCAGGCAACTTTCTAGGAGTTCTTTTTGTAAGTAAATCATAATATAGATTCTTATTGCTCAACAAGGATATGGATTAGGTCGGTCTGGTAATACAGATGAGTAAAACCAGCGCGCTTCTTTGCTGACTGTGATCACAGTGGGAGTGCTAACAGTAACAGGGATGGTGTTATATCTAACGTTTAACAGCGAACTGAAGAGATCTAAAATGGAGAAGGAGGGCACTCTGTTGTTAGAGTAGGTGAACTAAGAATGATTAATATTGAAGTTTATTCTCATTGCAAATTTGAGAAGTCATATGCTACTTTCATGAATATTTGCAAACGAATAGATAATCAAATAATTTGAATATGATGGTTAGTAAATAAACAATAGGATATTTTTCCTCATACCTGACACAATATTACTTATTTTTTTAACTTTTATGTTATTTCTATTTTATTTTTACTAAACTACTTACAACCTATCATCGAAATATGAACGAATCGAAACAATTTAATCCTTTAAATCACCATTTTATCAAACATAGCATTGCCTCACAATCACATTAACGATGAGTTCTACTTTCATATCTCAATCTTTCCATGTAAGACAAACATAAACAGCTCATATTTTAAAGTCAATTACTAAGAAATAATAAAGTGCTCCTCCAACAACAAGAAGTAATTATAATTCACAGCTTATTTTAGGTCAATTCGTTACTTTTCTTAAAATTTAAAAAAATCCAAATTATCAAAAAGAGAGTCAATGCTTAAATCCAACCTATTCAATAATGATAATTATTAAAAAAAAGGATAAACATCAAGACGTTGTCAGTTGAGGGGCATCGTCATCAGTAAGTGTTGGAGGGGGAAGGAAAAAGGTACTAAGATATATAAATAGATACAGAGAAGAAGCAGGGGCGGCCTTTCCGGCCCCGCCGGGGGCCGGGCGAATGCTTATGAATTCTGATGATGATGGGCTTTGCTGTTGGAAGCCCAACACCATCAGAATTACCATGTTAATAATAGTTCATTTATTTTTATTAGAATCGAGAATGACTCCAAATTTCAACTCACTTTCAGAGACAGTATAATAAATCAACAAACTGGAAAACAGCGGAAAAGTCAAGAATAATATCCAACTATGAACTAAGCTGATATATTTACATAATAATCATCTGATTGGACATGATTGTTTGTTATTGATTTATTTTTCTTCATGATAAATTATTAAGTCTTTTCAATAAATAAATACTCAAATCAACGAAATTTCGACCGTACGGTATTTTGTTGTGAATACTGTAATTAATTATTGGCTTCAGGCATGTTGTATTGAATCCACTTGAGTATCTTTTCATTTTTTTCCATGCATTGTCTATTGCTGCATGAACACACCATTCTTTTCAAAATACTTTTGATATCTAAAACAAAATCCTTGGCTATAGCGATATCGAGATGATTGCGACTAAGGGAATATATTTTGGTTAACATTGTAAAGGCTTTGTCCATATATTTTAACCTCTAAATAATTGCTATATCTATTATTTCGATAACTATTGGTAAAATTTTAGGCAACTCTTTTTGACTGTATTTGACTGAGTTGGCATCTAGAAGTTCAATAATTTTAACATAATACACTTCACATAATTTCCTAAACTCCTCTAAATTCGAGCACGATTTGCAGTAGATATAGCCTTTTCTATAAACTTAAATCATGGTTGATCTGATTTCAACTGGATCTTCTTAAAGCAATCTCTTTTACCAAAAGAGAAATTCTTATTTTAGACTCGTGTAGATGCAAATGGAAAGTACACTTTGGAAAAGGTGAGATGTAAAGTTTTTAATTTATAACTGAAAAACCTTGTTTTTTCGATTCTTTACTATTACAGACAATGCATAACGATAATACTCAAGAGCTTTAAAATCTCCCTTTAAATAGAAGCAACATTCACCGACCCTCGTGCAACTTGTAATCAACTAATACAAATAAACAGATGGTTGAGGTCGTATCAGGTCAAATAATCGTAGAAAATATTTCAGAGCCTTATCCAAACGATGTATTAAGAAACACTACTCGCCTAAATTAAATAGAGGTCCGTATATCTAATGAAGGCGGCAGTGATTGGAAATTAATTTATATATTCGTTATTATTAAATTTGGAGTTACTTTGGAAAAGGTTAAGACAGATCCTGGACTGTGGGAGGCGCAGGTATCAAAGGATTAAGATATTACATCTATTTAGCTGATATTGGATTCCGAGAGATTTATTCACCGATTTATTTAGCATCATTAGTTGGCATCACTAATGTATCTTGGTCTTACACACTTTAAGTAGGAATGGATAACTTTTCTAGTATTTTTACATCATTCTGTTAATCTTAAATTTATTTCGAATATATTCCTCTCAGCGCATCGCATCTTTCCTTATTAAATTGAAACTCAATGCTACCTGAACTGGTAATCTTAATTTGATTTTAATTGCAGCTTATTATTTCATTGAAAAAATCCTCAGTTGAAATAAAATACTATCTGATTTTGGAAGGCAATTGATCATAGTCGTATTAAAGATAAAATCTTGATAAATGATGTTACCTCGATCCCACATATATTGTGAGGTTGTCTTTATTTGGACTAAATTAAATATTTGTCTCATATCCCGAATTCTGAAAATGAATATGTCTATTGATGTGTGTACTTTCAATATCTTTTCTCTATTTATTCTTTGAATGTAAAGTATTTTGATCTATAAAAAGTTTAATTTCAAAGGTTTAATTCCACTCATTGATGGAGGGTTCCTCTTCAAATTGGTCATCGTAAATTGATAAATTGATGTCTTTAAATTTTTAATAGACTTAGCTCATGGATAATCTATTTAATGGATCCTTTATTAACATTTCTTTTATCAGTGATCTAATGTTTTTGTTTGGCAGTTTTTTCATAAAATAAAGGGAGGCTAAATCAGTATAATTGTTGTTTCTAAATGTTGCTTCTAGAGATAGGCCACTGATTAGTTCGAAAAAAATCATGCCCAACGACCAAACATCTGCCTTTCCATCATAAGCATTTATTTCCTTAATTTAAGGTGCAGTATAGCGAGTGAAACGAGTAAGACGCTGCTATAGTGATTGATCCCTTTTGCGCTGAAACATTTCTATTTAGAGGGGCAACTATAGTGTCAGTTTATACTCGTTTTCTTTATTTTTAATTGCTTATGGAGTTATTTTTGCATGAATTATGGACAAAGAGTGCATTTGTTTAATTCCCTCGATCAGGTTGAGCAAGATTTTTTTCAGCCTGTCAGACTCCATTTTCTCCTGTCCCCCAACGAAATCCATCAAACTTCCGGATTAAAACTACTACCCAACCATGATAAGGATATACTAATTTCCCTTTCTCTTGATAGAGCACTCCTTTATTGTTTCGATACTGCTTTGTTTGATTTGTTAATATTTCTTGCATCGTTTTAGTAGCTTTTGGCTTTTAATTTCATAATTAAGCTAGCTGGCAATAATCTTGAGAGGGTAGATTCGGCGAATTAACTCTGAATTTTTATCGAAGTCTTTCTTAACAGTGAATCGAGGGTTAGAGTTTAGAAGAGTGGTTTAATCGTTGCTCATTTGAATAAGTTTTGGAGGCATGGTAAATAACGGGGTTTTATACTTAATTCTAAAACATATGGATGTATTATGAAATCAAATTTAATAAACCAACTTGATTAGATATTGCTATAAAATTAATAAATTGAAAAGGACTGGTTTTGAAAATAGACTTTCATTATATAAAAATTGATAAGCATTGAATATGTATCTTATTTTAACTTTCTTCAATTATTATACTTCCGAACAAAATTACTGATGAAACTGTCACTATCTTATAACAACATATATTTAATTAACTTGATCAATGTAAACGACAAACCAATCAACCCAAGTGCAGATCATAGAGTTTTAAATAATACCATTTTATCTTATCCTTATTCACAAATATATACATTTATAATGGGAGCTATTGCAAATTATTATAAATTCATAAAAGACAGTTTGGACATTCTTAATCACTTCATTTTATCGCAGCCATTTTTTATATTCTTTGTCCCACCAGTATTAGATCAGTCAAGTGACTACTCCACTCTTGATAGCTTTTGGCAAGACGTAGGAGGCGTCTCATGAAGCCAGCTGCGCATCGGCAAAAATCAAATTAAGTTGTACACCCTGCCAATGTTGCAATTAATTCATCCTTTTCTAAATCTTTGTTACTGCTCTGTATTTATAATTTTCTTTCTCCTGATGACAAATTATCGGGACTTTAAATTGTTATTATCAGTCTTTAGTACTTTTGCAGTAAATATTGAAATTTGATCTGCAGGAAGTGAGGGAGAAAAGTGAGATTTAGCTTGGCAACTCTCCTTAGGGTATCAATAAAAGACGATTAAGAGCTCATTTTATTCTGATTTTGATTAGACTTTCCCTTTTTTCCAAAAGAAAAGGTATCCTCAACCTGAGGCTGCTTATTTTATTTCTAATGTCCTCTCTCCTTGACTGTTGCCTCAAAAAGAGAATTTGTCTTTGGGCGATTAATATCAATCACTGTTTTGCATCTATCCATCCGCCGAATTAAATTTTTGTTCTACTATTTTTCCTTAAGTGGGCGGTTCTCTGCTTTTTTACTCTTTGAACATCTCTTTGGAATGATTTTGCTGACTTGTTTGGTGGAGGTGAGATTTGAATCAAAGATGGACATTTTTGGTGCAATCTTCTTTCGAGTGATCGATAATTCCTAAATGAACGTCTTTAGTTCTTTGCAGCTCGGTCTGTCAATGCTATTTTTATTGAGGCATTGCATTATGGTGGCTGTAATTGACTTGGAGCACTTCAGTTGTGCATTTCTCAAGTAATTATTTTTAATTTTTTCCATGAGCTATTTCTCAGTTGCAGCTTGAAAGGGAGTATAACCTGATAGAAGCTCATACCAAATAACTCCGAGAGCAAAGATGTCTGATTTTTAAGAGTATACCTTTTAGGCTAATGCTTCATAAGGCATATAAAGAGGAGAACCTACGCTGCTTTTCATAAGTTTTATGTTACTTGCTTCAACTGCAAATCCAAAATCAGCTATTTTGGCAACTCCATCCTTTAAAAAAATATTTTCCGGTTTAAGATCTCGATGAAGAATTTGCTTTTCATGCAAATACGAACACCCTTCGATAACTTGCCTCATTATATCAATGCTCTCTTGTTCATTATAGTTTTTCTTGGCCTGTAACTGCTAATAAAGGGTGCCGCCCTCACAATACTATGTCACGATCATCATTTGTTGTGAAAGTTATGACTTATAAAATTTTAGGATGTTGGGATGATCTAATCTGCTGATAATGCTGATTTCATTATCAATGAGTTGTTTGCCCGAAGGAAGACTGTAAAATTTATTGGATATGATTTTAACGCAAAGAGGAAGGCCATTGGCGGTAACAGCCTTATAAACTTGCGCTGTGTAACCTTCTCCGACCTTCTTTTAAAGGGAATAAGTGTGGTTATTGACTTAAATTTTGACCATGTTGATTTGTGTGTTTTCAGCAAATGTATATTCTATTGGAAGAAATGCATAGATTACAGATGTTTTATAGGAATATTCAAAATGCTTTGGGCAAACGAAATAGTACAATAGACCAAGTTGAAAATATATAAATCAGGAATATCAAACCCAAAATCAGGACTATGTAAACATTAGGACAAATTCAAAAATTATTTAAATTTCAAATCACAACATCATTCTTAGTATTGTCAGTTGGATGGGAAAATAAATAAAATACATATTTTATTTATCAGACAACAAAATACAACTTCATTACGAGTATTATTATTTGATTGGTGAAATTCGAGGATATGAAGAT
>Ga0302191_10000734_pt1 | contig 21206 bp, 17 predicted proteins | sample II_Bog_E3_1_FD_198775 | JGI IMG/M metagenome (GOLD analysis project Ga0302191, IMG submission 198775) | Peat permafrost microbial communities from Stordalen Mire near Abisko, Sweden - II_Bog_E3_1 | ecosystem: Environmental > Terrestrial > Soil > Wetlands > Peat | place: Sweden: Abisko...
AAGGCACTTGATCACGCTTGACTGGGTGTACCAGTTACCAATTGGCCATGGCAAAGTGCTTGGCGGATCAACAAACCGGCTGGTGGATGCAGCGATTGGGGGATGGCAGTTCTCCGGGCTCACCCGATGGACGAGCGGTTTGCCGTTCAGCGTTCTTGAACCGGGGTGGTCGACAAACTGGCACATTCAAAGCTATGGCGTACAGACCGGGCCTGTGAGGGTCCACAAGCACCTCGACGCCAATGGCGAACCTCAGGTTTTCGAGAACATTACCACCATCAACAACGGAATCATTGGCGAAGGCAATCCGATTCGTCTCCCTTATCCGGGCGAAGCCGGAGAGCGAAACAACTTCCGAGGTGATGGCTATTTTGGCGTCGATTCCGGATTGAGCAAATCCTGGAGTCTATGGGAGGGGCAGACCTTGAAGTTCTCCTGGGAAGTTTTCAATGTGACAAATTCCGTGCGGTTCGATACCAATCCCAACTCTCTGGGCAACAACCTGACCACCGGCTCTCTCGGCATTTACAATGCCTCGTTGACCGCGCCGCGAGTTCAACAGTTTTCGCTGCGCTTTGCTTTCTGAGACCGCGAGCAGTTCGCATTCGAGTGCCACTACAGAATAGTTCAGGCATTGGCGAACAGGATGGACTGTTGAACAGCCAGTCCTAAACGCAATAGCAGCTTCTCACTTAAACCAGATTGAAGGAGTCAAGAACTGTGGCCCACATTCAACTTCCAGACGGACTACCGGGCATTCGCGGACCAATGGCCTTTCGGCCTGATACAGCGAAGCCTCTCAACGAACTCGCGCAGGCACTGTTATTTGCCCCAAACAGTCTCACAGCCGCCGAACGCGAATTGATCGCTACCTACGTCTCCTATCTGAATGACTGCTTTTACTGCCAAACAGCGCATGGGGCGATTGCTGCTGCTCATCTGGATCAGGATGAGGAACTGGTGAAGAGAGTGAAGGCTGATTTCAGGCACGCCTACATCTCAGAGAAGTTGAAGGCCTTACTGGTTGTCGCCGGGAAGGTGCAACGAGGCGGCAAGCATGTGACCAGTGAGGATATCGAAAAAGCACGCGACGTTGGAGCAACAGACGTTGAAATCCATGACACGGTGCTTATCGCCGCTGCTTTTTGCATGTACAACCGTTACGTCGACGGCTTGGCAACCTGGGCCCCAGAAGACATGGACGGCTACCGGCAGCGAGCCAGAAGAACCGCATCGGCAGGCTACGTGACCGCCAGCCATGACTATCTGTATCCCAAATGAAAAGGGCTTCAGTTCATTTCTATTGTAAGCGTACGCCGATCCCCTCTTGAATGAGGCGGTGGCTGTGTGCTTTTTGGATAGGGACTGATTTGAGAGGTGTCCACTTATTTTTAGTGGACACTTCGGGGAGTGTCTTTCAGGAGGCTATGGCTGAGTTGCCTGGGAGGGACTCAGCGAGGTTCCAGGCAGGAGTTCTTCGATTCGGTTGATGGGATGTTCGGCGATACGGGCGAGCACTTGGCGCAGGTACATTTCCGGGTTGAGTTTCGCAGAGCCGATGAGGCTATAAAACGTGGCTGCGCTGTTGTCAATCTCCAGTCTACCGTCTTCGAAATGGCAAGTTAGGGCACGCCAGTTCGGGAGGGCCAAGCGCATCGCGCCGGCGGTCTCACTCTTGGTAGAGTGAGATCGCGGGGTCTTATCCATTCAGTTTCGCAATGCTTCCAGCGGTGGCTTGGTGCGTGGCTTACAGACCTCTCGTCGCAAGTCGGCAGGCTTGTCCGGCGTTCCATCTGTGCACGGTCCTGGAAGCAAACGCCGAGCACACATCAACCGAACGGTCGGGCGGAGGCGGAGGCGATGAACACAGTCGTCACCGGCGGCACAGGTTCCGGCGCGGTACTCTTCCGGTCGTTTCCGCAGGAGGTGGCCGATGCCTTCGCAAAGGTTAAAAGCGGCGAGCGGATTCGGGTTCGAATGCGAAGACCGTCAATGCCTATGCCTGGTTTGACAATGAGTGGCGGGAGTCTTTGTCGAACGAATCGCCAAACCCGAAGGCCCAGCGTGCGAGACGAGGAGCTTTCTCTCTCAGTACAAGGGGAAACGCAATCTGCTCTTCGAAAATACGAGCGCTCCCGTTCCCTTTAGGCACTCCTTGCCGGCGAAGGAGACGCGTAAGTCTGTGGCACCGCTTTCGGCGCATTCTCGGCGATCCGACTTACGGTGAAATATTGTGGGGTGTCGCCCCGGGAGGCCGCGTGGCACACTCTCTGGCCGAGTCGATCGCTGATCCGCAGTTCGTCACCATGCTCGATTGGTTCAATATCGGCTCAATGATTACAGTTGGAATCCTAAGCACCCAGACTGCTCGTTTCGGAACTCGAAGGACTGGCTGGAGAATCTGCAGCCTGATCGCTTTCGAAGCAAACGCCGCGGCTTGGAGGTCCGATGTGCAATGTACGGATGATTCGAACAGCGTATGGTCTGATGTCTATTCCTGTGGAATGAGCCGTCTATTGTGAGAACTCCAGGATGGTTTCGACGTCGGCCAAGCAACGGTGCTGTCACTGCCGGTCGGAGAGGATCATCCGGATGGCTCCTTTGATCCAAGAGCCTTGGGAACCCGGTCCGGCGCCAGTTCTTGATTTGGCTCCATAACTGGAAAAGCGCTGTAAGTCTCGAATTGATAGTTGGCGATTGTGTGCTCACCGAAATCCACCAGCATCGGGGAGTGAACCGGGGTTAGCGCTCTTCACCCCGGTGCGTTTTTGACTGGATCGATGCTCTGACCGAGAGGCATCGATCCAGCTTTGGGATGTTGACATGGGGGTGCGTCAGCGTTGCAGTTTCAAAGCGAACTGAAGGACGCGCGGCGCCTGCGCCTCAGTGACCAGGCCGAAGGCTGGGGAGTTCATGTCGAAAACGGGTGGGATCAGATTGACATGGTTTGTCAGGTTGAAAGCTTCGGCCCGGAACTGCAGTTTTGACTTTTCACCAAACGGGAAGGTCTTGTCGAGCGAGGCATCGAGAGAGCCGTAGGCGGGGCCGTTGACGCTGTTTCGGGCTTCGTTCCCGAACTGGCCGGCGTCTGCGACCGGGTCAAGCCGCTGGAAGGCGGAGGGCGAAATCCATTGTGAGTGGGAGTGAGGCGCGCCCTTGTTGGGATCGCCGACGACATTGGGGCGGTCTCCAAACATTCCCGAGACACCGGGGTGCGGTGCCTGCAGGGAGACGTTCGCCGAGTCGTAGACGGTGAACGGAGTGCTGGAGTTTACTGCCAACAGGGCGCTGAATTGCCAGCCATCCAGAGCAGTACGGGACAGGCCGGTGAAGTTGCGCGCGAACGGAACAGTGTAGGTCGCGCAGCCGGCGAAGCGATGACGCGAATCGAAGAGCGAGCGTCCATGTTCAGCGGCGAGATTCTGGTTGTTTTGGGGAATGTCAAGTTCCCCAAGGACCATCCACGGAGCCGGACCGGACATGTGAAGGCTGGACGAGTAGTCCAGATCCTTGGAAAAGGTGTAGGCCAGGGTGTAGTTCAGATCGGGAGTACCGCGCCGCGTGAGCGAGACTTGAGCGGAGTGGAAGGTGGAGTTTGCATTTCCTTCAACCAAGCCGGCGGTGCCCAGTGTGCAGGTGCCGGTCGTCAGGGTACAGCCGGAGTAGAGCCGACGCCGAGGGGAGTTAGCGAAGGTTGCACCGGGTTGATAGACTGCGGGATTCGCTTCGACCAATCGCGGCAAGCGAGTTCCCTTTGAACCGATGTATCCGATGGAGAGGTTCTGTTTACCCAAACTCTGGTCGACGGTAAGATTCCAGTCCTGCGCATAGGGCGGCTTCAAGTTGCGATCGATGGTGAAGGTGGACGCAGGTAAAGCGAACTGACCAGGTGCGAACGGGTTGGTTACGGTACCGAGCGGGTTGGCGTAGTTGATCTTTGCGTATCCGGTAAGAGTGCGTACCACCGTTTGCCCCAATGCGCTGCTGGTGGCGCGGAACGGCATGCCCACTCCGTTCAGCAGTTCGTCGTAGAAGATGCCGTAGGCGGCACGGATCACCGTGCGGCTGTTGCCTAGCGGGTCCCATGCGAAGCCGACACGGGGAGCGAAATCTCCCTTGAAGACGGGGGCAATGGTGTCGGGTACACCGGAGTCGCCGGGAAAGAGAAGGCCGTTTGGAGCGCCTGGGTAGACGGTGGATTGGTGGCCCGGCGCAAACTCCATCATGCGATTGTGGATATCTCGGAACGGCGTCGTGATCTCGTAACGCACGCCGTAGTTCAGCGTAAGGGTCGAGCTGATGCGGTACTCATCCTGTGCGTAGGAGCCCAGCTCCCAGCCACGCAGGTCGCGCGTGAAGTCGCCGCCGGCCTGGGTGAATATATCCGGCTTACCCAGCAGGAAGTTGGCCAGGGAGTTGTTGGTGTAGCCCTGAGTGGTAAAGGAAAATGTTCCCGAAGCGAAGTTCGACTGGTAGCCGTTGATCTGAGTCCGGCGGAACTGTGTGCCGACGCTGGTGACATGCTTGCCCTGTGTGTGCACCAGGTTGGCGCTGAAGGCGTAGTCGTTCTGGACAGAGTCACGCGGGTTGATGATCGGGTCACCCACGTTGGAGTAGCCCTGGGTCATGATCAGCGGCGCGCCCGTTGCCGAAGCCCATGTGGAGGAGTATCCAAAGCCGAATGCTTCGGGGGAGAAGCCGGAGGTTCGCTTGTCGAGAACAATATGGCTCTGAAAGAAGCTGACGTTCGCGGTGAGTACCGTGTACGGAGAAAAGGTGTGCGTCTCGGTCAAACCGCCCAGATGCGTGTTTGCGTAGTAGCCAACGGGAAACCCTGGAACATCAGCTCCGAGTTCCGAATACGGGCTGTCGAGTTCCATCGTCGAGTAGCTGTAACGGGCGCTCAGAACATCCGCGCTCCGCAGCAACCAGTCTGCCTTTATTCCACCTTGGTCACTGTTGTTCTTGCTCAGGTTTGTGGTTTGGGCGAGGTGCGGATTTTCCGGCGTGTTGGGAACGGGAAAGAACTGGAGGTATTTGGCTGTAATCGGGTTGATCTGAGCGGAGAGATCGTTGGAGAAGGGCGCTCTTGAGGAGTTCAGGAGAATGGGGGCATCGGCGGAAAAGTCGCCATTTCGTTCCGCCACCGTAGGCACCACCACTCCATGCGTGATGTCCTGATGGTCACGGAGACCTTCGTAGTAGGTGAAGAAGTAGGCACGGTTCCGGATGAGGTGTCCGCCGATGGTGCCACCGAACTGATTTTGCTTGAGGGCTTCCGTCCGCGGTGCGAAGTAGTTGTTGGCATTGAGGGCGTCGTTGCGCAGGAACTCATAGAGAGTCCCGTGGATTTGATTGGTGCCGGACCGGGTGACGATGGTGGTGATGCCGCCGCTGGTTCCTCCGAACTCAGCCGGTGCGGTCGTGGTCAGAATGCGGAACTCAGCCATCGAGTCGGCAGGCGGCCGATACGCGTACCCCCCGTCCATGCGGTTGATGTTACGCATTCCATCGACGAGGAAAGTATTGGACTCCGGACGCATGCCGTTGACTTCATAGTTTTGGCCGACTCGACGGAAGTTGCCCATCACCATCAAACCCGCGGAGGTCGGACGTACTCCCGGCTGGAGGATGCCGAGTTGGGCGAAGGAGCGTCCGTTGAGCGGCAGATTGGCTATCTCTTTTTCGCTCACCACCGCGCCTTGCGCGATTTCATTGGTTTGCAGTCCGGCCGCTTCGGCGCTTACTTCAATCGTCTGCTGGGTGGTGGCAGGAACAAGCTGAACGACGATCTGTGACTGGTTTCCGACATCGAGATGTATCTGCGAGTCCACCCAGGTTGCAAAGCCTGGCGACCGTATTTCGACCCGGTAGTCGCCGATAAACAGCTCTTGAAATGAGAACTCGCCATGGTTGTCGGAGCGCTCTGCGTGCTGTTGGCCTGTGCCGGCCGAGGTGAGGATGACGTCGGCGCCCGCTACGACTGCCTTGGTGCCATCCGTAACCACGCCCCGCAAAGAGGCGGTTGCGCTTTGACCCATGGCTGCGTGGTGCAGAACAGTGAAAGTAACCGCGACAAATATATACACAACAATGCGTTTCATCTAAGGCCTCGTGTCAATGATTTGGTCAACTCGCATGCTACCTGTTCCGCGCGCTGCGCACATCGATATAAGGTTGCACTCAAAGACCGCACTTAGGGTGGATAGTGGCGCCATCCTCACGCGTTCACACTTCTTCCGTGCAGGGCGGCGGCTCAACATGGTCCAATCGGTGCGATGGACAGCGTGCCGTTGAAAGTGGATTCACGGCGTCTGAGAATTCGGCCAATATGCGGCGTACCGCCTCTAGCCGAACGGCCAACTATCGCCAGCAGGTCAAAGCATGTGTTCCGATCAGAAGGCGAATGCTCGCACGCGACCCATTTTTTGAGAATTCCATCCTTAGAGGGGAGGTGAATTCACGCGGAATTTCGCGTCCCTGGAAATGGGCAACTACCCATTACCGGAAGCCGAGGGAGCGAATCTGAGATCTCTGCCCTCCTTTGCTGGGCTGCTTCAGTGATAGCCACCTGCTTAGGACACAGATCAGCGCTCCATCGAATTACGAGCGAGGCAGAGGTTCTGCGCGATGGGGCCGAATTCGACGCCGAACGTCCACGGAGTGCAAACGCTTATGGCATCGAGACCATCTAGGGAAACGCCTTCGACGCCATTGCGCGGCCCGAATCCTTCTCGCTCCTGCACCTGAACCCGCCATCCGACTCGGAGACCGGCTCCATCGCCAACCGGCGTATGGAAGCTGTGTCTCTGGAACGTGCCTGCCGCTGGCTCACAATGGAAGGCGTCCTCATCCTCGTGGTCCCGTTCGAACGCTTGCACGACTGCACCGACATCCGAAGTTCCCACTTTGCCAGTCTGAACGTCCTTCGCATGGCCGACCCCGATTCGGTCGAATACCGGCAAGTTGCGATATTTGGCCTGCTGCGCGGCGTCAGAGGTGCGGCCGTTAAGAACAATGAGGGCCTCCCATGTTTAGCTAGGTCACGTGAAACACTCAAGCGAATACGGTGCTGAAACTGAAATTCAGAATGGCACAGAGATGAAGAGGCCTATCAGCGGACCGATTGTTGATTCAGTCGCAAGCCCGCGGTGAGTGAAAGAAGGAAGCGACTTTCTTATCCACCTTCCCAAACCCCGTTTCCGTTTGTTCAAGCATGAGGGGAACTCAGGACACATACAGAAAAGGTGGACTGGCAATTCATCTTCAGTTGCGCGTCTACAACCTGCTCCCGCTACCCCGACCACTCGCGGTACAACAACGATGCGCTCAAGGAGACGCGTGCCTGAAAGACGTGGGGGCCCAGGAATGCCCTCCAGGCCAATCGCAAAGGCCCGTAGAGACCCGCCAAGACACCAATTCAAATAGATTTCAAAACAAAGAGAACACAAACCGCCGGGAATCCAACGACTTGCGGCTTCAATGATCTCCTAAAACTATTTATCTAGATTTTTGTCCTCCGGAATGGAGAAGACACGGTTGGCCTCGATTGATAGTCTGCACACTCAGGTCACGCGTTGAGGAACTGTCTTCCCCTTATGAGCAAAAACAATCGAAACATCCCTGCGGCAGAGAGCCGAGTCTCTCGCTGGCTTCTCCACGGCACATGTTTGTGGTGGGGCGTCCTTGCTCTCCTGGTTCTTTCGACGGTTGCTCCGGCGGGATGGGCGCAGGTCAGTTCGCCGCCACCGGTGCAACCTGTCCTGCTGGATAGAGCGAAAGAGACAAGTCGCGGAGGCTCGCAAACCGCGGGCGTCTTTGCGCCCGTTCTGGATTCTGAAAAACGTCCGATTACCGCGGGCGGATTTGTGAAGGATGGGCCCGTGATCTTTATGGATATCGCCAAGGAAGCGGGCCTTACCAGTTGGCACCACCAGATGGGAACACTGGAGAAGACGTTTCTCATCGAGGCTACGGGATCGGGCGTTGGGCTGTTGGACTACGACAACGACGGCTGGCTGGATATTTACCTGGTGAACGGCTCAACCTACGAGGCCATGAAGGGAAAAGCGGAGGCGCCGCGGGCAGCATTGTTCCACAACAATCATGATGGAACTTTTACTGACGTAACGGTCAAGGCAGGCGTAACGAATGAGCGCTGGGGTTATGGCGTGGCCATCGGGGACTATGACAACGACGGCTGGCCAGATATCTTCGTCTCGAACTTCGGCAAGAACAGGCTGTATCACAACAACCATGACGGAACATTTACCGACGTGGGAGAGAAAGCCGGAATCACGCTGGGCAACTGGTCAACCGGGGCGACTTTTGGCGACTATGACGGGGATGGTCGTCTCGACCTTTTCGTGCCGGGCTATGTTCACTGGGATATGAACAACCCTCCCATACCGGGCTCGAAGATGATGGGCTATTTCAATTGCTCCTTTCGTGGCGCCAACACCATGTGCGGGCCACGCGGACTGCAGGGCGAGCCCGACCATCTTTTTCATAACGATGGCAACGGTACCTTCTCGGATGTTAGCGAGAAGGCGGGCGTAAGTGATAAAGACCATTACTTCGGGTTTACCGGCGTCTTTGTGGATCTCAACGGAGATGGCAAGGTGGACCTTGCGGTGACGGATGATTCCACGCCCAACTATCTGTACCTCAACAACGGGGACGGAACCTTTGAAGACGCCAGTTTCTATTCAGGCTTTGCCCTGAACCAGAACGCGCTGGAGCAAGCGGGTATGGGGCTGGCAGTAGGGGATACGAGAAATAACGGCCTACTTGACATGTATACGGGGACTTTTTCGGATGACTACAAGCCGCTCTTTCAGGGGAAAGGCGATGGCATCTTTACGGAGATAAGCTCTCGCATTGGCCTGGCTGCACCGACGTACCCATTTCTTACCTGGGCCACGGAGTTCATCGACTACGACAATGACGGCTGGAAAGACATATTCCTCGTCAACGGGCATGTGTATCCGCAGGTGGATCAGCATGACTGGGGTACCTCTTACGCGCAGCGGCCATTGCTGTTTCACAACGTTGGCAAAGGGACGAAGTTTGAAGAGGTTCCCCCGGTTTTGGGAACCGGGCTGGCGGAAGTTCTGCGAGGAAGAGGAGCGGCTTTTGGCGATTTGTTCAACGATGGAAAAGTCGATGTGGTGATCAACAACATGGACGGTGTTCCATCGCTGATGCGTAACGTAAATTCGGATCGACATCACTGGGTTGGACTGAAGCTGATTGGCGGGCCCAAGAGCCCGCGCGATGCGGTCGGCGCCACCGTGTATTTGACATCTGGCGGGATTCGCCAGCGCGCGGACGTGATGAGTGGCGGAAGCTATGAGTCGTCAAACGACCAGCGGCCTCATTTCGGTTTGGGAGATGCGACGACGGTCGATGCCGTGGAGATTCACTGGCCGAGTGGATTGAAGGAGGCAGTCTCGCTGCCTGCAGTGGACCGCTTTTTCACGATTGAAGAAGGCAAGGGAGTAGTGCCGGGAAACTATGACGCGCCTGCAATTCCCGCAGCACAGCGAGCAAAGTAGACGAAGTGTGGCAAGGGACTCGAATGCCCGTAGGTACTCGACTGCGGGGTGCCCTTGCGAAGGGATTGAAGGAGATTTCCGATGCGGTTGAGTTGTTTGAGGAAGGTCCCTGTGAGTACGTACTCAAGCCAGCCTGGTCTGGCGCGCGGCCTTGGTGCTGCGGTGATTCTGGCGGTGGTCGCGCTGGCATCTCTGCTGCCTTTTCCGAAGGCGGTTCGCGCCTATGCCGGACAGAATCCTGCGTATGGAAGCACTGACCCTGCGGTGCAGGAATCGCAGCGCAAGCAGTACGCCGACAAGGTTGGGCAGAGCTACAACTTTGCCTTCGGCAGCGGAAAGATTTCCGTGCCGGGAAATGGCGCGGTGGAGGGCGGCACGTTTCTGCAGCCCGAGGCGTTTCCAGATGCAACTTACTGCGGGCATTGCCACAAGGAGGCCTATCACCAGTGGGAGCAGTCGCTGCATCGGAATTCGTTTCGCACACCGTTTTACCGCGCCAGCGTGAACATTCTGATCAACACAAAGGGGATTGAGTTCTCGCGCCACTGTGACAGTTGCCATAACCCGGTGGCGGTGCTGGCTGGGGGCTTGACGCAGAATTCCGTTGTAGACCGGAAGTTCGATCAGGATGGGCTGACGTGCATGACCTGCCACTCGGTCCAGCGGGTGCAATCGACGCTGGGCAACGGCGGTTATGTAATGGGAGTTCCCTCAGTGCTGGTGGACGAAAACGGCAAGAGGATGCCGGGCATTCCGCCGGATTCAGAGATATTGGCGCATCTGGATCGGCACTCGAAAGCGGTGATGCGGGATCTGCTGCACACGCCGGAATTCTGCGCCGCGTGCCACAAAGCGAACCTACCGAAGACCTTGAATGAGTACAAGGAGATACGCGCATTTACCACGTTTGACGAATGGCAGAATTCGAAGTTTTCGCAGCGCAACCCACTTACGTTTTACCAGGGAGACTTCACGACCTGCCAGGGGTGCCACATGAAGCGTGCTCCGAACCTGCTGCCGGAGCCGGGGGCCAAGGACGGCACGTTTGTGTCGCACCGTTGGCCAGCAGGCAACTCGGCTGTTCCGTACTACTACGGGTTCGGTGAGCAACTGGAGAAGACGGTTGAGTTTCTGAAGACCGGAAACTACTTGAATGTGGACATCTTCGCGTTGCGCAAAGCGAGCGATGGGAAGATGATTGCGCCCCTGGGAACGCAGCCGTTCCATCTTGATGCAGGGGAATCGGTCGAGGCGACTGTGGTGATCCAGAACAAGAACATCGGACACTCTCTGATTCCGGAAGTGCGCGATTTGTATGAGGCCTGGGTTGAGTTCATGGTCACGGACTCTGAGGGCAAGGAGATTTATCACAGCGGATTCATCAAGCCGGATGGAATGCTGGATGAGCGGGCACACAGCTTCACCAACAGGCCGGTAAACACGAGCGGCTTCTTTGTGGATAACCACAAGGTGTGGACAATCCACTCCGTTGCCTACGACAACAGTATTCAGGCCGGGCGCTCGACGATGGTGAGGTACGAGTTCCAGATTCCTGAGAATGCCCATGGGGAGTTGCGCGTGACGGCCCGGGTGAACTACCGGCATCTTCGTCAGAGCTATTTGAACAACGTGCTGGGGAAGGATCATCCGCTCTACCCAATCGTGCAACTGTCGGCGCGGACACGGACGCTGAACGTTGGAGGGAACATGCCGGAAGCGGCTGAAGCGAGCGACAATCCGGAGTGGATGCGCTGGAACAATCTTGGTATCTCGTATCTGGATCAGGCGCAGTACGCGGAGGCGGTTCACGCCTTTAACGAGGTGGTGAAGCTGCGGCCCGACTATGCGGATGGATATACCAATATTGGACTGGCCAATATCAGCTGGGAGAAGTTCGGTTCCGCGCGCTCGGCGATTGAGACCGCGCTGAAGCTGAGTCCTGAAAGCGCGCGTGCGACGTTTTACCATGCGCTGGTGGAAAGGCGGGACGGACAGACTGCTGCGGAGATTGAGGATCTGAAAAAGGTGGTGGCCAAGTTCCCTCAGTCGCGGGATGCGCGGCGGGAGTTGGGCATCTCGTTGTATCAGCAGGAGCGGCTTGAGGAGGCGCAGGAACAGTTTGAGGCGCTTCAAGCTATCGACCCGGACGACGTTGCCGCGCATTACAATCTCTCGCTGGTTTACCGGCGCAAGGGGATGAAGGAGAAGGCCAAGGAGCAGCTTGCCTTCTTCCGGTTGAAGAAGGTGGACCCAGGCGCGCCAACTTACTCGCAGGAATTTCTGCGGCAGCATCCTGAGATATCCAACGAGAGCAAGCTGTGGCATGCGCATTCAGATCTGGAGCATGGGGGCATTGCCGATGCAACGGCGCAGGGTGGGGGCCAGCAGTGAGGTTTGTGACGAGAACAGTGGGCTGGATGGCGGCATTGGCAATTGTGGGTTGCGTGCTGTTGCCGGGTGAATGCCGTGCGCAAGCGAAATGCCCATGGTTGAATGCCGCAACGGCTGCAGGATTCCTGGGCGGCGATGTGCAGGTGGCGGTGGCTGCGCCCAAAGAACCGGTTGCGGGGGCGAAATCAGATTCGAGCACGTATCAGGCGGACCAGGTGCGGATGGACCGGTTTGACGTCTCCTGCGAGTTCACGCGGAAGGTGGATTCAGGGTCGTACACGCTCTCAATTGCTGTGACGACCATGCCGGAACCGGCCAGGGAATTTGCAGCCATGTTGCAACAATGCGCAGGGGCCACGATTCCGATTCGCGGCGTGGGAAATGAGGCCTTCCAATGTGTGCGTGCCAGTGGTGAGCCTGCGAATGCTGGCGGGCAGGAGCAAGTGATCGCACGTGTTCGCGACCGTGCGTTCTTGCTGAAGATACGACGCGCGGCTGCTGCGGGGGCGTCGGCCGAGTTGCGGAATGATACCCGGAACATCGCGGAACAGGTGGCGGGGAGTTTGTTCTAGGGGATTGCGGCTTGTACCTCAAGGACGACGCGTGGGCGAACCGCCTGGTGGCATAAGCAGGGGTGTTGAGCAAGGACGCGACGAGTGGGCGTGCTGGAGCGCGGGCGGCTGGATTTGGGGATGTGGATGCGGCCGAAGGCGTGGTTTATGAGTACGCGGAAAACGAAGGAGCTGGCTAAGGGGTGAGGGGGATCGAGTTGCGTTCGATTGCGATCTTGGCCACAGATTGCCCTTCTTCAGAGCACATAGGAAGAACGATGCGCGGATTGCTTTCACAACACAGACTACGAATGGGCTAGGACTTGATCCTCCCTGGATAACTGCGCCAAAATCGGTTGGAGATTTCGGCTTTCTAACCCGCGAAAGGTATGCTTTGCGAGATTGATCACACGATTGCTGAGTGAAGTTCTCTCGTTGAGCACGTTGGCCAGTTTGCCTTAAACGAGTACCATGCGCGGGACGGTCGGCGGACACGAGCCGACCTATCAGGACTGGTCGCATTCTGGCCGGGGATTCTCGCCACCCTACCTGGGGCGACTGAACCCCGTCCAGTTGCAACCGGAATTGCGGGATGCGGTGAATGCAATTCGCGCTGGACAGATTACCGGCGCTATTCGCACGCCAAGTGGATTTGCCGTTCTCACCATCTTGCCACAGGCTCCGCTTCCGCAGGATATTACGGATCGTAAAGAGCTTAATTCACTCATCTCATCGGGCGCAATTCGCGTTAACGGCGATGTCGGGGGTTTTGGAGAGGCGGATCATCTATTCACCAGTTTTCATAAGCCTGAAGGCTGGAATCGCGACCTCCACCAGATATGCGAGATCCGCAAGCAGTCTTATGCCGACGGGGTGTCTCGCCTGCGTGACTTGCTCGCTTCGATTGACGCCGAGCATGCCGGCGACCAAAACCCAGACCAAATGATGCAAGGGTGCCTCAAACTTGCCCAGCTGTACGCATTTGGGGGGAAATGGAGGAGCAGATTCAACAGCAGAAGCTCGCATTGGATATTGCACAGAAGCATTTTCCCGAAGGCGTGCGACTCATTGAGCAGATGATAGGCACAGCGTATCTTCATTTTTCCGAGATGGAAAACGGTACGTACCATAGCTCGGAAAACCAGGGCATCTGGCCTCCTCCAGTGTCAGGTGAGCACTACGCAAAGCAAGCAGAGTCAAGGCTTGCGATCCAATACCTTAGAGCCTGTTATTAACTTTGCGTGAGTTGCCGAACGAGATTTGCGAGCATAAGGATGGCGAACGCGAGGTAGTGCAGCCCCGCGAGGATTTTGCCCAGCCGCTCGTAGTCTCTGGCCAGTCGGCGGAAGCGGGCTGCCCAGGCAAAGCTTCTTTCCACCACCCAGCGGCGCGGCAACAGGACAAATCCTCGTTTGGCCTCGGTATGTTTGACTACCTCCAACCGCACGCCGTGCTTCTCTGCCGCCTGGGCCGCGTTGTCGCCGGTATATCCCTGATCGACGTAGGCCAACTCGATGGTGTCTCCGGTAATCTCCTGCACTGCTTCGGCCAGTTTCTCCACCTGCGCGCGGTCCTGTTCATCGGCCGCCGTAACCTGCAAGGCCAGCAGATGCCCCAGCGTATCTACAGCCGCATGAACCTTGGATCCCTTGCGGCGCTTGGCCCCATCGTAGCCGCCGCATGCACCCGACTCTGGCGTCGACTGCAACGTGCGGCTGTCGAGAATCATCGCCGTGGGCTGGCCTTTGCGCCCTGCAAACTCACGCAATAGAATGCGCAGATCCTCGACCATGATTTCAAAGCACCGCGCATCGATCCATCGCCGCATCTGTTGGTACACCACTGTCCACGGAGGAAGATTCTTGGGCATGAAACGCCACTGATTGCCCGTCTTGGCGATGTAACGAAGACCGTTGAGTGGTTTATGGCAATCTATAATAGCAAGATGGTCAGCGAATTCAGTAGCGATCAGCTTAGCGGCGTCACAGACCAAGGACCGAGCAGCACGAGTGATCTAGATTTGTTGCTTACAAAGGCTGCATCAGTCGTGATCTTGACCGTTGGACAGCATGGTATCGAGATCTTGAATCATCGCCCGGTATTTCTCAGGCTGCTTGGCTTGCAACAATTCAATGTTCATCAGCTTCCAGCGAATTGCCGGAAGGTTGTTGATATCTGGTGTCGCGAGGAGCGACCAGAGAGGTTTAAGTTCGTGGAACGAAAGCAGGAACTGCTTGGAGCGTTCGTCCAGATGGGAGCGGATTTCCGAAACGAGTTGCTCTCGCGCTGAAATCAGAGCCTCAAGGGAAGTCTCGCCGCTGGTCATGCCAACGAATTCTTGTTCGAATGCCTGCCTTATATCCTTCAATCGCGGTTGCAAAACTTCGTGTGCCGGACGATTGTGGCTGAGGATGTATACGAGGAACGTCTGAAAGAGGGTGTCGTTGATGCCTTCGTTTGCAAGCAGGAGTTGAACGTCAAACAAGTCCCGCGGATGTTGACGGTCCAGGGCTGCAACCAGTTTGCCGGCATACAGATCGGCGAACGAGACTACTTGTATTTCGGCAAAGCCAAATCGCTCTTCGGCGGCAGGACGCACCGTCCTCAGTTCAACCGGATGGACCGTTCCTCGAAGTACCGGAGTGACCTCAATTTTGATCTGTGCCGACCGATGGCGCACCACGATTCTGGTTCCGTCGGAAGTTGCATTTTCAGTGGCGGCGCTCCCTGGGATCGCTTTGCGGATGCCCTGAGCGATGCGTGCGAGTGCCGATCGTATTCCAAGAAGGGATGCCTCTCGATCCGCGATCGGCAGGTAAACCAGATCGATGTCCACCGAGAGACGCGGCAGATCGCGAATAAAAAGATTGATTGCCGTGCCACCCTTCAGGGCAAAGCAGGTCTCAGCCGCCACATAGGGAAGCGCACGCACCAGAAGCGCCGCTTGTGCTTCAAAGACTTCAGTTGGCATCTTGATCGCCTCCTGACGCGAACAATTCTGTTGGGAGTGTGATCTGGTAGCGCGCGTCGAAGCGGCCGGCTGGAACCAGTTGACGCTTTCCAAGACCAAGATCGATAGAAGTTTGGTCCAGATGCTTCAACCACGAGTGCCCGTGCCGCTCTGCATACCAGAGGAAGAGACGTTTCACCTTCACGCTTCTGCATCCTTGCAGGAGTTTTCCCAACAACTGGGGACGAAGGTTGGTCATGCCTTCCATGACGACATCGACTTGGTGAAAGCTCTCGTGGTGGGGAAGCTCATCCATCATTTCCAGGATCGCTCGCTCGGGAACGGACATCGTCAATGACCATTCCCATGGACTATTCACTTCGGCTTCTTTCGTCTGGGTAGAGGTTTCACCTGACCGTAAATCGAAGCGCCGCATCTCTACTCCAGTTCCACCGGTCGCAAAAAGATGATCTGAACGAAGTTCAAATCGGGCCGTCAATGGAAGTTTGGCCAGCCAGGTTGGCGCACCCTGCCCATACAAGTACACGGTGGAGGCATCGCCGGCTTCCAGGTAGTGGGCATACCCAGAGAGTTCAACGGCCGTCCGGCCACCCACATGAAGTGTCTTGTGCATGACCTGCTGGAGCGATAGGACAACTACATCCCAGCGGAGGGGGTCGTTGGCAACTTGCCTAGGGCGCCGATAGACTCTGGGGCCTACTCTTTCGAGCCAACCTCGATCCACATAGTCTCGTATCGACGAACGCGAGAGGCCTTGTGCCTGAAGCCAAGCACTATCTGCCAGGAATCCCTCTGGCAGAGCAAGGAGCAGTCGGTTTAGTCGCGAATACCTTTGTGCATCCATAACGCACATAATCGCTCATTCAGAAACCAAAGTCAAGTTCACGTATTTCGATAATAGTGCGTCTTAAGCGCACATATAATAATTAATCCAAACTAATACCTACACGAATCAGGCTCAGAAGCTTCTTTTAGATCCAAAAACCCCCAACCCAAGAAGAGCAACTGGGCTGATCCCACACGATCAGCCCATCGGCCCGCTGCCGTTTTGCTGTTGTAGAAAAGTTTGTCGCAAATTTGTCGCAAATAGCGCCGATTGTGCCGGTTTTACCGACTCAGCCGACTCCTAAGTGCTGTACCGTCTATAATTTGCGTTTCTACTCATTCCATGGCATGGAAGAGGTCATCGGTTCGATCCCGATCAGGTCCACCATAAAATCAACAACTTAGCGTATCAGCAAGAAAAACGCGATACGCTAACGATACGTTGGTTCTCAAGCCGCATCTTCTGCGGCATTCTCAGACAAAATCCTTGAACGGTCCATCAGAACATCGACAACCCGGCTTTGAGCCTCCCGTTTGGCTGGCGTCAGAGCTTTTGTGTAAATGTTCATTGTTGTCGAGATGTTGGCGTGGCGCATCAGTTCCTGAACCACTTTGACATCCTCTCCGTTGGCTTTGAGCAGCGTGGAATAGGTGTGCCTGAAGGTATGGAAGCCAACCCACTTCGTGATCCCGGCCCGCTTGGCGGCGGGTTGCAGAAAACGATCCAGCAGCGTGTCAGACCAGGGCGGCATTCTGCCTTGGACCTTTTCGCTGGCGAAAACCCAATCTTCCGGCTCCGCATAGGCGGTTTCCCGTCTCCAAGCCAACAGTTCCGCAGTGGTGAACTCATCAATTGGCACCGGCCGCCGGGACGTCTCGGTCTTGCACTTTCCGACGATGCCATCCACAACTGATCGGGTGACTTCCATCTGCAATGACTTCCAGTCGATGTCCTTCCATTTCAGGCCCAGAACTTCGCTGATCCGAAGTCCAGTCGTTGCTGCCACGATGCCGATCACGCGCATCTTGTGTGACAACTCCAGAATGAGCGCCCTGAACTCTGCCGCTTCCAGAGGTTCAGTGACACGCGTCCGTTTGGCGCTCTGGCGAACTGCAAAGATGGGGTTTTCTCCATCATTGAGCCAGCCATACCGGATCGCGTGCTGAAAAACCTCGCTCATAATGCCCTTTATCTTCGCCTTGGTTCCGTTCGACAGATCGTCGATTGAGCCAAGCCAACGCTCTACTGCTACTGCCTTGATCTCCCGAAACAGATGGCCGCCCCATCGTGGAACGATTCTAGCCTTCAGGTAGACCCCATAGGTCTGTTTCGTTTGGTGGACCTTCCGCTCAGATTCCTTTTCCAGATCGAGTTCGATCATTCGGTAGTGATTCGCCAATTGCTCGAATGTCTCCGGCTGGCCTTCCGGGCGAAGTGTTTGCTGGTTGATGTCGAGGCGCAGTGTCGAAACAGCCTTCCAAGCTGCTGTCTCAGTGGAATACTGCTTAACTGAGCCAACTACGAGAGAACGCATCTTGGGTTTTCCGCTGGCGTCTATATCCCGCCACCTGAAGACCCAAACTTCCGGCCCCTTCTTGCGTTTGCACCGGCTGAAAAAGCCGTGTTGATACCGTGGTCGAATCAAGGAATTGACTCCTCTCTCTGACCCCGATGGCTATCTGATTCTACCGTTTTTGATTGAACCCAGGAAGCCAATTCAGAGATCCGAAAACGCCACGTATGACGAATGCCCTCTCCCAACGGATGGGCAGGGACCGATCCGCGCCGCGCGAGGTTTAATAGGGTTTTGCGAGGGAGGCCAAGAAACTCGGCCGCTCGCTGGCCATCGACGAATTGTTCATGCGTGAAACCCATCGGAAGTTGCATATGAAGCATCCTCAAAATGAAGTTGATTCAAAATGTTTCCTGCAAGGTGCGCCAAGCTCACAAGCGCCACAATGCGATGTACATTTCACTACGTTCGCATGATTGAGGTTTCAAAAGCAAGAAATTCTTGCTTTTCACTGAAAGACATTGGGCGCACTGCTACAGAAGGCTACCTGCCAATTGTTTCGACCACGATAGATGGAGACACAAAGCATCTTGTCTCTCGATATACAACTCCCGAGAGACAGATCTTGCATCCGATATGTCTACTGCTATTTAGTCTGTGGGCCGCGTTTACTTGGGCTTGCGAAGCTTCTGGGCTTCGGACTCCAATCGCAGGTTTTCTGCGTGGTGTCGCTTGGCGACCTCATAGATCATCTCCCAGGCAATGGGAAAGCACTCCCCTGAGCCTTGGGGTTTTACGATGGCGAATGTTGGACGGCTCTCTATGACGATCTTGCGCTTCTTGCCATTGTCGTTGACGGTCGAAGCAGAGACAAAAATGGTTTGGGATTTGTTCTCAAAAAGAAAGCTCATGCGAAATCTCTCCCAGTGCAATCCCGCTGACTATCCTTTCCTTCGGCGAGATTGTTCGTTTTGGGCAACGGGTAAGAGAGTTTCCCCGCCGCGGTCAGAGGTTCGGAAAGCGAGAGTTTCCCTTGCTTTCGGTAAATTACGCTCAACTGCGCGTAACGCAAGGCAAATGGTCCAACAGGGGGACAAGCATGACATGGTAATCACTGCGTGTTACCTCCTCATCTATCGCATTTTCAACCACAACCGAGTTTGTCATTTGACGAAGCAAGGATTAGAAACGATTCAGGATCGTTACCTATTTTCGTAATTTGGTTTCCATCGCGCCATCGAACTACTGACTCTTAGTTACTAAAAGCGCCGACTCTCGTAGAGTCTCGCAAATCAAATACCCATTCCGGCAAAACCAGCCTTGGTCGTGATGCACTCATTCCTTGGTTCAAAGATGCGGATTACCGATTGGCAGAAACTGCTCCATTCCATGTTCCAAGAGATGCTCACGGCTGGAATGCTGCGCGATAGGGCTAGCATCCACTGCCAACATGATGAGGCGTCGCAGGTTCGCTGACTGTTCAGCTTGGGTGAGGAGCGCAATCGAGTCGGTTGCGAGGTCTGGAGCAGCATCCCATTGCAGACTCAGGTTGTTCTTTCGTGCCAACTCCACGGCAAATTCTCGGAGAGCGATTTCGTTCCCAGCGATGAACGGCTGTATCGCTCCGAGATCGTAGAGGTAGGCAGAGGCGCTGTGTGTCCACTCTTCGGCGCTCAAGCCCTTGAGGTGATTTTCCCGCCTCAATCGGTCGAGTACGCTGTTGATGGTTTTCTCTACATGAGGCGCAGGCACGTTGCCAGCGTCGATTGGGCGCAGTTCTCCAGCCCAATCGTAGATGTCTTGAAGAATATGGTGGTGAATCGCTTGAAGGTGGGTGGCGTCAAAGCCACCACGGACTGGCGTTGCCTGAAGCTCGGCAACGCGAAGCAGCGTTGACGCTGCCGCTGCATTCGAAAGAACGACTGGATCCGTGATGCCGAGCTTGTTTCTGAGTACGCCGGTGCCAGGTACTGTGAAGTCGGTTGCATCGATCATCTTCGGTCTTCTCCTCTCGTCGGGGAAGTTGTTGCGGGGCTTTGCTTGAGTGCTGCCATGACTCGCGCCAGGTAGCCGTTATCAATGCCTCGCTGGGTGTCGCCGGTGTTGTAGCGAGAGATGGCGTGTTGAAGTGCCATCTGACCGGGTCCGTAGGTCTTGACTTCAACCTGGTAGGCGCTGTCGAGAATCTGCCAACCGAAGCGGAGATTGAAGCATGTGTCAGACAGTAGTCGGGGAAGCGATTCGGCGGGCAGCCCGCGACGATAGGCCTCCACCGTGCTTACCTGCATCAACCCCAAGTCAACAGAGATGTTGCGGCGCTCGAAGTATTTGAGCCACTCCAACGCCTCGCGTTGGGTGGCGGGCTGGCGCTTGAGCCGCAATGTACCCTCCGGCAGATGCCATTGCTTGAGGAGCGCTCTGGGAAAGTCGATCTGCATGGCATTCGGGTTGCCGCCTGATTCAACGCGGATAATGGCGTTGAGCGTGGTGAGCGGAACAGTGGGCAGGCAGCGAGATTGGAGAGCGGCAACGTCCAGCCGTTGACCGAAGACGTTGGCAGCAAAGCAGAGCAGGCATACTGCGGTCAGAATTTTCATCGGTTGATGGCCTCGTAGAGTGGAATTGCCCAGAGGTCGGCCCAATCTTGCGCTGCCACGTGCTGAATCGCAGGAATCGGCGTGTTGGTCGCCCAGTAGACATTGGAGGACGCAAGCAGCATGTCGGGGTTGTGCGCGAGAGTTTCGATGGCAGGCCAGAAGGTGAACTGCTCGTAGCAAACCAGTACCCCGGCGCGATGGTTCCAAACCCGGATGGTTGGCGGGAAACGAAGCATCAGCGGAAAGCCGCTGCGCCGCTTACCGATGTGCCACATGCCGAGAGGCACAGGCACACGCTGAACGTAGGAGAAACGCTCCGTGTGTCCACGGGAGAGGAGAACATTGCGATTGGCTTCCGTATTCGGGATGGGGATCGTGGTGCCGATCAGCAGGCCGGTGCGTTGTTGTTTGAGTCGGGCGACGGTGGAAGCCCAGCGCGCCTCGTGCATCCCATTCCAGTTTGGAATGATGGACTCTGGGAAAACGAGCAATGTGTCTGGATGGGCCAGCGCAATTTGCTGGATGGTCTGTTCCTGCATTTCAAACCGGGGAGAAACGTCGTTTTGAGGTAACTGCCCGCCGAAGTGAGTATCGACGGCGAGAATATGCGGGTCGGGAAAAGGGCGATGGAATCGAGCGTGGGTTGCTATGGATGCCGCGATGAGAATGACAAGCGTCATGACGGTGCCGAATCGCCTGTACGCCGCTATCAATATGATGGCCAGCCATAAACCGAACCAACGGGTTCCTGGAAACCAGTGGCCTGCCGCGATGAGCGGATGGGCGACGGTGACAAGACT
>Ga0302191_10000740_pt1 | contig 21146 bp, 23 predicted proteins | sample II_Bog_E3_1_FD_198775 | JGI IMG/M metagenome (GOLD analysis project Ga0302191, IMG submission 198775) | Peat permafrost microbial communities from Stordalen Mire near Abisko, Sweden - II_Bog_E3_1 | ecosystem: Environmental > Terrestrial > Soil > Wetlands > Peat | place: Sweden: Abisko...
CACGCATGGAACTGTTCACAGAAATGATGAATGTCGTTCTGGTTGGCGCGGCGACATTCAGCGATATACCGCATGCACTTGCGGACTTAATGAATGGTTGGACAAGGAGGCGCTTATTTCCGGCGACTATCAATCTCTAACCAAGGATCGCTAACTCTTGTGCCCGTATCTTCACTCGTTAATCAATCACCCTCGGTCTTAACCTCAACCCCAATACAGTCATGAGCCCACAACCAAAAAGCGGACAGAAGACCTACATTCTTGATACCAATATCCTTATCCATGACCCCGATGCCATTACCGGCTTTGGTGATAATCATGTGCGTGTTCCTGTCGAGGTCATTCAGGAGCTCGATCGCATCAAGACGGAGCAATCAGATCGTGGCTACGGGGCCCGAAACGCCGTCAAGAACCTTCTCTCCTCTCTCGGTATTCGTGACTCCTCCAACGCCCCGGTCTGGCTCCCTGGCGGTGGAACCCTCAATATTCTTGTTCCCCCTTTCGATCATGATACCGATCGCGAGAACCGCATCCGCCGTATTATCAAAAATGTCGGAGGTGATATGGTTAGTGTTGATAACCGCATCATGGCGGCATGCCTCCGGGAGATGGCGGATGTTTCCGGACATTCCGGTGGTGAGGTTGTTCTTGTCACCAAGGATGGCGCCATGAGTATCAAGGCCCATGGTGCCGGTATTCCTGTGGAGGATTATCGCAACGACAAGGTTTCTCATGAGGATGCACGTGTCACCGACACCCAGACTATCGACATTCGTCGTCCAGAAGCACACCAGTTTGGTATCGATTCCGAAATTTATCTCTCCGATGGGCGTTCTGACTCCTTGAACCTGAACGAGTACGTGATCCTCAGGGATGACAAGGATGGGAAGGAAATCCCCGCCAGGTATTTCGGGCGGGGATTGTTCCGAACCCTCATCGGGCAGAATGGGTTCTCTGTCTCTGGTGGCATTCACATCAAACCGCGCAACATCGAACAGAGCTTTCTCGTTGATGCCCTTCTGGATACCTCCATCGACCTCGTTACGATCTCTGGGCCTGCAGGAACCGGTAAAACCATCCTCTCCATGGCCGCCGGACTCCACAGTGTCGCCGGCGGCCGCTACACAAGGCTCTCCATCACCCGCCCCATTATCGGGGTCGGGAATGATATCGGTTTCCTCCCGGGAAATATCGAGGAGAAGATGACTCCCTGGCTTCAGGGTTACAGTGATAGTGCCGATGTCCTCTTCACCCGCGCCGGAGCGCCTCAAGACAAACCCCAGAGTGAGCGCAAGGCGAAGGCAAAGAATGCCCGAGAGAATGCGCGCAAGTCAAATGGTACTCCAGCACGGGGAAGTGGTGACAAGGGTCTCCTAGAGCGTGCTGCTCGCATCAAACCATTCAATGACCTGATTGCACGCGGCATCCTTGAGGTGCAGGCCATCACACACATTCGTGGACGTTCAATTCCTGATTCGATCCTGATGCTGGACGAGGCCCAGAATACCAACGCCCACCAGATCAAGACGGTCGTCACTCGTATGGCTCGCAACAGCAAGCTCATTCTCAGTGGTGACCCCGCTCAGATCGACTCCCCTTGGGTTGACGCGCGATCCAACGGACTCATCCATGTCCGCACCCGGATGCGGAATCTCCCGAATGTCGCCCATGTCGTCCTCAAGAGCGGAGAGCGGAGCCCGCTGGCAGAAATGGCAGCCCGCATGCTCTAAGGGTTCACTTCACCAAGTGGGGCGCTGCAAAAAAGCGCCCCACTTTTGGTTTACACACTGTATCTTCAAAAACTATGACTGCTCAAAACGTTATCAATATCATCGCTCCTTGGGCCCTGCTGCCATCCTCCATTACCACCCTTTGCGGAATTCTTGGAATACTTATTCTTGTGGCTTCTGCCATTATTGCCGCCGCGCCTCCAGGTAGGTTTGGTGTCGCAGTTTTTGGAATAATCAATGCCGGAGTTATGTTCCTTATTTGCGGAAACTGCAATCTCACCTTGGCTCAGAATAACGCCCGTGTTCTACTTGCACCCAACGCATCTGTCACGGGCGTTGTGGTCACCAAGTTCGTTTTCCTCCCGGACGAGCACGAGGTTGTCGTTTCTCTCCCTGGCGCTGATTCAGACAGTGAGGATTCTGTAAAAATCGAGGTTTCTTCCTACAAGAAACTTGTTAAAGCGGGCCTTCATCTCCCTTGTGACGAGGGCGCCAAGGACGCTGTCAAGATAGCTCTTTCCACATCGTATCAGTAATCCCATACTCCACTATACTCATCCAATGCCTACCATCGATCAGATTGTCCATCTTTTAAACCCCTTCGGACCATTCCCCTTGTGGTGTCTTCCTGTTGTTGGGTTGTTTATGCTTGCCATTGTAGGAGCCATTGTCTGTTCCATGAAGCAATCCTCGTTCACTGCTACAGTAACCCTTATGTTGCTTCTGTTTGGCGTTTTAACTATTGCTGTTTCTTGCGTGATTGGCGCCTCACTTTATAGCATTGCTGAAATCATTACGGCACCGGAGGCATATATTTCATATATTGGCCCTGAACTGCATCCGTATGATATCGGGCGCCCTGATGCTGTTCTTCCAACGATTGTGACTGTCAAGATTGACGGGAAAAAGACCTTCTATGACGAGAATATCATGGGTCACTCTGTTCGCAGAGAAAATGACACCCCTTCACGCGAGATATCCTTATCCATCGAACAAGCGAAAACTTTGACGCGGAGTGGTATCGTTCTTCCCTATGCGAACGATGATGTTGCCAAGGCCGCCGTTGTGGAACTCGCTCGGTAACCTATTCCATGAACGCCCATGAGGTTGTTTCGATCCTGGCTCCTCATCCGTCTTTGGCGTTTCTTCCTGAGTGGATAAGTCCCCTTTTGTTTTTTCTCGGGGTTCTTATTATTGTTGGTGGTGTTTTTCTCGGCTCCGCCATGAATCATGCCCCATCTCTTTTGTTTGCAGCACTCGTTGGTATCTCCTTCCTCGTACTGTCTCATTGGTGCGACAGTTCCTTTTATGAGAATCAGGCACGCGTCCTTCTCGACCCACGTGCTTCCGTTGTCGCCGTTGCCCCTCACCGAGGCTTCTATATAACTCACGACTCTGATGTCGTTGTTTCACTTCCTGATGCTTTGGATGATAGCAAGGATCACATTAAAGTAGAGTCTCTTGTCTTTAAGCGACTTATGGATGTCGGTCTTAATATTTCCTGCCCTGAGTCCGCACGAGATGCCATTGATTTGGCAGTGTCCCACGCATTAGGGAAATAATCCCACGATACTTGACCGGTGGAGAGGTTCCGGCTAACTCTTCACTATGAATCTGACATCCCGAGCCCGACATGACGCGGGGAACGGCCCCTCATCTGTTGGCATTATCGGCTATGCTCACGGCGCTACCGCCAATACGGACCTTGCCAATCATGTGCTTCGCGAAACTTTGAAGAAAACAAATGTTAAGGATATTGCTCTTGAAATTCCCGCAGACGACCAACATGCCGTGGACCACTATCTTTCCAGTCCAAGAAAAGAAGCAGACCGGGAGCGGTTAGCTGATATTGTTACTACAAAGCAGTGTTTTCCGCAGGGTTATCACGTTGGCGATGGCGCACTTCTCGCCATAGGAGGTCTGCATGGCCTCGCATCCCAACCCAATATGCATGGAATGGCTAAAACACTTGATACTATCGCTGAATCAGGTGGCGACATAAAGGTTCACTGTGTTGATGCCAAATCGAACTCAGAAATTTATCAAAAGGCAGCGGGACTCATTAATGGAACCGCTCCTGATAAATCCAACCCTAGCGGGGCGGAAATCGGTCCTCGCAACTCTGTGATGGCCGAGAATCTCTCGCGCATCAATGCCCCTCACGGCGTCGTTATGCTCACTGGAGCCCTTCATGCCGGCCACGGCGATCACTCCCTTGATGATGAAATTAACAAAAGAGGTGTTCCAACGAAATCGGTCAGTCTTGTTGATGGCATGAACCCAAAGCCTGGCGTAGATAGGTATTCTTTTGGGGATTTGTCCACCCATGACGCACATAAAGCTAGCTCCTTTCTTGCCGACTCCATCAATAAGCACGCCCCACAGTCACATAATCATACCGAGGAATCACTCCCTGGTAAGTTTGAGGATATCAGCGCCCAACAATCTTTGCGCCATGAACTTAACCACGCGCGGTAGGACACCTTCTCATAGCGGCCCGTCTTCGGTTGGAATTATAGGCTACACCCACGGCGAGCTTCACTCTGTTGATATTGCTAATGCCGCTCTTTTTTCAACACTGAGAAACACTGATGTCCAAGACGTTTGCATTGAAATCCCGCGAGACGCCCAAGTTGCCGTCGATCATTATCTTGCAAGCCCCAGAAAGGAGCACGATGTTGAGAATTTCGCCAACCTTCTGGAAACGCATCAACTTTTCCCACGTGGACCTGGAGAAAACGATGTTATTGCTTACAAAGGCGGTATTGGCGGCCTGGCTCATGAACCCAATTTCCTTGGAATGACCAAAACACTCGATACCATTTGCAACGCCAAAGATGGTATCCGCGTTCATTGTGTCGACGAGAGCTACCGATCTGACGATTGGCAGTACGCAAGCGATAGTATGAAGGAGGCTGCTATTAATCATAAACTGGGTTCTTTAAATGCCGATGATCTTCGAGTCGCCGAGAGAAATATCTCTATGGCCCATGCAATTTCAGGAATTTATGCCCCCCATGGACTCATTATCCTCACTGGCGCTCTTCATGCAGGACATGGTGACCAATCCCTGGACGATGAGCTTAGTAAAAGAGATATTCCGACATGCTCGGTTTCCTTGTCTCCTCACGTTAAATATCAATACGGAGCCGAGCGTTCATCTTTCGGAGATTTTGTCACCACTGATGCGGATAAGGCCAGTTCCATCCTGACCGCATCGATCAATAATCACGCACGAGGCTCAAGTGACAATACTCAGGAATCTCTCCCAGATAAATTCGAGGAGTCCTCTTGTCAACACTTACACCATCAGTCTCTCTCCGTGAGGTGATCTCTACTATTTCTAGGTTCCGATGATTTTCTGAACCGGATTTCTTTTTCGGTGTATCTTGTTGAAACACGCCATTTCCATTGTGGTTTTGGCAATACAATACACATATTCCTCTATGAAATCAGCATTAATCGTTATCGGTGGCTTCCTTGCCATTGTTATCCTCGTCCTCGTTGTTGTCGGGTTATCTGCTGTCGGTGCCTATAATGGCCTTGTTGGCAAGAGTCAGGCCACTGATGCTTCGTGGGCACAAGTTCAGAACGTCTATCAACGCCGGAGCGATCTCATCCCCAATCTTGTTCAAACGGTTCAGGGGGCTGCCAGTTTTGAAAAAGGTACTCTCGTCGAAGTAGCTCAAGCGCGTGCCTCGGTTGGCAGGATGACCATCAATTCCAATCAGGCCCCTCAGACGGATGAACAGCTCGCCCAATTCCAACAGGCTCAGGGTCAGCTTGGAAATGCCCTCTCCCGGCTTATGGTTGTGAGCGAAAAATACCCTGAATTGAAATCCAATGCCAATTTTCAGGATCTTCAGCGGCAACTTTCTGAAACGGAAGATGGCATTACTTCGGTTCGCGCCTCTTTTAACACTGTCGTTCAGGATTACGATACTGCTGTGAAAAGCTTCCCAACTGTTTTGTTTGCCTCGGTGATGGGGTTTCAGCCAAAGCCATATTTCCAGGCGGAGCAGACGTCCCAAGTCGCGCCTGCTGTCAAATTCGACTTTAAATGATCTGGCTCTGTTTGGGCGGCAAGCGTGATTTGTTACAATAACCCAATTTGTGCGGTATCTTAATCTATGAAAATTGGCACCAAAGCCCTCCTCTTCGGCATCCATCAATTCTTCTGGCATCCTCTCACTGTCCTGCTCGCCTGGATCGACCTTTACGGATTCCCCAAACCGTGGGAACTTTTCTGTATTTTTGTCCATGATGTCGGCTATTTCGGCAAAGCCGACCTCGATGGCGAGGAGGGGGTTACCCACCCGGAACTTGGCGGCAAGATCGCTGGATTCTTCTTTGGGGAAAAAGCGCGCCTGATGTGCCTCGGTCATTCACGCGGCTATGCCAAGATGCTCGGCATTCCTGTCAGTCGTCTCTGCTGGGCCGATAAGTGGGCTCCTTTGTTCGACCCCGGGCACTTCTTCTGGCTTAGGGGTATCGCCTCGGGTGAGATACACGAGTTTATCAAAACTTTCCCCTGTGACGGCGGTCAGAGTTCCCTTATGTGGGTTCTTGCCTTCAGGAAGCATGTCAAATCACATGCCGTTGAGATTTGGGATGGATCCAAGGGGGTGGATAACCCGGGCTATAATCAGACTTGTATTCAGGTTCGGCGTCAGCCCGACTACGCTGCTCCTTTCCTTACCCGCTAGTTCCGTATCTTTATCGCGCGGATGATGACCCTTTGCGGTGTCGGTGTCTGGAATCCAGGCATCACGGCGCAAAGGATTAACTGCTAATAACACAAAACTTCCATTTATGAAAATCACCTTCGCTTCCTACGAACACTCACGGATCGGTTTCCCGGGCATCAAACTTAAGTGGCATGCAAAAAATGGCAAATTTCTTGATCCATACGTTACGATCAATGGCGTCATCCAGGAAAACCGTTGGACTTGGGGAAATCCCCATCCTGCTGCTTTCGCCCAAGCCGAAATGGAACGCTTCGACGAATGGGTTGGTAATTTGTTTTCTAATGATGCTTCCGTTCAGGGATGATATGTCCTATACTTGCGCCATGAATTCTTTTTTACCCGGTGATCTTGTTGCCTGCCTCCGCAACGAATTAAGTGTCGGGGGCCTCGCGCTTAAGGATTACGTCATCGAGTCGGTTTCACTCGCCGGTTATCTCTGGCTTCTTGAACCAGGCCACCCCAGTGGTCGTATCGGCCCTTATGTTGAGAGCCGCTTTGATTGCTGCCGTGCTGTTCTTCCTGCGCAAGATGCCCACTAACGGTTCCTTTTCTTTACTCATGCACACCATAACACCCATTGGCTTTTCTACAGGAGCCCTCGAACTCGGTGATTTCCGGAAAGCGCTCCATTGGATTTCCGGAAAGCCATCACGCGCCATTGAACTTAGCGCCATTCGTTTTGGCGAACTAGAGGATCTTGTTCAGGCGTTTCCTGTACTGGACCTTCGGCAATTTAGCCACGTTTCATTTCACGCTCCCAGCAACTTCACTGAAGATGAGGAGGTCGGCCTTGCCGCCATCTGTGCTGCCCATAAGTTACCAACCGTTCTCCATCCCGATGTCATTATAAATCCCTCCCTCTGGCTTACCCTCGGGAGCTCTCTGCTTGTCGAGAATATGGATCATCGGAAACGGATCGGTCAAACGACTGATGAGATCAAGGCTCTCCTAGAACTCTTTCCCGAGGCTGGTCTCTGTCTCGATATGGCTCACGCCAGGAAACTGGATCCCTCACTTGGACTACTTCATGATTTCCTGACTCTCTTCAGTGATCGAATCCGCGAGATCCACATCAGTGAGATTGACGACAATGGTCATCATTTTCCAATGAGTGATGCGTGTGTTGAAGACTTCAAGACGGTATCCTACCTGATCCCTCGGGGTATTCCTGTCATTATCGAGTCCATGCTCCGGTCTTGTCCTCCATCCATGAGAGATGACGAGTATGATCATGTTCGGAGCATTCTGGAATTCAGTGGCCACTCCTGCTGATTGCCTTCCTATGACCATCACTGAAATAGCCGACGTTTTGGATCCCCTCTCCGGGCTTTCTTACTTCGTTGCGATGGTCTTCTTTGTCCTTTGCGCCATTTCGATGTGCGTTGGCATAGCTCGTAAAAGTCTGGGTATAACCGTCGTTCCGTCGGGTATCTGTTTTGCTGTTTTTATCTACGCGAGTTCCCTGTCCCTCAATGCCAGAACAGAGGCGATGATCCTTGCGTCCCCAAACGCTAAAGTCGTCGCCATTACCGAAGACTCTTTTTTATTTAACCGTGTTGTCTATCTCGTTGTTTCCGACAATGATGGCGCGCGACAATCTTCAGTATTCGGCCACCATATTCCTACTTCCCCTTCGTCAGAGATGAGTTGTAAAATCGATCTTGAAAGGGCGGAGCGTCTCTCCCAACGGGGACTCCTTATCCCATTTTCTGCTCAACTTGAAACTTCTCTTCTTTCCACTAGGTAATTGCCGTTCTTTCACTTTTTATTGTATCTTATCACCATCATGAAAAGCACACACCTCATCACCTCACTATTCGCTGTCGCGACTCTGTTTGCGTCTGGCTGCACAACTGTCACGGGCCCCAACGGTCAACCCCAAGGCGTTATGACTCCAATGGGGGCTGCTGTCGTCCAAACACTCACCTCCACTGCAATTGGGGCCGGAACCGGCGCGATGATGCACGGATCCAATCCTGTCGCTATCGGTGCTGTTTCTGCCGGGGCTGGAAGCGTGGGTGGTCAGGTCCTTAATGCCTTTATCCCTCAGGCTTCCTCTCAGCCACAGCCTGTTGTCTCCAATGGTGGAGCGAGTTTCTATCAGAGGCGTTCTGATGGCAGCTTTGTGCCCGCCTCTGTCTCCTATCAGCAGATGTCCGATGGGTCGGTTGTCCCCGTTTCCTCGTCCGGCAGACGACTTTACCGCCTCCTTCCTAACGGTGCCTTTGCTCCTCTTAATTGATGAGCCGCATTTTTACCGTCGGGTACTCGCGGCATCCCGTGTCGCTTGTTCTTGGCCTATTGAAACAGCATGGCGTTTGTGCTGTAGTTGATGTCAGAAGCCGTCCCTGGAGTGCCAGGTCTCCGGAATTCAACGAAATCAACATCGCCAAAGTTCTTGCCCGTGAGGCAATTTCCTACACAATGCTTGGACAACTTCTTGGCGGAGCGCCTGAAGGTGATCGGTTTTATCGTCCTGATGGGCGTGTTAGATACGATGTCCTTGCTCGCGATGAATCCTTTATAAGAGGGATTGACCTGGCTGTCGAGGTTTCGAGGATACGCCCAACTGTACTTATGTGCTGTGAGGCAGACCCTCTTGAGTGTCATCGGCATCACCTTCTAGCCCCTGCACTTCACCGGCGCGGGGTTTCTGTTTCCCATATTTTAGCTGATGGCTCCCTTCTTGATGCCAATCCCGAGGATTTTCTCTTCCCTCGGGAGCTATCGGTCAAGCCTGCCAGAAAATCACTCCGGGTGTCGCCGCCCGGTTTTACATATTGAAATCCGTATCTTAACCCCATGTCCTCCAATGGCACTCCCAGTAAAGCCTTTGTTATCAATGCGCTCAAACTGACTCATCTTCTCCCTGTACCCCTACAGCGCAAGTACACTGCCATGGTTGAGGATCGCAATATGGAGGCGGCTCGCGATCTTCTCGATCTTCATCTACCCTCGGAATACCCCAAGGTTGCTGAGCTTTTTGAACTTGATGTTGAGGATGATTGCTGTGACCTGATTCCTGGCGTGGTCTATGCCTCTTTTTCAAAAGACGTTCTCTACGTGACCACTCCCACCCCTCAGCATCGCAACCTTGCGTCTGCTTTAGGAGTTTACCTTCTCGAAGAGTCTGTCTGGGTAACTTTTGTTTAGCCTTTTGTCATGATTACTTACGCAAGTCGCTTCCATCTTGAGTCTCGCGGAGCCGAGGCAGATGCCGCCCTCTGGACGCAGGCCGCTCTGTGGCTCTGGGGTGCCGCCCTCTGCTCCCTTCCTGATGATGCCTCAGACTGCGTTGATGAGTCGCGTTTTCTTAGTGAGATATTTTCCGACTCTGGGTCTCTTCAGATCCCAGGTGGCTCCATTATACGATGGGCGCGTACCTCCGGGGCTAAGACTATCGAGGGATTTTCCCCTGATCTTTCCGTGCAGGGGAGGTTTAGGAGGCGGTCGTTCTCCTTTGGTGACCGAGCAGCCTATGGTACGCGTGTCTGGATTATCGAGCAGATTGAAGACAGTACCGTTGCTAATGCCCATATTGTCCCTCATGTCCGCCAGCCGCTAATTCTTCGAGACCTCCTTTTTAACTGGCCTCTGCAAGCGAAGGAGCGCCTTGGCAGGCATTACAGGGGTGATGTCTCTGAGTTGGCCACCCTCTGCAAGCGAATTGAAGCCCCTGATCGGGTTCATGATATCATTGTTCTCTCACCTTCACGAGACGGACGTTTTGCAACCAATCCCGAGGTGGCCGCCAAGACCCTGACTGGTATTGCCGAGGTTTGGTCTTTGCCTGATACGTGGGTTGCCAAGGATGTTTTAGGTGCCGAGTGGACCCCTCATAGTGGAGCAGTTTTCATTTTCCACCCAAGCGGTACCCGCCTGCGAGGTTCCTATGACTCTTCGAGCGGGTATGCCATTACTCGAATCTTCCCGAATGAAGCTGAGGAAATTTTAAGGAAGCGCGGTAATCTTGAAACGCGGCTTCTTTACCTATCAAGCAGCCACCGCAATAAGCGGATATTCGATGATGTACCTACTATTGATTCTCTCCAGGCTGCTTTTCTTCAGGATAAGATTCGCGCCTTTAGGGGCGGTACAACCCAGACTGACTCTTCAGTCTCTGATGAGACAAAGGTCACCCTCCTTACAGAGAAATTACGCGAAGTGACGGAACTCTGCGAAATTGCCATCTCCACCAATACCAGCCTGCAAGCCGAATTGCGCTCTGCCAGACAAGACGCTTTATCCGCTGCGTCCGCCACTGATGCCGCCCGCAAGGAGTGTGCCCGACTTTCCCAGGAACTTGGCAATCTTCGTGGGGCTTTCCAGGTACGGAAGGATGGCGATGGCGACGAGTCAGATACGGACTCCCCTGAATCATGGGAGGATATTCTTGGTCTTGTTGATGGGCAACTCGCCGGAAGGCTCGTTTTCACAAAGAACGGGGTCAAGTCCCTTCACGAAAGCCCCTATACCAATAAGCAGGCCGTGTGGGAGGCACTTTTGCTTTTATCCGGCCCTCTTCTGTCCAGCTCCAGGGGAAACGCTGTTGATCTCGATGCTGCATTCCTTAATACAGGATGGGTCTATAATCCCCATGTCTCGCAAACGAGCGCCAATCTCTTCTCCCAAGAGTATACCGGTCAATATAACGGGCGATCCATGGACTTTCACAAGCATCTGAAGCGTGGTACTTCCCATGACCCCAAGCGATGCTTTCGCATCCATTTTACCTACGATAAGACCGACGACATCATTGTCATCAATCATGCCGGTCGTCATCCGCGCAATACGAAGAGCTAGTTTTTCTGATAAATCCATTTACCGATATGGGTTTCCCCGCTATTTATCCTCTGCGTCCATGAAAACCATCCACGCTACCCTGTCACCACTCATTTTATCTTGCGCTCTTCTTCTGGGCGCCGTTCCGCTAAAGGCTGACATTTTGTATCAGCAAATCGATAACCCGGGCAGCAGCACGATTGCTTCCACCAATTATTTTAACGTCAATAGTAGCACCACTGTCATTGGTGATAACTCTGACGAGGCTGTTGGTTATTATTTTGGATCTGATGGTGACATTCACTATTTTTATGTTGAAAGGGGGATCAATCCGGTCTATCAATCGCCATGTTCCCCAATCCCCGCAGCAACTGACCCGAATAGTTACAACATCCTAGGGTTTTCCTTTTCTACTGTTTTCGGCTCCATGGTCGACACGAACGGTATCTCTCATGGTTTTTTGGCGAACGCTTGTAATTTGGCTATTTTGAACGATGGCCCAAGTATTATTGATTTTCCTGGTGCCTTGACGGGATCCACGGTAGTCACATGTTACGCACTCGGGCAAGTTGGTGGCACTTATACCGACTCTCAGAATATTTCTCACTCCTTTCTTTTTGATGGGACCAATTACTCGCAACTCGATATTGCCAATACGCACGTTGGCACAAACTCCGTTGCGGGTTCAACTGTCATTAATGGCATCACTCTCGATGGAGCAGCAGCCGGCAACTTTATAGACAGCGTCTCACAGAAACGAGAGGGGTTTCTTCTCAAAGGAACAAACTATACGCTATTCAGACCCATTGACCCCCTCAGCGACCCATCTGTTGTTACCGCAATATCACCCTATGACGATACGGTCGCAGGTACTATCACAAGAGACGGTGCCATCCCGTCTCTATTTCTTTATAATGGGACTAACTATGTCTTCCCGGATATCAGCACCAATACCAATGGCTTTGTTTTGGGAAGTGCCTCTATTTGTGGTTTTGTCCCTTGGGGGAATGGGTGGTCGTATGCTGTCGGTAATTATATGGGCACCAACGGCCTTTCACATGGGTTTTTGCTTAACACTTCGACTCTCGCCTTTACATCCCTTAGCTACACAAATTCACTTACCGGAACCACTGTAATCCGTGGTACTAGCGGCGATACTCTCTATGGCGACTTCTCTGCTCCTGGCTCGCCAGACTTTTGTTTTTCCTACAGACTATCAGCCGATCCACTGGTGCGCTGGTCTGTATTCCAGGGGCCGAGGGATGGAACTCTCGTTACTTCTTCAGATGGACATAGTGTTGCTGGTGTTTATCACGATTGGGCAAGTGTTGCTCATGCATTCATCTCCAACGATTCTGGCTTTAACTTCTTGCCAATCGCAGCCCCGGGTTCCACTGACGGTTTTACTTCTATCTCTGGAATATCCCAAAGTAATGCAGCGGGGACCTATTGCGACAATAAGACGGGCTTTCTCTATGGTTTCCTTTTGGCGAACGACACCAATTACTCTACGTTCTATGGACCTCAGGGGCAAAACGCCTATCATTCCGGCGGCGGCTTGAGGTCAGTCTCTGGTATATCTGGCACTACTGTCTCTGGCACTTTCACCGATGTTAAAACCAAGCACCTTTTCGGGTTTTTATATGCAGGCTCTGCGTATTCTGTTTTGAAAGGACCATTGAGTAACGGCATCCTCTCTCTATCTGCCCCAAGTGGCTCCCTGGTTGCCGGTATGTATTCAGATACTAATTCCATCAATAGTTACGGGTTTTTGTACTCTTCCGGCACCTATGCCACTCTCTATGGCCCTCAAGGTTTGGCTTCCTATCGCCTTGGCGGTGGTCTCAATAGTGTCAGTGGTGTCTCTGGCGGTACGGTTTTCGGTACCTATATCAACGTAGATCAGTTTCCCCGTCAACAGCTTGGTTATCTCTATTCTGTAGGCAACTATACCTCTATCTACGGACCGAATGGAGGTTCCGTAGAATCCCTTGTCGGCTATTCTCCTAACTTCGGGATCGTTGGTACTTATACCGATACCAACAAACTAACGCATGGGTTCCTTTTGAATACGAACAATTATACTGTGATCGATTATCCTGGTTCACGTCCAGGCTCTACTGTTCTCACCGCATTTGCAACCAATCGCATCGTGGGATATTTTACTGATTCCAATTCACTTGTTCATTCATTCTTTGCCTCCATCAGAAGCCCTCAGGCAACGCCTGTCCTTAGCACTAATGGTGTCTCTTTTTCTAATGGCAGTACTTGGTTCCTTCCTAATTCATCTCCCAATGGCTTTCAGTTCGTCTATTCAGTCCTAAGTGGACCTGGCCATTTTTACGATCGACTGCTGACCGATCTTACTTTCACGGGCTCGGGCACCGTCACTCTCGTCACTACTGCCCTTGGGACATTTGACCTTATGCCTTCATCTTCAACCAATACCTATACGATCGGCCGGACCATGCAAACATTTACCCCTTGGGTAGGCGGAAAGGTTCCGTTTACTATCCACCCCATCTCACTCACGCCTCCACGGGCCTCATCGGGCCTCCCTGTTGTCTTAAGTATTTATGACAGGCAACCATGGCAGGGTACTATTTCTAATAATGCCTTTACTCCAAGCGGATTGGGTGTTGTTTCTATCACAGCCTCACAAGCCGGGGATTCCAATAACCTGCCTGTCTCTAGCGTTGTTGGCACCCTTACCGTTACCAAGGGAACCCAAGTCACAACTCCACCTGTTTTGACCAACCGCCCATTTTCCTCGGTGCCGTTTTCAATTCCCACCGTTGTCACCTCAGAGGGGTTGCCTACCACTATCACCGTTGTCAGTGGTCCCGCGAAGATTGCTGGATCTATGGTTACCCTTACCGGTGCCGGCACGGTTGTTTTTGCATTCAACCAACCTGGAAGCAACCTCTATCTACCAGCACCACGAGTAACATCAACTCTTTTGGTTACCGCCTTGCCGCAAACCATCTCTCCGTTGGCCACTATTACTACTAAATCTGCTCATTCCGCACCGTTCACCATCACGATACCCTCGTCCACTTCTGGGCTCCCTACGTCCCTCTCTGTCGTTTCTGGCCCAGCCAAAGTCGCTGGCAACAGGGTTACTGTTACCGGTCCGGGTGTCGTTGTTCTTGCCGCTAATCAGACTGGCAATAATATCTACGCACCGGCCTCCCGGGTCACCACCAGCTTTCAGGTTACGTTAAATTGATAGATTGTAGCGGAAGCCGTTTACCGGGGACGGCTTTCCCGTTATCTATCTAGTACACCAAAGTTCTGCAAATAGCATCTCCGCGGTGTATCTTTAATTTTACAACCATGAAAAAACTTCTCTTATTGTCGATCACGGCGCTCTTTCTTTTGTCCGCTGCAGACTTGCGCGCGACTGTAACTTACATTTCCACCGACATACCTGCCAGTACCACGACCGCTCCGACTTACCCTAATGGAGAAGACACAGTCATCGGCTTTGCCAGTGCAGGTTTAACCTTGGGGTATTGGACAAGCTACTTTGGGCAACAAAATGCATTCACGAGCTCTAATGATGTCGCCCCTGGTTCCAGTCCACCCGTTACTTTTCCTTTTCCGTACACCCCTGATTCCAATAGTTATATTGTTCTTGGCTTTTACAAGGGGTCTGTTTTTGGGAATTATTATGATACGAACGGTGTTTCTCACGGCTTTTATACCGGTTATGCTGTTGGCCCGACCAATGCGCTACTCACCACCCTCGACTACCCTGGTTCCGCCACTGGTTCCACGTATGTAACCTTCGAGACGGATGGCGGTATTGTTGCTGGTACCTATGTCGACTCTTCTTCTGTCACTCGGGATTTTGTTTATGACGGTACCAATTATTCCACTATTGACGCTACAAATGCGACGAATATCCCTGATGCGCTTCCTGGAACAACTGGGATTGTTGGTCTGGTGCCTAATGGTCGCGTTGTCGGGGAATACATTGACTCAAATTACGACATCGTTTCCTTTATCTCTGACGGAACCAATTATACGGTTCTTGACCCTCCTGAGGGTTACGACAGCTCCGGTGTTCTTGCCGCAGGAGGAGACGGGGTGACCACTTATGTTTGTGGCTTTAGCTTTACTCAACCTTCTACTTATGTCTATCATATTTTTGACGGCACTAATTACACACCTATCGACGTCTCGTATTCTACAAATATTACAAATGTAACTTTCGGTAATACCTCCATTACCGCCGTTGACTACAACGGGGTTGTTGTTGGCTCCTTTATCGACAACCAAAAGCAGAATCACGCATATTTCTTCGATGGCACCAATTATACGGCTCTCGATGACCCGGAGCCGTATGCTGTCCCGCTATCAACCGTTATAACCGGCATCTCTTATGGTACAGTCTTTGGTACCTTTTCTGATGCTTCTTCAAATTCCTATGGTTTTACTTATCAGATAGGTGATTCCAACTCATGGCACACTTTCCTCGGCCCCAATGGTGGCGCTACTCTTACTTCATTGGATGGCACCAACGTCGCCGGATACTATCAGGATATCATGGGCTTTTATCATTCCTTTACCGGCGGGTATAGTTCCACAGAGCCATCGACTCTCTCTGCACCCTTTGCTCAACCATTCAGTACGTTCCCTGTAGCGATTTCCGGCACCAATGTTGCCGGCTCCTTCACAGATCCTAATTCTGGAAGAACTTATGGGTTTCTCTCATCAGGAACAAACTACACTCCGGTCTATGGCCCACAGGGAACAAACTCCACCAACCAGATCGAAATCATAGATATTTCTGGACATGCCGTCCTTGGCCAGTTCTTCGACACCAATACCGGAACTCCTGGTGGTTTTCTCTTCGACGGCACTAATTATACGACATTCTTTGAACCTGAGGGGCCCGGGATTCCGTCGGCTCAAACAGGGCTTAGCTATGTCTCCTGTTATGATGGCACCAATGTTACTGGCCTTTATCATACGACCAACGGCCCATTTTTTTACGGTTTTCTGTATTCCAAGGGATCCTACAGATCTCTTTACGGGCCAGGTGGCACAAATGTCGGTATCACTTCGATTGGTGGTATTTCTCATGGCGTTGTTTATGGTACCTACCCAGTACCTGCCTTGGAGAAAAACTATGGCTTTCTTTACTCCAATGGGAAGTATTCCCCCGTCTATGGCCCCGAGGGTACTAACGGATCAGGTGTCGATAATCTCCTAGGGTATTCTCCACTCATCGGCACTGTCGGCAGTTATTCAGATAGTAATTATGTTTCGCGGTCGTTCATTTATGATGGCACCAATTATACTACCCTAGATTATGCCAAGAGCGCTATTGTTGGCGTGGGATTTACAACTCCAAAGCCGGGTACCACTCAGATTGCCGGCGTCTCCAGTAATCGTATTGCTGGCACCTATCAGGACATTGATGGACTCACTCACCCCTTCTATGCCATTGTGTCCTACCCACAGCCATTGCCCGGTGTTACTACCAACGGGATTTCTTTTTCGATCGGTGGAACTCTCCCTCTCCCTTCTACGAATTCCAACGGCTCCGTTGTTTCCTACTCGGTCTCATCAGGACCGGGCGGCTTGAGTTCCAATTCGCTCTCCTTTCTCGGTGCCGGTACTATCACGCTTGTTAGATCTCTTCCCGGGACACCTGACTTCAACCCTGTCTCCGCTACCAACACTTATGTAATCCCCAAACTCGCACAGCATCTTGGTGCCTTTTCGATTCCTGGTATTACCTTTTCCTCCGCTTCAACCTCCATCGCTCCACCTGCAAGTTCCAGCGCCCTTCCCGTGATGCTTAAAGTCATTTCTGGTGCCGGCACCCTATCGAATAATCTGTTCACTCCTACCGGTGCCGGTCCTGTTGTCATCCAGGCATCTCAATCCGGCAACTCTAATTATCTGGCAGCCACACCTGTCTCTGCGAGTTTTTCGGTCGCCAAGGCGCCGCAAGCGCTCTCGGCTGCCACAATCTCACCGGGTGTCACCTATGGCTCCAATGTGCCGATTGTGCTCAATACGGCTATCGGTGTGAACTCGGGCCTTCCAGTCACTTACACTATTGCCGGGCCTGCCAAGATCACCAATGGCATCTTCATTCCAACAGGTGCCGGAATCGTCACCATCAAGGCAAATCAGGCTGGTAATGCCAATTTCTTGGCGGCCCCCCAGATCACCACGACGGTTGTCATCGCCAAGGCACCGCAAACTATCGCGCCATTCACCGTTGCGAACAGGATGTACACGAACACCCCATTTACCATCCCGCTGCCTGTGGCTTCTTCCGGAGCCATTGTCACACTCTCTGTCGTTAGTGGACCCGCCAAGATTGTTGGCAATAAGATTACCCTTACCGGAGCCGGAACTGTCGTTCTCTCCGCCAGTCAGGCTGGTAATGCCAATTACCTTCCTGCTATACCGGTACGCACCAGTTTCACAGTCACCCCTCTTCCACAGACAATTGCGCCGATGCCTCCCATTCCAAGCAAGACGTATCCCGCGGCTCCTTTTCAGATCAAAGCCCCGCTGGCTTCCTCCGGACTTCTTGTCACCCTCTCCGTCGCTAGCGGCCCCGCTACCATCGCCGGCGGCAAGGTAACCCTTACCGGCAGCGGAACTGTTACCATCGCGGCCAATCAGCCCGGCAATAGTATCTATGCTCCTGCCTCACCAGTATTCACCATATTTTCAGTAGCCTCACTTTAAACTGTAATTTGATGTCACCTGCGGTTCACTATAATTGTTCCTGATCGGGAATATTCGCTACTTTACGCCCCCTTGGACCTTGATTATTACCGTGCGGGTGGAATCTCTCAATGTTGTTCCTACTTGGATTCGGCATTGTTGACTGTCATCTATTTCGCGCGTACCTTTCTTTACGGTAACCTGCGTGAGCCGTTATGGGGGGCTCCTTCCGTTGGTGCCTATTATGCTCCGTATGCATCTACCGGAGTCCCGATCTGCAGGCGGATGCAACTACTTTATGCCATGAACTCATTATCCCTCGGTCCTATCTATATCGATCCTTCTCTTCCGTGTATTCCCAAGAAGAACTGGTGTCACACCACTGTATCCCACCTCTTTACCGATGTCGGTAATCTGGATGGTCTTCATTCCTTCGCTGCGTCTATAGGACTAAGGAAATGCTGGTTTCAATCCAAGGCCCGGAGCCGCGGAATGGCTCATTATGACCTTAGTCCCAAATTTCGAGAGCTTGCCCTCGCTGCCGGTGCGACTCTGCTTGATCGCAAGCAGGCGGTTAAAAAAATACGCGAATGGCGACAGTTTCATACACTCAAAAGCTCTACCCCCTGACGCCACTTTTGACTTTACTAACTGTCCGGGTAACTTGAACTAACCATGAAAGCTATCGTTGCCATGTCCGAAAATCGCATCATCGGTTCGTCTGGTGCTATACCGTGGCATCTCCCTGAAGATTTTAAGTTCTTTAAGGCGACCACACTCGGGCATACCATCGTCATGGGGCGCAAAACCTACGAGTCGATCGGAAAACCCCTCCCCGGACGCACCAACGTCGTCATCTCTCGCACCCTTTCGAACATACCTGGTGCCACCGTCGTGTCGCATCCTGAGTGCATCAGCACTTCAGATCAGTACCACAATGCGTTCGTCATCGGGGGCGAGGAGATTTACCGCTCTCTTCTTCCATTTGTTCAGGAACTCTATGTTACCAAAGTTCACCGTAACGTTACCGGTGATGCCGTGTTTCCCGAGTTCGAGTCATGCTTTGATACCGGCGAAATCCTGCTAAAGACGCCAGATTTCACTATCTTCAAATTTCTGCGGGTCGGGCCTTGATTTCCGCGGTGCTTCCCGTTAATAATGCTGTATGAATCTCCTGGAAACCGTTAAAAAGAATGTCGGCGATGCCTTTAGAAGAGAGGAAAGCTCTCCCGATGATAACGGCATTCCCAATATGCAGGTGATCGAAAAACTATGTACTCTCCCCGAATGGCAGCAAGCGCATTATAGTGCTGTCAATTTTAAGACTGGAGTTATGTTAGCCATTAGGAATACCCCCGAGGACAGCCGCGAAAAACTTATTTTTTATAGCCACTCTGTCGCGTTAACCCTTAGCCCCAAGGCCAAAGAAAAGCTTTTGCAGACCTACTTTCCAGAGGAATACCCCGTTAAGTCAGGTGGTAAGACCGTTGACTCCCCCTCCATAAGCGCTGAAAAGAGTCCTCCCGCAGAAGGGTTGCCGTCGGCTCACTCCTTACCTCAATCATCGCCATCGCAGGGATTTGAGAAACGTTAATCCTCCTGACTCTTTCTCGTGGCAATATCCAGTTTCATCTCTTCGATACTCGAATATCCAAATTTTCTCAAAAAAGCGACGGTCACCACATAGTAGATCCTGCCGCCAACTCCAGCACGGGCTTCCAGTAAGCCTGCTTCCACCAGCCAGTTCACAATACTCCTCTTGTCGGTGTCAAAGAGTTGATCCATTTCCCCCTGGCTGATTGGCTGTCTCAAGGCCACGCACCCGAGGATCTCCATCCTCGCTGGTGTCATCTCTGGATTACCGGAGGTGTTTGTCTTTTCTCTCAAGTATGCCTGCAGTCGCCCCGGGACTACCGGTCCAGCATACAGAGTCGCCTCACCATTGATGATTTTAACCTGGAGTCCAATATCCTCCATCTTTCGCCCCATTTCCAATATCCCCTCGATCAGTTCCGCTGTCGTCACTGATGCGATCGGGCGGTGTTGTTCGTTTGGATCCGCCGCAAAGATACCCCTCAGGCGTTCGCGGATGCCATCGATGGAGAGTGTCCCCTCAACGAATAGTAACTGGATGGCTGCCCTCACTGCCGCTTTCACTGTAGCCCTGCGACTTATCTCTTTCATAGTTTCTCCACGAGGCGATCAAGGCGCCCGTGCTCCACGTGTGTGTACCTAGCCGTCGTCGCCAGGCTCTTGTGACGCAACAGCTCTTGTATCTCTCGCAAAGATACACCATCGCTGTTGAGTAAGGTTGTTGCGGCCGAATGTCGCAATCCATGGGCGGTGATCACCGGTACTCCACGTGCGAGACATGCCGCCTTAAGGTGTTTGTTGAATCCGGAGTTGCTCACCTTGGCTCCGTCACGCCCGGGGAGTAGCAGAGGAGAGGCCGCGAATTCCACAGCCCCGCGGAGCATTCGATGCCCCTTGATGGCTTCCAAGTATTCCAACCAATCTTTCAGGATGAGAGCCAGGTGTGGTGCAACTGTCCGTTCGTGAAATGATCCCCCCTTGCCTCGCTGGCGTACGACCATCTTACCTCCACCCACTTCAAATAGGTTTTCGCGGTTGAGCCCCGCCCATTCGTCGAATCTCTGTGCCGAGTAGTAAAGCGCGCTGGCGAGTACATAACAGACTTTGCCCATGTAATCCCCACCTCGGCCTTTGAGCTCCTCCATCACCATTGCCACCCCAGAAGCCGTCAGGTGCTTGATTGCCACCTTGGTTATGTCGAACCTCGGGCCCTTGCACTTGGCAAAGGGGTTTTCCTTCCCTATGCGAGCGTAGAGCATGCTGAGGGCGGATTTTACCTGCAAATGATGAGAGGCGGAGCGCCCGGTCGTGAGTATCGCGTATATCTCTTCGATCTTCTCGTGATCAGCAGTCTGGAAAGATATCCCCATCGATGCCTCCAGAGCAATGTGCTTCCTCCAGGTGCGCTCGTATGCCAAGAGCGTGTGCGGAGAGAGTTTCCTGTCACTAGCGGAGGCCCGCAGGCGTTCCATCAGGGTAGCAGTGTCCGGCGCCACGATCTTCAACATTTCTCACAAAGAGCGAAGCAAACTCATCGCCGATCAAACGAAAACCCCTTTCCACAACGGCATTGGAGGTCGGCCTTGATCCCTCG
>Ga0302191_10000748_pt1 | contig 21036 bp, 19 predicted proteins | sample II_Bog_E3_1_FD_198775 | JGI IMG/M metagenome (GOLD analysis project Ga0302191, IMG submission 198775) | Peat permafrost microbial communities from Stordalen Mire near Abisko, Sweden - II_Bog_E3_1 | ecosystem: Environmental > Terrestrial > Soil > Wetlands > Peat | place: Sweden: Abisko...
GATATGGAAACGGCGACCATTTTTACAACCGGTTTTGCCAATAAAATACCTTCCGGCGCTTTATTGCTTGTTTCTGATCAGCCGATGATCCCGGAGGGTGTGAAAACCGAAAAGAGCGACTCAAACGTTACCGATCAATTCGTACAAACGCATTTAAAGATTGGGATTGAATCGCTGAAACAACTTATTAATAATGGGTTAACGGTGAAGCACCTTATTTTTTAGTGGATTAAGGTGAATTGGGTTGATTTGGGCGGGAGCTATAAACGTGGAATTTTTGAAGAATTATCAAATAAAAACTCAATCAACTTAATCAACTAAATCTAACTTAATCAACCAACACAAAATATCAATTCAGAAAGCTAATTTTGAGCCATGTGGTATAACAACATACTCGAAACAGTGGGCAATACGCCGCTGGTTAAACTGAACAAGATAACGAAAGACATCCCGGCTACGGTGCTCGCTAAAATAGAAACCACCAACCCCGGCAATTCGATAAAAGACCGCATGGCGTTGAAGATGATCGAGGATGCCGAAAAAAGCGGCAAGCTCAAACCTGGCGGCACTATCATCGAAGGCACCTCGGGCAATACCGGGATGGGCCTGGCCATTGCCGCAGTGATCAAAGGCTATAAATGTATTTTTACCAGCACAGATAAGCAATCCAAAGAAAAGTTTGATGCATTACGCGCCTTTGGCGCGGAAGTGATCGTTTGCCCCACTAACGTTGACCCGGAAGACCCGCGGTCTTACTACTCTGTTTCCTCACGCCTGGAGCGAGAAGTGCCAAACTCATGGAAGCCCAATCAATATGATAATTTATCAAACAGCCAGGCGCATTATGAGCAAACCGGCCCCGAGATTTGGGAGCAAACCGAAGGCAAAATAACACACCTTGTTGCCGGCGTTGGCACAGGCGGTACTATATCCGGCATAGCCAAATATTTAAAAGAGAAAAACCCTGCTATCAAAATTTTAGGTATTGATACCTATGGGTCGGTATTTAAAAAATACAAGGAAACGGGGATTATGGATAAAAATGAGATATATCCTTATATCACCGAAGGTATCGGCGAAGACTTTTTACCAAAAAACGTCGACTTCGACCTGATCGATCATTTTGAAAAAGTAACCGATAAAGATGCAGCACTTATGACCCGCGAAATTGCCCGTAAGGAAGGGATTTTTGCAGGTAACTCAACGGGATCGGCGGTGGCCGGGCTGTTGCAGATGAAGCATATGTTTAAGGAAGACGATGTGGTAGTGATCATCTTCCCGGACCACGGTTCGCGTTACATGGGTAAAATGTACAACGACGACTGGCTGCGCGACCGTGGATTTTTAAAGGATGAGCGCCTTACCGCTCACGACATCATTGCCCGTAAAGAAAGGCAACCCATTGTGACCATTGATTGCGAAAAAACAGTGCTGGAGGCAATAAATACCATCAAATCCCTCAACATCTCTCAAATTCCGGTTACGCAGGCAGGTATGGTGATCGGTAAGATCACCGAGAGTGACATTTTAAACTCCCTGATCGAAAATCCTTCTATCAAATCTCAACCTGTAAAAAATATTACCACGGCGCCGTTCCCGTTTGTTGATCTGAATACCTCTATTGATAAAATCTCCGCTATGATCAACAAGGATAATATAGCTGTGCTGGTAGAGGATAACGGTGAGATTGAAATCATTACGCAGTATGATATTATTAATGCGATATCGGGGTAGGAGAGGTGATTCGCCGCCGCTGAAGCTATGGCGGACGAAGAAGGATAAACATTAGAGGTTTCAAACCGGGTAGACTTACAAAGTTTTTAAAGGTTCGTAAGTCTTTGTAAAACAGATATATTTAGCCATGAAATATTTATTTACATGCCTGATCTTAGTACCGCTTTTTTCTTGCGGGCAACACCCTACTAAAGCTGACATTCGAGCGGACCAGGATATTATTAATGATGCTTTGCACAACAAATCGACCGCTCAGATTCTCGTTGGTCAAGTGATGCCCGATAAACAAACTGCCATAGCCGTAGTTGAGCCAATTTTATTTAAAATTTATGGCAAAGATCAAATTATCGGCGAAAGGCCATATCTCATTGACTTAGTCGACGGTTATTGGATTGTAAGCGGAACACTGAAAGAGGAACCTGGATATATAACTGTGGGTGGAACGTTTTTAATTGTTATTTCTGAAAAAGACGGCCGGGTTATTAAGTTGACACACGGCAAGTGACTTTGAACTTTTAATTGCTAACTTACGTTATTGGGTTGACAGATTTTAAATCTGGAATCTTTTCAAAATCCTTCATATTTCTCGTATAAATTGTTAGGTCCCCAACCAATCCGGTCGCCCCAATAATACTATCGCCCGAGGTCAATTTGTAGTTCTTGCGAATCTCAATAGCGGTATCGAAAACTTCCCTGGACGGAATAATTACTGTGACAAGGTCAAATATATTTCTAAAATAGTTTTCTTCATCGGAAGTTAATTTGTGATAACCCAACACCTCAACTCTCGATATTTCGGAAACAAAAACCAAATCGTTTGCGATCAGCGCGCGCAAATATTCGTATTGCGGTAAATAAGAGTATGTGATAATATTACTATCGATCAAAGTCATAAACTAGCCCGAAAAAGGAAGTTCACGATCTTTTCTTGATTCATTTTGCCAATCAGCAGCATCGCCGAATGATGATGGCCCGCTGGCTTTGAAGTTAAGGATGCGTTTTTTTAACTCATCTTTATTGGTTTTATCCTGATCAAATATCTTCTTTTGCTCCACCGTAACATTCAATTTTTTTGCCAGGGCAATTATTTTGGCTATGCTATTTTCGTTATTCGTTTTTAAAATCAATTCCATAAAACCTGTTCATTAACAAATAAATCAATACAAATATAACGAATTCTGGCTTTTGCTTTTTCTAACAAAAATGTTTCAATTTAGATTTCTTAACTCATTGCATCCTCTTCCTATCCAATTCCTTCATATAGCGCTCGTCCAACGCCGCACTGGGGTGTATCATAATAAAAACAGCAGTTCCTTTTTCCCTGGCCAGCGGATTTTCTACCTGGCCAATCTTGCGGTAACTTTCCATCACCGATTTGAAAGTATCAATTTTTGCGCCGTTGTCCTCATCTACGTATATAATATATTGTGCATTAAGACTGTCGGGCGCCCATAAAGCAAAACTGCTATTAAGCGATATCACATCCGGGAAGTTATATTGTTTATGAAAATGATGTAAGGCACCCGCTTCCCCATAATTGTCAGCGAAAATTTGCGTATGTTTTTGTTGGTCAGGGGTAAGGCTTTGCCATGCTTTGGCTACCAAAGCGGCCATTTCATCCCAGCCCAGCATGTCGGCATAATCCTGGGTGGTGGCGTGCATTTTATGATCTTCCCAGGTAACGGCAGATTTGAGGGCAGTGGTGTGATCGTCCATGTACCTGAAAAGGGCGACGGTGGTGTTTAACGGGAAAATAGGCAGTACAATTGGAAACAAGATAAGATTTGGCAGCGTGAAAACGGCAATTGTTAGCCCTCTTAACGTATAGCCGCTTGTTTTTAACCAGCGTTCAAAGCCAAAGCCACCTGCGGCAAAGAGCATCGGAAAAGCGCCGAAGAGGTAATAGGCCTTGCCGTGCATCAATAGTAAAAAGGAAAAGATCAGCACAAAAGCAATGGCCAGGAACTGGAATTTATGCAGCCTGAATGAGAATAACAGGAAAATAAACCCTGTTATCCATAGAAAAAGCGCGATCCCATTAACCATCAATTCTTGCTTTATAAAATCAGATGGTTTGAGGTAATCCAGCTGCTCTTTTTGCAGTTCGTTCATGTGTGTTATAACCGGGAGATGATGCTGCAACTGCCAGATAATATTAGGCAGCCAAATAAGTATGGCAAGCAATGCCGCCCCGATAATGTGTTTACTGAACAGCATTTTGCGCTGCTTGCTGATCAATATTCCAAAAAGCAGCGAAAATGTAAAAAATGCCATCGAATACTTGGTGAGCATTCCTACTCCCACTGCCATCCCCAAAAAATAAAGATATTTTATGGAGGATGTATTGCTGTACTTCACCAGCAGCCAAACGGCCAGCACCCACCATAGCTGGTCGAAAACAACCGGCTGAAACAGGTAATCGCTGGCTGCGAAACCAGGAGAGAAGATAAGCGCAAGGCAAGCCAGTGCAATGGCAAAAAGTTTGCCCCCCAGTTCAACGGTGATCAGCCCGGTAAGCCAGATGATGAGTCCGCCGGCAATTGTAGGGAAAATCCTTGCTGCAAAAACAGAGTTCCCAAAGACGGTAATCGTTACTTTTGCCAGCAAAGCGATAAACGGAGGGGCTTCTTTATAGCCCCAGGCCATGTGGTCGGCCAGAACCAGGTGTAAAAATTCGTCGCGATGAAAGCCAAAATGGGAAATGGCCAGCAGGTTGAGGCCGATTTTGATAAAAACAAAGATCAGGATAAAACTTAAATAAGTTGACCTCCGGTTTTTATAAAGCATTTATAATCGCGTTTGCGATAAAGGTAATATTTTGGGACTAATGCCAAAAGTTTAAGAAATTTATTTAACGGGCAAAATTGAGAAGCCGCCAGCACTCTATAATTTTAAATCAGCCGGTGTATCCTTTTATCAGCGAGGTCCTTTTTATACAATTGATTTAGCGATTGTTTTGGGTGTACTAACAGGAAGATCGCCGTTCCATTCTCAATGGCCAGCGGATTTTCGATAGTGCCGACTTTAAGGCTGCTTTCAAGCTGCGGTTGTAATTTTTCAACATTCCCGCCTTTTTGTTCGTCAACATAAATAATGTATTGGCCATCCAGGTTGGCCGGCGCCCATAATTCGAAGCTGCTGTCTAATGAAATCACGGTAGGTAAATGATATTGTTTGCCATAGTGATTCAGAGCGCTTGCTTCACCATAATTGTCGGCGTAAATCTGTGTATTCCGGCGTTGTTCGGGACTTAGGCTTTGCCAGGCCATGGCCACCTTAGTTGTCAGTTCATCCCATCCAAGCATATCGCCGTAGTTTTGCGTTATCGGGTGCACCTGGTGGTCATCCCATAGAACCACAAAATTTAAAAAAGGGAATTTTTTTTGCCCCGCTTTTACGAAGCCAATGGTTTGATTTAGCGAGAGTATTGGCAGTGCGATCGGGAATATGAAAAAGTTCGGTATCGTGCAAAGCGCTGCTACCGCAATTTTATAGGCTACCGTGCGATTATTTAACCACCTTTCAAAAACAACGCCGCCGGCAGCAAATAACATAGGGTATGCACCAAACAAATAGTAATGTTTACCATTCATCAGGGTGAAGAGGGCAAATATTAAAATGAATGTAAAACCGATAAATTGATACTTTCGCAATACTGGAAAAATAAGCAGGCATAAAAAGCCGGGCAGCCAAATAAAAATGCCCATACCATTATCAACCAGCTGTTGCAAAATAAAACCGGAAGGTTTTAGTTGATCCAGCTGCTCTTTTTTTAAAGTGGCCATTTGGTTGAATACAGGAAAACTGTGCTGAATTTGCCAAATGAGGTTTGGAAGAAAGATGATGAAGGCCAAACCCGCGACCACAATAACATGCCCGTTTAAGAATAGCTTTCGCTGGTTGCTTATCAAAAGGCCGGGGATCAATGCTATTGTGAAAAACCCCATGGTGTATTTGGTTAATAAGCCAAGGCCAATCACTATTCCCAGGAAATAGAGGTACTTAACCGATTTTGTGTTGCAATATTTAATTAATAGCCAAACGGATAGTAACCACCATAATTGGTCAAAAACAACCGGCTCAAACAGATAGCCGCTGGCAGCAAAAGCAGGTGAGAAAATAAGGGCGAGACAAGTAAGGGCGATTGCAAACTTTTTGCCTCCGAGTTCAATCGCCGTTAGTCCTCCCAGCCAAACAATTAAGCCGCTGCATAGGGTAGGAAAAAGGCGGGCGGCAAAAAGCGAATTGCCAAACAAGGTGGAGGAAACTTTTGCCAGAAGTGCAATAATCGGCGGTACTTCAATATAACCCCAGTCCATATGGTCGGCCAAAGCAAGATGCAGGAGTTCATCGCGCTGAAAGCCAAATTTTGATATTGCCACCAGGTTCAAACTTATTTTAATAAGTACGAAAATGAAAACAAAGCCTAAATACCTGGTTTTTTGTTGTTTGTGATTATCAGGCGCCTGCTGCATAACAAAGCAACCTGACGGTTAACGAATGGTTTGAAAAGTTAAAAATTTAAACTTGCGTTATTATTAACTTAACGTTTTGTGCGGTTCAAACTCGTTTTATATTGGCGCCCAGCGCTATAAGCCGTTTATCGATATATTGATAGCCACGTTCTATTTGTTCGATATTGTAGATGGTTGATTTGCCTTTAGCCGATAACGCAGCTATTAACAACGCAACACCCGCGCGGATATCAGGCGAGGTCATGGATATGCCCCTTAGCTGCACTTGTTTATCCAGCCCAATGACTGTTGCGCGATGTGGGTCGCACAAAATGATCTGGGCGCCCATATCCAGCAGTTTGTCAACGAAAAACAGCCGGCTTTCAAACATTTTTTGATGAATGAGTACCGATCCTTTCGCTTGCGTTGCCACTACCAGGCATATGCTTAATAAGTCGGGTGTAAAGCCGGGCCAGGGAGCATCGGCGATGGTCATGATAGACCCGTCGATAAAAGTCTCGATTTCGTAGTGTTTTTGGGCCGGGATATAAATGTCATCGCCTCGTAATTCCATCTGTATGCCCAATCGCTTAAAGACGTCGGGGATCATCCCCAACTCCTTGTATTGAACATCCTTGATGGTAATTTCCGATTCGGTCATGGCCGCCAAACCGATAAAGGAGCCGATCTCGATCATGTCGGGCAGCAACCGGTGTTCTGTTCCACCGAGTTTTTCAACACCTTCAATCGTCAGCAAGTTCGAGCCTATGCCGGAAATTTTTGCCCCCATACGGTTCAGCATCTTGCATAACTGCTGTAAATAAGGCTCACAGGCGGCATTATAGAGGGTTGTTATGCCTTTGGCAAGCACAGCCGCCATCACAATATTAGCTGTTCCTGTAACAGAAGCTTCATCCAATAAAATATAGGTGCCTTTAAGGTTCGATGCATCGACATTAAAAAAGCCATCAGCGGGATCGTAATTGAATTTCGCGCCAAGCTTTTCAAAACCCAGGAAGTGGGTATCCAGCCTCCGGCGACCGATCTTATCGCCGCCGGGTTTAGGAATGGAAGCTTTTCCAAAGCGCGCCAGCAAGGGGCCTACGATCATAATAGAACCTCTCAACCCGCCGCCTTTTTCCTTAAAGGCATCCGATTTAAAAAAATCGAGGTGGATGGTTTTTGCCTGGAAACTATAGGTATCGGCTGCCAGTTTTTCCACAATAACGCCCAGGTCGCCCAATAATTCGATTAGCTTGTTTACATCTTTTATATCCGGGATATTGCTGATGGTGATCTTTTCATCCGTCAAAAGTACGGCCGAAAGCACCTGTAATGCTTCGTTTTTTGCACCCTGCGGTACAATTTCGCCTTTCAATGGCGTACCGCCGATTATTTCAAATGCATTCATTTAGTTCATGGTTCATGGTTCATGGTTCATAGTGAAAGGTAAATAGCGGATATGCAGGTGGCTATGAACCATGAACTATGAACTATCAACCAATTAATATTTCTTCGCGCCGCCGTTATTGCGGTTGCGGTTTTGATTATTGTTATTGTTGTTATTGCGGTTGCGGTTTTGATTGTTGTTGTTATTGTTGTTGCGGGGGTTGTTATTGTTGTTGCGGCCGCGGTTGATTTGAGTATTGGGGCTCGGGCGGAATTCAACCTTGTTCAAATTGATGTTTTCTTCCAGTTTCAGCTGCCCGCCTGACATGGCGTACAGATCGGATAAAATGATCTCATCGGCAACCGAGTCTTTGTTCCACTGTACATAAGCCATCTTCATAAAGTTGGCTATCGATTGCACCATGTGGCGCTTACGTTCGGGTTCGTCAATGGTTTTTGCCTTTTCCATCATCAACTCAATGGTTTTACCATAATGCTTGTACCTGATCCGCTGATGAGGGTACCTTAATGGATCTGGTTTAAAATGAATGGCTTCCGGTGACGGTTTTGGGTAAGGGGAGTCTACGTCTATCTCAAAATTCGAGATAATATGCAGGTGGTCCCACAGTTTATGCTTAAAGTCGGCCACGTCGCGTAAATGCGGGTTTAAAAATCCCATCAGGTCTATCACCACCTGTGCATAACGGTTGCGTTCTTCTTTGGTTGGCAGTGCAGTAATGTATTTAACCATATTCTGCACATTACGTCCATACTCGCTCAGGATAAGCTTGTTCCTGGTGGAGTTATAATCAAATTGTTCGGGCATAATTGTTTATGCTAATAATTAATGTTTTAATGAAGTTTTAAAATTAGCGCAGACTATTGTCCCGGGATTTTTGGGAAACAGAGGCTAAAGTTGAGTTTACCTTTGTAACGAAGTAACGCAAATATAGGTTAATTGTGTTAAAGTCCAAATTGTTTTTTGAGAAGTCCGAAGTCCGGAAAGTCCGAAAGATGCATCTCGGAAGGTTCTTAGCAATTCAACTTGCTCTGAACCGGGTTAAGCACATGATGAAGAATATAACCCATCTGTCTTTCGGACTTTCCGGACTTCTGACTTTCCAACTAAATATCTATTTTCGCTACATGCTCAAGATAACTAAGGTTAACCTATACAGGTTCAGTATTCCGATGATCCCGTTTACCATTGCTACCGGTACCATGGATCACGCCCAAAATGTCTTTATCAGGGTGCATACGGACGCGGGCTTTTATGGAGTAGGGGAGTGCTCGGCGTTCCCAATGATAGTTGGTGAAACCCAGGATACCTGCTTAATCATGGCGCGCGAATTTGCAAAGTTATGGCTGGGCAAAGATGCATTGGATCTTCCCGGCCGGCTGCAACAGTTGCACGATTTTACCGCTGGCAATACCACTATAAAGAGCGCTTTCGATATGGCTTTGTATGATATAGCCGCTAAACATGCCGGATTGCCGCTTTACCAGTTTTTAGGCGGTGAAAAACGTGTTGTTGAATCGGATATTACCATTGGAATAGCTTCGCCGGAAGAAATGGCCGTAAAGGCGCTTGAATTTAAACAATCGGGAGCCCATATCTTAAAAGTTAAATTGGGAAAAGATGCAGCCGGGGACGTTGATCGGGTTAAACAAATTCGCGATGCAGTTGGAAATGAGTTGAAGATACGTATTGACGCAAACCAGGGCTGGAGTTTTGACGACGCGAAATTTGCGCTGCAGGCCATGGGCCAATATAGCATTGAGTTTTGTGAACAGCCGATGCGAACCTGGTATGACAACCGGTTGCCACAATTGATGCGGCTATCGCCGGTTAAAATTATGGCGGATGAAAGTGTGTATAGTCATCACGATGCGCGAAAGCAGATCAACAGCGGTTCCTGCGATTATATCAACATAAAATTGGCTAAATCAGGCGGAATATACGAGGCAAAGCAAATCCATGATGTGGCAGCAGAAAAAGGAGTTTCCTGTATGATGGGCGGTATGCTGGAGAGCCGTATTGCTTTAAGCGCTAAACTGCACTTTGTTTATGCCAGCCCCAACATCAGGTTTTATGATATGGACACCTGTATGCTGGGCCACCTGGAAGACCCATGCGTGGGAGGGGTGGAATTTAAGGGCTACCATCTGGATATAGGCAATGCACCTGGAATAGGGGCGGACGCAGATGAAGCGTTTTTGAAAACCTGTGAATATTTCGTTGTGTGAAACGGGGCGTGCGGGATTTAAGAAAGTCCGGCACGCCCTGACAATTTCACTAAACAGCGGAAAGTTCCGCGAAATATTTGTGAAAGAGCGGTATCGTTTCTATGCCCTTATAATAATTAAAGATGTCGTATTTTTCGTTAGGCGAATGGAGTGCATCGCTATCCAGCCCAAATCCCATTAATACTGTTTTGATACCAAGTTCAGCTTCAAATAAGGCTACAATAGGAATGCTGCCCCCGCCCCGCGTAGGGATAGGCTCCTTGCCGAATGATTCAGTAATCGCTTTTTGTGCCGCCCGGTAGGCCACGCTGTCAGTGGGCGTTACAGCTGGCTCGCCGCCATGGTGCGGGGTGACTTTTACTTTTACTGATTTCGGCGCAATTTTTTCAAAATGTTTTGTAAACAACTCCGTAATTGCATCCGAGTGCTGGTTAGGTACCAGCCGCATCGATATTTTTGCATGGGCCTTTGATGGCAATACGGTTTTTGCACCCTCGCCGGTGTAACCGCCCCAAATGCCGTTTACTTCAAGCGTTGGCCGGGTGCCGGTACGTTCAAATGTGGTGTAACCTTTTTCGCCCCACAATTCTTCTACGCCAAGGTCCTTTTTATATTCGGCTTCATCGTAAGGCGCATTGTTAAGGGCTATGCGCTCTGGCCCGGTTAAATTGACTACATCATCATAAAAGCCGGGTATGGTAACGTGATTGTTTTCGTCATGCATCGAAGCGATCATCCTTGCCAGTATGGTTGCGGGATTGGCTACGGCGCCTCCGTACACGCCCGAATGCAAGTCGCGGTTAGGGCCGGTCACTTCAACTTCCAGGTATGAAAGGCCACGCAATCCGGTTTCAAGGGATGGGTTTTCCATGCTGATCATTGAGGTATCCGAAATAAGCACAACGTCAGCCTTCAGTTTTTCTTTATTTTCTTTTACAAAAATGCCAAGGTTTGACGAACCAACTTCCTCCTCACCCTCTATCATAAATTTAATATTGCAGGGCAGTGTGCCAGTTTGCATCATTAACTCAAAAGCCTTTACGTGCATGTAAAACTGGCCTTTATCATCGCAGGCCCCCCGGGCGTATATTTTTCCATCCCGAATGGTGGGCTCAAATGGCGGTGTATTCCATAATTCTAAAGGGTCTGCCGGCTGAACATCATAATGCCCATAAACAAGCACTGTAGGTTTTGCCGGGTCGATGATCTTTTCACAGTAAACTATCGGGTTTCCTGCGGTCGGGCAAACTTCAACATTTTCTGCCCCGGCATCAGTAAGTTTTTTTGCTACGAAATCAGCGGTGTTCAGAATATCCTGTTTGTATTTTGGATCTGCACTCACTGAAGGAAAACGAAGCAAGGTGAATAGTTCATCCAACAAACGTTGTTTGTTTTCCTCAATATATTTTTTAATAAGCTCCATGATAATTAGTTTATGGCAAATATAGGATTTGTTCGATTGAATTCAGGCTATAGGCCTATTATCGTTGGGGAAACGTGCACCATCGGTTAAAGTTGGGGCTACAAGAAAAAAAAATGATCTGCCCGATTTCGGGCAGATCATTCTATAATTTAAGAACTTTAAATTTATTAATTCAGATCAGCACTGCCAACGTCTTTCTTATCAGAAAGGTCAGCACTTCCAACATCTTTCTTGTCAGAAAGGTCAGCGCTACCAACATCTTTCTTATCGGAAAGGTCAGCACTTCCAACATCTTTCTTGTCAGAAAGGTCAGCGCTACCAACATCTTTCTTGTCAGAAAGGTCAGCACTACCTACGTCTTTCTTGTCGGAAAGGTCAGCGCTACCAACGTCTTTCTTGTCAGAAAGGTCAACGCTACCAACGTCTTTCTTGTCAGAAAGGTCAGCGCTACCAACATCTTTCTTGTCAGAAAGGTCAGCGCTACCAACATCTTTCTTGTCAGAAAGGTCAGCGCTACCAACATCTTTCTTATCAGAAAGGTCAGCGCTACCAACGTCTTTCTTATCGGAAAGGTCAGCGCTACCAACGTCTTTCTTGTCGGAAATAGTAGCAAAATTCTTTACAGCAATAGATTGTGCATGAACTGCTGTAGATAGTCCCGCGACACCTAGAATCAACCCTGCAGATAATAGTAGCTTTTTCATATTTGTAATTAGAGATTAAAATTTTTTTAATTTTTTTTCATTTTTCCTATACCTTTTTCCGAGTACTTCTCGTAGAAGGTGCCAATACTATATCGCCCTTAGATTTTGATTATGCGAATTCGCCAATCAAAACAGCAACTGAAAAAGACATATGTCCAGTTGAACAGGATGTTATTTTCCAATTTTTTGAGCAAAAAAATCTAAAAAAGAACGAAATACAAGACCTAACTTAATTCGGTATGTTGCTTGAATTCAGATAGTTAGAAAAGATTTAGTTAAAAAAATACATTCAGAAACATATAAATGAATCGGGATGTTTGTTTTTTTACTTTCTAAATCTGATTAACTTTTCGTTGTTCAATAATTTATCAGCTCAAATGTAAGCAATAATCTTCGTAAAATCCAAATAAAATTATCAAATAAATTAAATATTGCTTTTTATATAAATTTTAGTCGGTTTGGGTGTAGGTATAACTTTCTTGCTGATTGAACGTAAAAGGTTTGGAATGAGAAAACTTTTCATAATTATTTTTATTGTTTTAATTAAATTTCCGGTTTCGGCTTTGGCTTCGACGGGTGATTTGAACCAGGATACTCTTGAGGTTAAAAAGCTCGATCTCCAGGCTTTCAACAGCAGGTTCACAAATCCCGAGCAAACCATAAGCTATGCTTTGCGGGCAATGACCCTTGCGAAGAATATTAATTATACGGATGGTATTGCCGAATCCTATCGTGTGTTGGGGGTCGGTAATTATTATCTAAATAAAACTAAAGAAGCGATCGACAGTTATCTGACGGCACTCGATTATTTTACCAAGGCAGGTGATTTACGCGGGGAAGGGAACGTTTACAATAACATAGGTAACTTGTATCGCGACAACGATTACGAGGAATCGCTAGTGTATCTGAACAAATCATTGAAGATCGCTCAAAGATTGTCAGATAATCAACTGATGGCCAAACTGTACATGAACATCGGTACTGTTTATTACCGTAAAAACAGTTATAACCAGGCACTTAGTTATTATGATAAGAGCAATGCGCTTTTCATCCCTTTAAAAGATTCGGCCAATCTTATCCAGTGTTTGCAAAACAGAGGTGTTGTTTATTATAATTTAAACCAGTTTGCTGTAGCCGAGAAACTGCTCAATGAAGCAAATAAAGAAGCAAAAAAACTTGATTTAAATGAACCAATAGCCAGCATAGACCTTACGCTGGCTGCATTGTATATTGCAGAAAGCAAGTTCGATGATGCAGCCAGGACGGTGCAGGAAGGCCAGGCTTTTTCTGAAATCATTAAAGACGATAAAATCGCATCCGATTTTAAGTATACCAGTTACCAACTTGAACTGAAGCGCAAAAACTACCGGGCTGCGGTTACAGCCCTTTACGATATTTACCATAAGGATAGCACTGCGTTTAAGCAAAATACATCCAACGAAATTAAGCTGATCCAGGAACAGAACGAACAGCAGGCGAAACAAAGGGAAAACGAAATTCTATTGCAGCGCCAGGACTATGACCGCGTGAAGTTTTGGGGCGTGACCATTGTGGCGGGTCTTTTATTGTTTTTAGTGGGCTTATTAATAAGCAACGTAAAACGCAAAGCAAAAACTAACTTCCAGTTAACCAATCTAAACGCTGAAGTTTCCAGGCAAAAGGACAATCTTGACAGGATCAATCACCACCTGGAGGAAATAATAGACGAGCGAACCAAAGACCTACAGGTAAAAAATAAAAAGCTTTCCGAGTACTCGTCATACCTTTCGCACCAGATTCGTGGTCCAATAGCAACGCTTAAAGGGCTGCTTAATCTTGAAAAAGAACATTTGGTTGACCAGCGGGAATGCATAAGAATGATGAACAAGAGTGTGTCGGAAATCGATGACAAGATCATCGAAATGAGCGATATGCTTCATGATCCCGGACGAACAGGGTTTTGAGTGCTCATTAAGCAATTGGCTATGCGCTAAACTAACTTCTTATTACAGGTAATTTTACGAATTAGATAAATCTTAACCTGGTGTGCATTCAAAGCGTGTTCACTTGGCCTGCATAAGGTTTAAGTGGCAATCAATTCAAGATTCTAGGCCAGTTTGAGTGAATTTGAGCCTCGAACAGCCCTAAATACATACAATACCAGGCTATCATATGCAATATAAGTAGTTTGCGCTGTTTTCGATATCCTTCTGTTTCAAATGCGAAGGTATCGGCGCCGGCAGTTACAAAGTAAGCTACTTCACCTTTTCTTGGTTTGAACTTTGATTTCAAAAGATCAATTGCCCTGATTTTTAATTTGGTATCAGGGTCATGGATCGTTTGATCATTTTTTGCGATCTTTCCCGGTAAGGATATCCAATAATTTGACATAACAAGCAGATTTACAAACCTACTTTGCAAACATTACTCCAAAAGGCAATGGGTACCGTCGAAAAGACGATTTACGCTATTTTTTAGCCGGATTATGCATTTTATGCAGCATCGAAGTGAAAACCACCAATAATTTATACTGATGTTTAGTACAAAAGTGTCATTTATTTTGAACAGGATAAGCCAGGAGTTAAACCGTTTCAGGTATCCTGTTTCTCAGCTCTTCATAAAGCAAAATAACTTTCCGCTGCAGATTAGCGATCTCCGCTTCGCGGTCCTGTATTTTCTTCTGGGCGATATTCAGGCTCGAAACCTGTGGTTCTTTGTCTTCAACTTCCAAGGACAAAAGATTGACGACGTTGACCTCATAGATATTGGCGATTTGTTCCAGGCGCGACAAGTTGATGTCGGTAACTCCCGTTTCGATTTTTGAAAATGCAGGGATAGAAATCCCCAAACGGTTGGCAACATCTTCCTGGCTCCAACCACGCTGGTGCCGTAAGGTGCGAATATTTGCGCCTACGGTTTTGTTCGCTTTTTTCTTGTAAGTGTCGATCATGTTAATTTCTTTCAATAATTTATCAATCAGGATTAAAAAAATCGTCAAATCCTATGCCAATATTAATTATTGCGCAAGACTGACTTTCGACACAATTAAGTAAATGTAACGCATGGAAAAACGGGGAAAAAATTCCACGAAAAGTGGGTCATTTTTTCGTTACACTATAATATTCTGAGTTTTGCGAATTTTAGTAAAAGCTGTTTCTGACCTATTTCTTTAAAGAAAATAGTAGCTTTTATATCGGGTTTGCTGCCTTCCAGGCTTAATACCTTGCCAAAACCGAAACGCTCATGTTCAACTTCCATACCAACTTGAAGGTTTGAAGTATCAGAAGGCGCAAAACCGGGCGTTGGGATATGAGCTTTGGCCAGCACAGAAGTCGTCTTAACCACCGATGGCTTTGGTTTTGAAAATGTGTCGCTTCGGGTGCTCCAGGCCGTCCGCTCATCGTCAAAAAAAGCATTGGCAGAGGGTGCGGACTTAGCGGTGAAATCCAGCTCCAGGTACCTGGCGTCAATTTCATCTAAAAACCGGCTGGGTTCACAGCTGATCAGCGTTCCAAATTTAAACCTCGAGGTGGCGTAGCTAATGGTCAGCTTACTCTCGGCGCGGGTCGTCGCAACATAAAACAACCGTCGTTCTTCCTCCAGGTCGCTTCTGGAGTTTAATGACATTTGCGAGGGGAACAAGTTTTCCTCTAATCCAACAACATAAACTTGCGGGAATTCAAGGCCCTTGGACGAATGGATGGTCATCAATGATACCGTATCTGCATTGGGGTCGTTATCCTTATCGTCATTGGTGAGCAGGGCAATATCCTGCATAAAAACATCCAGGCCTTTTTCTTCAATATCCTCCCTTTCCGAAAACTCTTTTACACCGTTCAGTAACTCTTGTATATTTTCATAGCGGTTCAGGCCCTCAATGGATTTATCCTCATAAAGATCTTTCAGTAGCCCCGAGTGCTGCGCGATATGCAACGCGGCATCATATGCACTCAATGTTTTTGTGATTACCTGGAAGCTCTGGATCATCGTAGCAAAAACATAAACGGACGCGGATGACCGTCCATCCAGGTATTTCCCTGGGTTAATGATCACTTCCCATGACGATATATTGTTTTGACCGGCGCTAAGTATAATCCTGTCAACCGTGGTATCGCCGATGCCGCGGCGGGGGTAATTTATCACCCGTTTTAGGGCTTCCTCATCGGCCGGGTTAAAAGTGAGGCGGAAATAAGCGATCAGGTCCTTAATCTCTTTGCGCTGGTAAAAGGATAGGCCGCCATATATTTTATAAGGTGTGCCCTGTTTGCGCAGGGCTTCCTCCATCGAACGCGACTGGGCGTTTGTGCGGTAAAGTATGGCAAAGTCATGCCATTTGAGGCCCTTGCTGCTCCGCTGCTGCAGGATTTCCTCGGCCACCAGTTTGCCTTCTTCGTTATCGCTGAAGGCCCGCATCACTTTTATCTTTTCGCCTTCTTCTTTTTCGCTGAAGACCAGTTTTTTTAACTGGTCCTTATTGTTGGCGATGATGCTATTGGCAACGTTTACAATGTTTTTTGTCGAACGGTAGTTCTGCTCCAGTTTAAATACTTTCAGGTCGGGATAGTCCTTTTCAAAGTTGAGGATATTTTGAATATTGGCCCCCCTGAAGGCATAGATACTTTGTGCATCGTCGCCAACCACGCAAATATTTTCGTTTACTGCCGCGAGTTTTTTTACAATCAGGTATTGCGAAAAATTCGTGTCCTGGTACTCGTCCACCATCAGGTATTTGAACTTGTGCTGGTATTTGTTCAGTGTTTCGGGGTGGAGTTTGAGCAACTCGTTGGTTTTGAACAGCAGGTCGTCAAAGTCCATCGCACCGGCGCGGTAGCAGCGGTTTACATAGTTTTGGTAAATAACGCCTAATTGCCCCCGGCCGCTCGAGAAATCATCGGCCTGTATCTGCTCATTTTGCTGGTACTCCTGCCAGCTCACCAGGTTGTTTTTCGCTGCGGATATGCGATTGTGGACAAAATTGGGGTTATACAGCTTGTCGTCCAGGTTCATTTCTTTCAAAATGGCCTTTAGCACGCTTTTGCTGTCGTCGGTATCGTAGATGGTAAAGTTGCTGGGGTAACCGATCTTGTCCGCCTCAACCCGCAGCAATTTGGCAAAAACGGAGTGGAAGGTGCCCATCCAGATGTTTTTGGCCTCGGTGCCTACCAGGTGGTTTATGCGCTCGCGCATTTCGCGGGCGGCCTTGTTGGTAAAGGTGAGCACCAGTATGTTAAAGGCATCTACCCCATGCCGTATCAGGTGCGCCACGCGGTAGGTGATCACCCGCGTTTTGCCCGATCCTGCGCCGGCGATGATCATCACCGGCCCCTTTATTTGCTTTACCGCCGCCTGCTGCTCGGGGTTTAACTGCCCTAAATAATCCTCGTCTTTTTCCACTTTTGTTCCCCGGCGAAATTAGGGTTTTGTGGTGATATTAGGAAGCCGGGAAGTCCGAAAGTCCGAAAGTCCGAAAGAAAGATGGATGGGTAGGAGCGGTGCCTAACGTTTGGTAAAATGGAATGAGGTGTGTCACGGAAATAGTGACACAAAAAAAATAGGTGACACACCTGACACACATACCCTATGTAAATGAGTAACTTACGCTAAATAGGTGACACACTTTGACACAGCGTGACACACTTTGGCCAAAAACAGTCCAAAAAAACAATAAAAATGACACACCCTGCCACACCGCCACAGGTATGAAAATTTGCGCGTTTCCCCGGTTGGCAGCCTCGATAGGGGCCGTCCTGCACTTTTCGAACTTATACTGCGCGAGGCCTTAACTACGGTGGCCGGTATCCCAATGTCGTGAAGTTAAGCTTTTCAGGAATAAAAATATCGAAGGCCGAATATCGAACGCTGAACGATGAAGTAAAAACACTTCGGCGTTCGATATTCAAAATTCACTATTCGATATTAATTTCTTGAACTTAACCACGGTGGCCGGTATCCCAATGTCGTGAAGTTAAGCTTTTCCCGTCTCCGCAGGTTCTCTCGCACAGGGCCCTGCGGGCAATGCTCATTGAACCCATGCCGGCCGAATAACCGTTATAGTGCCGGGAATTTCTTCACCCGTGCCCCGCGACGCAGGGTCTCTCGCAGCTGACCCTGCGGGGACGAAAACTACACACAGCGGGGTTTTCTTCCTGCGCCAACTAAAACTTCAATGGCGACCTGCTTGTATGCCGCAAACGAACAACACGTATTTCGGTTGGCATAATCCGGTACTACACGCGGTAAGGATGTTTTTCGAAAGCCCGCCAGGTTCCGTCGTTATCTTTTTTATATTTATCGGGAGGATATTTTGTGGGGTTATTACATAAATCTATCGTTAGATCGATAATTTCATCCCTAACCATTTCGGCGTTTTGTAACGAATCCAGCTGGATATACAAATACGCTTTTTGCAATTCAATCCTTGCCCTTTTGCTCCAAACGGTTACCATTTGCGGGCTTCAATCTTCAAATCTGCGGCTGTTTTAAAATCACCGCGCTCAATTTCCGCATTGCCGGCCAAAATATCTTCGTTGTATTCTTCCAATGTTTGCGGTTTTTCAAACGCCTGGTAACCAATCCCCATCAGTTTTAAAGTATTCAGCAACCATTCTTTTTTGCCCTCATCTTTAATATTATCAAAATCAATTATAAGTTCCATTAGCGCAGGTTTTAAATCTAACTATACAAAGCTATTCAAATATTGCATATTAAACAATGCCCGTCAACTACTGTGCCGCCGCCCCTTCCAATGTTGGTGTTGTTAGGAGACTATATACGTGTTAGACCATGGGGTTAAAAACCTATAACATCTGTCCGAAATTTTTTATTTAAAAATGCCGGCAAAATTAATAAAAAAAGGATTCCTGCAATAGCATATTTGTGGTCGTATACCATTAAAAATAGAGCAATTACTGCTACAATCAGGCATAAAATAAGTGCATAGGATTTATTTTTTTTCATGGTAGAATTTGTTCATTTCTTCGTTTTTGGCTTAACCTCTTTCTTTTTTGCCGCTCCCGTAGCTTTAGGCGACACAGAGGCCTTAATCATATCGTAAAACAGCTTTGATGCTTCTTTAGGTTTTCTTTCGTCTGACATACTCAAAGATAACCTTTTATTCAATTCCACTGGCTAAAAATTAACTCATTGTACCACGCATCTAACCCGTCTTTCTTTAAAAAAATCTCAGAATCTTCCATTATTACCTTTGTTAGTATTAATGCAATAATTCGAATCCATCTTAATATTTTAGCATTCATTGTATTAGTGTTTTACCGAAGCTACAATTTTTAATGAACTATTTATTAATTTATAAAGCGACGGCTTAAAGAATAATTCTTTTAAAACTCCATAATTTTTATAATTTTAATGAACTTAGCCGGTCATAATTCCCAGCCCTTGTTGGTGTTTTTCACCAACAAGGCCCGCGTGCCCGGCATTTAGATGGAACCCGTAACACAAGCCACTATGCGGGGCGGGTTTACTATCCAAACCATCAGGTTTTGCCTAAACCACACGTACACTGCATGGCGGCAAGGCATTTCGGTTTGTTGGTGAAAAACACCATAGCCGTTAACCTAAGGATTAAAGATGTCATTAACGATAATGTAACCGGGTTTCTTATTCTTCTTTGGCTCGATAAGCAGCCCTTTTATAATCGGCAAAATAAATATTCTACACCAATCGTTGATAGACATGCCATTGGCAATAACAGTCCTTAACGCGTGTCCATATTGTTTAGCTTGTTTGAAAAACTTCCAGATAGAACAGGCGTAGTCAGGCGAGTGTTTCTGAACATAAATATCGATACATTGGAATACCTTCCAGTTAAGTAATATCCAAATGAATCGTGCGACCAACTGGCACTCGAAGCGCTCCTTTTTCACCGCCTTAACCCGGTGAACTCCAAGCAATGACTTCCAGGATTTGAATACTAATTCTATCTGCCATCGCAAGTGGTAGAGTTGAATAATATCCGCGGCCTGAAGTGTATTTTCGTCAGTATTGGTAATAAATATACTAAATCGGCACCGTGCTTTATAGTCATCAGAAGGGGCGCAGCCCATAGTTTTGAACTTCTGCTGTGCCTTTCGGATCCTTTCGGCCCATACCTCTTCAGGTACCGCAATAGCGATCAGCCGACAATCAAAGCTTTCTTTACCGTTGTCAATAGTTACCATCGTTTCAAAATGACTATCCTTGTGCGCTATCATTTTTTGATAAAGAGTGGTCCAGTCTATTCTTTTACCGCTGTTTTTTTGAACAGGTTTCCATTGTGGATTTAGCCTGTTCAGGAAAAAGGCCTTTTCATTAACCACCTTTGCCAGGTATTTCATGGTAATAAACCCCAGATCGCGAATATGCAGCTCCCCTTTATGAATGCGATTCAGCGTCTTATTTGAATGACTTTGGTCGTTTTCGGTCGCCTTGGTAAATTCAAGGCTCTCCCAGTCGCCATACTTCAGATCATAAGCATATTGTATATTCATAATGGAGGAGACGTTGCCAAAGCTTTTATAGCCGGGATAATCTTCACTATACATTTCAGGTAAACAGAACTTACTTGAATCGGCGACTATCACCCGAGAGAAAGGGCTCCATCTATCTGCGGCAGGCACTATCTCCATTTTTGAAGCAATCTGTTTGGCTAAAACAGATTTTACAAATTCAAGGCTTCTTTCATTAAACCGTTTATGTAATCCTACTTTGCTAAGTGATTTTTGATGTTGTTGGGCCAGATCGTTACAACATTCCTGCAAACTCAATTGGCTGTGATCAAACGAACTGAACATCAGGGTATCAATAAACTCTTCCGGCTTGAGTTTGGATTCCCGGCGTAAAAAGCCAGTTTCCCGGGCAATTACCGAAAGTTTGACGGGGTCGAGGGCTGTACCGATACTGGTTTGTAACGTACCTGAATGTTCTGCAATAAATCTGCCCTGATCGAAAATAAAAGGCGCTTTTCCCCTACAAAAAAGTTGCTTTTTTCAAAAAAACAGCTATATTTATATAAGAAAAGGCGGTAAAATGTCTGGAAAACAACCGCCTTTTCTATAAAAATAAAACTATACAAATATGGGAAAATCTAAGTGGTTTTGCCCAACGGCGA
>Ga0302191_10000757_pt1 | contig 20829 bp, 19 predicted proteins | sample II_Bog_E3_1_FD_198775 | JGI IMG/M metagenome (GOLD analysis project Ga0302191, IMG submission 198775) | Peat permafrost microbial communities from Stordalen Mire near Abisko, Sweden - II_Bog_E3_1 | ecosystem: Environmental > Terrestrial > Soil > Wetlands > Peat | place: Sweden: Abisko...
AGGCATATACATCCTTTAGCCGATGCGTTGGAAAATGGTTTCACGAATATAGAAGCAGATGTATTTTTGAAAGATGAAAGGCTAATAATTGCCCATATTGATCCTTTTTTTAAGCGCCGAAGGACCCTCGAGGCGCTTTACCTGGAACCCTTAAAAGAACGGATAACCGCAAACAGCGGACAGGTGTATAAAGGATATGATCATCCGGTTATCCTGATGATTGATGTAAAAACCGGGGCGAATAATACTTATTCGGCGCTTATACCGGTTTTGGAGCAATACAAATCCATATTGACAAGATATGATCATGGAAAGATTTTCCCAGGGGCTGTAACAGTTGTTCTATCGGGGCATAAACCTTATAAAATGATTAAAAACGAACAAAGCCGGTATGCCTTTATTGACGAGGATTTAAGAAAAACCTTTAAGGATACCACCGCTAAGAATGTGTATACGATGTCGAGTTGTAAATATTCAAAGCTTTTAAAATGGAAGGGGACCGACAGTATCCCCGCAGCGGAGCATAAAAATTTATGCAATTTTGTAAATAGGGCCCATATGCTTGGTGAAAAAGTAAGGCTCTGGGCCTCTCCTGAAAACAGCGCAGTTTGGGATGAATTATTAAAATGCCATGTAGATTTAATAAATACGGATAAGCTAGTTGTCCTGAAAAATTTCCTAACCAACCGCAATATTGCCAGTTCAACACAAACTACCACGGTATCGGTTAGTGGTCAGCAAATCAATTAAGTTTTTAACGTTTTTTGTTCGTTTTGCAGCATAATCAAAGCCTTGGCCGCCCGGATATGCCTGGTATCTTCATTTTTTGCCGAACCTACCCAATCGCAATAACCTTGTTTATACCCTTTAGACAAACTTTCAAAAAACGCCTTTGCCTTTTCGTCATTAATCAATAAAACTTCCAGTTCCGTGGGTGTGCCTGCTATATGTTCACCTTTTTTTAACATGCCTAAACATATAAAAAGTAAAACATATTTACAGGGAAAATGCTTTCAGATATGCATCTTTCCAGGTGCCCCAGTCCTTGGTCGCGGCTTGCAGTGTTTTGCCGAGCTCCTGGTTGTTTACCTGCTTGCCTTTTTTAGGAGGCAGCAGCGCTTTGTTTTCTAAGGTTACATCGGTTACTTTGGTAGCAAACCAGGTGATGTTTTCATGTGGCAGCGCTACGCCTAAAATCATTCCGGGCAAACCGGTAAAGGATTCCGGACCGCCGGAAAGCGGGATCTGATCGGTATAAAAAGCGACTACGTAAATAGAATCGAGGATGATGGCATTTGCCCTGCGGCAGGTAAAGCCGGCAATTTCACGCGTCTCCGTTGTTATTTTCCACCTGATCCTGCGCACGCTGTCCTTTACAAGGAAAACATCGTCAAAAACTTTCTTTTCACCAATAAAAGTCCCTTTTTGCAGGTCACTAAAAATGGTATTATTTTGGGTTACCATAGCCGTGTTTCCAAAAAACATGCCCAAAGCGGCTTCATCTTCCAATGGTGTGAACAACGTTTTGTTGTCTGCAAAGTTCAACGTGCTTTTCAGCTTTTTAAATTGGGGCTGGTTTTTTATGTACTGATCATAAACCGGCTGATAAAACGCTTCATTGTCCTTATTGATCTGCTTTTTCAGCATCGCGTACATATTAACGGTCTTTTCATATTCAACAATACCCGATGTTGTAAAGTGAGCGTTTTGGCCTGCTACAATGTTAACGGTTAATATAAGCAGGCCTGTGAAGAAAATAATAGTTGTTTTCATAGTTTTAGTTTTTTACAGCTACTCCGCCCATTTTGTTAAAATCCCACACAAGCGAAACCATAAAGTATCTTTTTATTGTAGTGTAACTATTCTGAGTAATAAAATTTCCAGTCGAACTCCGGTCAAAACCTACGTTTTGGTTCAGCAAGTCGTTGCCTGATAAAGAAAGTTTCAGGTTATCATCTTTCAGGAAAGTTTTGGCTATCGAGGCGTTAATTAATGTGCGGTTAAAATCAGTGTTAAAGGTTTCTGTTTTTCCCCGGTATTCATAATTAGCGTCTGAATGTATCTGGAATTTTGCAGGAAGATAAACCGTAAACTGACCTCTTGCCGTAAACCCCCTCCCGTTATTATTTATTTCCGGCTGTAATGACGAACCGCTGAACGTGTAATTAGGGCCGAAATTAACGTAGAAATCATACTTTTTTTGTACATATTTCGAAACCCGCAGTTCGCCTGAGTAAGTATATGATTTAGTTAAATTTATTTCTTCGTTTGCAAGGTTGTAGGAGTTGTTACCGTTAGCGTTAATGTCGATTCCGATGTACATATCTAATTTTTGAAGTTTTCTGCCTAACGAAGTATACAGATACAATTGCGATTGTTTTTTACTGTTGAGATTGACGTATTGATTGGTACTTTTGCCTGTAGAGTCTGTTACCAGGTTACTCACTATAGGGTTTGACGTAAACGAATAGGACCCGTAAACATAAACCTGCTCCCCGCTTAAAACCTTGTACGAATTATAGTTTATGTTAAAGTTGTTGGTAAACGATGGTTTGAGGTTGGGGTTGCCAATCGTAATATTCAGCGGATCGGTATTTACAATTACCGGCTGAATTTGATTTAAAGTAGGTTGGGTGGTACTACCTGTGTAATTAACTTCAAATGCCTGGTATTGCGAAAAACGGTATTGGTACCTGGCTTGAGGGTCCCAGTTTATAAAACTTCGTTTAAGTAGATCGCCGGTATACTCATCCGTTTGGTCGAAGTTTACACCCGATACCTTTGTGCCGAAATTCAGAATGGTTTTGCCCTTTTTATAATTAAAAACAGAACCAACCTGGTTCGACAATTCTTTAAGTTTATAATCGTTACTTAATGAATCGACAATAACATTATAAATTCCCGGGACTGACTGGTTAAAAGATTGCCTGTTTGATGTGCCGTTATTTAATCCAAGCCCATAATTGAAAATTACCGAGAAAGTTTTTGATAGCGGTTCAGACCAGGTAAGGTTTGTTTTAAATTCGGATGTTGTATTGTCACTTGTAACATACTGGTTAATGTTTTGTGCGCTGTCTATTTTCCCGAGCGAATAAAAATCAGTAGCTGACTTTAAATAACCTTTTTGATTGCTTTTATTTAGCGATTCACTGATTAAAAAAGAGAAGGTACGGCCGGTCTTTTTAAATTTATGGGTATAAAAGGCGCTTGCATCAAAAATTTGACCTATATCGGTGTTGTTTACATTGCGGTTACTGCTGTTTAATAAATTGCCTGCGCCGTCATCGCTTGTGGAGATATAATTGCTCCGCGTTTGGGTATTTTTTAAAGTACCGTCTAAAATGATTTTTAAGTTCGATGATGTATCCAATTTAACCTGGTAAGTGCCATCGAGTTTCTGCCGGAAAATGGAGTTATTAAATGTTTGATTTGAATTGCTGTTGATTATACCGGACGGCAAATTGTTTTGGGTTAATGTATTGCTTGTTCCATCAACATCAAGGTAGCCAATTTTATAGTTGGCATTAATCGATTCTTTATCGCTGTTCCATTTATTGTCAAAATGTACGCCACCTGTGCGGGCCAACGGTGTACCCTGGCCGCTATACTGGCCATTCCATGAATCGAGACCATCGCCGCTTCCGCCGTTTATATATAATCCGCCGTCGTCGCCCACCTGTAAGTTATCGGATGAACCATATTTTTGATTGTCCTGCCAGCCCAAGCCCGTCTTTCCATCGTCACCGACAGTTGCGTAGGCGGAAAATTTCTCCTTCGCCTTAAACAAGTTGAATAAAGCCTGCCCCTCATAATAACCGTTTGTGCCATCGCCGACATCTATCTTGCCGAAATAGCCATTTTTCTTGTCCTCTTTTAATTTAATATTGAGTGTTTTAGTTTTCTGGCCATCGTCAATGCCGGTAAATGTCGCCTGGTCGCTCTTTTTATCATATAACTGAACCTTATCTACCATGTCAGCCCTTATGTTTTTGGTGACCAGTGTAGGGTCATCGCCAAAAAATTCTTCACCATCAACTAATACCTTGTTTACTGTTTGCCCTTGTGCGGTGATCTTACCATCTTTGTCTACTTCTATTCCCGGTAGTTGTTTTAAAAGGTCCTCCACTTTGGCATTTGGCTGAATGGTAAAAGCCTTTGCGTCAAATTCAGTAGTGTCACCTTTGATTTTCATGGCTGCACGGGAGCCCTTTATAATTACATCGGCCAGCAGTTTCGCTCTGAGGATCATATTTAATTGTCCAAAGTCATGGCCGCTTTTACCCGAATCCAGCGCAAAAGGCTCTACATAATCTGCATAACCAGGATAGGTTATAAGCAATATGAATTTCCCTTTGCTTAAGTTGCTTATTGAAAACAAGCCGTTCGCACCGGCGCGTGTAAATGCGCGCAGTATAGAGTCTTTTGCGTTTAACACACTTATAGAAGTATTGACGAGTTTAGCGCGAGAAGCAGTATCGACTATTGTCCCTTTAATTGAATAAGTGTTTTGCGCCACTAAGGAAAAAGATAAAAAGCAACAAAAAATTAAGGTAAGAAGCTTAAGATTCATACATAAGGTTTAATGAAACTAAAGTATAACTAAATTCTTAGTAGTAAAAATATATTAACATTAATTAACATTTGGTGAGAGGTGAGTGGTTGATTGAGTTTATTAAGTGAACAGATGAATAACTTAAAACATTTACAACCTATTACAACGTTTTCAACATAATCAACCTAATAAACCACTCACCAATTACCTTACCAGCAATTTTCTAAATGCAAGGCTATCACCCTTAAAAACGTCAAAGTCGACAGCACCATTGATTCCGTTTACGCTGGCTTTATTATTATGTTGCCAAAACGACCATTTTATTGCTTTTTCTGCCTCTAGGTCGGGTTCACTATAATGCGCCAGCCATATAGAATAATCACTAAAATAGCCTGAAAGGTTATCGTTGTAGAATTTTAAATCTGAATAAATAATCGGTTTTATATTTGTTTCTATCGTAATAAATTTTAAAAAAACTTTTAATTCTGTCCGCATAACATCGGGCGAAACCCCATCCAGTTGTTCAATATCCACAGCCATTGGTAAATCGCCGCTTTTGGTTTTTACGTTCTGTAAAAAAAACCTCGCCTGCCATTTGCCATTCATTTCCGGCCTGAAATAGTGATACGCGCCACAAATGATCCCGGCTTTTGGACATTCGCGCCAGTTGCGCTGAAAATAAGGATCAACTTGAATAATGCCTTCGGTGGCTTTAATAAAGGCAAAGCTGATATGTACACTATCTTCATGCATGTGTTTTACTTTTTTCCAGTCTATTTTTCCCTGGTAATATGAAACATCAATACCATGAATAGAATGATTATCGGGAATAGGGATATTGAAACTTTTGTATAAATGGTAATGCGGGTTACTGCCCAGGTCCCTTGCCCAGCGCCACGAAGAAATACACAGCTTTAAAACATGCCCATAGTAAAAAGGCGAAAGCAAAACAAGTAAAACAACGGCTACAGCTATTTTAAATGATATATTAATACCATTTTTCCCCCCTCTTTTTATTGTGGTTTTTTTCCTCGCCGGAAGGTGTTTTTTAGCTGCGGAAGCTTTTTTGTTTGAAGTAGCCACGGATGCAAAATTATGAAATGAAAACGGCTGTTTGTTTATGGTTCGCGAATTACATGTTCAACACTATTACTGTATGTAAGTTTTATTTTAACTATTTTTGAGTAAATTAACCTGCAGGAATAAAAACGATGCAACTATCAGATTTGGATTTGTCAAAAACTTACACCTATGCAGATTACGTCAAATGGCAGTTTGATGAACGGATTGAGTTAATTAAAGGGGAAATATTTAAAATGAGACCGGCACCAAGTCGCTCTCATCAGGATATATTTTTTTCAATAGCTCTAAAACTCGGCATTTATTTAAAAGGGAAACCTTGTAAAGCATACTTAGCCCCCTTTGATGTACGTTTCCCTCGCAATTCAAAAGACGATAAGGCTATTTACACTGTTTTACAGCCTGATATTTGCGTGATCTGTGACCTAACCAAACTTGACGACCGTGGTTGCGTTGGTGCCCCGGATATTGTAATTGAAATACTTTCGCCGGGTAACAATAAAAAAGAACTCCGCAATAAATATGAAGTTTACCAGGAAGCAGGCGTAAAAGAGTATTGGATCATCCACCCCAGTGAACGAACCTTTTTGAAATATACGCTTGACAATCAGGGCTTTTTTCAGCCTTCCCGATTGCTGACAGGTGGTGAAGAGATAACAACACCCATTCTACCTGGTTTTTCTATGGACCTTGATGAGATTTTTGAAGAAAATTAATTATTCCCATAGAAAAAATAATAATCCGCTAACATTTCTTGTTGCAAATTTGCTGAATGGCAGACTTACGAAGTTTTAAAAACTTCGTAAGTCTTAAAGCATACCGGCCAAAAGCAGACAATGGAAAATCCAGATATTTTATATAATACCATAGGTTTGGGTTATAATTCAACCAGGCAGGCCGATCCGTTTTTGGCGGGCAGGTTATATGAGTTGTTGATGCCGAAAGCTGGTGGTTTATTTCTTGATATCGGCTGCGGAACCGGGAATTACACTATTGCGCTTGCGGACAAATGCCTGAAATTTTATGGCCTTGACCCTTCAGAAAAAATGCTGGATATTGCAAGTTCAAAAAATTCAAAAATTAATTGGCTTTTAGGTCATGCGGAAAATATACCTGCTGACAGCGATTTATTTGATGGAGTTATTGCGACCCTTACTATTCACCACTGGAAAAACTTCGAAAAATCACTGATTGAAATCAACCGGGTATTAATGGAAAACGGAAATATTGTGTTCTTTACTTCCACACCCGAACAAATGAACGGTTATTGGCTTAACCACTATTTCCCAAAAATGCTGGAAGATTCTATCGTGCAGATGCCTTCATTTAAGACCATAAAAACTGCCCTGGATAACTCAGGTTTTCAAATTACCGGTACCGAAAAATACTTTATTGAGGATGATTTGAAAGACTGTTTCCTATATGCCGGGAAAAACCGGCCTGAACTTTATTTTGATTTTGAAATAAGAAAGGGGATTTCTTCATTTTCGGCGCTTGCAAATATTGAAGAAGTTAAACAAGGCCTGGTTTCATTGACTGAAGATTTAAAATCAGGAAAGTTTAAAGAAGTTCAATCTGAATATAACAATGACAACGGCGATTACCTGTTTATTATCGCCGAAAAGAAAAACAATTAATTCAATTAATGATGCCGTTAACTGGTGAAGTTTATGTCAGGGATGCCCATGACGGGGATATTGAAACCATTACTTTGTTAATGGACGACCTGGGCTATCCGACCCCGCTGGATGAAATGCAGGTTAAACTAATGAATATTTTTGCTCATCCCGACTACCGGACTATTGTTGCAGAATTAGATGGAGAGCTAGTTGGTTTTTCGGGTTTGATGCGTGGGTTTTCCTTTGAAAGAAGTGGAAAATATGTGCGGATTATCGCTTTCGTAGTAAAAGAAACGGCAAGGAACAAAGGCATAGGAAAACTCTTGATAAAAGCTTCAGAAGACTGGGCCGTTAAAGAGGGTGCAGATAACGTTGTGATCAGTAGCGGCAACCGCGAAGAACGTAAGGCCGCGCATATATTTTATCAAAAATTGGGGTATGCTATTAAATCATCAGGATTCTTTAAGCAATTATAACCGTCTTTTCCACATTAGCGAGGAACCGGGGATTGCCCTGTTTTATCCAAGGCCTTCCCCGTCATATTTTGACGCCATTACCGGCGACTGTGTTTATGCCATTTCCGGAAAATTATTGCATAATTACCTGCTGCCAAGAGACTGCCCGAGGGTAACCTACTATTTAAAGGATACAACCACGGATGAAGATAGGGGAAGATTTTTTGGCGGATCGGTAGCAGACAATATCATAATTGTTGAATCAGGGTGGTACGACCGGATATCGAAAAAAACTTTGTACTGTTATGAGTTTTCGGCGGATAATTTTACACTGCTGGATGAATGCGCCCAGTATTATATATCCTACAAACCGGAAGTGCCCGTAAAAGTGACTGCGATTCCCGATATCTTGGCCGAACTGCTTGATCTTAATATTGAATTGAGGTTCACGCCATCCCTTATTAACCTGGCAGATTCGGTCATAAAATCGAGCCTTTATTTTTCAATTATCAGGATGCGCAATGCGAAACGTTAGTGAGTGGTTGATTGAGTTGGATTAAGTGAATGGTTGAGTTGATCCGCCTTAACTCAATCAACTTAATTCAACCCAATCAACTAATTGAACAAATTTTCTTCACCAATTCTTCACCTGCATCTTCAATTGTGCTGTTATTTAATATTTTAATGCAATTGCTAAGATCAGCACTGATTTCTGCGGTGCGTTTTATTCTTTTTGCAATCTCTGCTTCGTCTTCGCGGCGGCGGACAGCCAATCGCTGAATTATTATTTCGGGTCTGGCTTCAATTAAAATTGTTATAATATCAGGATATAATTGCCTGGCAACAGGTAGGTGCTGCCTGGAACCATTAACAACGACATTAAAGCCGCCTTGCAGCCAGTTATTTATTTCTGAACCGATACCGTAGTAGTTGCCGTGACTTTCCCAGTGCAAGGCGAATAAACGGGCACCGATCCTTGTTTTAAATTCATCTTCAGTTAAAGAAACGTGATTTTCATTCCCGGTAAAAGCGGGACGTGTAATATATCTGTGGGCAAAAATTACCTTTTCCGAACCGTTAATTCTGGTGCGGGCATAATTCATCAGGGTGTCTTTACCTGCCCCCGATGCGCCGATAACATAAAACAGTTTGCTCATATTATGATGATGATTAATTGTTATTTACTTCCAGTATCAGGTCATCCGAACCTTTTTCAATTGAGTTTTTTATGATGTTGTAAGTTTGATCAGCGGCAAACCTTAATGCATCATCAAAGGAAAAGTTTTTATAAAAGTGGTTTAAAATAAAAAGCGATAAGAAAAGATCTCCGGAGCCACCGTAATTTTTTGGCAGTAAATTATGAGAATATATAAAAGGTTTATCCCCGGTAACGCTCAAACCTATGGCATTATCGCCGGTTTTAATGCTTGTTATTATCAGTTTGGTTTCTGGATACAGTTTATGAAATTGTTCAATAAGCGCATCATTTTCCATATTTGCATCAGGGGCATTGCCTGTTAAAATTTTTAGTTCAGTTTGATTCGGAAATACCATATCAGACCGGCGTATAATATCCGGCCAACGGGCAATAACCTCATCCGGAACATACTTTTTTCCATGGTCGCCGCTAACAGGGTCGGTTATTATCATTTTAATTTGATTACGGTAAACCGAGGCCATTTCCAGGATAATATCGGCTTGTTCTGCCTTGCCAAGATAGCCTATGTATAAAATGAGTTCCAGGGTGCGGTCCGCAGCCAGTTCAAAAGTTCCCTGAAGTAGTTCTCTAAAAGGTGGATCAAACTTTTTAACCAGCGACATATTGGTCAAACCATTAAGCATAAGGCTGGGCACCGGTAATATTTTTTCACCCAGGACGGTGATAAATGTTTTTAAACTGGCTGTTCCATGAACGGCAAAACTGCTGATGGCTAAAATATGGGGCGATTTCAAGTTTTATAAAGTATTAATCAATTACAATAGTAGTGCTGATCCCGAAATGATCGCTTGGATAAAGACCGGTGACCTCATCTGCGATGTTTAGCACGATGCCCGAATTTATAAACTCGGGATATGAATTTTTACCAGGATACGGCAGCACAAATATATGGTCAACGCAATAAAATTTACCGTTTTTGTAAGCATCTGTCATGCTATAACGGGGTTCTGTTCCATTGCCTGCCCAATAACAATCAATTGCACTGGCGCTTCGAATAAAAGTAATCATTTCTTCAGAGCCGATAACTGAATTGAAATCACCACAAACCAAATTATACCTGCATGACGTATTTGCCGAAGCAATTCCGGCAACAGCCCCGGCTTGTTTTGTACGTAAACCACTAGCATTTCCCAAATGCGTGAGATGTGTATTGGTTAGGCACAACTTAGTACTGCCCGGCAGATCAATTTCGGTTTGCAGCGCTTTTCGGTCTTCATCCCCAGGAACAACCGGCAGGTCGTAGTGTCTTTCGGCAGTTATCGGAAATATGGATAAAATGCCCAATCCCGAAAGGCTGTCCACCCACTTTTCTTCAAAAAGTCTTTTTTTAAACCGCCCTGGCAAAAATGAATAATTCATGTTTAAATTTTCTGCCAAATATTTAAGCGTATCGGCATTAGCCTTCTTGCTGTAAAAACATTCCTGGCAGGCTATTATATCCGGTTTTAAAGCCTGCAGTTGTTTGGCAAGTATCTGCATCCTTGCGCTATAATTTCCGTCGCATTTCCAGGTATTTATCGTAATTATCTTAAGGTGTTTCACGTTTTATTAAATAAAAACGAAAATGGATGTTCATTATTCGTTTACCATTAGCGCAAGGTTAGACTTATATTAAAGACACAAACTTGCCAATTATTATCAACAGAAAAAACCGGGCAGATACTGCTTATCCGGTCAAAATAATAGTCAATGGTTAGCCAATTGCATTACGATGTTATTGGCAATAATACCTTTTACAAGTTTAAAAAATTACCGAAATATTCGGATGGTATCGATTTTCCTGAAACCTGGTATGATTTGGATTTTTTCGAAAGAAAAAAATTTAGCGATAACGGTGGGTTTCTATATGAAGGCGTGCAATTAAACGGCTGATCACAGCCAAAGATAAGGTATGGCTGGAATCTGTACCCGATTTTGAAGTACGTGAGTTTGACGGCCACAAAGTATTTTTTTCACACTTTGCCTTTAGGGATTTACATGATGTAAAAGCCAGTTTCCCCAAAATGGCGGAAGATTATTATAAACACTCGGACTTTATCTTCAAAAATGACTGCAAAACTGGTTTTTCAGGGCATATGAATTTTGAAAGGGTAATTATATGTATTGAAGAAGACATCGAAAGAAACTCCTTTGGCAATTATAAGTTATCTAACGAATTGCAATGGCTCTACGGGCCCTGTGCTGCCCGCTGTCAGTTTAATAACTGCGTTATGATCTTCGATACGGAAAAATTTGAAATTGAAGCAATCCCATTGCTTTTTGCCTGAAATTAATAATTTTGATCTTTAATCCCACAAAATATGAGCAAGAAACTTTTTAAAGCTGTTGATCAGTATATCGGTAAACTTTTAGGCATTGAGGATAGTGCTTTAAAAGGTACTATAAAGTCGATGAAAGAAGCGGATATACCTGCCATTAGCGTATCTGCCAACCAGGGTAAGTTTTTACAGGTATTGGCCCGTTTAAATAATGCAAAAAAAATATTGGAAATAGGTACTTTAGGTGGCTATAGCACTATATGGCTTGGCAGGGCGTTACCCGATGACGGCCACTTGATTACCCTGGAACTGGAACAAGCCCATGCTGATGTAGCCCGTCAAAACATAATAAAGGCCGGTTTAGACCCGATTGTAGAAATAAGGGTAGGTAAAGCGCTTGACCTTTTACCCATTATAGAGGAGGAAGAAATCGGTCCTTTTGATATGATTTTTATTGATGCTGATAAGCCTCCCTACCCTGAATATTTTGAATGGGCTTTAAAACTATCGCGGCCGGGCACGTTGATTGTTGCAGACAATGTGATACGCGAAGGAAAGGTTTTAGACGATAACAGTGATGATGACAAAGTTAGGGGCGTGCAAAAACTAAATAAAATTTTAGCCGAAAGTAAAAAGGTGACTGCAACTATCATTCAAACTGTTGGCAGCAAAGAACATGATGGCATGGCGATAGCAATAGTAAATTAAATATTTTGCTATATTTAAAGCTTAAATAAATTAATTATGGCATGGAATAATTATTTGGCGATTTTCTTTTCGGGCGTATTTTTAGCCAATTTTGTACCTCATTTTGTACAAGGCATATCCGGTAATAAATTTCCTTCACCATTTGCAAAGCCTCCCGGAAAAGGTTTGTCTTCTCCTTTGGTTAACGTTTTATGGGGAGGTTTTAATTTACTAATTGGTTTTATCCTTTTTATAGCCAGTAATATTGATGCCGGTAATTATTTAGCCTGGTTTATATTTTTTGCCGGCATTATGGCTATTTCGATACAATGCAGTATTCATTTTAGCAGTAAAGATAAAGAATAGTTCACCTGACTAAGGCCCTGGCTATGGTAACATGTATATTATCGTCAATGTCTTTGTATTCAGGAAGTCCACTTATTTCGATATAAAATTTCTTTGAATCAGCCGCATTTTTAAATTTATTTTCATTATTTGACTACATTCGTTCGGTCAAATAGTTAGCCAGTATATTTTATATCATTCAATCATACGGATGTTTTGCAAATCCCCTAAAAAATCATGTCCCAGGTAAACTTAGAACACCCCCAAAAAAAATTATATTTCAGTAACCTGGATGGATTAAGGGCAATTGCAGTATTGCTGGTTGTGGTTTGGCATATTGAACTTCATAAGGTGAGGTTTGGCTTTAAGCAGTTGTTTTTTAATGACATCGGCTTTATGGGAGTAAGCGTTTTTTTTGTATTGAGCGGGTTTTTGATTACGTATATTTTAATGGTAGAAAAAGCCGTTGAAGGTCAGGTTAATATTAAATCCTTCTACGTTCGCCGGGTGCTCAGGATATGGCCGCTCTATTTTTTCGCGTTGTTTTTTGGCTTTTTTATATACCCTGGCGGCATGAGTTTTGGAACATTGATCATGTGCCTTTTCCTTATGCCCAATATACCGTTCATGATGATGCATATTCATCCCTTTGTCCAGCCCATTTGGACGATCGGTGTCGAGGAACAGTTTTATCTTTTTCAACCGCAATTTTTACGGATAAAAAATAAAAAAGTAATGCTGATCGCCATTATCGGGTTAACATTGCTGATTGATATGGTAAAAGTGATTGGGTTCAGATTTCCGTCAAAATCAGTTATGGGATGGGTGGCAAATTGCCTTTATTTTTTCAGAATTGATGAATTACTGATGGGATCAATAGCAGCTATCCTTTTTTATAACTATAACAACCGGACTCAACAAGGCAAATCACTGTTCAAACTTGTATTGAGCAAGTATGTACAGATTATGGCATGGCTTTATTTTGCAGGGCATATTTTTGCCCCAGGTATATTACATCACCTGTTTGCTAATAATTTACTATTTGTTTTTGCAATAGTTGCATTAGTAATTAATTTATGCGCACCCCAAACCAGTATTGTACAATTGGATAACCGGGTAATGCGTTATATAGGCAAGGTTAGTTATGGCATATACCTGCTCCACAATATTGCGCTTGTTAGCCTGCTTTATATCATGAAAAAATATTTCTCTGATTTAAACCCACTGACGCTAAATCTCATTATTTATGGTTTAACATTTCCGCTGGCTATATTGCTGGCAAGCGTGTCATACACCTATTTTGAAAGTTACTTTTTGAAATTAAAGAACCACTATGCCACTGTGGTAAAAGACGACCCTGTAAAATAGCAGAGCTTGCCTGACCGTACAGTTCTCTATTTTAATTTGCGGCTTTTTTCAACGGATTAAAAGCTGCCTGCCAATTGGCAATATATACAGAGGCTGCGCCCCGTATAAATTTTGGTTATCTTACCGGTAATTGAATAATGAACTCCGAACCCTCCCCCTCTACACTATTTACCTGTATACTTCCCCCATGTCGCTTCACCACCATATCATAAGTTAAGCTCAATCCCAATCCTGTTCCCTCACCGGTTGGTTTTGTTGTGAAAAATGGCTGCATGATCTTTTCTTTTATAGCAACAGGAATACCGATCCCATTGTCTTTTACTTTGATAACTAACATATCGTTTTCTACGGATGTAATTAAGGATACTTGTGGTTTATAATCGCCACCGCGGGTTTTCTGCTTTTGGTTTACCGCATAAAAAGCATTGTTAAACAAGTTGAGGAAAACCCGGCCAATATCCTGAGGGATCACATTTATTTTTGGCAGTTTATTATCAAAACTCGTAACCATTTCAGCATTAAAGCTTTTATCTTTCGCCCTTAAGCCATGATAAGAAAGGCGGAGGTATTCATCCGCCAAAGCGTTAATATCAGTCAGTTCTTTTTGACCGCTTGAAACTCTGGAATGTTCCAGCATGCCTTTCACAATGGCATCGGCACGTTTGCCGTGGTGGGTTATTTTTTCTTCGTTTTGTTTTATATCATCAACAATGGCCAAAGCTTCATCTGTATTGCCACTCTTTAACTCTTCTTTTAATTCATCAATCATTTCCCTGTTTACTTCCGAAAAATTATTCACAAAGTTCAACGGGTTTTGTATTTCGTGGGCAATGCCTGCGGTCAATTCACCTAAGGAGGCCATCTTTTCGGATTGTATGAGTTGGGTTTGGGTAGCTTTTAAATTCGTTAAGGATTGATGGAGATCGGCTGTGCGTTCCTTCACCTGTTGCTCTAAAAGATCATTCTGTTCAGCCAAGAGGGCTTGTTTTTCTTGCTCCTGCGCAATTGTTTTTGCGGATAATTGTTCTACCTGGGCCAGCTTTGCCTGGAGTAGCAGACCGTCTAGCGCAAACTCCCGTCCTAAATATATTGAAATAGCCAGCACCGGCCCAAACACAGTAACGGAACTTGTTAAAATGAACAAAAAGAAAGGAATGTTGATTAAGCCTGTATTAGTCAAAAGATAAACTATTACGCAGAAAAGGCCCGCAAAAAAGCCTGTCGCAATGATATTAGCCCCTCTTTTTTTATACCAAACGGCTTTAATGGTAAGCCAAAAGTCGACAGACAGGATAAAAATAAGTAAGCCGAAGCCAATAAAGGGCGGCATGCCCTGAATAAAAATCCAGGCGACCATTAGTATGGCAGAAGTAATAGCCAAACCCCCAAAGAAGCCACCAGTGCTGAAGTTAAATAAAGTGAATAGTGCTTTTAGACAAAGCATCAGGCTGGCAACGGCCAAAATGTTACCGAGGGTTGTAAATAGCATAAATACATCAATATAATTATCAAAATTATCTTTGAATTCTATAACCATGTATAAACCAAAACATAATGCATAACCTGCAAAAAATAAATTGCCGTCTTTTTTACGGTTATACCTGTAAAGGGTAAAATGAAATAAAGCTAGCAGAAACAGTACGCTTGCGCTAACCATATCTGAAATTTGAAAATACCAGAAATGTTGTTTTATGGCAGTGAAATCTGATGTGGCTAAAAATGCAATACTTACAAAGCCACCCGAAAAATTGTTCCAGTTTAAAAAGTTAAAACCTGGCTGCATGCAATATCTGATGGCGATAATGTGGTCTGTTTTTCCGGTAGCCGGCAATGCCACCGGATCGAGGTGATCAAAATATCCGCGGGTTGTTTTATGCTGCGCATCAATGGTTCCACGTTTGCCTATAAGTTGTCCGTCGAGGTAAATTTCTATAGCCGGGACGTTTATCACCCTCAGGCTTGCATTTTTCCAGACTTCTTCCGAAACATGCAGCTTTATCCTCATCCAGCCTATGCCTTGAATTGCCTGCGCGGGCAGTTTTGGGATACTATTTGTTGGATATATCGTTTGCCAGTTATCGTCGTTAAAACCGGGCCGGGCAAAGGCCGGGCTGTCGCCGGCAAAGAACTTCCAGCCGGTTGCAAGCCAAAAACCGCCATAGGCCAGTTTGGTGATGTTTAGGGTTGCCGTAACTTTTTGGGAAGCAGCCAGCGTTGCGGATGAAACGAAAATCGAAAAAATCAATAAAAGTGCCTTCATACGATAGATAATTGAATGTTTAACTCCAATCCTTCACCTTCTTTACTTTTAACTGTAAACTCCCCGGCTGCTGTTTTCTGATTTTGGTTAAAGATAAATTGTTTTAAATAACCAAATTATATGATAATAAGCAAATTATAAATATCACATTGGAGATGAAAGGTTATTATAATTTATTTTTTTCGGTTTTGGTGGAGGTGATTTTATTGGGTGGCTAAATTAAAATCCGGGAGATCAACCCGTCCTTGCGAGGTACGAAGCAATCTCTGAACTTTTTATTACAGCAATGTACCGTAATGCATTAGCGGTAATGTCCTAAAGAGATTACTTCGTACCTCGCAATGACGGGCGTTTACTAATGACGGGTGGTTTTCTATTTCAGCACTACCTTCTCAAAATACTTCTCAAAAACCGCTTTGGTATAATTTTTTAACTCATTTGATGGCACAGACGTATCTTTTAACTGGTAATCCATATTCATCAAGCCCCATTTATGCATGCCCAATTGATGGAACGGGATAATTTCTACTCTTTCAACCGTTTTAAAATTGGCAAAATGCTGTCCCCATTCTTCTAAGTATTCTTCCTGGTCAGTCCAGCCGGGTACCAGTACATACCTGAGCCACATTTTTTTACCGCTTTGTTCGCGGTAAGCTGCAAGGCCAAGCGTGTTTTTGTTGGTTAAGCCGGTTAGTTTATGATGCCATTCATCGTTTATATGTTTCACATCCAGCAACAACAGATCAGTATGTTCTAAAAGCTCATGTGCCGACGGATCGTTTAAACGACCGTTGGAGTCCAGACAGGTGTTAATGCCATGTTCATGCAGCAGTTTAAAAAAGGTAGTTAGCTTAGCGCGTTGCAGCAACGGTTCACCACCTGAAACGGTGACGCCGCCAAGCTCGCCGAAATAGTTTTTTTGGCGTACAGCCCGTTTTACCAGTTCATCAATTTCAACCAGTGTACCGCCATTTACATCAATCGAATCGGGATTTTGACAATAAACACATCTGAACTGGCAGCCCTGCGCGAAAACAACCATCCTGATCCCGGGTCCATCATGCGCGCCAAAGGTTTCGAGCGAGTGGATCCTCAGGTGCTGCGGATCATTTTCATTTAATTTAGCCGCCTCAATATCCTGGAAAGGGAAGTACATCATATATTTTGTTTATGCAATAAAATGAAACCGTAATTTAATGTCGAACAATGAATTTCGAATAATGAATGTCGAATAAAATTCGAAGTTCGACATTCAAAATTCATCATTCGATATTACTTCCTATATGATAGCGAAATTATTATTTGAAAGGACAGGCTGAAACAAAAAAGTAAGGCCTGCAACCGGCCTTACTCCATCAATCAAAACATTAAAACAATAATCGAACTACATTATATCATGAAAAGTCCTTTCAATTACCTCTAACTGGTGCGCCCTGGATAACCTGACGAAGTTTACAGCATAACCGGATACCCTAATCGTCAATTGCGGGTATAATTCCGGGTGCTCATAGGCGTCTACCAGTGTTTCCCTGTTTAAAATATTCACATTTAAGTGATGGGCGCCTTGTTTAAAATAACCGCTCAAAAGGCCCAATAAGTTATCAACCTGTTCCTCTTTTGTACTTCCAAGTGATTTTGGGACCATGGAAAAAGTATTTGAAATGCCGTCCTGTGCGTCATTATAAGCCAGTTTCGCAACAGAATTAAGGGAAGCAATGGCGCCGCTGCTATCACGCCCATGCATTGGGTTGGCGCCTGGCGCAAATGGACCGCCAGCTTTTCTTCCGTCGGGAGTGGCGCCTGTGTTTTTACCGTACATTACATTGGAGGTGATGGTAAGCAACGACAGGGTAGGGGTAGCGTTTTTATAAGCTGTATGTTTCCTGAGCTCATTTACAAAGAATTTGGTAACTTCCTTTGCAATTTCGTCCACCCGGTCGTCATCATTGCCAAACTGCGGGTATTCTCCTTCAATTTTAAAATCTACGGTAAGCCCTTTCTCATTACGTATTGGGGTCACCTTCGCATACTTAATAGCTGAAAGAGAATCGGCGATTATTGAAATGCCCGCTGCGCCATAGGCAATATCTATATGCGGATCAGTATCAACAAGGGCCATTTGCGCCCTTTCATAATAATACTTATCGTGCATGTAGTGAATAATGAACATAGCTTTCGCATATACCCTCGCCAGGTCGCTCAATGTCCGTTTAAACACATCCCAAACCATATCATAATCTAAGGTGCCTTCAGGCAGCACCGGGATATTTTTTATTATTTCCGCACCTTCGAGTTCTTCTTGACCGCCGTTTAATGCGATAAGCAATGCCTTCGGCAGGTTTGCCCGCGCGCCAAAATGCTGTATGGATTTACCAATGTTTTGGTATGAAACACAACAGGCAATCCCGTAATCGTCAGATCCGCGGGTAAGGCGCATCAGGTCGTCATTCTCATATTGAATAGATGAAGTATCAATTGAAACTTTTGCACAAAACTTTTTAAAACCTTCCGGCAATTTATCAGACCATAAAATGGTTAAATTTGGTTCTGGCGAAGGTCCTAAATTGTAGAGGGTTTGCAAAAATCGGAAGGAAGTCCTGCTGACTTTTGTGCGGCCGTCATTTAAAATACCACCGATTGATTCAGTAACCCAGGTGGGGTCGCCGCCAAAAATTTCATCATATGATGCCGGACGCAGGTGGCGTACCAGCCTTAATTTCATTACAAACTGGTCAATCAGTTCCTGGGCGCCTTCTTCATCAAGCAAACCGGAATCTATGTCCCTTTCAATAAATATATCAAGGAATGAAGATATATTACCGATAGACATGGCCGCGCCGTCCTGCTCTTTAACAGCGGCTAAGTAGCCAAAATATACCCATTGTACCGCTTCCACGGCGTTTTCTGCCGGGCGGCTTATGTCAAGGCCATAGGTGGCAGCCATAGCCTGCATATCTTTAAGAGCGGCTATCTGGGCATTTATTTCCTCGCGTAACCTTACTTTATGCTCGGTCATTTCGCCCTCAACCTTTGCAATGTCAGTCTTTTTAAATTTAATAAGCTTTTCGATACCATACAAAGCCACACGACGGAAGTCGCCGATAATTCTGCCCCTGGCATAGTTATCGGGTAAGCCTGTTAATACATGTTTTGAACGGAAATTGCGAATTTCAGCATCATAGGCATTAAAGACACCCTCATTGTGGTTCTTTGCATATTTAAAAATATCAAGCACCCTTTCGGAGACTTTTAAGCCTTGTTCCTTAACCGCGCTTTCTACCAGCTTTATGCCGCCGAACGGTTTCATGGCGCGTTTAAGCAACAGGTCTGTTTGCAGGCCTACAATTACTTCGTAATATTTGTTAATATACCCCGGACCGAAAGCTGTTATTGATGAAATAGTCTCTGTATCTATTGCTAAAACCCCATTATTTTCACGTTCCCGCAACAGCGCAATTTTGCACTCATTCCATAAACGGGTTGTCCTTTCAGACGGGCCCTGCAAAAATGATGCGTCACCGGTGTAAGGCCGTATATTTTTAATTAAAAAATCATAAACGTTAAGTTTTATATTCCATTCACCTGTTTCAAAAGGAATGACGGTGGTTTCTGTGTTCATGTCGTTTGATTTGTTTTACACACCAAAAATACATGGATAACACTTTTATAAAAATGACCTGAATTACATATTAATGTGATAACACGTAGTTCTAATATTTATAAAATTAATCGCATTAGTCACTTTTTATTAAAAATAATGTAATTTAACCGGTACTGTTTTTTGAAAAAAATTGAAATTAATTATTGCAATCGATTGCAACGTATATATTATTTTTAATTTTATCATTTAAACTGGAGAATTTTAAGGAACACTTAAAGTTTTCTAATTTCTTGATCAAAATGAAAGCATTAAAAAAACTTTTAACTGTCTGTTTTTTGTTTTTACTGAGTAGCGCTTCCGCGGAAATCAGGCTGCCGCAATTAATAAGCGACGGAATGGTTTTACAGCGTGATGTACCGATCACTATTTGGGGATGGGCGGGTCCCGGTGAAAAGATAACCATCAAATTCAAAGGAAAAAATTATCGTGTGACTGCGAGTGGCGATGGTCTTTGGAAAACTGTGCTTATGCCAGCATCGTCCGGCGGACCATACAGCATGATTTTAAAAGGTAAAAATACTATAACCATAAAAGATATATTAATTGGCGACGTTTGGTTTTGTTCGGGGCAATCGAATATGGTTTTACCCATGGAACGTGTTAAAGAGAGATACCCGAACGAAATAGATAGCGCAAATTACCCCGAAATCCGTAATTTTTTTATTCCGACTGTATCAGATATAGCAAAGGTGCACGATGACCTGCCGCCGGCGAATTGGGTGGCTGCAAATACGCATACTGTTCTTGAGTTTGGCGCGGCTTCTTACTTCTTCGCAAAACAACTTTATAAAAAATACCATATCCCTATCGGTATTATCAATTCAAGCGTGGGCGGCACCCCTATACAAGCATGGATCAGTGAGGATGGGCTAAAAGAAATTCCGCAGTATGCTGGCCGGGTTGCCAGGTTTAAAGACACCGCTTATCTGCGCAGCATTAGCCACCCCCAGGTAGTGCAGAGCAATACAGACAATAAACCTGTTAAGGTATTGGACAAGGGATTAAACGGCTCTAAAAAATGGTACGATACGACCTATGTTGCTGAAGGCTGGCATAGTTTCTGGCTTCCCGGTTATTGGGCTGACCAGGGTGTCAAAGGTTTAAATGGCGTGGTATGGTTTCGGAAAGAAATAAACCTGCCTGCATCAGTTGCCGGCAAGAAGGCCAAACTATTTATGGGCCGCATTATCGATGCCGATCAAACTTATGTTAATGGTGTCCTCGTGGGAAATATTAACTACCAGTACCCGCCGAGGAGATATGAAATTCCCGCAAACCTTTTAAAACCGGGAAAAAATATCATTATAGTGAGGCTAACCACTACT
>Ga0302191_10000763_pt1 | contig 20758 bp, 3 predicted proteins | sample II_Bog_E3_1_FD_198775 | JGI IMG/M metagenome (GOLD analysis project Ga0302191, IMG submission 198775) | Peat permafrost microbial communities from Stordalen Mire near Abisko, Sweden - II_Bog_E3_1 | ecosystem: Environmental > Terrestrial > Soil > Wetlands > Peat | place: Sweden: Abisko, Stordalen...
TATTTGCCGATCACTCAAAATTAAAATTAATAAAAAGTGATCGACAAAATAATTATTAATGATCGACAAATAATTTTTACTGATCGAGGATTAATTTTAGATGATCGATTTAATTAGAATACGCAATCAACACAGAAAAGTTACTGTGATGTTGCTCCGAACGATTAATTTCATGATTAATTATAGAATCAAAATAATGTCTATTATAAAGTCCTGTTAAAACATCATGAGTGGCATAATGTTTAATTTGCACATCCGTTTTACGACCCAACAATTCATGTTCAGAAAATAATTTATCAAACACACAATTTAAATCAAATAAAATATTTTTTAAATTTGTTATATTATTCCAGCTGTTTCGATCTTGCAGTTTATGTAAAATTTCTAACGAATGGCTGATGTTGTTGCAATGTTCAATTTTATTCTCAACAAAATCAAATGTTTTTGTTTGCTTCAGCAAACTTTCTAAAACATCTTTCATTTGATTTGATTGTTCTTGTTCTAGAATAACAATATTTTTATCAAAATTTCTACTGCTAATCTGACGTTCTAATAATGTGCTTAGCTGTTTTAAAAAATCTACTTTTAATTTTTCTATGGTAACAAAAAAACCATCTTGTTGTTCTGGTTTATGATTCAAGCAGTTGTTCCCACATTAAGGAAACCATTGGCATCAAACAAATCAACCCCACATTGTAACTTTCCAATCCAATCAAGAAATTGTCGTAAAACTTTTCCTTTATATATACGTCCATGCTGAGGGGCAATCATATCAATTTCTAATTTAGAAATGCGCTTTAGCCATGCTTGTACCGCTAGATTAGAACACATATATCGCTTATGAAATTCTTCTATATGTGGTAAATGCTTTGCAAAATCTTCCACGAACGGATTGTCATCTACCATAGTTGTTGCAGCTCCAATATCTCCAGTAAAAAGTATCTTAGATACAGGATCATAAACATTAATATTTCCTTCTGAATGCAAAAAATGAGCCGGAATCAATTGTAATTTACAATTTGCATCCATAACATATTCCATTCCATTCCATTATCTGGCACTCCATAAAATCGATTTATCTCTGCCGTTATTCCACAATGCGGTATAAAACGTTTCCAAATTTCAGGAATATAGACAACAGCCGAACTAAACTCTACCCAAGAAACAATTCCACCTAACACATCTGGATCTTGGTGGGATAAAATAATGGCTGCTAAATTATCTATAGTAGTATACCTTAAAAGCTCTGCTAATACATATGGCATGACATTAAAACCACCTGGATCTAATAAAACACAATGATTTTTATGCTTTATTAAATACTGATTAGAATGAATACCTTGTTCTTTACTAGAGGTACTTTCATTTAGAAATACAAACAAATGTTCTTGTGATTCGAATAGCCTGATGTTATGCACAATTATTCCTTAAATTTATAATTTAAGTGTATGTGGCTATTATAAAAAATCAAATGATTTGCCCATAGAGTAAGTCTACTTTTTTTTCAACACCAACAATGCTATTATTTTCGCTAACGCCATATCTTTTCGTCTTAAGTCTCTTTTAAGCAACTTATTTATGATTCTCCTTACCCTGAAGTAATCCCCACAAAATTTTGGCCTCACCCCTTCAAGCTCAACTATAAATTAACGCTTACCAGGTCCCTCTCCAAAAAAAGTTTTTGGAGAGGGCGTTCACGAATTTTTCGTCAGAGAAACATATAATTGTTAGTGAAAATGCTATATACCAATATTTAATTTTTAATTATTGTTCTCATATCTTTTATTACACTCATAAAATATAAATTATCATATCTAACACATACTGCAAGTTAACGCCCTCTCCAAAAACTTTTTTTGGAGAGGGACCTGGTAAGCATTAATTTATAGTTGAGCTTGAAGGGGTGAGGCCAAATTACTTCAGGCTAAGGCGAAGCATAAATTGGTAAGCAAAAAACACTAACAAATTTATTGTTTGGTTTTACATTTGTAAATTAATACAATATAAAAAACCAAACAAAAGAATTAAAAAATGACTCTACCAAAATCCGAATTTGATTCACCATGGAAAGAAATTTTAGATGTCTATTTTAAACAGTTCATGGAATATTGTTGGCATAAGCATTATGTAGAAATCGATTGGACTAATGGTTATAAAACTCTAGATAAAGAGCTTAACAAAATCAGCAGAGATGCTCCTGTTGGCAATCGAGAGGCAGATAAGCTAATTGAAGTCTGCCTTAAAAATGGACAAAAAACATTTATATTAATTCATATAGAAATTCAGGCTAATTATGATCCACGTTTTGCAGAACGAATGCTGTTGTATCGTTATCGTATTCGAGATCTATATAAAAAACCAATTGCTAGTTTGGCTATTTTAATTGATCGTGAAGAAAGTTGGAGATCAGTACATTATAAAGAAGAACTTTGGGATTCAAGATTAGAAATACAGTTCCCAATTATTAAGATAACTGATTATAAATCCAAAACTAAAGAACTAGAAGCATCAACTAATCCTTTTGCCCAAGTTATACTTGCCCAACTGATAGCTTTAGAAAAACAAGATCTCGAAAAAAGACTAATAAGCAAAATAGCATTAACGCGCCATCTATATGTCAAAGGATGGATTAAAGATGACATTATAATGCTATACAAATTTTTAGACTGGATTATAGCACTTCCAGGTCCACTTGAATTACAATATAATCAAGAGGTTCAAAAAATAGAAGAGGAGTTACGTATGCCTTACATTACAACTGCTGAACGTATTGGAATACAAAAAGGATTACAACAGGGGTTAGAACAGGGATTACAACAAGGCGAAAGTACTTTATTGTTACGTCAATTGGTATATAAATTTAAAAACATTCCAGCTGTCTATTTACAAAAAATCGACCAAGCCAACTGTGAAGATTTACTAAAATGGGGTGAACGTATATTAGATAACTCGTCTTTAGAAAAAGTCTTTGAAGATTGCATATAACATCCACCCGGTCGCCTGAGGCGCCCACCATCCTTCGAAGGCGAAGGAGGGTTCCAACAGCAAAAATATCATTAATATTTAAAATTTTTTATGGTAATTATCAAGTAAACATCTAGAAAATAAAATTATTATTGTTTAATGCATTAATATCATTTTCTAAAACAATACTAACTTCTCCAGTAATTACAATATTAGTATGATTTCCAGCAACTGTTATATGCAAATTAGGATCGTTTATTCCAGTTAAGCCAAATGCAGATAAATTTATTACATTATGACCATCATCAAAATCAGTAATCATTGCCGAATTATAACCATGCTTAAATACAAATTGATCTACACCACCATTACCAGAAATTTGATTAACAGTACCTACTGGTGCAGCACCAGCATCTATTACATCATTACCAGTAGTACCAATTACTTTGCTATTTACTAATAAACTAGTTAACCAATCTTCTCCATTGATAATAGAAGTTTGTGCATCTGTAGATAATTTTGCAGCAGTTATATTATCATTATTGTTAAATTCTACGGTTTGGTTAGGATCTACATATTTATTAAAAGCATAATGTTGATCGTTTAAAAATACCACAGCGTGACCAGCTTCTGTACCTGTTGTTCCCATAACCGTAATATCTAGATAACCATCATTGTTAAGATCTGCTACCGTAAGGTTAGTAGCTCCAGTTAAACCAGGATCGTTAGCAATTATACTTGAATTAAATGTAACATTGTCTCCAGTATTCGTCCACATTCTAATAATTGGATCACTTTGATCAATAGTTACTATGTCCATCAAACCATTGTGTAACATATCACCAGCTGCAACGCCTGCTGTTTCGTAAGCAGATTGGATTACATGTGGTGTAAATACCCCTGCACCATCATTTTGATACCAAGTAGTAGATTGCCCATGAGTTAATAATACATCTAATTTATTATCCTGATTAATATCAACTATATGCATAGCACCTGGAGTTAATGTTCCAGTAAACGTCGCAATAGGATTAGTATTTATATTAAAAGTACCGTCATTATTGCTTTCGGCTATATTTAACTGACTGTTTTGTCCAATTTGTGATACATAGACAAGATCCATATTGTTACTTATATTATTCTCCATAACTCCAGCTTCAACTGTTACTATATTACCAGCAATCGGAGTAAACATAGTAAAATGACCAGCTCCATCGTTAATGAATAATTGCGAATTAGTTCCATTTGCTACAAATAAATCAGCATAGCCACGATGGGTGAAATCAGCAGCTATAACTTTAGTAACATCATACAAACCTGATGCAATTATACTATTGGTTGGGGAATCAAATACTCCAGAACCATCGTTGCTATACCAAACTAAATTTTGGGTTGTTGCATCATAATGTACAATGTCCAAATTACCATCGTGATTAATATCAGCAACATTAGATACCCCAGAGTGAGAATCTACACCTGAGAAGTCATGACGCATCATAGCTATTTGGGCTGGCTCATCAATTGCAGTAATATTAATCGTAGCATTAGCATTGGCAGTTAAATCTACCCCAAATGCACCGCCATCACTAAATGTATAATCTAAAGTTATGCCACCTTGTGAGCTAGTACTACTATTGCTGTACATAATAGCTCTTGCTATTTCATTAACCAATGCAGTGGTTGCTATAGTACCGTTAGTACTTACAAAATGAATAATTAATTGACCATCATGGTTTTCAAGAGTTGCTATTACATTACCATTAGCCACTAAAGTATTATTGAGGCTATTTAAAGAAACATTCAACATACTGTTAAAATAAAACATATCGTGAACATTTGCAAAGCTATTACGCACAACAGTTAATGATGCTCCGCTATAATCTCCCAGTTCATTATTTAAAGAATCCAGACCATTTATATCAGTTATTAAAATACCAGCCGCAAGAACAATTGGAGGTGTATTTTCAGTAAAGGTTGTTATCGAAGTTGGCACAGTAATTTGTGGTGGATCAATATTAACCACAATATTATTAGTAACACTAGCATTAGCGGCACCACTGCCATCGTTAAATGTATATGCTAATGTAACACTTGTTGGTGGATTAGCGTTAATATTTTGGTATTTTATAGCTGAAATTACTTCGTTAACTAAACTTCCAGTTGGAATTAAACCATTAGCTACAAATGAAATCTGTAATAAACCAGATGTATTAGTATAATTTGCAATCACATAGCCGACAGACATTAAGCTATTGCCACTAACAGTAACATCTGCCATGGTTCCAAAACTAAATACATCATCACTATTATTACCACCCGATCTAGATATGGTTAATTTAGTATCACTATAATTTCCTGCTCCACTATTAAATGAATTTACATTGCTATCAGACACAGAAACAGAAAGATCTATGGCAACTGCTGGTTGACCTTTATAGTATTTATTAGCTGAAGTAGTATCTAGCCCAGTAATACTAGGCGCTTGATCGACAAGTAAAAAATTACCAGATTTTACTAAAGTAAAATTTACTTTTTGTAGTACTATAGTACTATTTATATGGGTGCTAGTATCTCTAAGATAGACATATGTATCTTCATTAACATTAGCAATATTTATTTTGGTGTTATCTGTAATATTAGATAAGTTAAACGCAGAAATATCAAGCTTATCCTCAGCTACATTAAAATCTTTTATAACCGTAAAGCCATAATTTGATTTAATTCTAAACAAATCAGCCCCAGCTCCGCCAGTAACTAAATTATAACTTCCAGATGAAGCACTACCTGCATCTATAACATCTTGAGAAGAGGTTCCTACCACTTGAGTATTAATGCGTGGTATAGTCATATCATATGGCAAACTAAATATATATACTCCAGAAGAGACAGTTGGTATTATAATTTCTTTTTGACCATCATTATTAATATCAGCAATTAGTGGTTCTCCTGTAACTGAATTTGCAGGTAAACCGGTAGCTACAATGTGTGTTTTAAAAGAGCTGGCACTTAAACTACTATCAGCAGTACTACCAGTTAAATTTTCGTATACTACAACTGTACCATTGGAATAAGCAGTTACAATATCAATATCGTTATCATAATCAAGATCATCCATTCCTACTCTTCCATTTGGAAGAGAGGAATAATTAGTATCAACAATAAAACTGGAATTAAAAGTCCCATCCCCTCTGCCTATATAGGCTCTTATAGCTGTTCCATTTACAATTACATCTAAATTTCCATCTCCATTTAAATCTTGTAAGTAAATTCCTCCTTCATATCCAAAATTAGTGTCTATGGTATTTGTAGTAAATGTTCCATTAGTATTTTGTTTGGCAAGGCTCCAACTAACCGTATCTTGAGTAACTATATCTAACCTACCATCATGGTTAATATCTCCAACGTCCATAAAATAACTATTTATAGCAGCTGTTACCGTTGGTGTAATAAAAGTACCGTCACTTTGTTGAGTAAATTGCCATACAGCTGGGTTGGCGACCGAATTGGTATCATAGGTGGCAACAAGTACATCTAATTTCCCATCATTATTCATATCAACCACCCTAAAATCAGACGCTGAAACATGCGCACCATTGGGAAAAGTATACGACAATATACTTGTAAAATTACCTCCTCCAGTATTTTTTAAGATCCCAAATATACCATTTGCACCAGTTCCATCTGTTTTTGTGTAGATAATATCTAGATTTTGATCATTATTTAGGTCTGCAGCTGTAGCTATCGACCAACCATCGATAGCACTAGTCTTATATTGCTTAGCGGTAAAAGTCATATCCCCATTATTTTTATACCAATAATTATTAGAACTTAGAAGATCTATATAGCCATCGTTATTAAGATCTCCACTATCTGATCCAGAGGTTATTAATGAAACAGCTGATACTAAATTACTTTGAAAATCACCAACATTAACTGTAGCTTGCACTGCTCCTGAAGCCGACAGCCCCCCACTGTTATCTTTAGCAACGACTGTAAACGCATTTATAGCACCAGTAGTTGTAGTAGGAGTCCAAAATGCATAATGAGTACTGTCTATGGTATCATTTACGCCAGTTTGAAAACTCGTAGCACTGGCATAATCAGTACCAATTGTTAAAGTACCAGTAGAAACTTGTTGTACTACATATGATACAACAGTACCATCTACATCTGCCGCATTGCTTTTTACTTGCAAATCAGAAAGTCCCAATCTAATTGGCGTACTCACTTGAGTGGAGCCAATCACTCCAGAAAAATTAGTAAATGTTGGTAAATCATTTACTGAATTAACTATAACCTGCGCTTGAACTGCGCTGGTTGTAGATGTTGCGCCTGAATCATCTCTAGCAACTACGGTAAAAGCGTTTAAGATACCATTAGCATTTGCGGCTGGTGTCCAATATGCATAATGGGTTGCATCTATTGTAGCATTAGTTGCTGCATTAAAAGCTGTAGCACTACCTGCATCTGCTCCGATCTTTAATGTACCACTGGTAACAGATTTTACTATAAATGCTGTTACCGTACCATTTACGTCTGCTTCATTTCCTTGCGCTGCTAGATTAGCAAAAGTTAATGCTATTTGAGTATCTTCATTAACTGTGCCAATAGGCGCTGCAAAACTTGTTAGGGTTGGTAGATCGATATTAACATGTGGATCGATATTAACAATAGTATTGGCTGTTACTCCAGTATTACCACTACAATCGTTAAACATATAAGACAAAGTAACACTAGAAGGTGGCGTTCCACTAGAATTTTGATATTTTATTGCTTGTATTACTTCGTCAACCAACGATCTAACTGGAATAGTACCGCTATTTATAAACTCAATTTGCAAGTAACCAGCACTATTTGTAAAGTTTGCAATTACATTGCCACCAGAAACTAATGTATTATTACCAACAACAGTTACATCTTGCATTGTGCCAAAACTAAATACATCTTGAGTATTAGCTCCACCCACACGCCCAATTGTTAATTGAGTATTGCTATAATCACCAAAACCATAACTTAAAAGATCTAAGGTGCTGTTGGTTATAGTTATATGATTGTTAACTATAACAGCTTCACTACCATTTATATAAGTATTAGCAGATGTTGCATCTACATTACTAATAGTAGTATTGGTAATAACAATTGCTGGATTGTTAACGCTAATATTTATAGTTTTGCTAGTATTTTGAGCACCACCAGTACCTGTATTACCTTGATCATTAGTTGTAAGCACAATGCTAGCAGTTCCCACATAATTACTAGTTGGCGTATAACTTAAATTACTTAATGCTGTGTTAATTTGTGCAATAGTTCCAGTAAAGCTTACAGTGCTTGTAGCATTAGCACCAGCTGTAATAGTTATGCCTGTTGTAGTTCCTAAATTAATTATGCCGTTAGTTGAAGTTAATGTTACTAATTCTTGCCCACTAGTACCAGCATCAAGATCTGATATAGATAATAGGTTGTTGCCATAAAATATAAAATTGCCATTTTTGTTAAATGCTATAGAAGTAGGTGCCGTAATTAATGGTGCTTGATTATAAGTTGCAATAATATTTTCTGTAATATAACTAGTTGTAATATTGCCATGCCCATCATTAAATACATATTGTAATTTAACGCTAGTAGGAGGCGTAGAACTAGAATTGCTATATTGTAAATTTTGAAGAATAGCATTTACTATATTAGCTGGTGGCAATGAACTACCCCAATCTGCAACTAAACTCAACGTAGCAGTACCGCCACTTAATGTAAAGTATAATGAACCCTCTTGAAGACCACTTGGATTTAATAACATTCTACCATATGTAACAACACCATTAGTAAGAGTAGATTGATACCAACCGCCGTTTTGATATGTAGTATTAGGAGGTATTCCAGCAATATTTATACTAATTATATCACTAGCATTCGCACCGCCAACCCTCGAAATAGTTAATGTAGATCCAGTATAGTTATTGGTACCATCGTTAGTAACGTCTGCGATTGTAAAATTATTATCAATTGTAGTTGCAGAACCACCGGAACGATAAATATTAGCCGATATTGTATCTAACCCATTAATACGAGCTGTATTAGTATTGGTGCTAATGTTTACAAGTGTATCAGTTGCGCTACCATCGGTTAAATTATGGCTAACCACAGTTAAAATATCTGCATTTCCATTAACAGTGGTATAAGTTAAATTATTTAATGCTGTATTAATTTGAGCTACAGTACCGCTAATAGTTACCGTACCACTATTGTTAGCACCAGATACAATAGTTATACCCGATATTGTACCTAAACTAATTGTACCATTTTGCACAGTTAAACTAACTGTATCAACAACATTATCTCCTTGATTATTAGTAATTTGAATAGTATTAACATCAGTAAATACATAGTTGCTATTAAATGCTGTATTATAAACAACAGTTGTAGGAGCCGTAATTACAGGAATATCGCCAAGCACAGTTCCTAGAACATTCATATTTATAGTTTGAGTGGTAGCATTTAACGCGCCACCACTACCACTATTACCTTGATCATTAACTGCAACAGTAACAGTCGCCGTTCCTAAATAATTATAATTTGGCACATAAATTAAATTAGTTAATGCAGCATTTAGTTTTGCAATAGTCCCAAGAATAGTTACTGTATTACTACCATTAGCACCTGCAGTAATTGTAATTCCTGCTGCAGATCCTAAATCGATTGTTCCATTAGTTGCTGTTAAAGTAACTAATTCTGTTTTGCCATCGGCATCAACGTCGGCGACTGTTATGGCATTGGAACCAGTAAATACTATATTTGCGTTTTTACTAGTAGAAATAGCTGTGCTCGGTGCTGTAATAGTTGGTGCAGTATTTACTTGTGCAACGTTTACTATTGTATAAACATTAGTGATATCAGCAGCTCCATAACCAGGTCTAACATTAAACATATATTGTAAATTAACACTAGATGCTGGATCTGCACTAGAATTACTATACTTTATGCCTTGTAATATTTGATTCACAATAGCCGTAGTCGGGATAGTGCCGTTATTTACAAAACTAATATATAATTGCCCATTAGCATTAGTTAAATTTGCAATAACTTGACCGTTTGATGTATTGGTTAAGGTAGTAGCATTTACTGTGATACCAGCCATAGTACCAAAACTAAATACATCTTGTGCTTGAACGCCTGTTGAACGCAGAATAGTTAACGAAGCACCAGAAAAATCACCTGCTGCACTATTAAGAGGTGTAGCGTGTAAATCAGCTACGGTTATAGTATTACTCACAACAACTGCTGCGCCACCCTCTGTATAAGTATTTGGTGATGTAGCACTTAAACCGCTAATAACTGACGAAGTTGCTATATTTACCATTCTGATCGTTTGGGTACTAGTATTTGCCGTATTACCAGTTGCAACATCATTAGTTACAACAGTCAATTGATCAGAAAAACCAAGAGCGTTCTTATAGGTTAAATTATTTAATGCAGTATTAATATTATTAATTGTACCATAGAAAGTTACAGTGCCAGTACCATTGCTGCCAGATGTAATAGTTATATTGCTAGTAGTTCCTAAAGTTATCGTTCCATTATTGACAGTTAGTGTAACTATTTCTAAATTATTATCGTGATTTAGATCCGATACCGTAATAGCATTTGCACCAGTAAATATATATGTACCGTTGGTTGAAGCATTATTTGTAATAATACACTGTACGGCTGTTGGCAATGTAATTAGTGGTGTATTTTCTGATAACCCAACCGCAATATTTACTATGTTTGTAGCAGTTAATGCACCATTAAAGCTTGCATTGTTATTGTCGTTGGTAATTAATTGAATAGTATCTTGTCCAAGATAATTAACTTTTGGCGTATATACTAATCCATTTAAAGCTGCATTTAATTGAGCCACAGTACCTGTTGCTGTAATAGTTGCTTTATTATTAACAAGATTAGTTAAACCGACTAAAGCTCCACTATTAAAGGCCAATGTTCCATTGGCGGCTGTTAATGTAACAGTTTCGACAGTATTAGCATCTGCATCTGATATTTGAACAAGATTAGAGTTGGCAGTATTAAATATTAAATTAGTATTATAAGTCGCAGCTTGGCTTGCAGCTGGCACAATATTTGTAGGTGCTTGATTAATAATTTGCGAAACAGCTACATTAATATTACTAGAAGCACTTAAATTACCGCTAAATTGACCAGCAGGATTGTTATCATTAACAATCAATTTGATAGTATCGTTACCCACAAATCCAGCATTGCTAGTATAAGTTAAACCATTTAATGCAGCATTTAAATTAGCAACCGTGCCAGTTGCAGTTATTTTGCCGGCATTGTTAACAACATTAGTTAAATTGGCAACAGCACTATTGTTAAACGCTAACGAACCATTATTAGCAATTAATATAATAGTTTCTGGTGCACTAGTTGTGTTATAACTATCTGCAACAACTATACTGCCATTAAATTGGGCAGTACCTATTGTTTGATTTATTGTGTTTTCTATAATTGTTTGAGTGCTTGGAGCTGTAATAACTGGTGCTGCATTGTTTGCAGTAATGTTTATGGTTGTATTAGCAGTTACAGCATTACCACCACTAACATTGTTATTACTATCATTAAACACATAAGATAGATTAACACTTGCAGGCGGCGTTGCATTAGAATTTTGATATTGGATAGATTGAATCACTTCGTTAACTAATGCTCTATTTGGTATGGTTCCAGTATTTACAAATTGAATTTGCAATTGTCCATAGACATTAGTAAGTGTTGCAATAACATTACCACCAGCTATTAAAGTATTGCCACTGACCATAACATCTGGCATAGCAGCCAAACTAAATATGTCTTGGTAATACGCACCACCAGTTCTTACAACAGTTAATTGAGTATTGCTGTAATCACCAAGATTGTTGTTAAGCGAATCTTTTGCTGCATTAGATATAGTTGCATTGTTATCAATAACAATAGGGGTAGCACTTCCTGCTATATAAGTATTTATAGATGTTGCATCTAAATTGTTAATAGCAACATATGGTGTAATAACTGTTGGAGTAACAGTAATACTAATTGTTTGGCTAGAACTTCTAGCACCACCAGTACCAGCATTACTTTGATCGTTAATCGCCATAGTAATAGTATCTGTACCAACATAATTGTTAGTAGGAGCATAAGTTAAAGTATTTAATACTGTGTTAATTTGCGCAATAGTACCGGTAAAGCTTACTGTGCTAGTAGAGTTGGCACCTGCTGTAATAGTTATCCCTGTTGTAGTGCCAAGATTGATAGTACCATGCGCTGCAGTTAAAGTTACGGCTTCTACCCCACTACTACCTGCATCTGCATCCAAAATAGATAATTGATTAGCTCCATAAAATATAAAGTTATTATTAGTGTGTAAAACAACACTAGTAGGAGCCGTAATGATTGGTGCTTGATTATAACTTGCAATAATATTTTCTGTAATATAATTAGTTACCGTACTACCATGGCCATCATTAAATACATATTGCAATTGAACACTAGATGGTGGCGATAAACTAGAATTACTATACCTAATGCTTTGCATTACAAGATTAAATTGACTACTTGTTACTGGATTACCCCAAATATTACCATTGCAAACTATAGTGACTGTCCCATTACTGTAAGTAAACTCAAGACTACTTTGCACACCATTAAATAATATACGACCAAACGTCAATACTCCGTTAGTATATTGAGGTTCGTGCCATTGGCCACCATTCCATATTACCCCAGATCCAAACTGTGTTATATCTATGCTAAATATATCCTGAAAATTAGCACCGCCAACTCGCGAAATAGTTAATGATGCACCTCTATAGTTGTTGCTAGTATCATTTGGGGTGTCGGTAATTATAAAATTATTATCTAAAAGAGCTGGCGTGCCACCAGATTGATAGATATTAGCTGATACTTTGTCTAAACCACTAATACCTGCTACACCATTGTTAATACTGATAAACTTACTCATTGCGCTGCCATCTGTTAAATTATGGCTTACGATATTAAGGACATCTGCTTTATTAGTAGTTGTTATATAAGTTAAATTATTTAATGCAGCATTAATATTATCCACAGTACCGCTAAACGTTACCGTGCTACTATTGTTTGCTCCTGATATAATCGATATGTTAGATGTTGTGCCTAAAGTAATTTTACCACTTTGCACCGACAAGGTAACGGAGTCAGAACCATTATCACCATTCAGATTAGTAATTTGCACAGCACTCATTCCTGTAAATATATAATTATTATTTACGACTGATGCTACGCTAATAGGGGCTGTAATGGTTGGGATATCCCCTGGTATACAACCATTAACATTCATATTTATAGTCTGAGAAGCACTTAAAGAACCATTAACACTAGTAGTATCTAAATCATTAATCGCAACAGTTAAACTAGCAGCTCCTATATAGTTAAATTTTGGTATATAAATTAAATTCGTTATTGCAGTATTTAATTGAGCAATAGTCCCTGTAATAGTTAATGTATTACTGCCGTTAGCACCTGCTGTAATTGTGATCCCTGTTGTAGTTCCTAAATTAATAATACCGTTGGTTGCAGTTAAAGTAACTGATTCTGATCTACCAGTATTGTCGACATCAGCCATTACTATTTGATTAGCACCACCAAATACAAAATTGTTATTTCCATTTAATAATACAGTAGCAGCTGGAACTGTAATTGTTGGAGCTTGATTAGTATGAGCAACATTTAATGTAATATAACCAGTTGTGGTAGAAACTCCTCCACCATAACCATCGCTAAATGTATATTGCAATACAACATTTGACACAGCATCTGAACTGGAATTATAGTACATTAATCCTTGTATAATACGATTAAACTTATCGCTATTTATACCAACGTTTTGCGTACCTCCAGTAATAGTTGCCACTCCATTAACCGACGAAAAAGTGATTTTACCATAATTACTACCACTAACCAAAACCCGCACATCACCAGCAGTAACCATTCCATTAACTGACGCATTATTATGCCACCAACCACTATCTTGGGTAAGTGCAGTTGGCAATGATAAACTAAATACATCTTGTGCATTAGCACCACCAACTCTCGATATAGTAAGTGTTGCACCAGTATAGTTATTAGTAGTATCAATAATTGGATCGTTGATCATTACATTAGTGTCAACAAAGCTCCATGAACCTTGAGTGTTGGTAATAGCAGAAACAGCATCTAACCCATGCATAGTTGGATTAGTTGCAACAATATTTACAATATTAGTTGTTATAGGACTCGTAACTGTAGTGTTACCAGCTGTTACGTCACGAGTTGTGATCACAAGTTGATCTATTGCAAAACTGCCTTGTTTATATACTAAATCATTTAATGCCGCATTTACTTGCGAAATAGTACCATAAAAAGTTACGGTGCTAGTGTTAGTAGCTCCTGCCGTAATTGCAATACCAGTACCTGCGAGAGCGGCTGCTGCTGATACCGTAACTGATGGATTTAAGGTAATAGTTCCATTAGTTACGGTTAAGGTAACCATTTCAGAATTATTATCGTTATTAATATCTGATACTTGAATTGCATTGCTACCACCAAAAATATAGCTATTAACTATGCCATTATAATTAACAGCAGTTGGCGCATTAATTAATGGAGTATTAACCGGCAAACCAACAGCTACATTTATTGTACTTGTAACAATTAATGCACCGTTAAAGCTCGCATTATTATTATCATTGGTAATTAATTGAACAGCATCTTGACCGATATAATTAACATTTGGCGTGTAGACTAATCCATTTAAAGCAGCATTTAATTGAGCTATAGTACCAGTTGCTGTAATAGTTGCTTTATTATTAACAACATTAGTTAAGCCTGTTAATGCACCGCTGTTAAAGGCTAATGTCCCGTTATTGGCCACTAAAGTAATTGTTTCTGTAGTGTTAGCATCCGTATCTGATATTTGCACAAGATTAGAATTCGTAGTATTAAATATTAAATTAGTATTATAAGTCGCAGTTTGACTAATAGGTACAATATTTACTGGTGCTTGATTAATAACTTGTGATATAGCTATGTTAATATTGCTAGACGCACTTAAATTACCACTAAATTGGCCACCTGGATTGTTATCATTAACAATTAGTTTAATCGTGTCGTTACCAACAAATCCAGCGTTGCCAGTATAAGTTAAACCATTTAATGCAGCGTTCAAATTGGCAATAGTGCCAGTTGCAGTTATTTTTCCTGCACTATTAATAACATTAGTTAAATTAGCAATAGCACTATTATTAAATGTTAACGAACCATTGTTAGCAATTAATGTTATAGTTTCTGATGCATTTGTTGTATTGTAACTGTCTGCAACACTTATATTGCCGTTAAACTGTACCGTACCAGCTGTTTGATGCACTGTGTTTTCTATAATTGCTTGCGTACTAGGTGCTGTAATTACTGGAGCTGTATTGTTTGTAGTAATATTAATTGTGGTACTAGAAGTCGCTATATTGCGACCATTAGTATTATTGGTACCATCATCAAACACATAAGTTAAATTAACGCTAGATGGTGGGGTTGTATTAGCATTTTGATATTGTATCGATTGCATAACTTCGTTAACTAATGCTCTATTTGGTATAGTTCCAGCACTTATAAATTGAATTTGTAGTTGTCCATACACGTTGCTAAAGTTTGCAATTATATTACCACCAGATACTAAAGTGTTACCGCTTACCGTAACATCTGGCATTGCGGCAAAACTAAACACATCTTGATAATAAGCTCCACCTGTTCTTGCAACTGTTAATTGGGTATTACTATAATTGCCCAATCCATTGTTGAATGCATCTTTTATGGTGTCGGTTATAGCTATATTATTATCAATAATAATTGGAGTTGTACTTGTTGCCACATAAGTGTTTGCCGATGTTGTATCCAAATTGTTAATAGTTGGATGCAACGTACTTGGATCGTTAATTTTAATGTTTATAATTTGACCATTAGTTTGAGCACCACCGCCACCTGTATTACCTTGATCATTAATCATAACCAAAACACTACCTGCTCCAACATAATTAGTTGTTGGCGTATAAATTAAAGTGCTAAGTGCTGCATTTATTTGGGCAATCGTACCAGTAAAGCTTATTGTGCCAGTCGAGTTAGCACCAGACGTAATATGTATGCCTGTAGTTACAGCATCTAAATTTATTGTTCCATTAGTTGCTGTTAATGTTACAGCTTCTTGTGCACCACTTACAGCGTCCGAGTCTGACACAGATAATTTGTACAATCCACTAAACATAAAGCTATTATTTTCGTTTAAAGATAGATCTGTAGGAGCTACAATTACTGCTGCTTTATTGTAAGTGTTGCCATCTGTAATATTTTCGGTAATATAACCAGTTGCTGTACCGCCAAGCCCATCATTAAATACATATTGTAATTTAACGCTAGATGGTGGTGTGGAACTAGTATTATTATATTGAATATTTTGCAAAATAAAATTAAACTGACTAGCAGACAATGGGCTGCCCCAAGTGACACCGGTTGCAGAAAGAGTTAACGTTCCATTACTATAAGTCCATACCAGACTGCTTGAAGTGCTGTTAAATAATATCTGCCCATAACTTAACACTCCATTAGTATATTGAGCTTGGTATATTTGATTGTTACTCCATAACATATTGTATGGAAACATTGAAGGATCTATAGTAAACACATCTTGAGCATTAGCGCCACCAACTCTCGAAATAGTTAAAGATGAACCTATATAATTACTGTTAGCATCCCGAGTAACATCAGCTACTGTAACGTTAGCATCAAGAAAAGTTGGTGAACCATTAATTCTATAAGCATTGGCTGATACTGCATCTAAGTTCGAAATACTAGCCTGACTAATTAAAATATTTACACTAGTTGTTGTAGAGTTACTATGGTCGGTTAAATTATTGCTTGTTATGGTAAGAGTGTCTGTTAGATTAGTGGCATTTTTATAAAGCAAACTATTTAATACTGCATTAACTTGTGACACAGTACCGCTAAATGTTATTGCACTACTATTGTTAGCTCCTGATATAATCGATATACCCGCCGTAGTTGTTAAATTAATTGTACCATATTTTACTGATAAACTAATTGAATCAACAAGATTATCACCGTATGTATTGGTAATTTGAAAATCATTACCAAACAAATAACCAGTACTTGCTGTATTATAAGTTACGCTGCTAGGGGCTGTAATTAATGGAGTATCTCCAGGTATATAATTATTAACCTGAATGTTTATAACACTAGGCAGCGCACTTAAAGCACTACCACCAGTGTTACCTTGATCATTAACAGCCACAGTAATACTATCTGTTCCCGAGTAATTCATACTTGGAACATACATTAATTTAGTTAATGCAGCATTCAATTGAGACACAGTACCAGACATAGTTATCGAGCGACTACCATTAGAACCAGATGTAATAATAACACCAGATGTAATGCTGTCTATATTAATAGTACCTATTGTGGTAGTTAATGTTACTAATATTTTACCAGATTCAGCATCAGCATCAGCAACTGTTATGGCATTGCTACCAGAGAATATGAAATTAGTATTGGTATTAAACGATACTGTAGCTGGCGACACTATGGTAGGTGCTGTATTAATTTGTTTAGTATTTACTGTAATATAACCAGTTGTTACAGCAGAAGGATCGGTATAACCTTCCTGAAATGTATACTGTAGTGCTACACTAGCTGGTGGATCTACACTAGCATTGCTATATTGCAATCCTTGGATAATACGATTCAATGTTGCCTTATCTGTCACCCCAGTAAGAGTTGCAACTCCATTAACAGACGAAAAGGTACCGCCAGCAAATGATAAACTAAATACATCTTGTGAATTAGCACCACCTACTCTAGATACAGTAAATATTGAGTTTGAATAGTCATTTGCAGCATCTAGTGCTGGATCCGTTATTAATACGTTATTGTCAATAATAATCTTGGTTCCGCTTTCTGTATAAGTATTAGCCGATATAGCATCTAATCCGTGAATAACTGGTTTGATCGCCACAACATTAACAATGTTAGTAGTTGTTGGGCTTGTAAATGCAGTATTGCCAGCTGTTACACCGCGAGTTGCAATAGTAATTTGATCTGTATAAGAAGAACCAGCTGGTTTGTAGGTTAATTCATTTAATGCAGCATTAACTTGCGCAATAGTTCCATAAAAAGTTACTGTACTACTGTTGGTAGCTCCTGCTGTAATTGCTATACCAGTACCAGCTAAAGCGGCAGCAGCTGATACGGTTACGGATGGATTTAAAGTAATTGTTCCACTATTTACTGTTAATGTAACTATTTCTGAATTATTGTCGTTATTAATATCTGATACTTGAATTGCTTGGCTGCCACCAAATATATAGTTATTCATTGCTGCATTATAATTAACGGCAGTAGGTGACATAATTATTGAAGTATTAACTGCTACACCCACAGCTAAATTTACTGTGCTGGTAGTTGTTAATGCGCCATTAACGCTCGCATTATTATTATCATTGGTAATTAGCTGCATAGTATCTTGGCCAAGATAATTAACATTTGGTGTGTACACTAATCCATTTAAGGCAGCATTTAAATTAGCAACAGTACCGGTTGCTGTTATAGTCGATTTGTTATTAGTAATATTTGTTATATTAGTTAAGGCACTACTATTAAAAGCTAGCGTTCCATTGCTTACCGCTAAAGTAATTGTTTCTGTAGTATTGGCATCCGAATCTGCTATTTGCACCAGATTAGAATGATTACTATCGAATATAAAATTAGTGTTAAAAATAGCGGTTTGACTGGTAGCTGGCACAATGTTTGCAGGTGCTTGATTAATAATTTGTGAAACAGCTATATTAATATTGCTAGCTGTACTTAAATTACCACTAAATTGACCACCAGGATTGTTATCATTAACAATTAACTTAATGGTATCGTTACCAACAAACCCAGCATTGCTTGTGTATGTCAAACCATTTAATGCGGCATTTAAATTAGCAACTGTACCAGTGGCAGTTATCTTGCCAGAATTGTTAATCACATTAATTAAATTAGCAACAGCACTATTATTAAATGTTAACGAGCCATGATTAGCAATTAACGTTATAGTTTCTGGTGCATTAGTCGTATTATAACTGTCTGCAACGGTTATATTACCATTAAATTGTACAGTACCAACTGTTTGATTAAGTGTGTTTTCTACAATTGATTGGGCACTAGGAGCTGTAATTACTGGGGCAGTGTTATTTGCAGTAATATTTACTGTTGTACTAACTGATGTTACCCCAAAACTGTTTGCGGCACTTGCGTCGTTAAACGTATAAGTTAAATTAACATTATTAGGTGGCGTAAAACTAGAATTGGCATATTGGATAGACTGCAACACTTCGTTAACTAATATTCTATTTGGTATAACACCGGTATTTATAAATTGAATTTGTAATTGTCCATATAGATTACTAAAGTTTGCAATTATACTACCACCAGATATTAAAGTATTGCCACTTACCGTTACATCTTGCATTGTTCCAAAACTAAATACATCTTGTACGTTAGCACCACCAGTTCTTGTAACAATTATTTGCGAATTACTGTAATTACCTAAATTATTATTAACCGAATCATTAAATGCATCAGACACTGTTATGTTGTTGCTAATAATAACTGGGGTTGTACTTCCTGCTACATACGTATTTACAGATGTAGCAGCTAAATTATCAATTACTGGTGGTGTATGCACCCCACTGCTATAAGGGTTAACATTAATATTTACAGTGCTACTAGCTGTTAAAGCACCACCACTACCACTATTGCCTTGATCATTAATTGCAACAGTTATACTGTCGCTTCCTGTGTAATTAACATTTGGAACATAAAGCAAATTCGTTAATGCTGTGTTAATTTGAGAAACAGTACCAGAAATAGTTATTGTATTACTATAATTAGCACCAGCTGTTACAACCAGACCTGCCACTGTTGAACCTAAAACCACTATACCATGAGCTGCAGATAACGTTACCAACACTTGTCCGCTAAATGCATCCACATCTGCAACTGCTATAGCATTAGTTCCAGAAAATATAAAATTAGTATTTTCGTTAAAAGTTATAGTGTTAGGTGGTGTTGTAATGGTAGGTGCTGTATTAACTGGTGTAGTATTTAACGTAATATAACCTATTGTGTCCCCCCCGCCAGAACCAGCATTAAATGTATACTGCAATTGAACACTAGATGGCAGATCTCCAACAGAATTACTATATTTAACGCATTGAGTTAGAAGATTAAAGTTAATGGCAGACACTGCGCCGCCCCAAGTAGTACCACGCGCCCAAAGAGTTACTGTCCCATTATTGTTGAAAAATTCAATGCTACTGTTAGGGACGTTAAATAATATATTGCAATAAGTTAAAACTCCATTAGTATACTGAGGGCTATGTAGTTGATTATTACTCCATACATAATTGGCTGGAAAATGTGTTATATCTATACTAAACACATCGTTAGGGTTAGCACCGCCAACTCTTGAAATAGTTAATCTAGCGCCAGTATAATCGTTAAGGGCATTAAGTGTTTTATCAAAAACATTAACATCGTTATCAATAATAACTGCAGATCCGCCTTCTATATAAGTATTGCTAGATACTGCATTTAAATTATTAATTATACTTTTATTGTTGATTTCTATTACTTTAGTAATGGCAGGGCTGCCGTCTGTAGAATTTTTGCTGACTATTGTTAAACTGTCTAAATTGTTATT
>Ga0302191_10000780_pt1 | contig 20524 bp, 16 predicted proteins | sample II_Bog_E3_1_FD_198775 | JGI IMG/M metagenome (GOLD analysis project Ga0302191, IMG submission 198775) | Peat permafrost microbial communities from Stordalen Mire near Abisko, Sweden - II_Bog_E3_1 | ecosystem: Environmental > Terrestrial > Soil > Wetlands > Peat | place: Sweden: Abisko...
TCTCAAGAGAAAAAAATACTATCAAGCGTCACAATCGACAACAAAAGACACATCACTAATAGTCTCGGATCTATGGGAGTACAGCATTTTGAAATCATAATCTAATAAACTTAGGAATTTAAAAAATTAGGAAATTCAGACAATTAAAAATGGCAGTCCACCATATTTTCATTTAATGAATTTATTAAAAAATGAAAAAGATGATAAATTAAGTATGCAAAAATAATTCGGTCAGGCTCTATATAATATTTTGGATTTATTTGAAGACCAGCATAGAAATCAACAATATTACTTGCTTAACTCCCAAAATAAACAATTAATTGAATCAATTGAATCAAATTATTTTTCTTTTAAAAAATAGTATAGAAAACTAAAATAAGAAAATATGGAGCTTTACAACACGCTGCAAGGCTCAGGTTCAAAAGAGATCAAATAATAAAAATATACAGAAAAAGAGCAATAAAGTCTATTTTATCAGCTTTAACAAGAGAGCTATATGCAAAAAAGAAGAAGCAAAGGACAAAATAAATATTCAAAATCTCTTTACAAAGGAAAAAGCTCAAAAAAATAGAGTAAAATAGGAAATACAAATAAATTTCCACCTAAATCTTTAACTTCTAAAATTATTGAAATAGCCGCTGCATTGAAAATTTAAATTTTCGATAATAAAAAATCATAAACTGAAATGTAAATTTTGGAGCATATTCACTAAGTCATTGAAAATTTGGTAGGCGCCAATATGTCTCTAGAAGATGGAAATAACCAATTTTCGAATGAACGTCAGCAAATGTAACGCAAATTATAAGATATTAATTTCAATTTAATTACTATGCCAAATATAATAAATGGGAATGACTTTTAAACAAATTCAGTTAATGTTGAAAAATGTAATACTATCAGTTAAAACATTGACTTGATACGATTATATATTATTGAAATTAACAGTAAAATAGACAAGTTACAAAAAAAGGACTATAATTAATTGAAAATTTAACATTAAAATTAATCACAAATCATACCGAAATCATCCTTAAAACAAAAAAATATAGATCCTTATTTTCTTCAAAATGTAGCAACAATCTTTGAAGGATAAAATGCATTGCCTCTTTTAACCAATAAAATAACCAGCATTGATAGCTAAATATAAGATTTAAAGCGAGAAAACGAAGATTTAAAGAAAAAATGTGATAGTTTGGAATATTTACTTGAAGAATCAAAGAAGGACATTGAAAATTCAAACAAATGGATCATGGAGTTAACTGAGCAAAGCAACACATTTGCTTCTTAAATTAAATAAAAAGACAATCTTATTCAATAGCTTAGAAATGATGCTTAACAATAAAAAGAAAGAGCAATTGAGTCGGATAAAAAAGTAAATAAGCATAGGAAAAAGATAAATTATCTCGAATCACAGATAAATTAAATGAATACGAGTATTTACCGACCATAAGAATCATTAAGGTTAAACGAAAACAACTATCAAGACCCATCTTTTGTCAATTAATAGAGGTCTATTTTAATTAATCAATCCATTTTTCTCAAGAAATAAGAATCTCAAAAAAAAATCTAAAAACTTGAAAAGGAACTTTCGTAGAGTAAGAAAGAGATTTAAAATGTGAAAAAGCAGATGATATAAAAATAAACCTAGAATGAGATAAAATCCAATAAGCTCAAAACTGATAATGATTTTCTGAAGAAGAGGCTGATTGGAGTTCAAAAAATCCAAGTAGAAAATGATTCAAGATATAAGCAGCTGTTTAAAGATCACACTCAGTTACTTATTCAAATGAATTCGCTCTTAGTTCGTAATACAGAGTTGTAGAAGCAATAATAGGAACAAAAAATACTTAATACTACTTATGAAAAATAAAAAAATAGAGAATAATAAATTGCTAATAAAGTAGAACATCGATAGACAATGTCTGCTGATTATGGGGTAAATACACCATCTATTGACCAGCATAATGAAGTGAAAGAAATCATCCAAAAATCAGAAATGATTTGCAAGATGCAAGAATAGCACAGAAAAACAAAATAATATTTATAACAAAAAATTGTTTTTTTATAAAATTAAAAGTGTGAAAATAAGAAGAAAATTGAAGAGTTGATCAGTAAAAACAAATTAAATGAAAATATTAAAGGTATGAACATTAAATAACTAACTGAGAACTTACAGCAAATTCAAAAAACTTTAGCTCAGAAAAATAAATAAATAGACCAACTCCATTCATAAATAGCTCGAAATCAATCAGAAATAGATCAGAAAAGTTAATAAATAAACAAACTCCGTTTATAAATGTAGAAAAAGGAAGAACAGCTTTAGCATCAAATTAAAATTTCTAATTCTATAGCCAAACCCAATCAGCGCTCACAATAGCGATTTATAGATCACTTATTTACTTCAGGGGATATTTTCGAAGAGCAATGGACAAGGGAACGCAATTTCTTAATTAAAAAAATATAATAAAGAAGAGGCCAACTTACCAAAACTAAACTCATCTACAAATACGATATTAATAATAAGGTTAATATTCACAAGTATATCGATGGGCACAAATAGATTGTAGTCGTAATTCGCACTGAATATGGCAAATTGATAGCAGGCTATAGTCAATAGGCATTTAGTCCTAATGGAATTGTCAAGGGGGATGGACTTCTCCTCTCACTGTGGAATTAACGAACGTTTAATCTGATAAAGGGCAAGAAAGCCATTACTTACGATGACTTCTATCTAATTTTTGGTAATTCTTAGATCAGGATAAAATCATTGTAACTTCTAGTCTTTAGCAACTTTGGCATTAACAATGCCTTCTACTAAACTCAAGGAATTAAAATTTAATAGTGGCTGGGTGACAACGACCGCGAAGTAGCAATCGATAGTTATGAGGTGTACGAGCTTCAGTTCGCCTATTGATCACATTTATTCAATTGAAACATTTATTTTATTTGTGGATATTTACTCAAAACTATATTATTAAATCAACAGAAATTTAGCCATTTATATTTTAGCGCATCTTGGGGACTGACCCTTGACTCAGGATCAATCACAAGAAATTTACCTATTAACTACTTCGCTTCTGCGCTTACATGGCTGTCGAATTCATATTCTCCTTCGCAGATTTTTACAAACAACTATTTTTGAGATTGAGCTTTAAAAGGACAGTGGCCATTCAACATATTGTAAAGAAGAATTCCTAAAGACCACCGATCAGATAGAAAAGGATTATAGGGTTCTCTCTATGCTACTTCGGGAGGCATATAAGTGGGAGTACCGCAAAAGTTAGTAACTATGGGTGTACCTTCGACTGTATAAAAGCCAAATTACTTTTGATGCTAAATCCAAAATCGATGATCTTAACTTTCAGGTATTTGTTGAGTAGTATGTTATCAGTTTTTATATCTCGATGTGCGATTCCATTCTCATGTAAGTATGCTACTCCGTGGAGAATTTAACGAAAAATATTACGAGCCTAACCCTCCTATAAATATCCTCGCTTCTTATTACGCATGAACTGGTCGACTGAATTCCCACCACCGTACTACATGACGAGATTTATCTTTATGCTAAAATGTGTACTTTTTTAAAGCTTTCGATAATTTCGTACAGCTTAATGATGCTGGGGTGATTGAGACTGCCCAAAATTTAAATCTCTCGCTCGATGCTGCGGAGTTAATTATCCCTGAGTTCATTCTTATCATATATCTTAACAGCTATTTTTCGTTTGTTGTTCCAATCGACTCCGCTCTTGACCAAGGCATGCGCCCCCCTGCCCAAATCTCTATGAAACTGTATCCCTTTAAACAACTTCTCAACCAATTTTTTTTATTTCTCGTCTTATTTGTCGTCAGCTTTCATTTTTTATGTCTTCTCTTTTTTCTTGACCGAAGCAGGTCTACTGGCAGCCTCCTTCTTCTTCTATCCCTAACATTTTGCGATGTTATTTCCCTTCACGAAAAGTGGTTTGTACCTCGCAAAAGGAGATTTAGAACCCTGCTTATTTTTTGAATTTTTTGGCTTCACCTTTGAGTTTTACTTATCTACATTGGATTTGCGACCTTGAGGGTATTAGGAGGTAAACGAATGTCGAGGAGTTGGAGTGACAGATTTCCTCGTTTTAGATCCAATGCTGACTCGAGGATGAGCAGTTTAGGCAGTGACTTTATCAGTAGTAATATATTGCATGTAGTTATCGTGCTTGTCGGATGGAGGAGCCATGCTATTTACTCGAGGACTGCACAAAGAATCTAAATAAACTAAGAATAACTCCTGCCGCTTTCGAAGATGAGGGATGTAAAATTTGAGTGTTTCTGCCCTCGATCGTGAGAATACGATTTCTTGATTATGAATCATCTACAGTTCTCTCCTGTGTCTTTTTGCGACTGTGGTTTTCTTTGTTTTGCATCAATGTTAACTATCTGATTATATTTGATTTATGCTTTAATACTATCAACATCTATAGATGAGCCACTATTGTCAAAGCAGCAAACATACGATGATCTTTATGATTCTGGATTTACTTGTGCAATTAACTCATAAACTCAAAGGTTAAATATAATAAGCAACAAAAATAATCATGTTAACAGGTGTTCATTTTAATCCACAAAGTTTTAGGTACTACTCATTGTCCGGATAGTTAATGATGCGGGTTTACGCCTTACCACCGCCCACCATCATTTTAACAATTCGGCTGTGCAATCGTTTTCGACTTGTCGATCTTTTGGTCAGCTACTCGTAGGCTTTTACTTATTTAATCTTTATTTTTCGTTTTTTAATGGCAGTTAAATTTGAAGAAATAGATTGGTCTGCAGAATCAAGGGTTTATAACTACGATTTTATGTATTCCTTTTTTTAGGTGACCTGTTTTTGCACAGTATTTTATTCGTAAGCAGAAATTCCAGTCACTCGCTCTGTCTCAGTATTAATCTCCTCTTTGAGAATCTTATGTATGTTTTAACTATTTTCATGATTAAATTCCAAGTAGTTGTCATAGGTGGGCTGTTTTAGTTTCCCATAGTCGATATTGAGGTTATGAATGTAAAGGTCTTTGTAATTGATTCGATTGCCGAATTCAGAAATTTCAGGGCAGCCATCTTCTTTGTGTAAATGCTTAGAATTGGATGATTTGTAATATTTAGCACTTGAATTTACAGTGGGCTGCGTCTTCTTGGGCAGAGAATAGACCCTTCGATGGTCGTGCATATCATCAGTCATAATTTAAATTTAATCCGTTATATTATTATTAAATATTTGTCCATAGTACTAAACCTGCCTATCAAAGAATATTACTCATAGAGATAACAAGGTTCTATATATAGTCAATATTATAATCCTGATATAATGAGTGCCCTCACATGTAATGGATCTATATTTCGATACGGTGATGGCTAGTCTGGGAGTGAAGGCATCCTTATCGCAATGATATCAATCAGCGGTGCGATTCTGCTGTTTCTTCTCTACAAAATGTTCAAACTCTGCTTAATTGTATTTTCTTACAGCAACTTTCATATACACTAAACGTATAAACTTTACGCGCTGGCGTTGCTCAATGTCACAATTATCATCTTCTCCCGTAAGTCGCAAATTGATCTCATGTACTACGACGATCAATTGAAAAAAGGATAAACTTATGAATATATTGTCATTGGATATGAAGTTATTAACGATATGTTCGCAGTATTGAGTATCTTTACCAATAACTACATGCATCTGTTCAATGCATTTACATGGCTATTGATCGCTATGGACTGCGATTTCACTCTCCTCAAAGAAACTCAAATCAACCACAGCGAGTAAGATCAATACTAGGCCTACCAAATGCAAGAGTCGAGAACTGGCAAGCGTAAAAGGATAAAATACTTAAAAAACTGGATGTTCTATCTGCTGCTGCCAGCACTATTAATATTTTCAATGATTGGCACTTTAAAAAACACAGCAGGAGAATGGTGTGAAATTGTGCGAATATTGATCATCTTATCCACAGCCCTCCCTCTGCTGATCTTGGGAATTGCTGTCGCCTTTTTTATCAGAAAATTTGCGGATTCAGACGTGTCCATCTTGGTAGTAAATCCTTAATTAAGACGAAAGGAGGGCTGATGTATTTATTGATTACAACCATCATGCGTAGTCTTTACTTCTTGATCCTAATCATCAAGGCGGACGATATCTACTTCGGCGGCGAGTACCTCTTTTATAAGTTAGTGTGCTGAATATAATTTACTTCCTCACCTGCACACTGGCCCCTATCCTCTGCATGTCCATTTTGAGCGATCTCTAACTCAAGAACGAGCAATTCACACGTAATCTCCATGATATGTAGTCCTCAGAAGGTCATCGAGCATGATTTTTCGTAGTACCATTATTTGATATATAAACATCACCATCTTCGTCGAATTTGGATTCTCTATGAAGGATAAAATTCAAATGGTTGTAGGTTAATAATTCGAAGGCAATTATTTAATTTTAGCTAACGAAATAATGATCCGGAGTTAGGCCACGAAGTTACTATTAGGCAAACTTAAAAACGCGTTTCCTACCCTCTAAAGGCGCATTAAGAAGGGTCAGAATGGAAGAATTGCTGTGGTCGGTGGATCTTTCTAATTCACTGGAGCGCCTTTTTATTCTGCAGCATCTGCACTTAGGGTCGGTGGAGATCTTTCCCATATATTCTGCTCGAAATTTAGCGCACCGGCTATCAAATCGTATTCACCGGATATTATTGTTCACCCTCTCTTCGTGGCAGAGGATGAACTCATTTGCTCGCAGGAGGCAGTAGAAATTATGTTGCAGGAGTGGACGGACAAGCTTAAAGTTTGGCAACGGGCGGTGGACTCTTGGATTATCGGTCCTGGATTAGGTCGAGATCGCTACATGCAGGAGTTCTTTCCCTATCTGGTGAAAAATTTACCGGATGATTGTTTAGCCATCTTCGACGCCGATGGTATCTACTACCTCTGCATGCAACCTGAGCTATTCAAAGAATTTAATCGTTTTAAGGCGATTCTAACCCCTAATCATCGGGAAATATCCTTTCTGCAGAGGTATTTTCATCTTGATCTTGATGAGATACTCAAGGACAACGATTCCAAAGAATAGATTAGCGAAATATCTTCGGGACTTCCTCAGTGCAATTTCAAGATGCTGATTAAGGGGGAGAGTGATATCATATTGGGCAGCGATCGGTCCTTCATTGTTAGAACCAGGGGAGGACCAAAGCGTTGTGGAGGAATGGGAGATTTATTGGCAGGAGTTACAGCTGTATGCGCATTGTGGGACTACTAATATGGACCGGCCCTCGCCTCAAGAATAGTGCGATTGGCTACCCGCGCGGCCTATTAAAAATAGGGTCGCGGGATGACGGCTCCCAATGTGATAAATGAATTGGCTGAGACAGTAAAAAACATCGAGAAAGGGCTGATTTGATGGATGGTTATAATATTGGAGCGCATTGGTCTGTTAAATGTAGGGGATGAATCATGATGATTTCGCAATTGTGGCCAATACTAATTCTTTAACTGCGGGGTAGTCATTAATGCCATTTTTTACTTCGTAATTAATCAAGACGCCCATCTCTTTGAATACTTAGAGGAGCGGACTCATTTTGGCTTAATATTTTTATTGTTTTTAGCGAATTGCCTTCTAGTTATTATTTGCACTAACGAGCTTATTCCCACACACATCACAAATTCCCTACTCTTTAGGTACGGCCAGTTTTATCGAGTAGCCATCCATGAATAAAAACAAAAGTACTTTTAGATTTGATGCGAGGTGAAAATACTGCGACATTTTGTACAAGTTTGTTTTCCCATTTGTTTTTAGACCAGAATATCAGGCCTAAGTGTGATGTTAAGCACACCATGAATAGGAAGTACCTTCAAAAATTTGACAAGTTGCCCCTTTGTTTTGGGAAAGCCATTTAAAATGATGCCTTTGGATAATTATTCCGGTTTGATAACTGTTTCTGCGATGATCTATGACATCATTTCAGAGTTTTCAAGATTTAGAATAGTTTTTATAATCTTTGTGCTTTCAGCAGCAGGCTTTCTGCTAGCTGGCCCCTTCAGTAATTTTCCAATCTAACGGTCTATTGAAAAGTGTCTGTAGCCCAAGTCCTTACTAAGCAACTTAGCATATGTGGCTTTGCCTACACCTACAGCTCCGTAAATAAGGAATATTTTTTGTTTGCAGGCTGCTGTGGTAAAGGTTTGTAGTAGATTTGTGGTCAGTCTGAGCATTATCCACTAATAATATAATATACATTTATCAACTAATCAGCAATAATGAATGAAAATATCAATTACATCGTGTAGTAAAAATCAATTGCCCAAATAGTTGATTTCTTCATCCTCTTGCATTTGTTTCTCCCATTAAATTCTGAACTGTATAATATTGAAAGGTGGATCTCTCGTATGTTCTTAATAATCAACCTATTATTTAATCTGTTCTTTTTTTTCCTTGAGAGATTGTTTTTAAAAACGACGGTAACTCAGCTTTTATCCTCTTTTCTAACTGGAATAAAATAATTTATCATTTAATTTGGTGCATTTACCTTTTTTATTTTTTTTACTATTAGTCAATCCTTGAACCATTTCATTGTTATATTTATCAATAGTCTTTAACAGGATATTAAATAAGAAAAGGTCTTATAAATGATAAATTATGGGAACAATACTTTGTTTAGAAGATTGTATTCTCAATCTGAAGTACTGTATTACTTTTTGCACCTCTAAGGAGTTGTATTTTTTGTCATCCGCATGGTTGATCATTAAATTCATGAATAAATTATAACCATTACACCAATTTCTGGCCAAATGCTAACCAGTCTAATATTGGTTATAATTGACATTGTGAGGCTATTATTACTCCATCAAAATGATTATATTGTAAACTTACTCCCTTCTTCATTTCAGTTCATAAATCAGCTTGATATTTATAAAAATGAGTATCAAATAAGTCACCTCCTATTGCATTATTTGTATTAAAATATCGCATACATTAATAAGAAATGGCAAGATAAATTTTTATTCATATCAATTACTTAATTCAAAACCCCTTCTAATTCCATGTTCAATATCTTTTATTACTTTTCCTCGGTCAGAAGCATTGAAAAGGGAGGTCCCTGCAACGAGCCAATTGGCTCCAAACCGAGCAACTTCCTCAGCATTTTATGAGCCAATTCCTCCATCAACCTGAATATCCAAATCAGGGTATTTTTAATGCAAATATTGTACTTTAGGCATCATGTCCGACATATATTTCTGTCCTCCAAAGCCAGGTTCCACTGTCATTACCAATACCTTATCGATCTTTTTCTATTCGATAAGCTGTTCAATTCGATGATCAATAGCGGTTTTTGGTTTGATGCTCAACCCTACATCCATTTTACGCTTGTGGATGCTTTAGCACAACTGCATTAATCCATGTTTACTTCATCCAAATCCTATTCTTCTACTTCATAATGAAACGTAAAGCAATTCGCGCCTGCTTTTGCGAGTGACTCGATATAATGTCTTGGGTGAGTGACCATGAGATGACAATCAAAATATACTCCTGGCAAATGTTTTCTAAGAGATGCTACGATTGGCGCTCCAAAGGATAGATTGGGTACAAAATGGCTGTATAGTAAACTGATTACTCATCCATGATATCAATGTGAAGAGAATTCGCGCCTAGATCGAGCATTTATCGACATTCCTTATAGAGGAAGGCAAAATCAGCAGCGAGGATGGACGGACCTATGAAATATTTCCGATTGAGGTGTTGCATGAATGTTATAAAAATGAGTTTATATAAATTAATTTATTGGTAGATTAATGGGATCATTAAATCAGCGAAAAGAATTTGCTGATTTTAACTTCCTATATACTGTAGATTTTGTAACCTATTTTAAAATACAGATATATCACATTGCTTTGAGAATCTGCCGCAATGCCGACAGCAGCTATTCTTCTCCCTTTTTATTCATTTAGAATGAAATGTTCAGAGATAGAACCATTGGACATCCTAACTACTTGCTAAGGGTTTTTGCTATTTCTGTCGAATTGGTTTATCCTTCAGCAGTAAGATTTACCACTGTGGGATGAGCTGACTGTATTGATAAAAATATACGTAGGGCGTTGGGTAGGCCACTTGCAAACTGCCATCAATTTTCAACAAGCCAGCATAAGCAACAATTACGAAGAAATATTTTGGCAAAGCATTAACTTAAATAAAAAGTTTGCCTGCGGATGTAACGATTTCGAATGTCTTCTTCTGTGGCTTGCGACTAACCAATGAGTTTTTGATTTATTGATTCTAAATTTACATAATTAATTTACAGGCATAGATTAAATTAAAGATAAGAGGGAAAGTCGTAACAAACGAAGCAGATGGAAAAGACTATTTAAATAAAGAAACATATTTTGTTAAATGGGCATAAACTTGATTTATTCTTTATGGTTGCAATAAGATTTAATTAGTTTTGTAAATTGGCATTTATAGAATTGTCATATTGACTTTAAATATCGACAATTTTATTTTTATATTTGGATCATAATCACCTACTCATGAAAGACAGAAAAATTGCAATTCTTCATATTAAAAAACAGTATGAGAGTAACTGTTCACTTATTCAGTAGCTCAGAAGTGCGAGTCAGACCTCTCCATGTCAGTGGGTTTGGAAGATGAGGATCTATTCAAGTGGCGCATTTGCTTCCAAGGACCATAAAACACACCTTTTGAAGGCGGACTTTATGAGGCCAGTCTGCGTTTCCCTGAAGAGTTTCCCTATCTTCCTCCAAAGATGTCGTTTAAAACTGAAATGTTCCACCCAAACAGTAGATCTTTGAAAAATTAGTCTACCCAAACGGAGACGTCTGTATATCAATCCTTCATGCTCCTGTGGAAGACCCTCTCAATCCACAGTAGAAAATATCGTAGAAGTGGAACCCTGTCCTAACTATTGAAGCTGTCCTCATGAGCGTAACCTCTATGCTGGTGGACCCAAATCTCGACTCCCCTGCCAACGTAGATGCTGCCAAACTTTTGAAAGAGAACTGCAAATAATACAATCGTAAGCTCCGATATTTGGCTCGCAAAAGTATCGGAGATGTTTGATGCATGTTAAACTTGAACTTTATCATCCTACAATCTGCTAGTCAAAAGTGATAAATATCACCAATTAGGTGTGAAGTATAGTATGATAAATTGCGAAATAGCAAGTACAATAAGTTGCTAACATAGTTTAATTATAATGGCCAACCAGTTCAGCGACGAACAGAGACGAGAAATACTACAAGCCTTCAAACTGTTTGATCAGGATAACGATGGAAGTCTGGCCAAACAGGTATTACTATCTTCATGTAGGAAGTGGCGGCTCTTATTAGAGAAATGACAGGCATCTGCTCAGAGGAAGAGATTGATCATTTAATAAGCGAAATGGATGCAGACGCCAATGGTACAATTGAAGCAGGCGAGTTTCTCGCCCTCATGGCCAAGTAATAGCTCTCCGAATCAGGATGATGCGAACAATTACGAGTGAAAAAGATCTACAAGACGCATTCAAGGTATTCGACCCGAAAGGCGAGAAGAGCATTGGTTTTGAGGGACTCAAGGAAGTGCTTCAAGACATGGGTTAAAAGATGACAGATGATGATATTAAGAACATGATCAAAGAGGCAGATGAAGATGGAGATGGGAGGGTGAGTTTCGACGAGTTCAAAAAATTGATGATGCGTTGAAGCACTTATTATCTGTATTTCTGTATTTGTTAAACAGCAATCAATATTTTATGAGTGGGATAATGGAATTGAGATGAATTGACGCAATTTGAGGGTAGGATTTTATGATAATAAAAAGATGAGTATCTCTCGATTATTAATTTTGCTGACAATGACTGTGATCATTAGCTCTCAAAGTTGCCACTATAGCTGCGCAAACTGCACCAGTTCTGACTATTTCAAATGCAGCATCTGCCAATCAAACAGAGGTATTGACGATTTACCCATCTATGGTATGTGCTACTGCAGCGACAATACAGATTAAAATAATCAAGGAGACTGTTAAGCATCAGGATCCTTCAACTACATGAGTAAAACACTGATAATTGTGTTCATCTCCCTCACCATGGCTTTTTCATTATTCGCTGTCTACGCGAAAGGTATGAAGTACTTTCTGTACAAGACCATCTAAGACGTGCAGGAGTTGTCGCTGATTGTGTTCATCAACCTATACTTCCCGCAGCAGTTCGATATCTTCCTCACTCATCTCTATCGCTTTAACATAAGCTCATACACATTTCAAAATATAGCGATGGGATCACTGTTCACGGTAATGCCTGACTCCTCCGTCGCCAGCACTGATGACGAGAACATCTATGGAAAATATAGACTGCTAGCAAAAACAGCAAATTTCTTCAGTAACCAGTTCACTTGGATGATAGTTTTCTTCTCCATCCTGAGTTTCGCAGTGATAATTCGTTTTCTGCGAAACTGGCTGAAGAAAAAGCAGTAGTTTGAGATCATTCGTACTTAAATAAACGGTTCACCCGATAAATCAATGGTTAATGCAAATTAAGCCAACCAAGATGCCATGTCAATCAGCATGAACTCGATCCATTAATTGACAGAGATAAAAAGAGTCGAAAAGGATAAGGATAAACTTAGCCTGTTTTGGGTGGTTAATAAACTATACAACATGCTTTGGTTTAATCTGTTAATTGTGTTCTTCTATTTCTCCATCATTGAGATGAACATCAACATCTTTACCCAGATCGCCAATCTCACTTTCAGCAGTTCTTTCGCAACGGTTGGAGCCTTCTTCTCTGCTCTCTTTCTCGCCCTGTAGACCACTTTCCTTGTGATACTGTTTCTAAAAGCCAAATAGGAGATGATAAAACCAGAGTGGATGCGAGATTACTCCTTCACTCCCACCATCTATCTCATCCGAACCAACTACAAAACCATTACCAAGTACTTTTGGTTTATCACCTGTTTCAAAAAAATCCTTTTGGCCATGATGGTCACTGTTCTGTATGATAGCCCTCTAGCGGCTATTGTAGCAGTCTCTTCAGTGCATGCTTTATACATTTCATTCGCGATCTATTGCTAGCCCTTCGAGCGGAAGTACATCCGCGTTCACTTCTATCTCACAGAGGCAATGAAAATGTTCATGTTTCTGAGTCTGGTAACTTTCACCACTAAATACGCTCAGTTTGTGCAGCTCATAAACCTAACAGTCATTTTCTATGCCCTTCTAGCTTTTATTTTTGGACTCCATCTCTTCTTCCTCCTCCTTTCCCTCTGCATTGAAAAAAGCGTTTATCTTCGCTTTATGCAGAGTAAATGTTGCCCCAAAGATCACCCAGAACTAAGCTTAACTCGAGTGGGCTATCGCTCGAATGAAAGGGTGTATATCTATGTAAAGGAGTGATTTTGATTTTCTGCCTTCTAATTTAAAGTTGTTTGTACTCAATTGATTTGAATAGTTATTTATTCTTCAAACAACAGTAATTAAATGAATATTTAATATTATTATTTTAGCGAAATCTATGGTAATTTTGGCGTCACTCAGGCAAAAGGCGTAAAGGCTAAAAAGGGAGGAAAGAAGGTCGAGAAGAAGGTCAACCCCCTCTTCGAGAAGAGACCACGCAACTACAGAATTGGCAACTCCATCCAGCCCAAGGCCAACCTCACTCGCTTCGTCAAGTGGCCCAAATACATCACCTTCCAAAGACAGAAAAGAATTCTGCTTACCAGAATCAAAGTACCACCCACAATCGCTCAATTCTCCAGAGCACTTGATAAGAACCAATGTATCCCTTTATCAACTCAGCCAACGTTCTCTTCAAATTGCTCAAAAAATACTCTCCTGAAGATGACAAGCAGAGAAGAGCTAGACTCGTCAGTGAGGCTAAACTCAGAGCTGAAAGTAATTAACGGTTTATTTCAGAGAAGGAGGTCAAGAATGCCAAGCCCTTCCATCTTAAGTTTGGATTGAACCACGTCACTAAACTCATCGAGGAAAAGAAGGCTAAATTAGTTATTATTGCTAATAACGTCGATCCCATCGAATTGGTCGTCTGGTTGCCCAATCTCTGCCGCAAACTGGAAATCCCTTACTGTTTCGTAAAGGGAAAAGCCGCACTCGGCAAATTGGTTCACCAGAAAAACGCTGCTGTTATCGCCCTAACCGAAGTGAGAAAGGAAGATGAGGGAGAATTAAACAACTTGGCAGCCGCTTTCAGAACACATTTTAACGAGAATAAAGATCTCGGCAAGACCGTTGGAGGTTTCCAAAGAGGCGCTAAGAGCCAAATAAAGTTCCAAAAAGCAGAAGCAGAGCGGGAGAGAGAAGCCATAAAGAAGCTCAAGGCTTGATTCAACTTATTTAACAATCTTAAAATAGACTGTATGAACCAAAATCTTTAATCCTGCCTTAAACATTAACTCAGTATTGAAATCATTGGCAATTATTGCTAGTTTTAAACAATCCCAATGCTGTAAAGAATATTTTCTTGTGTGTCAAATCTATAACTGTTCTGAATGACTGAGTTAAAACAATAAAAGAGGTTGTTCAATCGATTTGATTAGTATGAGATCGCAGCCATGTTCTCTGAGTCTGCGGAAGAATACTTAGCTTAGAAATATACTCCTTTGCGCTTGCGATTCTGGATTAAATGTGTACTGGGAATTCTCTTAGCCATCAATGGATATTTATCACACTGGGGACCTTGGAGTTGGCCCGGTAACTTCACTTTTTTGATTTTCTCTATCGTGTTCTACGGCATTGCGAGCTACATCTACTCTAAAATAAATGTTATTGTTGACCCCACGCAAGGCAATATGGTATTAATTCAAATACATAGATTGGATAATTTTTGTTGAGTGGTGGTCAAAGGATTGTAGCCCTACTACGCATTGGAGAGTAGAAAAATAATTATGAATTTGAATTACAGATGAAAGATAAACTACCTCTTAAGATATAGTTCAAATACTACTAGTACTTCACCGAAGATGGCTATTTTTTGTAGTAAAACTTCCATAAGCATCTTGCCGAATTCATAGAGAAAGTTCTTTAAACTTCCACCAGCTGATGTTATGTGTTGCTAAAGATTTCTTTCATATTATTTTATAATTTTTATATGTAAATAATTTGTTTACAACCAAATGATATCATCATATGTTTTGATTTTCCTGTGGCGCGGGTTCAGCTGGAGTTACATCTCGAGAGGGAACAATCATTTGCTCATGATCACGCTATTACTGTTATTTTTGAACCTTGGGGTAGCTGAAGAGGGTATTGTCATTGAAGAAGTTTTCGTTACGCTCAAAATTACCATTAGAACACTTATATATAAGACCTATTATCAAACCTGCTGCTGCACCAATACCAACACTAATACACCAACCGACCATTTGATATCCACCTTGAACCGTTTCAGTCCTAGTTGGTTCCTTGAGGGCAGGGTAGGAGTAAGTTGTTGAATTACCGCCAACAGAAAAGGTTGTGAAGGATGTAGACGAATTGCCGATACCTTCAAGGACTGCTGAACAGATGGCTGCAAATAAGGAAGGTAGGAGAAACTGAAAAATTACGCTATTGGAGTCAATTACTCCACTTTAATTGATTTTATGTTTAAAACGAGTCTGAGATATAGAACAAAGAAATCCGGCTATGAAGCCTATTGCCGTTGCAGCACCTGGGTTGTAATTTATATCAGTAGACGAACTAAATGCAATAGCGCCCTTAATAACATAATTAGTACCGTAACGGATGAAAATACCATGTCGTGAACGGAGAATTTGCCGTAAACGAAAGCCGAGGCAGTAAAGCAACCCAATACTGATGAGGCAAGTGCTAGCCAGATATTTACCTGCCCAGCCATGGCTACAATTTTACCAGCGGCTGACTAATAAACATTGCTCAACACTAAAACTGGGTAGGAACACCATACAAAGACAATTCCCAGAAAGGCAAGTGCCATGATCTTGTAAGATGAGTGATAGTTAGGATTATTGATTGTTTCATTACGTTTGTGTAATACTAAGGAACTGACTAATCCAAGGGCTCCTCCATAAGCGAAAGCACGAGAAGGATATCCGTTATCCGGAATGTATAGACGCCATAAGATTTGACTATTTATTTCATAGAGAAACGTACCAATCCATGTTAAGAAAAATATTTCAGTCAGCCCTATCCTACCTATTACTCCAGTGTATCCAGCATACATTGCTAGGGCAGCGCCAACAGCGTCAAGAAATGAAGCAGAAGTGAAAGCATAGCTAGTTTGCAGTCCATTACCGAAGTTGATGTAGTTTATCAGTGAAAAGTTCATTCCAGCGAAGTTTACATGCCCGTTTGGGTCGTTGAGGGAGATGCGTTGCCAAAAATTACGAAAGATAAAGAAATTTTGAACAGTCATTGCAAATATTAGAAGGGTAAATGCCATACCTGTAACAGTCGTACGCTCAATATATGCAGCTACCATTGAAAGACCTACCTAAAGGCATGCTTACCTACAATGAGGAGTATAATCGCTATGGCTATTACTGCGACTGGAAAGGGAAACTGTGTTGAGTCGACAAGAAAGGACGAACTGGATGAGGAGGAGGTGGATGAAAAGGGGTATACAACAGAGACTTTTTCCATACTAGCGAATGCCGTTTCGTTATAAGTGAAGAACAAACCATATATAACTCCGACAGCTATTTCCCAAGCGAGTGCAAACACAATAAAGCAAACGGTGGCTTTGCTGGTATTGACTCTTTGATTATCTTACATAATTCAAATTATATAAAATGTATGAATAAAAAATAAGTGCAATAAAATGTAAGGATATAAGAAAAGTAACTGAAGTTATGAACATCTTTATATTGTTGATAAAAGATTAATCGATTGAGAATTATTATAATATGATCTATTGAAAGAAAAATAGATTTATTTATCCATCAGATTAATTTGTTTGGGTTAAATAGAATAGTTGAATAATCCATTGGATGTATTCTGACTCAACCATTTTCTTAGTCATAATATACACTCTCAGAATGAAGAAATTTCATTATCTTAAAATTGGGAAATAGCCACTTGGTCACTTAACTGCATGTTTTGACATATGTCAGTTAATATTATTTGCTGACATTCTCTGTTTTTATCATTTACTCGACTTAAATAGACCAAAAGATTTTTAGATTAATGATGGTTTCTGTTCATCAAAATTGTATTTTATGGCTGCTCACGATCATTCGGAGATTAATCAACTCTGAATTAATTGAATAGATGACAGACATTAGTTTTCAATCAATCAAAGAGAAAAAACTAGCATCAGAATTAATAAGGCAAATCTTGAAAACATTCACACTGAACCGTTATTTTGCAAATGATATCAAAATTGCAAAACTCAAGCAACAACAAAAAGTCCATTGAGTTTCTTGAATCAACATTAATGCGCAGTATTTATTGGGCGTATTATAATTGTTTTTAAAGGATATAAATGCCAAGAAAATAGAAATCGAAACGATTGCGCCACTGGTCAATGAGTGAGAACTTACATTACCATTTTTTCCTTATTCTGAAGCTCCAACGCTTCGAGGATACGAGAAAATACAATGATTTTGTGGATATGCACAATTTCATCAAATCTAAGAATCCCAATCAATGTAGATCACATCATCAAAAAATGTGCGGTGAGAAGAACATTCGAGAAGTGTTAAGAGAGTTTTATCGTGACTACTACTTCCTGCGACTCCTTTCAGCAGAGAATGTCATATCAGAAACAAGAACATACTTGGAGAATGTTAACAAAAAATACTTGAAGGGAGTTCAATTGGATGATCTTCTTAAAATAATGAAGAGCAATTTACAAGAAATATTAAAGGAAGACGGTCAACAGATTGTCTTTCAAGGTGATTCTGATCAAGAAGATAAGGAAAAACATACAGAACGGAAGCCTTAAAACTAAATGGGAGAGGATGAAGTTGGAGGTTATTTATTCTAGTTAAAACTTTAAGAACTGTAAAGACTAATTAGATTTGATTTCGAAGAGGAGTAGTTTCTTGCAAACTCAAATTGAGGATGCCTAATATTGATAGTTAACTATGCTTATTTTAAATCTATATCTCGTTTTATTATTGAGATTGGCAGCATCCCATTACCAACCCAAGGTTTTAAAATACCCAATTTATCATTTATTTATCTTACTGAAACTAGCATATCCTTCAAAATAAAAAGATTAAAATTTATCATTTCATTCTTTTATTAAATTCATGCCTTTAATACTGCGCAGTTAAATTAATTATCAGTTTCATTATTAATCAAGTATATTGGATCAAAAACGCTTGGCACTGCTGGGACGGAGGTTTGTATTGCTGGAGTTGGGACGATTGGTTGCCGAAGTAATGCGTTTCTTGACTCCACTATCGTAAACTGCTATCTGACTCGGTGTTACTCCGTAAACTTAGCGTTGATCATATAGATAACTGTTCTTAAGGTCAACCTTATAGTAGCGACCATCCGTGCCTTGCATCATATTATTGTCATGAACTGTCGGAACGTGTTTCTGCCCGCAACCGAGACATTTGGCAGGAAAAACCTTTTGCTTTGGCCCAATTATATTGATTCCCTCCTCTGGCTCGTTCATCTCGCTCTCCAGCATGTGCAAAAAGCCAGAATTAGCTATATTATTTTAAAATTACCATCAACTTCCATGCGCAATTTATTGATGATAATCTCCATATTCTCTAACTTCATACCCATAGCGTTAAACTGGGCTTCAGCCTGTCCTATACTCATTTTCATGTCAAGGATCTTGTTGAGGTCATCACCGCGAGTCATTTATTTGATTTTGCGCTTTGTTGCTTTTTCAAACATTTCCAGCTTTGATATCTTCCCATTAACTTCATAAATAAGAGTTTGATTTTCACTGAGTTTTTACATGACTGGCTCTCTCAGTCTAGACAGTGATTCATACATCTCTTCACGAGAAACAAAATTGTCTTGGCCTTTGAGCATGCCTAGTGTCGTCATGATACGCTATTAAAACGTAAGTAATTTTGTCTTTACTTCATCCTCTAAACTCTGGAGTTTGACTTAGTTAGTACGGTTGCAATCGCGTAACCTTCGTACCTCGCCATCCATATGACACAATTTGTGAGGATCCATTCCTGATCCTTCGGTACCACCCAATGAGGCCATGACATTATTAATTGATGCGAAATCATCCTCTAGCTTCTTAAACTTGTTTTGATGAGTAGTAATGCGTTAATTATGCTCAGCAATAGTTTTAGTCATCCTTAGTTCAAGCTATTGGGGATCTTCTCTCTTTTCCAGACGGTCTATTTTGATGAGAAGTTCCTTCATCCGCAAATCATTATCTCTGCGATCATGGTCTATCTTTTATCTTTTTTCAAAACTCTTAGCTCCCTACTGAAGTTCCTTGATAAGAGTTTTATTCTCTTTCTCGTAATCTTCAATATTGCGAATTGCTCCCTACAATTTGGCCTTTACAGTTTCTATTCCAAACTTGAGCTAATTAAGCTGCTGATTTTTGTTATTGGCAATATCGTTCAGGATCTTCCCTTCATGTTGTTCCAAAGCTTTTTATACGTATTATGGTGTTATTTTCTTCAGGAGAGAGGCCTCACATTCACTGATCTTCCATAAAGTTTTCTTCTCCACCTCCTTTGTGATATTTTCAAACTCACTTATCTTTTTATTTGTCTTCATCTATAACTCCTTTAGTCGACTGAGAACCTTATCACATTCTTCTTATGTGGATTTTTTGCTGGTAAGTGAGGCTTTTCTCAGGAATTATTTTACATTTTACTTGGTTTAGAACGACTCCAGCATTCCCTGAAGTTAGTCCACTCGTTGGTTCGTCTTCTTGGTACTTTCATATAAAAATTTAAGAGCTAAATTACAATAAATGTACCATTGGTGTGATCCAGAAGATTTCCGGACAGAGATTAAATACTCTCTATAAATGTGTCAGTTTTATATTTATTGGTGGCTGGAATTTCCTTCGCGAGGACTGGGTTAAGTTTAACTGAATCGACCAGCGAAGCATTGCCCTTGCGTACTTCTTCAATAGTTATCTTTTCGAGCTAAAGAGCGTTAAGACGTTGACTATGGTGATTGACCAACTGAACAACATCCTCTAAAAAGTTATGTAGACTGTCGCTCTTAAAGTCCAGACTGACTAGATTACCGGCATAATGTCCATCTGTCATGAGCAATTTTTCTGGATAAGAGATGGTGTACAGATGCTAGTTTTTTGCATAAAGTTATTTATTTACTACAGTAGAATAATATCAATATTGGATAAGAAGATTGAGGACTGTTTTAGATAACAGGAAACATCTCATGGAGCAGGCGACCTAATTGCTCATTCAAAAAATGTGAGTGTATAAATTTATGATTTGTATTTATAAAAGACTTGAGGCATCTCTAATATAATTTTATTGCATTTAGTGCTGATTTTATAATTGATTATTTTGGAAATAAATGTAACAATGATATTTAATTCTGTTGAGCATTTTGAACTAGATAGCTGAA
>Ga0302191_10000781_pt1 | contig 20523 bp, 9 predicted proteins | sample II_Bog_E3_1_FD_198775 | JGI IMG/M metagenome (GOLD analysis project Ga0302191, IMG submission 198775) | Peat permafrost microbial communities from Stordalen Mire near Abisko, Sweden - II_Bog_E3_1 | ecosystem: Environmental > Terrestrial > Soil > Wetlands > Peat | place: Sweden: Abisko, Stordalen...
AGACACTTGTCCTCGTACTTAACGTGGTTTTCGCTCATTTCGTCGTCGCCACCCTTGGAGAAAGAAGGACTCTACCAATCTCTGCGGTTGAGTTTTTGCTTAAAGTATATTATCATTTCGTAGTAGAGTTTGTTGATGGGAAAGAGAGCAGCTTCGACTTTGGTCATGCATTTCTTGCCTATCTCAATGTATCCTTACAGTAAATAAATTCTGATCGTTAAAATTAATTAGTTAAGCACTAGCTGCAGTAAGTGTCTCCACAGGAGAGTACGCGTGGCTCTCTCCCACTGCTCAGATGGCCAAAGGGACGTTGACAGAGTAAGCACACGATATCCATTATATATTATGCCGCGCACTATTAAGTAAAGTCAATTGGCATCAACTCAAAATTGCCAAGTTTTACTAGGTCAATAATTAAAAACTATTCAATTGATTGGTGTCAAATTACAATTGGCAGCCGATCAGAATCTTGAAATTAATTGATGTTTTAAAGGGGAGAGCCATTGTTGATAACTTTGGCTGGATTGAAAATGAATTCCAATATTTATTAGCATTGGTAATTCCAATTCTGGCGCCCTATAAAAATGACTGATTTGAATATCCCACTTCATATAATATTAATGAATAGCGCCAACATCGTAAAGGTACTCACCGACTCGCTGCACCCCGCCACCACCAATGCTGCATACCAGCAACTCTCCCAAATGCGCAACATCAATGGATTTGCTGTGGAACTACTCCTCATTAGCGATGATCACCATCTCGATATAGCTATCCGTCAGTCAGCGCTGATCTATTTAAAAAATATCGTGCAAGACCACTGTCAAACCAATGGCTTCCTTTCCGAACAAGATCTGGAAACACTGAGAGGTTCGCTATTAGAAGGTAGGCCGTTCTTTATTTAGCACTCATTCGAAATGTCACCAACATCAAACTCACGCCCACTTTTAGGGAAATCATTTACCAACTTACAGAAAAATACTACCCAAAACAATGGACTTCCATCGTCTAGCAGGCAATCGTAAGGGTTGAACAAAGCAGCGAACTTACAGATTTGTTGGGAGCAGTGGAAGCTCTCAAAGCAGTCTTTTCAGTGTTTGGTGGGTCAGTAGTACGGGAAATCTAGCTAAGCAACCTTTGCAACAAAGCCGTCATCCCTCTCCTTGGACTTGCATCAAAACTCTTCCAAAATTTCAACTCCGATACCGCCACAATTTTAGTCAGCATTTTCAAGCTGTTCAGTACAGCCATTCACTTGCACATGCCCACAATAATATAACTGAATATTCACAGTTTGATGATCTTCATTAAGAAGTTACTGGACATCAAGGCTCACTTGGGAGACAATTCCAACGACAATCTCTACATTCTCAAGCGCATTAGTTTGCGCATTCTCTTTAGAATATATCAGCGTCATGCCAATCTTAAACTCACCAGCAACAAGCAGTTTGCAATCCAGTTTCAAGGCAAGTATACCAAGGCTTTCGTCTAAACATTGGTGCTTCAAGTCCTTAGTGATGAAGGAAGTCAAGATAGACTTGCACATCAAAGAAATATGGAACTTATCAAACTATCTTTGTCCTGCCTAGCATATATCAACCGAGAAAACCCTGAAGCAGCAGCATTGTTAGTTCAGCATAGAGATGGCATGGTTAGGCTTTGCCTACAAAAATTCAGACTACCATTTACGCGAAGCTACCAAAACTTTACTGACTTCAAATTATACGTGCAGTAAAACAGAATTCATCTGAAGTAGTTCCTGTTTTCGCTTCTAAGAAATGACTCCTTCCCTGATGATCAAGATCAAGCAGTGACATCTCTTTTGGGACTATTGCTGGAGTGTTTATAGAAAGGAGATAATTAACTCAAATAGCTATCTTTGTACATTTTTAGTGAGATGTCTTCAGAAGTGCAATACCTCAAGAACTCTCTTGATGAGAAGATGGAGGCATTAATCATCCAATACGTGAAACCATTGCTCAAATAGACCAACCACGTTTATATCCGTGCCCGCGCATGCCAGTTGATTTCAAGTTATAACTACCTCTAACTGCCGGAAGATCATCTCATTTAGATTGCTCAGGATATCTATACCTGCCTTCTGGTCGGAGACAATGAGAAGTAGACCTATCTGAAGATATATGCCTGCAACGCATTTAACAGTCTCATGAAATATGCTCCCATTGTGGAATTCATTAAGCCGCACTTGCAGGATATCCTCCGGATATATACATCTCTACTGGAGGTGGATGTCTCTATCATTAAAAATTTTTAGGATCTGCTTAATTTGCTCTAGGAGGACATCGCGCCATTTGCCAACGATCTTGTAGGTTTACTTATTGGATTATTTGAAAACTATTCGAGGCAGGATAAAAATCAACAGCAGGAGGGGTATAGTACTCTAGGAAAGGAAGAAGGCGATGCGGAAGAAGAAGATGATACCTATGAGGAGGAGGAAGACAACAACAACGAAAACATTGCCAAAGCATGCATCGCCTCCATAAGACAAGTTCTACAAGCATAGGCTACCCAACTCAATTTTGCAATTCGAGAGAAGCTATTCGATATTGTGGTTTAAGTTTTTGCTGATTCATTGCAACTCTATATCGAGGAAGGCTACAATATTCTCAATCTTCTTCTGTATAAACTTCAAGAGCCAGTACAGGACAAGTACTACATTTTCTTCAAAGTCATTGCTTATGCCATTCTCGGGCTACCACCTCAGTACATCTAGGATCTCCGGAAAAAAGGAGATAATTTCAGTCTTAAATACGCTGATATCCTTGAAAATATTTGCGTGGAGCCAGACAGCGATCTCATATAAAATTCGATTGGTTGTCTTCGCAATTTTATCGCCAAATCTCAACCCTTAACTCTTCGCAGTTCAAAAGATGATTTTAACTTCTCATTTGCTTAGTATCTTTTTAAAATAGTGAAATTTATCCACTAAAATCAATCTCAAAAATCTTCTCAAACAGACCGCCTAATCATTCTGACAATCTATATCACCTTGATTGAATATCAGATCGTAAATGATCAGTAGCTGGGCGAAATTATCAGCAATGTTGTATAATGGATGCGAATGGAGCAATAAGTGGTGAGTCAAAACGACACCAACCACTTCTCTACCTTTGGAAAGGCAATCACAGCCAAGTACACTTATACGTCCATATATTTGCAAATAATTCTGCTTGCAATTCATTTCTATGGGAAGACGGCTTGCCAGCTAGTTAACATCGATTTGGTAGTTACCAGGGCCATTTCTCTTCTGGACTGCTTCAAGTGCGACTATTAATTGGAGAGGGTCATTGTTGGAGTCGCTGATATTCTTGGCAATCAGCTGATCGGGAATAATAGTATTGTGGCAGGTTTGATGAACTCTATCCCTGAGATGGTGCGTAGACTATGCAAACTCAGACAGGAGGGAGATCATCTTGAAAATGATGTCTAAATGGACGATTAAGCAGAGGAGTAGAAATTTTTCGGCGATGATGACAACTCCCATATGAATGGATGGCAACAACCGAAACAAGCAGCTACAGCCAACGATTTGCTCTTGAAGGGAGATGAGTAAGAGGAGGACGATGATGACTGGGAGGAGTAATTTAACAAATTCTATCTTTCTCCACTGGACAAGCTTGACGAGATTAAATACATCGGGGAAGTGCTGGCCAGAATGGGCAGTATATACGGTGGTTTTATGGAGGTAGGTAAGCAGTAGTAGTTGAGTTTGTATCTACTGAATGCTCCTGCCAAAAACAGTTCGAACTGATTTGCATCAAATAAATTTGTTATAAATTAAATGGATTAAATACGAAATACTTTGACTTCTATTATCGCAAATTGATACATTTGTCCATTTCACACTTGCAAGTACTTAGAGCTCTATCTAATTGTTACTGATAAGCATGCTATTATCGACTTGCAAGAGATGTCTAAAAATTAATTTTCTGATACTCAACGATTGAATATATTCATAAGGTTTAATCTTTTGTGAGATTGCGGAGATATCTTCAATATTAGAGGGTAGGTCTGCAAATGATATTATTTTGAATGATGATGATTCACACTGATAGATTAAAAAAATACAGTTTCTTTTGCCAATCAATTTCCTTATTTGTTCTTGAGTCTGTCAATCTCTGATTCGATCATGGCCCTCAAGTTTTTCAAAGGTTTCTTGACCTTGTTCTCCAATTTGTCAATTATCCGAACGTATTCCTCCTTCACATCCCCACCATTAATTCGATCCTTATCATTACCCCTCAACTCCAGCGGTTAAACTGCTGTCTGCTGTCCTGATGGGCCTTTCCTGCTCATGCTAATTATTAATAAAAAGATATAGAATAATAATTAAATTAAAAATCAATCACAGATTTTAAATGTTGATGTCCATGTTCTATAACTTGTATATATTGTAATTCAGATATTCGTCAGATTGACTTATCCCTGAAGGCTGTAGAATTTAAGGAATTTATAAATCAGTACATTATTTAATCTATTTTGCGGAACTCGGCTGCTCTTAAATTTATCGTTATGTGCCTGATCCAGACTTTTTCAATTCTTAATTTTCATATTCGTTCTTTTTAAGGTTTATCTCCACCAGAAAAAAAAGGATTGAACCACCCAAAATAAAAACCAAATGGGCTTCCATAGTGTGTAAAGAAGATTACTTAGTCCCATATCCAAATATGCAGCTTAGGATACTATTAACAATGAATGCCCAAAGCATGCCTGCTCCATTAAGCAAGCCTGTAACTTGCGCCTCACCCATGGGAAAAGCTAATTCTGATCCCAAATCGTAGCATATAGGAATAATGGGTGTAATAATGAAACCCATGATGGCAATAAGGATAGTGGTAACAACCTTGTCATTATAAGTATTGAGCCAAAAACAGAGCAAGCCCATTAGTAAAATAGACCCTATTGCTATAATTCTAATGACCATCCGATAGTTGAACGTTTTCTTAATGTACAAACTGAAAATGATCGACCCAATCACTCCTGCCCCCATTAATACTACAGCATTCACTGCAATCTCAATATCAGTATATCCATAAGGTTTAATTATAAAATTACAGTTGGATGCGAAAGCGATGAATGTTCCATTGATCAGTTGAAAACCAATAAAAAATTTCCATAAATTTGGATCTGACTTTATTATCTTTAGCGATTCAATGGGAGATGACAGCCTCTTTGCCTGTGCAGACTCAGAAGGGGCAACTGTTGGCTTAACTTTCATCAACAACAGGATGAGCAGAAGGATGACCACAGAAAAGATGAAATATGAAAGATAAAGCGAAAAGATACGATTTTTTGCTTCATCACCAATGATTTATTATTCTACCACTAATGTTGGAAGCAAAAATCCAATTCCAATTCCGAAAAGATTGATGCCTACCATTATAGCAGTGGCCAAAGCCCGCTAGATGACAAGATAATTACATTTTTAGGAAAAAACCAAATGGTTGCTACTTTTGATGGAGAGTTCAATATAAAAGGTTGCCCAAGTCCAAGAAACACTGTTCCAATGATGACGAAATAATAGCTGTATTTGATAAATATGTAAAGAAGTGTTCCAATAGCATAAAACCCGGCTCCTGCTATAAAAGTAACCTTCAGCCCAGATGAATCAATAATATGGTTGACTGGAAAATTGACCAGTGAGAATATGAGAAAGGTGATTATGATAGAGATGCTTACTTAAGTTTATGACACTTTGTATATCACTGCTATTTTATGCTACAGAGGAATTAACGCGTTATTAGCGATGCCGTTTAAGATGAGTGTAAGGCCCATGAGCATCACAATGACCCATCGATAAGGGCTTTATTCAAAATTTCTGAATGATTGCATTGTTACTTAGATTAGGTTATTCCTTGGTGAGTTGATACTTCCTTATTGGATTCAATTGAATTTTTCATATTGTGATTTAGTAAGCTATTTGAACTTTATAATTAAAAATTTGCAAATAATTTGTAAAAGATGATTAAACATTGAAAATTAATTCTGTCCTGGCAGTAGAGTGCTTTATTTATTGTAATTTCATTAATATGAAAACAACAAATACTTTGTTTGATTATTCCCTTCAAAGTTATCAAATAATCATCATTTATTTGTTTCTCCATATTTATACTTTAGTTAGCTTTAGTTTGCTAGTTGCTGATCATCCTCGTTGATAGATAGTTATAATCTATGTTTCAACCTCTAAACCCTGTAATTTCATAATCATTAAAACACTTCGCCAACCATTTTAATTTATTCTTTCGATTCTCAGTTAAATGCATACTTCGATATATATTTTATATATCAGGAAAATTTTAACGATCAATTTGTTTTATTATGGCCAACTTTCCGAGTTACCATCGAATTGATTTAAAAAGTCATGAAATAATTAGATTTTTAAAGTAAATTCAAATTGTTTGCTCCCTTTGCATGTCATTGCTGACAAAATAAATTTTCTCCAAAATATAGTGAGACCAATATTCATTTAAATATTTAAGTTAAATTTACGTTTAACACAAGATTGAGTACCGTTTTTGCAAAGATGAGATTTCTTTCTTTTTACTTGACCATAATTTTTCAAGGACGTTTTAAAATTTTTAAAATTTTAATACAAATACGATTATAGATGTTTGTGGGTAAAATAAGCTCAACCTTAAACATTCTAATTGCTTTTAATAAACATATATATGATTCATTCGATGAAAATATTATAGAAGCCAAGAACAAACTAAATACTTTTGATATTTTAAAAGAGTTTTTATCACTATTTTTTCAATTTATTTAATACCAGGAATCAGAATATCATCAAAGGAATTACAGAAAACCACATAAAAATGAGATAGGTTTATTATATTGCGAGTTGGATATGAATATTAACTAAACATCCACACGTAGACAATATGAAGAATCAATTTTGATTGGGTCCACCGAGAAATTGACTGAGAAGCACGAAAATACCTTTATTTCGCTATTAATTATTATTGTTGTCCTATTTATTTTTCAATTTTAATCTTGACAATAATAATATCTTCAAATAATCATGCAAAACCAGCAAAAACTTTATATTACAAAGCCTCAAGCTGCCGACCCCAAAAATGTCATGGAAGAAGACTCAACATCTGAAAAAGAAAGTTAATATGAGTTACCCTCACAAAAAAGCAAAAATAATCTTGGGTCTAAAAACGATTCTTCGTCAAAGTCAAAAAAAAACTCTAAACTCAATAAATTCCATTGGACATTCAAGGAAAATGTCCGCTACAAAAAGTTCTTGCAAAAAAGCTAAAATCTCTTATGCTCTGATTTTTACTCTCGGAGGTTTTGCCGAATTAATGTTTTAATGAGTCGATTCGTTAGAACTAGAACTTCGAATCAATGCCGAAGCCACCATCAAAAAATGATGCAAATGCATCACAGTGTGCAAGCAATTATCAGCTTTATTGAAATTCAATAGGTTCTTTTGCAGCAGCCGAAACTACAATAAATGCCAATATCCGAACAACTTCCTCAAGAAACCCATGAAAGATAAATGAATATAGAGATGAATGAGGTGCTCATGATGGAAGACAGCATATCAAACTATTTTTAATCCAATGTTTGGTGGGATGGCTCTGAAATTTGATTGTTTGATTCTAATTTATTCTTATAAAATCTCAAATGAATTATTATCTTGGGAAAGAGTTTCAGTGGTTCAAACACTTAAAAATATAGAAGGTATTAATTTTATATTATTGTTCAGTTCATTGGAGATGCTTTTTAAAAACAGAGTGAATACATCAACAAATTTGTCTTTGAGAAACAATGATTATAAGCAAGTCGACCGTTGGAGTTCTGTTATTAAATAATACTGCTTTCAGATAAACCTCTTTTCATGTTTCTGATTAGTTTTAAAAATGAATGCCGCTTTTATTTTATATTTTATTTTTGATGTAATTATAGTAAAGAATAAATATGGTATGAGGAATTTAATAAATTAACATGTTTGATCTGACGCACTAATTAAAATACATATGTAATAACAATAAGAAGCAGACATGATTCATTAGATAATTTTTCATTTTGGAATGATATACGTTTTATTAAATTAAAAATCAGTTCTTTTCATCACTGACAAAGCATTAATAATTTATTTTATATCAATATCTGCCTATTAAATTATAAAATGGCGCAATAACCCGAGACAAGTGAATAATATATCAAACGTACCATAGAGCAAGCAGAAAGGCAATAGAGCGAGGAGATACCAAGCCATAGGTAAATCTTGGATCAATTCTAATAATAAAAATAATACTATCGCAGAAGATTAAACTTCTTTTCTTGCCTTATCGTCGTGTTAGTAACAAGCTACATTCTTGTCAAGGTATTTCCTTTATTCTTCGAATCACAAGAATCGGGAACTCAATCTGATGTTTGATTGATTCATGATAAATGATGATAAAACCGCAAATTTAAAATTTTATTTTACCAACTAAATATTGCCTCATTAAATGATAAAATTGAAGATTAGAGTAAAATTATAAATTGGCCCAAACATTGATCGTTATTTCTTTTTTCCCTAGCCTAAAGAAGTCTTAATCTTATAAATGGAAAATAGTTTAATATAAGTCCAAAATCACTTGGTTCCAATTTGAAAATTTTGCTGAGTTATTGCTCTTTCTACTCGTTAGATTAATCTTTTGCTTGATTTTTCTTTTTAGTTTCCCTTTATTATACTTTTTCCTATGGGTGACACTCCTGCTTTTCTTGCTTTGGGATCAATTTTCATGAGTCCACGAACAGAAGCTATGATATTGTCCAATTTTTGATTGTTGGTATTTAAATCCTTTAAAAACTCTTCCTCCATTTCGGCTAGACCTCCAAACATTTTGAGTTTTTATTATAGTTTGCTGAGTTTGGCAAAATTGGAGAAGGAATTCAGATGAAGATTGGTCTGGTCATCAATATAGCTGACGGATTTATCATTTGTAAGTCTTTCGGTTCTGTCTTTTGACGAAGATGTCCTCATATTAAATAAATTTCGTTAATTATGAAATATAGTTCTGATTTGCAAGATGATATTAGATATATTATAAGCAATACTTAATGAGTCTTATCCTTACCAAAATTCTTAACGAGTTTAGCATGAAGAAGAAATAAGGAAACATCTATCCTATCGACAGAAAACTAGACTACTATTCCCCGAGAAAAACCATTCAAAAAAGACAGGCCACAATTACTCCGACTCTCGATGAAATATTAGAACATGGTCTTGTGGATTTAGAACAGCTCATGCAAATTTACTCCCTAATAAATTATAAAATTGAGGCTGTTAAGTATGGGGCTGACGTTGATAAACAACAATTGAATGGGACTCAAATAATTGAAAGATATGATGGAGTGCAATACAACTCTCTACTTTCCCTAAAATCCTATATTTTTCATAAGTTACACCTACCTGAATCTTCACTAAATGAGCCTAATTAATGGTCAATAAATGGCTTTAGGGTTCCAAGATTACTTCAATTCTATAAATAGCTAACTAATATCTAAAAGATAGTTTCTAAGTAACTAAGTATCAATGATAAGGATCGCATTTTATTGATATAAGCGGGATACCTCCTTAACTAAATATCCTAACTTATTAAACAAGTCAAGACTGCTGCTTTTCCATTTCCCGAAAAAAGATTCTTAAATTTTGCTGAGCTCTATTTTTTTGGAGTTCAGGAAACCATTGAACTTGCTGAGGCCCAGCAATAAATAGTGGTGGATTAATTGAAGCAATTGAATGATTTTAAATTAATCGAAACTGACTATTTTTAAAATGCCTTAAGATATCTAGATCATTAAATTAATAAACTAAGTATTAAAATTGAAAATAAGCTGCCTATTCAGTCCATAAAATATAGTGTGTCTCAACGAACCTTCGATGACTTAGAGGGGTATAGTTTAATTATTCGCAAAGATTAAATCATGTGCATCAAGATCAAATTTGAAATGACTAAGTTTGTCTGTTAAAAATTTGGTGTAGAATATAAATAATTGAAGGAGATCACGAAGATATTTAATGAAGATCCTCTCAGTCAATTTGAAAAGAAACAACTTGAAAGTATAAAGCATGGACTGTAAGATTACCCCATTGACTGCAGTATGTATTCGGTCTTCTTTTATAAAACTGTAAATATTTTGAGGAAAGATCATTACAATTTCTTAGAGAGCGAGTAATATCCTAAACTCCTAATAAAATTAATCCAAATCTGTGAAAATTGCCTCATTCTTTCCCGTTAGGAGTAGCCTCTTGTTTATTAAAATTATATCCAAGTTATTAAACTCTACTCGCAGATTGACAAAAAATATATCAGCTCGCGGCTAAATGAACTATACCAAACTTTTGCCAAATATGTCAAATTGCTAAAAAACAATCTTTCCGGATAAAAATAAAAGATAAAAGAATAGTTGATAAAGGTGGATGAGGGCTTCACTTATAGCCTCCTCGTCAGTGATAAGATATTATAAAATATCCAACGCCAAAAAGATGAGATACTCCAAGCAATAGATAAAGCAGTTCCTCTTCTGGAAATTATCTCATAAATTAGCTCCTTATAACCCAGTTAGTTTAAAGACAAAAACAAATTTGTATAATAAATTCTTCTGAAGGTATTTTATACATCATTACTCAATCAAGAATCTATTCAAAGATTAACCAGAAAAGGCAAGAAAGATAACTGTCTCCAAAAAATTATTACTCTCAGCGAATCATCCACTATACTTGAGTAAATACCCCATCTCTTATAGCTCCGAAACATTATCATTTTGCTTGAAATTATCAGCAATCACAACAGTCAGGGTAAAAATAGACAGGAGACTTAAAAGATTACTAGTCAGTATTTGAGCTAAATCTCTCAATACTTTGTTATTAAGAGGTAGTGTAAGATATATAACTTGAAATCCAAAATTTTGTTTTTCATAGCTCTGTTTAAAATGGGATATTACATTCCAAAATACATTGAGGAAGGAAATGTCATCGATTTGAGACCCAGAATTCTCAATCTTTTTACAAATTTGTCATCCCAAAATAATGCAAATTTATTTATGTCGAGATTACCGCAAAGCATGCTTAAAAATAGTAAGATTCAAGCTTCAATATATCCAAGTAATGATGATGAAAGCAATTTGATTCAAAATGAGGGCTCACTTAGCAATATTCTTAACCTTTCTGCTTCTCCCCAGTTGAAGGCTAAAATACAAGAAGTGATTGAGTAGACATACAGCAAATGGGATTCTAACTGGAAGTAGTATATAGCGAATCGATTAAACATTATGGAGCATTAGCTATTTACATAGCAGAAGAAAAGGCAAAAGCGATAGTAAGAATATCTCGCCCGAGAATACCAGCAGCACATTTGCAACTGTCTCAAGTCATTTGACGAAGCATAATTCAATAATAATCGATTCTAGGCTCTAATCACTATTTAGAAATATTTTTATCTTGAGAAATACGAGCAAGGCTGGGAAATTCTCATAAAATAGATCAAGTCCAATGCGTAGTTCAGTAATCTGGTTGACAAACTGCTTGCATCGACCAACAAATCAATGGAGTTATTCAAATTCCTAAAGATATTCAGATCTTTTGCCACTTATTTTGACCAAATGAATCCACATGCATAGTCGAAGAAAGATTTGAAAAATAAAAACATCTAGGAGATCATCAGGTTTATCAATAAAGAATCTATGTTCTAGATAGAGCGAGAACCAATTATAGTCCTCTATTAGTATTGCATGAAATATCAAAAAATAGAAAGACTATAATCTCTATGCAAAGAAAGAGACAATAAAGAATTGATCTTGACCGAATCATTAAATTATTCCAAAGCCTCTTCTAAATAACCGTCTGAGCCATCTCTTATTCAAGTTTCACTTTCCAATTAGCACTTCTTTCCTTCACAAGTTTTGTAAGACATTGATATCAAACTTTAGATTTAAATTGATAATCATAGGCTTAAACCTTTTGGCGTGAGAGTTATTAAAAATAGATAATTCATTTACATTTAAATCGGAAAAAAATTTGAAAGCCTATTTACCTCCATTAGAGATAAACTTTCTATTTTCATCGGCGTAGAAAAAGCAGGAGTTTATCAAATCAAAAGCATTAAAAATATCTCTGGTAAAAAATGGAATCAATCGTTAATTATCTAACTGCAAGAAAATCCATTTGTTGCCAGCTCCACTGATAACTTATCCGACCAGTAAAAATGGATTAAAAGTTCTGAAGAATATCTGATTAAAAATGTATTAAAAAAGATAATTGAAGTAAATAACGTCTATTTAAAAAATGAAAATAATATCGACTTAAAATAATTAAATTCGGAACTAAATGTTAATGTTTAAGAATCGCATTTTTGTATCAATCCTTTTTACCTTCTCCTTTAAAATATTTTGGCTAAAACTACAACAAGACGAGAATGTCCTTTCCAATTGCAAATTTAAGCCATATAATCATTAGTGGCGCCCATTAGGAGTCAATTCAGTCCTTTCTTTAGTTAAAACTATGATTACTTTATCCATAGTTTCAAGAAAAGCGCAAAAGATGAAATAATAAATTTGTTGCATTTGCCTATGTTTAAAAGTAAAGATGATACTATCTCCCTTCTCTTGAATACTGAGAGTAAGTTGTCAAATTTGTACAAACCTTTCCATGACTAGCTTTTGCAATTGTCGAAATAAAAGGCAAACACCCAAAGATTTATTGAAAAATGCTAGTTAATACTTAAAAACCCAATTTATAAAAAATATTGCTACCATTTTGGTGTTGGATCCACCTTATAGCTTCAAATTTTAGAGCTAAAAGGGGTAAAATTAAATCTTGCAAATGTTTTAAACAACATAAAAAGATAAATCCTTTCCAAAAACAACTCCTAAGACATTGTTTTACGCATCAGTAAATAATACCCCATGATGTTGACCATCATTGACGCTTATAGTAATTTATTCGATCTCACCTATGAATAGATAATCAAAAACAAAATAGATTTCCTCAAAAAATTATTTACATAAAAGAATATACCTAATAAATTGAGACAGTTCTGCAAGAATCATTCATCGACTCGTGAAATCACTATGCTTTAAAATTATAAAATAATATGGAACAAGATCAATACCAAATTGCAGGGCTCCCTCAAATCATACACTTGCTTTAAATGCGTAACAATTTACTAATTTAGAAAAAAATGTACTCTCTATTCTCACAACAGCCAATTAAAGATTTATTTGATTTCTTGTAGAGATTATCCAAAACAGAAACTCCCAATAACGTGAATTAAAATTATTTTGTCAACGAACATGCAGTAAAAAATTGTTTCCTGAGAGAATAATTTAAAGCTCATCCAATGATTAAAGCAGTTGCCACTAAAATAAACATGCCTGGAATTTTCGAGCCAAAATATTATATCGTGGTGAGTTGGTGGTTCTTTTTGGAAAGTAATTTTCCGAATTTACTGGATATCTTAAAGGTCCTCGCAGATGAAATATCATAATGATGGAGGTAAAAAATTAATAAATGATTTGTGTTAGTGTCCATATTCTAAACATTGATATTTTAGTAGGAAGGTAATTTTTAAATTCAGTGCGGATATATAAGATTTTCTCTAATATTTTATCCGAACAATGAAAAACGAATTTATTAGAATAACTCTGCTTGGAGATAGTGGGGCTGGAAAAACATGCATCATGAACAAATTTAGTAAAGGTTTGTATTAATCCATTCACCATGAAACAATTGGCCTTGATTTTGCAAACACTTAAGTTATTCATCACGGTAAAAGTATTGCCATTCAACTGTGGGATACTGCTGGTCAAAAACGATTTCGGCCCATTAAAACTCACTATTTGTAAAAAAGTCAAGCTTTTATGATTGTTATTGATGTTACTAATCCTTAAGGATTAAGTAATTTTAATGAATGGGTCAATTAAATTAAAAATTATTCTAAATAATCTGTGCCTGTCATGATTATTGGTAATAAGTGTGAAATCCAATAAAATAGGCGAATTAGCTTTGAATTAGTACATAATTTGGCTCAAAGTCACCAATATTTGTATGAAGAAGTTAGTGCTTTTACCGGAGAGAACGTTACTGAATCAATTATGAAACTATTAGATAAAATTTAAATCAAATGATTATATATGATGATATTTTAATAAGGAAATAGGTTAAATTTATAAGTTAATAAACAATCATTTTATAATATTTGACTCATACTTTAGTTTAATTTCAGACTATTTGCATCTTCGATCAAGAGATGAAAGCCAAAGGAAATTGGAGACAAGGGCTGCAAGTGGCAAAGCCAGGCCGAGTGGAACAGTTTAAAACACCCCTTTTTGGCAGTATTTTATAACTGTTCAACTAGGTCTGCTCAGTTACTATCCCCCTTGGGCTCCAATATCATTTGGCGTTCAATTTTCTTAAGAAGATTTAAATGTTTTAAATTAATTCTGATCTATTTAAGATATGAATATACGCTATTGGAAACCAAAGCCATTGTTATAATTAACCCTTCTGTCGTTATGCTTAGTTTTTTAAATTATTTTTTAATTGTCTTTGTTGAATAGAGTTATCTGATTGCATTTAAGTGCAAAGATCAATATGTTCCTATCACAAAGCAGTAAAGAACTTTATTATTTCTAATAATAACTTTGGAACTCATGACTGATATTTCTAATTGATTGCAATTTTATTGAGCCAGCAATGTGCTCAGTTCATATCATCATTGACATTATTTGAAAGCTGAAGCCTTATCAAATACTTTAGCTAGGTATTAGAAAGTATATTTGAAGGAAATATACTCCGACAATCATCAAGAGAGGTGCCTTTGGGAGTAATGGTATGTGTGTAATGTCGAATGATTTACCATTTAATAATTGTAATTATATTAGTTGTGGTAAATATAGTGAAAATAGATATTATTTGTTTATCACAACACTCATTAAGAATTAATTAATGAAACCTTTCAAGGCAAAAAAAATCAAATATTTTCATTAAAAATCATTTTACTTGTAAAATAATTCGCGAATACTAAAAAGTCATTTTTTGTCAATTGAATAAAGTTTCTTTTATTCTTCCTCCCTCTAAAGGGTCTTGCTTAATTTAAATTGCTGGTCAATAGTATTAACTACCTTTGGAACATTCGTGGAAATAAAATAATAAAAATCAAAACTAAAATGATGATGATCTATTCACTGTATTTTTTGAATATTATAGAACTGATTTGCCTAATTCTAGCCATAAATCTTAAGTTTTTTAGCAATTTCGATATTTCAAAGATATATCTTGCATCTCAAATCCACTTCATTCATATCTACCCTATTACTTTCTTAGAGATTGCCTTAAAATGAACCTTTTTTACCCTTTGGAATTGTCCTTGGAATGCTACTCGAGGCTTTGAGAGTTTATTCTGCCAAAAATAAATTAGAAGCTGCGAATTCAATAAATAAATTAACTGATCTCTTCATTACTCATTGGGAATCCAAAGGAATGTAGCTTATTTATAGTAAACTTAATGATATCCTGCAATTTATTCTAAAGAATTGAAGCGTTACGCTGATCTGAAACATAATTTGATGAATTAAACGATTGATCAGCAGTAATTTGTATATAAAATGACAGGGAATAGACTGAATGATGGAAATTGATAAAAAGATGATAGTAATTCCTATTGAAAATATCCTATCATTATATTCATTGGATGGAACCACTAATCGCAATATAAATAAATATTAGTGATTAAATAATGAAAGAACTTCTAAATTCAAATTGTGGGTTTTAATCATGCTATATCTACAATACCATCCCGATTTGCTATTCCTACCCATCTTTTCAACAGCCATATTGCTTCATCAATCTCCAAGAGCCATATTCCTCTTACCCATCAACTTTTTCCCAACAATCCCTCTTTTTGCAATAGAATTATCAGCAAAATGTTGACAATCAGCAATTAAGCCCCTTTACAGCAAGCACTTACCCTATTATCAACTAATAACTCAAAGTTTTACAAACTTAAAACGCTCAAATAATATCTCCCAAAAATAGCAGGGTCAATCAAATTAAGCATATAAGCCTAATTAAGTAAGAGAGGGCTAAATCTCCTTAAGAATTGCGAAAATCATCTCCAAAAAATAGCAATGATCGCTTCATTAAGAAAAATACAGAATCAAACGTGGTAAACCAAATTTTTTCTTTTCTTTGGACTCCTGAGAAAAGTAAAGCCTTTCTTTGTCGTGTCTTAGACTAAAAATCAAAAATATAATCGTTTTATCGGTTAATGTGGATTATTAAAACAAATTGCAAGTCTAAACTAAATCGGTATTTCCTCAAAGACCTAATGACAGAAAATGGATGGGTAAACGGGATGAAAAAGTTCAAAAAGAGAGCAAAAAAAATCTAATAACTTTCCTATGAGGAACTTATTAAAAGCATTCGGATTTTAGTGAGCTTATATTTGAGGGACATCAGCAGATTTTCTATAATGACAAGCAAAAAAATGAATCACCAGCTTTGGGGACTGCATTTTCGCAAGCGATAGGAGGTTTTTGCCTTCTTATTTGAGCGAGAGATGACTGAGTTATCAGAGAATTAGTGATTTAATATAATAATATAATCCTTACTAAATCTAAAAATAAGAATAATATATCATGAATTACTATCAGTATAAGTCGGTTTTAAAGTCATCAACTTCAAAATATTTTTAACCACGATTTAATTACTTAGTACTTGGACTGTATTTTGGAAAAAGGTGAATAGTTTTTAATATTTTAAAAGCTTAAGTCCATTATCTCTCTTATTTATTTTAAACAAATTAAAATCCAAATTGATTCACGCTCACTTTTTAGATTATATTCTAAAACTATCCAGTTAAACTGATTTAGAATTTCCCTTGGCATAAGTTATTTTTTAAACTTGAAGAATTCTAAATATACAGTTTCTATTTTTCCCTTATTAATATGAAGAAACTATAGTAATAGGAGCTAGTCTGCTTCAATTACAGTTATGAAACTCAAAGTTCAAGAAAATATAAATAAGACCAAAAAACTTTGCGCTTCTCCTAAATTCAATAATCAACATTATTGCAATTTAGATTAAGTAAGAAAGAATTTCAATATAAAAATATCAATCATATCACAATGGTCTAAGTTTATGAAATTAAAATCAAAATTCTAGCTTTATCTATTTGGAATTAATTCCGAAGAACAAAAAATATTTTTCAAAAGACCTGTTTAAGAATTCAATATAATAATGATAACAATCCATACTGAATAAGCTATAATTACAATTTGATCATGATTATCATCAAAAACTTTGGTTTAGATAATTCATTCTTTATTAATCTTATGACTAAGGCCCGTAGTTATTAGGCGAAATGTTATTTTTGGGCGATTAGTGATTCATTTAAGCTTCTATTTCTTTGAGAGGACTTTGATGCACTTATTTTCCTGATTTTTGCTGAGGTTTTTTCCAATTTATTCTATTTTTCTTTTTGATAGGTGCATAGTTTGGTGATTGATAATTTCGTTATTAATTTGTTCCTTTGGGAGAGTTGGATTAAAATAAAAATGGTCGAGCCATGACCTTCTAATAGATTCTGCACATATCCTCTTCATTTTGTTTCTTGAGCATCTTCCATTAATATTTATGCTGGCTTAGTTTGGACTTACTCAAATTTTGCTGAGATCCTGAGTAATTTAAGGATGTTTTCAATTTTTTCCTCATAAATTTTGCAAAATTAGCCTGCTTTAACTTTCTTTGCTTTTTCTACTGTTCTTCTCTGATTTTTTGAATTTGTTTTTCTTGAAGTTTTTCATGAGTATAATTCACCATATCAATATATTTGGCAGTTGTTGGGATTTATATCTGAGGCTTAACTATAGCTGTTTGCACACTGGCTTTGTGCTTATTTACAGTATTAAAATTAGGTGATGATTTGTTAACCATGTTTTATTTGGCAGTTTAGAAATTTTATTTTTTTGGCTTTGAAGAAGAAAATTTAAATTAGATGGGTACGGTTGGAGTAAACTCCTTTTTCTTTTTAGCTAACTATTCCTAAAATTGTTGCTGTAGCAGTTTAAAATTTGGTACTTCTTTAATTTTTCTATTTGTAGCACCCCTATTTTGTTCCTTCTCAGTCTACACAGATACTTCCTCATTAGGATCCTGATGATTTTCCGACGTTTCGTCACCTTCCATCATCATTACTTCTGGTAATTTTTTCCACTGTCTTATTATCTTTATCTTATTATCAATATATAAATTCTTTTGTCTTAGTTTCTTTTTTTAATTGATTTTATCAAGCATGTATACTTCAGTTACGAACCAGGGTATTGATTTTGACACAAATTTGTATTGCTACTTGGGCTGTTTCTATTAATTTTGCTTGAATCTTTTATTAAATAGATAAGTGTTAGACTTTAAATACTGATACACCTTAAATTATTCTTCTCTTTTCTTGTTGAATTGTTGACGCTTCAATGATTTTATCTATTCAAGTTTGTTAATATAGGACTTGTATTTTTATGGGTTTAAATCAACTGGAATCGGATTCGCCTTAAATTTTTTAGTATATTATAGCTAATTTTGGCGTTACATATTCTCGACCCATTATCGAGTTTTGCGTTACATGGTGGACTCTTTTTTATTTGTTGATAAGTTAAACTCTTTGCAATAGGTTGTCAAATATCTAGTGCACTTGCGCTTGGTTTCTTTTTTAGTGCTTCCTCTGAGCCTTTACATGCTTTTAATTTTTGTTAATTTTTTTAATCTCTAATTATTCTATTCATCACAACTCTCATCATCCTGATCATCATAGCGTGCTTCCACAGTCGTATTGATAGGACCTTTTATTGAAAAATACTCTAAAAGTTCATCTTTATCAATGTAGTCTTCAGCAGAGCTGGCAATGATTCTTATTTAATCATCCAGATTTACACAAAAGTTTTATGCACCCTTTTGTTATATCCTAACAATGCCATCTTTCATCAAGTTCTTAATTCTACTGGATTATAGGAGTTCGTGGCAAATAAAGTTGGTCTTTACAAAATATTCGCAGTACTTGGGGCATCTATCGAAAATATTTTTAATTTAATCTATAATATCCTGGCTGATCATGAAGTAATTTGAAAATTTAGTAATTTATCCTCGTTAAATTAACTTATGGTAGATAGTATCGATAGTTGGCTAGGAAATGTATTTAAAATTTGCTATTATTTACTGAATTTGCTCCCATCTAATCTTTTAACTGCAGTCACATCTGTTTTCAAGCACGAATATAATCTTTTTTAACGGGATCGTCCTTTCAATTTAAGGGTATTAGATGGCCGGTTCATTGATGAGTTGTCTATTTCCATAATTATTTTTTATTTTGAAGAGAAATGGTTGCAAATTAACAGTCTCATCACCAAAGGTATCGAGCGTGCTAAATATTTATTTGAGTTCTTTCCAGCTTTATTAGTTTAGAACACATCTTTTTTTAATGTAAATATTATCAACATCATCGTAGGCGATGATGTTGGGTCTATCATAGAAAAATATATTTAAAAATTAATGGAGAGTTAGTTTGTCTTGGTAGGTATGAGCTGACTCCCTTAAAATATCTATCAATTTGAACGGCTTGATGTTGTAATACAGATAAAACAGTTTGCATTTATTGAAGAATTATATTACATTGGTAAACTAAATGGATTCTTCTTCGCTCCTTATTTAGTTAAAAATATTTACTAGCATTTACTTCTCGTCAATTCGGAAATCATAGTAGTTTTTGTTATTCTTGTTTTTTGATTTCTTTTTACTGAAAATTTGCTCATAATAATTGGTCAGATTTTGAAAATCAGGAAAAGATGTAATATTCTATGATTTCCATTCACGAAGGTCATATGTTTAGCATTTTTACTTACTTTGGTCCAATTTTACTAAATTTTTAATTGCATCATAGTCGCTATCTTCGTTATCAAAGGGGTCTTATTCAGAAAAATGTGAAGGAATACGTGCAGCTGAGTATCCTGATTTCTAATACAATAGTCTACTCTTTTCTCTGTTATGTTTATATTCTATGACTTTTTGTTTAAAATGTTATTATGCTTGGATGATCAACTGTTTATGGGGCTACACCAATCGATCAACGACTTTCTTGTAGTTATTGACCTAAATATATATAGGAATACTGTTAAGGTAAGTGAGTTTTGATGGTGCTCTAACATGAATTTAAATTTTGTTATGATTTTTATTCACTAATTTAAAAATAGAATAATTGCTAATTAAAATGGTATGATGATCATCCATAATTTGAAAATTAATCAGCTTTTCCATTGCCTAAGTATTTTTTCATTTCATCTCTAATCATGAACTAGAGCGAGTTCTATTGCACTTCTGATCTGGCTGCGTCTGTCGTATGTTAATTTTAATTAAACAACTATCTTTAATATTCGTCATTAGAAAACTCATTCAGTTTGTCACTGCAATTATACTATTTGAATTAATTATAGATTGTTTATGCTTAAATAGTCTTG
>Ga0302191_10000786_pt1 | contig 20458 bp, 14 predicted proteins | sample II_Bog_E3_1_FD_198775 | JGI IMG/M metagenome (GOLD analysis project Ga0302191, IMG submission 198775) | Peat permafrost microbial communities from Stordalen Mire near Abisko, Sweden - II_Bog_E3_1 | ecosystem: Environmental > Terrestrial > Soil > Wetlands > Peat | place: Sweden: Abisko...
AAGAATCACTTGAAAAACAATAAAACCGCCACTGGCTTGGTTGCCTGAGTATAATTGCATCACTGCCATTTGATATATACAGGGAAAAATATTCTGCGTGAAACCGCCATGCTTCACTATAATCCCATCGATAATAGCGCGAATTGGTATTTAAATTATGTGTATTGGCATAAACCTGGATTCCGGTATCGGGAACACTCACAATATTATAGCCAATGCTGTCGATGGCGGGTGTAACAATTGCCGGCACAAAATCAGACAGGTATTCATCATTGGAGGTTTTTATCCTTAGACGGTATTGACGGGTATTATCAAGGTTTAAACCTGGCGAAGCATAATGGCCATTGCCCGTTTCCGTTAAAGGGTAAACCGCGTTTTGGTCGCTCTCTACGGTAAGCGTTGCGCCTGTCACCGGGTTTACGGTTACTGTGCTTGAAATATTAACGGTCCGGCTAAGCGTGATTGTAGTTGAGTCTGATCCGCTGTTGATCACCCCTTCTACAACCAAATAGCTTCCGCTATTAGCAACAACTGGGGGGTTATATGGTTTTTTGCAGCCCATAACAGCACTTATTAAAAGCAATATGTACTGAATCTTTTTCATTTCCAATAGGGCGGCGGCGTTAGGGTGCCTCTTACGGTGCAATCAGCACAAGGACGGTTGACAAACAGGTACGGTGCGGGATCCAATGGAGGCCCTAAGCCAATCGTTACAGCATATACCGTTGTGTCGGTGATCAAATTCTGCAGGGAAACGCCCGACGCCCCGGGTGGCATCATGGTGTCCTGTTCGCATTGGTAAGGATAATCCGCTATCCAACGTGGCAATTGATCGTAGGCAATAAATATTCGTTTTTCCGAAACCGTACTCACACTTACATACCCGATAACCGGTTCGGCCGCGTTAGTAGTACAATGGATGTTGCCCGGCGTACTGGAAGGCTGGGCATCAAAAATGCTCCCCAAATTCTCAGTGTTCTGTTTCATATTGGTATAAAAAGCGTAGGCTTCGGGGGTTAAAGCATATTGCCGCACCAGGATGCTATATTTATCTTCGATTTTCTCTGAAGTAGAGGGAATGAAAGTAAGCGGGCTTTGATAAATGACGTCCTGGCTCAACTTTGCCGCCGACCCTAAAATTATATCACTCGAAGCGTCGCCGGTAAAACAATAAGTTACAAATTGGCTCGGCTGCCGCCGCACTATCGCCCCACCGTTTGAAACAAAGTTAGAAGTGTATTTGGTGTTAAACTGCCACTCTTCGTTATAGTCCCACCGGTAATATTTTGTGGCGTTAGTGGCATCGTGCGTATTGACATATACCTGTACCCCGGTTTGGCCCGCCGATGACACGATGTTGAAACCAACGCTGTCAATGGGCGGCGTAGTAAGTACCGGTTCCAAATCCGATTGGTATTGCTTACCATCAGGGGTTTTGATTGCCAAACGGTATTGGTGCGAATTATCCAGGTTCAATCCGGGCGACGTATAATTGCCGGTACTGGTTTCGGTTAAAGGATAACTGGTATTTTGGTCGCTTATCACCGTAACTATTGCGCCGCTGACAGGATTCAGCGTTACGGTGCTTGATAGGTTAACCGTGTGGCTGAGCGTTATGGTGGTTGAATCAGGCCCCGGGTTTATGGCGCCTTCCACTACCAGGTAACTCGTATTTGATGTAATTGCCGGCGGATCGTAAGGCTTTCTGCAGCCCATGCCGCCGGCCAAACAAATAAGCAAGATAATATACTGTCCTTTTTTCATTTTATTGCCAATAAGGTGGTGGTACAACTGAACCGCGTATCGAACAGTCGGCGCATTCTCGGTCTGTATAAAAAAAGGCCAATTGGTCAGGCGGGGTCGACATCCGATCAATGCCGGAGTCGACAGGGAAATAAATATCCGGAAAATTAACAAGCAGGTCATATTCGGACGAACCAATGTCCGCCGGGGTTAACGGGCACACGTACGGGTAATCAGGCACCCAGGCCGGTAATTGAGATGCGTTCACAAACATAATTTTCGTGCTTGCATTGCAAACGCCTACATAGCCCACCACAGGTTCGGCCGGGTTGTTGACGCAATGGATGTTACCTGGTACTTCGGAAGGTTCCGCATCAAAAATACTTCCTAATTGTTCGGTATTGGTCCTTAAATTCTTCCAAAAATCATATTCCTCACCTGTTAAGGCGTACTGCCGCACCAAAATGCGATAGCGGGATTCTATTTTCTCAGAGGTTGAAGCAATAAATATGATGGGGCTTTGATAAAGGACATCCTGGCCCAGTTTGGCGGTAGAGCCCAAAACGATATCACTCGATATGTCGCTGCCATAGCAGTTGGTGATATCAGGCAAAGGGCCCCTTTTGACAATCGTCATTCCATTGCCTGTCCAGGGAGAAACGAACTTCGGATGGAATTCCCAATTTTCGTCATAATCCCAACGAAAATATTTGGCCTGGCTGGTGGCGTCGTGCGCGTTTACATATATCTGTATGCCGTACTGACCGTCCAGTGAACTTATTTTAAACCCGAGGCTGTCGATCGGGGGCGCGACTGTGACAGGTTCGAGGTCCGACTGATAATGCTGGCCATCCGGTGTTTTGATATCCAGCCGGTACTCATGGGAATAATTCAAATTTAACCCGGGGGAAGTGTAATTGCCGGCGCCGGTTTCGCTAAGCGGATATATGTTGTTTTGATCGCTTACAACAGATACAGTTGCACCTGTGACCGGATTGACAGTGGAATTGCCGGATAAACTAACCGTATGGCTTAGCTGTATAACGGTTGAATCCGGACCGGGTTCAATAACACCCTGCACCACCAGGTAGCTGCCTGCGGCAGCTATGGGCGGCGGCTCATAGGGCATCCGGCACCCTGCAGCAGGTATCAAAAAAAGAACCATGTAATTCCATCTAATCATAGTGTGTTATTGCCAAAATGCAGGCTGTTTGTTTGTTCCCCTCAATGTACAATCGACACACTCCCTTGTTGAGCCGGTATGGCCGATGATCTTTGCCCCGCTAATAGGCGAAACATAAAGAATGGCCTGTACGGGAATAAGTGCATATTTTGGATCTGCGCCTCTGTTTGTATTAAAATATTCGTTCTCCTGGTTTATCGGCACCGTAGCGTTAGGCCCATAGTAACGAAGATAGATAGAGTCAAGCGCACAGTCGGTATATGCCGGCGCAGGCACCCAACCCGGTAGCTGGGTATCCTCGATGAATATGCGTTTGCTTGTCACCGTACCTGCACTAAGATACCCGATAACCGGCTCGGAAGGGTTGGTCAGCGAGTGAATGTTACTGCTGATCTGCGTGGGCTGCGGGTCAAATATCCCGCCCAATTGCTCGGAGCTTGATTTCAATGCTTTCCAAAAGTTATAGGCATCACCGGTTAAGCCATACTCCTTTACCAGTATGCTATATTTTGTACCGAGTTTTTCCGATGACGACGATACAAAAGTTACCGGGTTGTTTGAAATAACATCTCTTGACAGCGTGGCTGATGAGCCAATTACAATGTTGCTCGAAGTATCATGTCCCCAGCATTGATAAATTTCGTTAGTAAAAAAATTACGTTCGATCACGGTATCGCCGTTTGAAACATAGCCCGACTGGTAGTTTGAATGGAATATCCACGTCTCCCCGTAGTCCCAGCGATAATAATGCGTGTTGTTCTTCGGATCGTGTGTGCTAACATTAACCTGTATGCCATTGCCTTGTATACCGAAATCCACCGTATCTATCGGCGGGGCATTAACCACGGGCACAAAATCCGACTGATATTGCTCACCGGCAGCTAATATCCTTAGCCGGTATTTGCGGGTGCTATCCAGGCTTAAACCTGCGAGGCCATATTTTCCGCCGCCTATTTCCTGCAGCGGGTAAATCGTGTTTTGATCGCTTTCCACTGCGAGCGTGCCGCCAAGCACAGGATTGAGCGTCGTAGTATCGGAGAGGTTAACGGTCCGGCTTAACTTGATGATGGTCGAGTCGGGCCCATTGTTGATCACCCCTTCAACTACCAGGTAGCTGCCCGGCGAACTGATTGCGGGCGGATTATATGGTTTTTTACATCCCACGATAAAAAACGCTACTATTAAGCATAATATTCCTGTTCTCTTCACAACTAATTCCAAAACGAAAATCAACGATTCGTTGCCTGGGGGCGTTTTAAATCGACCCTCCTATTGGTCAGAATCGTATATTATAATTAATAAACGGTATGGGCGATGCAAATATGGATAACTTATACCCGCTGATTACCCCTCCCTGTTCCGTAAAAAAGGTAGAATAAGCGTTTTGCCGGCCGGTTAAATTATAAACACCTACGCTCCACGAATTATGGAAAAACTGGTGCACGCGATGGTTGCCTTCGATGTTGATCGAAAAGTCGGACCTGAAATAATCGGGTATCCGGTAAGCATTGCGGTCAGAATAAAAAACCCTTTCAGATCCGGCATACTCATACTTGGCTATTGGCAGCGTAATGGGCCGCCCCGTGCTGTAAGCAACATCTAACGAGAAACTGTAGCGATGGGTGAACTTGTAATTGCCGGTAAAATTAAAAGCATTGGGCTTATCGTAATCAGCGGGGTACCAGGCGCCGCCATTGATCAGTTCGCCCGCATTCGGGTCGTCCTGCCGCAGCAACGTACGCGAATAGGTATAGCTAATCCATCCGTTTAGCTTACCTGCCGTTTTTTTCAGCAAAAATTCTACGCCGTATGCCTTGCCCTCGTCATTTATAACATCCTGTTCAACGTGCTGGTTCAATATTAATACCGCTCCGCTCCGGTAATCCAGCACATTACGCAAGCGCTTGTAATACCCTTCGACAGACATTTCGAGGGTATTATTTGCCGCATTTTTAAATAGTCCCAATGATACCTGGTCACCATACTCGGGCTTGATATTGGGGTCGCTCAGTTTGTAAACATCCGTAGGCGAAATGGCCGTTGAGTTTGATAACAGGTGTATATACTGATGCAGGGTGTTATAGCCGGCTTTTATGGAAAGGTCTTCATTTAAAAGATACCGTGCAGCTAAGCGCACATCGGGCGCTGTATAGGTATTGATAATATGGCCTGAAGTATAGTGCGTGCTGTCCAGAACGTTATCAGCAATTTTTGGCAGGTTTGGCGCGTAGGTATCGATGGTTTGTGCGCCAATGTAATTATAGACGTTATAACGCACTCCGGCGCTCACCTCGAGGTCGCTGTTCACTTCGTACTTATCCCCAAGGTAAAGCGCACTTTCAGCAGCCTGTTCCGGCGCGATCACTTGCGGCAGCACCAGCGAGCCGCTTCCATCCGGTTCGTAAGTTCCGGGTTGGGTATAATAATAGATAGAAGTTAACCCGAAATCAATGGTATGCTTGCTGCTCAGGTAGTATGTGAAATCCGCCCTGAAATTTGTCTGGTTGATGTTATAGCCAAGGTCGTACCCGTTCACAGGGTTTGCAGTGCTTGATATGCTGTATTGGTACCTGTCGTACCCGGCAGTTATTAAACTAAACAGTTTGGTATTAAAATTATGCTTCCACTTCATATTAATATTTTCATTCCTGTACTGGTAAAGGGTATCGCTGTTCAGTTTGAAATTATCATTACTAATATAGCTCGAGACATACAGATTGTTCTTGTCGTTGATCTGGTGGCTTATATCCAGGTTCATGTCATAAAACGAAGCCGCACTGTTTTTATACGCCTGCGGAAGCAAATTCAGCAGCCAGTTGGAGTACGAGGTCCGGGCGCCGAAAATAAAAGATGTTTGGTCCTTTACTATCGGTCCTTCAATATTAAAACGGCTGGTTAATAAACCGATACCTGCCGACCCGGTAAATATTTTTTTGTTGCCTTCACGGTCGGTTACTTCGAGCACGGATGACAAACGGCCTCCGTATTTTTCGGGTATGCTGCTTTTATACAATTCAATATCTTTTACGATATCGGGGTTGAATGCGGCAAAAAATCCAAAAAAGTGTGCCGGGTTATAAATGGTTGAGCCGTTGAGCAAAATCAGGTTCTCATCGGCCGAACCACCCCTCACATTAAACCCGGTTGTTGCCTCGCCAACGGACGTAACGCCCGGCAAGGTAAGCACCACCTTCAAAACATCCGTTTCGCCAAAGGCAGTCGGGATTTGCTTGATGTTTTTGATATCCAGGCGGGTAACACCCAATTCAACACTTTTAACGTTAGCCACTTTGTCGGCCGATATTTTTACTTCTTTCAGGCTGTTAACCTGTTCCTGCATCTCGATATTCAGTTTTCCGTCCGAGTAGAGAATGATCTGTCGCCTGGTGTCGCGCATGCCGAGGCCCCTTACACTCAGCACATGCCTTCCACGCGGGAGCGTCAGCGTAAAATACCCGAACTGATCGGTCGCTATCCCGGTTTTTGTGGTGGCTACATAAATACTGGCGCCAACAATTGCCTCGCCCGATTTAATATTGCGTATATAACCGCTTATGGTTGAATTTCCGGGCTTTATCGTATTTGTCCGGACACCTATTTCGTAGAGTTTATTTTCGGTTGTAGCATCGGGTACCTTTTTGTCGGCTTCATCTGTATAATCAGCAACGGCAGCCTGTTTTGGGGCAGTAGTAGCTGTTAATTCGTTAAAACCCGGGGCAAGCTCAACTTTTATTTGCCGGCCCCTGGTAAGGAACACCTGCTGCCGGGACGTGATGGCGTAATGAAAGTCGGTTTTATCGAAAGCCAGGTCCAAAATGGTGGCCAGGGGTTTATCAGTTACCTGCAAGGTTACCTTTAGGCTGTCAAATTGGCTTGGATCATAATAAAAATGGTAATTGGTTTTTGATTCAATGTCATTAACCACTTGCGTGATAGTCGCCTGCTGAAAATTGACGCTGATCAATTTGATACTACCCTGCTGGGCATAGGATACCCGCAAAAGTACGAACAGGCAAAAACTGAGAAGGTAGGCTTTTTTCATATTAGTTGGTTAAATGGTCATAATAAGACGCAATTTTGACCATTGCCTCTTCCGGATTTGTGTGGTACCTTATATCATTTTCCTTCAAATATTTTTTAATCTCTTTTTTCTTGTCTTTAAGAATATCCAGTAAAGCTCCCTGGCCCGAAAAACTATAATAAATGTTGTTTTTCCTTATAAAATAGTCTTTCGTATAATTAAAGTACGATTCGCTGGTTTGCCCGCTTGACGAGGTCTGGATGTTTTTGGAGTGCCTGGCCAGCACCTGCAGATGGCCAACATACAATTCATCATAAAATCCGGGTTTTATCACCGGGTTATTTAAAAAAGTTACGGTATCGATGCGCACGAAATGATGGTCGAGGAAATCGAAACTGTTAACCTTGTCCTTTATCAAACAAAACTTAGTAAAATGGTTGTACAGCAAAACAACAACCTGGTCGTCATAAATGTCGTAAAGCATCGGCACCCCTTTGAAATGGATATTGTCATAAAAAACCGAACCCGCGGTAAATGCGTTCATGTCCGCGTAATACGCATTTCCCTTAATGGCGGGATCATAAAAGTTGTATTCGATGCCATTGTATAACGGCGATTGCTTCCCGATAGAAGAATAGAAAAGACTAACGGTATTGTTTAATGCATTCTGCTGCGAACTGCTGTCAACGGGCGCAACCTGGCCAAAGCCGCGCATCGTGCTGACGAGACATAGCATACCCGTTAGTAACCGGTAAAAAGTACATCTTCTCATAAGTTAAGGTTAAAAAGGAAAATTACGTTACTTAAAGTTAAAAATCAAACTTTTAACATATTTATTACACAACGTATTTTTTAAATACGCCCAAAAAAGCCCGTTTGCAACAACTGTACAGCGATTTTTTAAACTAAAATATTAGTCAGTTGTGCTGAAAAGCGGTTTTTAACTTTTGCCGGATAAATTTTATGTTGTCGGATGATTGTAAAAAAAAAGCACTGTTCAAAAAATGATTTTTTGAAACAAGGGTCAATTTTTTCTTTTAATGGCCACAAAATGCGAATCAGGTATTAAACAGCAGCACCTGCTATTGTTTATTATAAGCATGCATCGACATGCCGACAATTTTCCAGTCGCCGTTTATTTTCTCCAGCATCTTAAATTCGATGGAATAGGTTTTTTTGCCATCCTTCGAAACGGATTCTTCATTATGGCTAACCCAGGCGCTATTGCCGATAACGGATATTCTATAATTGGAGTTGGTAAAAGTGCCACCGGTGCCCATCATACTTGCCGCCGGATTTACCATGACAGCAGGCGGAACATCGATCACTTTTCCATCCGCTGTTGAAATTACGATACGGGTATAAGGCTGTATTTTCCAGCAATCGGCATGGCCTTTAACATCGCCGCTGCGGAAGGTTGTGGATTCCCTTTCCAGTAATTGTTTTATGGCGGTTGTGTCAGGGATGGATTGGGAATGAACGGATAAAGTGATGAAAAGGGCGAGGAGGGTGAAGAGTGTTGGTTTCATGGGGTTGGTTTTAAACTTGGGTTAATTTCGGGGCATTTCAGCGTAAATTTAACAATATGTTTCAGTTTACTTCATTGATGGGGTATGCTGCGGCTGTCGTAATATTTACTCTTTATTCTTCACCCTCTCTAGGTAACTAAGCACCCATTTCCGTTGTTTATCATCTTTAAGCATTTGCTTAAGCAGTTTATAGTATGATCTGATAAACAGGTATTCGTTATCGTTCAAATAATACGACATGATTTTGGCTTTGCTAAGCTTGGATAGTTGATAATTTCCTTTTAGCGTCTTGCTTTTTTCATCCCAGGCGTAGCGTACTATCGTTGAATCGTCGACAAAGTTGGGCGATGATTTGTAGTAGGTGGTGTCCGGCAAGCTTATAGTTGTATTAAAATTCTGGTAATAAACCATTTTTATGGATAAGGGATGGGTGCTTTCTATGGTAGATTCAAGCCAGCGCGCCCGAACATAAGGCGGCTGGATATTTCCATTTTCAAGTTCGTCAAGTATTGGGATCAGCTTGTTATTATCGTATTTGTAAAAGTAAAAATTGTCCCACCAGGAACCCGATCCCGTGCCAAAGTTCCTATCATAATAAACAACCGTTTTTCCATCTGCGTCTTTGTAATAATTTAAATCCAGTCCATCGTGGTTATATCCATCATGCCTGGCAATTATCCGGTTACGCGAAAAGAAATAGAGGTATGCATTGATACAATGCCAATTATCTCCGATCGATAATGCAAATTCCTTAAAAGCATGTTTGTTAGAGATGAAAGGATAATACACAACGGGGATAAGGCCAACCCTATATGCTTTCAGTACGTTTGCCGTATTGCATGAATCGCTGATATCGTTATTACGAAAAATTCGCCTTGCCACTTTCGCCGGCATTACCCCTTTTAAAGCCGCTTGTTTTAGTATGTCGAAATCAGGCTGCGACAGTAGCGTGTCGAGCTGTTTTTGGAACTTAAAAATCGAATCGGGCTCAGCGGCAACTTTATCCTCAAGAGGCTGCTGTGGCAGGCTACCGATGCTATCCAAAAATGCGTTAAGCTGAGCGGCTGTATCTTTGACAGCCCGATTGGCGGGCTGGCCCGTTTTATTTTTGTTATCGTTTCCTGACTTTGAGGGTTTGGGTTGATGGGAACAGCTTATCAGCAAAACAAGTGATAACAGGCCGATTATTTTTCTCATAGCAGGGGTTTATTATCGTAAAATAAATTACAAAATCCCCTACACGTTTACTTAACCGAAAATATATTTTTAATATATCCCGCCGGTTCAGCGTCTCGCTTGAACCGAACTGGGAAACAGCATAAGACCCCAAAAAACAATTTTTTTAACAAAAAATGGTGACACAATCCTGTCAGTGACAAAATTTTGTCAGTACTTAAATTACTAATAATCAGTGCTGTAGCACGGTATAGCGGGGTGTAGCACGTGTAGCGCTACATACAAAATTGTTTTGTTAACAGTTATTTTCGGAATGTAAAGCGCCCTATCAAAGATTAAACATCACCTTCAGCAAAATGATCCTCCCAGGCAGCGTATACGAACTAGCGGTAAGCGTATTGGCGGATAAATAAAGCGCGTTATAAGTTTTTACATTCAAAAAATTGTTGGCGTCAAGCTCCAAATCGGTTTTCCATTTTTTGATATGAAATTTGGCCGAGGCGTCGGCGAAAAAGTATTTTAGGTCGGGGTTGCCTTGTTGGCGGGTGAAGTAATGCTCGCCTGATAATTTGAACTGTATATCGTCTGAAGGGATATAATTGACGGTAGCCTGCTGCAGCAACTGGTCGATGTTGAAGGCCGATGCCTCCACTGCTGAATGACTGTCGGTTTGGGTGAGCGTGGCCTTATAACTAAAGTTTACCTGGTCGCTTACCTTGGTATCGGCGCTTACATTGGCAGTTTCAGTAGTGGTGTTAAATGGCAGCAGCGCATTGTTTTGTATCTGCACCGAGCTGTTGTTTTGCCATTGCAGGCCGCCGCTAAAGGTGGTTTTTAGTGCAAAGGAATATTTACTAACCGTGCTGCTCACCGTCCACGAATTGGTGCTGTTTGGGTAGGGCAGCATCACACGTTGCTGCAAGGTGTTGGTAATCACTTCCGACGCAATATTATTGGAGGCGATGTGGTTGTACAGCACATTTATGCTGGCAAAAAACAGCGTCAGCGCCTTGCGGTAGTTGAACCCGACAACGGCGGTTTGGTTTGCGCTTTCAGTCAGGCTGGCATTATTGGCCTGGAGTGTGCGGTAATCCGTCAGGATATAGCCACGGTAGAGGTCTTCTATAGTGCCGGTTTGGTTGCGGTAATTGTATAGCAGCGTCAGGTAATTCTCAAGGCCTGTTTGATATTTTACCCTGAATTGGGGGTTGAAATACACGCGGTTTAGGTGCTTGTTCAAGGCATACAGGCTGTCCGCATAATCTATTTGCTGCAGGCTCACCGGCAGGGTGAGGTTTGCTTTCAGGATAGTTCCAGGCAGGTCATAAGCTGCTTCGGCATACAGTTTTTTTCGGGTCCAGTTCAAATGGTTCATGGAACTGTCCGATTCGGAATTAATGTGGCCATTATTCTGCGCAACGTCCAGATCGGATGTTAGCGTTTGCGATTGTATGTTAAAACCCGCCCTGTAACTTTGAGTGATGAGGTTTGCCGGTATTTTAAACGACAGGTAATTATTGGTAAACCAGGCGGGGACATTCACATTTTGCAGCAACTGTGCGTAGGGCACGCTTTTATTAAATATGGTGTCCAAATAGTTGGGGCCGATTGTCCGGTTTTCCGGCTCGGCCGAATGACTGATATAGGAATACGCCTGGATGATGTTGTTCGATTTCAGCGATTTGATCATGTTAAATTCGTTGGAGAAATTCAACGCGTTATCCATAAAAACCTGGTTCACCACGGCGCCGTTGGTATTCAGGTTGGAATAACTGGCCGACCGGTTATCATCCATCAGCAACGCGTCGTTCAGGTAATATTTATCCCGGTTAACATTCAATGTAAATTGGGTATGCAATATGTCCGGCACCGTGCGGTTGTGCTGGGTTTCGTTATAGCGCACCGTATCGCCGGGCAAAAAAATGGTGCTGAGCTGGCTGTAATCTTGCTTTTGGGTATCATGAAAATACCAGGCGTTGATCTTCAGCTGCACATTCTTTTTTAAGTTGACCAGGTTGTTGAGATTGAGCAGCCCTGACTGATTAAACAAATACCGGTCGCGCGACAAAGCTGGGTCATTCACCGAGCCGATGGATAAAACAGTAGCCGGCGCCTCATTATCGATGCGCTGCTCGTAATCGGTAAAATTGTGCGACACCAGTTCCTGTTGCAAGTCGTCCCCGGTATTGTTACCTTTAAGGTAGTTGATGGCTTTATAATTATCCTTAAATATCATGGCGTTCAGGTCTACGTCGTAATTATCCGGCAAACCTGCGCCGAGGCTTTCCTGGCCTACCAATTGTAGTTTGGCGCCTTTCTTAATCGTCAGGTTTAGCGCCACATCGTCGCTCATTACTTTATTTTGCAGCACTTTAACCGGCTGGTCGTTTTGAATTACCTGCACTTTTTCCACCACACCCTGCGGGATGGTATTGGTGGCAATATTATATTTATCATCGAGCAGGTTGTCGCCGCCGATGTACAGGTTGGAGATAGGTTTGTTATTATACAGGATGGTGCCATCGGTTGCCACCGTGATGCCCGGCAGTTTTTTGATCACATCGCCGATTGTCCTGTCCTGCGCGCTGGCGAAATCGGATACATTATAATTCAGGGTGTCGCCGTTTATCCGCAATACGGGCCGGCTGCTTTTGATGACTACCGACTGTAACTGATTAACGGAATTATGCAGCACAAAATCTACCGGCGCTTTGCCGGCAATGGCTTTTGCCACGCTTTTATAACCTATGCAGCGAACTTCCACCAGCAGGCTATCCTGGATTTCTCCTGCCGGCACTATGAGCGTGTAGGCGCCATTACCATCTGTTACGGCATAAGCGACAATGGCATTGCCTGCCTTTTTTTTCAGGCTGACGGTGGCAAACCACACGGGTTTTCCAGTACTGTCTTTAACCGTACCGTGGATCTTGTCCTGGGCAAAACAGGCGGCAGCACATAGCATGCCGCATAACAGCAACATTAAAGTTCGCATAAAAGGCATCATTATTTTTCCGGCAACTCAATCGGGTTGTTGATCACCGGCTGCGGCCCGACTTTGATCTTGATTTGCGGCCTGGGGCCATTACCCGGCTGATTCATACCCGACGATGCCATCATCGCCTGTACAAAGGCATCCGGGTCCTTGCGCATGGCATCCTGCAATTTGGTGAATTCCTGGTCCGTGGTTTTGATCGAGCGCGAAGGCAGCGCGATAATAGCCGGGTCCGTATCGGAATCATCCCCGCCGATCACGATCATCTTCGGCCCGTCGCCAGGCTGCGCATCAGTGGTGACGGTGGCAAGTTGAGGCGGCGCCAGTTTCTCGATGCCGTCAAACTTAAAAACCACCTCTTTTTTGGCGTCGTACGCATCCAGGATCACACCGGGCAGGCCATTCAGTTTCCATGGCCCGGCATGGAAAGGCATATCCGGACAAAACCATGCGGTATAGTCCCTGCCTTTAAAATGAGCTGTCGCTTTTTGGCAATGCATGCCGCCAAAGCTGGCAGTATCGCTGCTTACTTTCCAGTCGATAACGGGTAAGGCGTCTTCGATCAGGTAGCTGTTAATGACAAGCGATTCCTTTCTAAACAATTTTTGCTGTGCCGGGAATTGAAAATATTGAAGAGGCGAACCCGTATTGTGCCTATTTATTTTAATATTTCCGTCTGGTGAGTTTGCTACTGCCTCTTTCACCTGTTTTTTGAATAAGGCATCCTGGAGCTGTTTATCATAGCTTTTGTAAACACTTGAGTTTTTGCCCAGGAACAAGGCCATGTTTTCGGTGTAAGGGGTTGCGCGGTTGTTGGTGTCCCTTACATGCGAAAACTTATAATGCACCATATATGTTGCGGTGTCGGTTTGTTGCGCCTTGGCCATACAGGCGGCGGTTAAAAGGGTGGCACATAGTAATAAACGCTTTTTCATGTTTTGGATATTTTTTGAATGATATATTACTTGTTCAACCCGCCGGTAAAACAAGCTGGTTGTGTTGTTGTACCCGGGCTCATTATTTTTCAGGTAATTCTATCGGGTTATTCATCACCGGGCCCTTAGGGCCGCCAGGGGCCGATTTAACCATGATATGATCCATGGGTGCATCGCCACTTGCGTGCTGGTTTGCCATCACGCCATCTGCGAATGCCTGCGGGTCTTTTTTCATCGCGGCGTGCAGTTTATCAAATTCCTTTTGCGTTGTTTTAATCGCCCTCTCCGATGGCGCTATCAAATTCATATCATCATCCAAATCGCGTAATATCGGATCAGCAGGGGCAGGTTCGGTTTTAGGCGGCGTTGGGATCGCTTTTTCTACCCCGTCAAACTTAAACACCACTTCGTTTTTTGCATCATGGGCATCAACGATCACGCCGGGCAGCCCGTTTAATTTCCACGGACCAATATGCACCGGCAGGTCGGGGCAAAACCATCCGGTATAATCCCTGCCTTTAAAATGGCAGGTGGCTTTCTGGCAATGCAAGCCGCCAAAAGTTGCCGTATCACCGCTGATCTTCCAGTCGATTACGGGCATTGGGCCTACAATCGCGTAGTCGTTCATCAATAGCTGATCCTTCGTCAATAATTTTTGTTCATTCGGGTACTGGTAATATTCGACGTTCGAACCTACACCCCGTCTATTTATCATAGGGCGTCCGTCCGGGCTGGCGGCTGCCGCTTCGGCGAACGCTTTCTTAAATTGTGCCTTATAAACTATCCCATCGTAACTCCTGTAAGCGCCCCCGCTTTTGCCTACATATAATACCATGTTTTCCGTATAAGGGTGCGCCCGGTTCGTGGTGTCCCGTACATGGGTAAACTTGTAATGCACCAGCACCCGCGCTGTATCCGGTTTTTGCGCCCTGGCTGCGAATACCGCGAGTATCAAAGTCGCGGCTATCAATAATTGCTTCTTCATAAATTAGTAATTTTAAGCAATACTATTTCCCGGACATTACCTCTTAAAAACTTTGGTACCAACGTGGGTTAAGTATGGTTGAAAAACAGATATTTGTTATCCTGCAATAACAAAAAGAGCGCGTTTAGCCTGCTATTGGCGCTATTAGTAACATAATTTTTCGGTACGATCGACAGGATTTTATCTTTGGTTTATATGATTTCCATAAAGAAAAAAGACTGGATTGAGATCGTGCTCCACATCGCGTTCTGGGTTGGCGTTTTTTATACGCTGCTGTCATTTACCCAGCCGGACATCAAAATGCGTATCAACCATAACGGAGCCATACTGGAAAGGGATTTAAGACGCACCTTATCGCCGCATATATTCCTTACGCTTGGTTTTATGGCCGCGTTGTTTTACAGCAATATATTCTGGTTGTTTAAAAAGGCGCTTCGCTACAAGAATGTATTGATTAAGGTGGTTTTGCCCATTGCCTGGTTTAGCGTTATCTTTTTGGCAAATAACTACCTGGAAACCTTGTTGCCGGCGCAGAAAAAGGGCGACCCTGTGTTGGACATATCACAGCCGCCGGTACAAACTACGATGCGGATCACTTTAGATAATAACCGTGATCACGCCCCCGGTCCCCCGGCTAATGTCGTGAGAGCGATGGCTCGTGTGCAATCCGACTCCTTTTTATTTGCTACAGATGGGTTCTCGGATATATTGTTGTTTATTTTCATTATCATTTTCGGCCTTTCGATCGCTTATTTCTTCTTAAAGGAATGGACCCGGGCAGAAGGATTTCGCATTCGACTGGAGGCGGTTCAACTGGACACGGAGATCAAATTCCTCAAGTCGCAGGTGAACCCCCATTTTCTTTTCAATACGCTGAACAATCTTTTTTCGATGGCGCAGGCAAAAGGCAACGACGAACTGGCCGATGGTATTTCAAAGCTTTCAGGCATGATGCGCTATATGATCTACGAGAGCAATGAAGAGAATGTCCCGCTAAAAAAAGAGATCGAATACCTTGATAATTGCATCCTGTTAAATAAATTGCGCTATGCCGATGATGAAGTAAAAGTGATATTCGATTACCCGGAGCAGGACGAAGGCATTTTTGTTGCGCCGATGTTGTTTATCCCTTTTGTTGAAAATGCTTTTAAGCACGGGGTTGCGATAGGCCAGTCATCCGAAATTGATATTTCCATTTCAGTAACGAACAGCCTGTTAATCTTTAGCTGCGAAAACACCGTATACGGCACTAAAAAAATGGAGGACGAGAAGAGCGGTATCGGCCTTGAAAATGTGAAAAGAAGATTGGAATTGGTTTACCCGCACAAGCATGAACTCACGATAAAAGATGACGGCGGCAAATTCGCCGTGGAGTTAAAAATCGACCTGGAGCCATGAATTGTATAGCTATTGACGACGAGCCAAAGGCACTGGAAGTGATAGCAAGGTATTGCCAAAAAAGCGACCTGGCGGACCTTAAAGCGACATTTCGTGAGCCGGTGAAAGCAATCGAGTTTCTGAATAAGGAAAAGATCGACCTGATCTTCCTTGATATTAATATGCCCGACATCAACGGCATGCAACTGATACAAACGCTTGCCACAAAGCCTATGGTTATTTTTACCACAGCCTACAGCAACTACGCCGTTGAAAGTTACAACCTGAATGCCATCGACTACCTGTTGAAGCCCATCACTTTTGAGCGATTTTTAGCGGCCGTAAATAAGGCGTCCAACCTGGTTTCTTTACAAAACAAACCATCAGCTAAAGAGGATGAAACCGGAACGGTTTTTATCAAAAGCGGTCCGCATACCTACCAGGTGAAAGTAGCTGATATCCTCTATCTCGAAAAAGACGGCAATTACATTACTGTCCACCTGAAAGACAAAAACATCCTGATCCGCGAAAACATGGGCGATATTTTCGACCTGGTGCCACAGGCTGATTTTTTGAGGGTGCATAAATCGTATGTGGTAGCGGTCAAACATATCACCATGATCGAAGTGCACCAGCTCGTTGTTAACGGCGAGAAAATCCCCATCGGTAGCACCTATCGCGAACCTCTGCGCACCAGGCTGGGATTGAAATAACGGAGGTTAGTAACGATAAAAAGCTGGTCAGCCCGGTATGGTGTGATTGTTAATAAATAATGCATCGGCAGGCAAAAAATCTGTAGTATTCTTGAACCAAATAAACGTTACAGAAATATGAAGACATTAAAACTATTGGCCATTACGCTGCTGGCATGCTTTAGCTTTAGCCTGGCAAGTGCTCATCCGGCTCACCAGCAAAAAAAACATGCTCACGCTCATGCACATCATAAAGCGAACAAGCAGCATCGCCACAAAGCCAGGCACCGCCGGCACAATGCGAAACATCACCATAAGACAAACCACAAACCCGGGCCCAAGCCAAAAAAATAGCATAAAAAAACGCCCGTCGGCTAACCGACGGGCGTTTTTATTTTATGACGCAGCGTATGTTATTTTATAGCTTGCGTTTCACCTCAACATTTTCATAGGCTTCAACAATGTCGCCAATTTCAATGTTATTAAAATTGTGAATGTTCAAACCGCACTCGTAACCGGCGCTAACTTCTTTCACATCATCCTTAAAGCGTTTTAACGAGGCCAGCTCGCCGGTGTAGATCACCACACCTTCGCGGACAATGCGTATTTTGCTGTTACGGGTAATTTTACCGTCCAGCACCATACAACCTGCAATGGTGCCCACTTTACTGATCTTGAAGGTTTCGCGTATTTCCACGTTGGCGACGATCTTTTCTTCAAACGTTGGTGCCAACATACCTTCCATCGCGGCTTTGATCTCATTGATCGCATCGTAAATGATGGAGTAAAGCCTGATATCGATCTGCTCATGCTCGGCCAGCTTGCGCGCACCACCTGATGGGCGCACCTGGAAACCGATGATGATGGCATCTGACGCAGTAGCCAGCAATACATCCGATTCGGAGATCTGCCCAACTGCTTTCGATATGATATTTACCTGGATCTGCTCGGTTGACAATTTCAGCAATGAATCCGACAATGCTTCGATCGAACCATCCACGTCACCTTTTACAATGATATTCAACTCCTTGAAGTTGCCCACTGCCAAACGGCGGCCGATTTCATCAAGGGTAATGTGTTTCTGTGTGCGTAAACCCTGTTCACGCTGCAATTGCAGGCGCTTATTCGCAATTTCGCGGGCTTCCACTTCGTTTTCAAGCGCGTTAAATTTATCCCCGGCTGTAGGCGCCCCCTGCATGCCCAACACCTGTACCGGTGTGGATGGGCCTGCACTATCTACCCGCTGACCTCGTTCGTTGGTTAATGCTTTTACGCGGCCACTATAACAGCCGGCTAATATCGGGTCGCCTATTTTTAAGGTACCGGCCTGTACTAAAATGGTTGTTACAATACCGCGGCCTTTATCCAAAGCTGCCTCTAAAACCGTACCTACTGCGCGTTTGTTCGGGTTGGCTTTCAGTTCGAGCAATTCTGCTTCCAATAATATTTTTTCCAGCAATAGTTCCACATTCAAGCCAGTTTTGGCTGATATTTCCTGCGACTGGTATTTACCGCCCCACTCTTCAACCAAAATATTCATGCCGGCCAGCTGCTCGCGAACTTTATCGGCGTTGGCACCCGGCTTATCAATTTTGTTAAAGGCGAAGATAATGGGTGCGCCGGCAGCCTGGGCGTGGTTTATGGCCTCGCGGGTTTGCGGCATCACGCTGTCGTCAGCGGCTATCACAATAATTACAATATCGGTTACCTGGGCTCCCCTGGCACGCATCGCGGTAAATGCTTCGTGGCCCGGCGTATCCAGGAAGGTGATCTTCCCCTTTTCATCCGGCAAAGTAACTTCATAAGCGCCGATGTGCTGGGTAATACCCCCCGCCTCACCAGCAATTACATTGGTTTTTCGGATAAAGTCGAGCAGCGAGGTTTTACCGTGGTCGACGTGGCCCATGATGGTAACGATCGGTGCTCGCGGCAGCAGGTCTTCCGGTTCATCGGGTTCTTCCAGGTTGGCTTCCTCGTCCTGCGGTTTCACAAATTCAACCTTGTAGCCAAATTCTTCGGCCACAATGCTCAGCGTTTCCGCATCAAGCCTTTGGTTGATGGAAACGAACATGCCCAAACTCATACAGGTGGAGATGATCTGTGTAACAGACACATCCATCATGCTGGCCAACTCATTCGCGGTAACAAATTCAGTAACCTTCAGCACTTTGGATTGCAGTTCCTGCTCCATTGCCATTTCTTCTGCCGAAGCAGCTACATCATCACGTTTCTGACGGCGGAATTTTGCACGCTGTGCGAATTTGCCAGACTTCCCGGCCCCGCTTAAACGGGCAAGGGTCGCCTTAATCTGGTCTTGTATATCCTTTTCTGTAGGTTCTTCTTTAGGTGTAACAGGTTGCCCCGGGCGGTTGCGGTTATCGGGGCGGTTGCCGCCAGGCTGGTTCGTACGGCCTCTGAAATCGCCTCCCGGCCTATTGCCTCCCTGCGGGTGCTGTCCTGGCTGGGCATTACCTCCCTGCTGACCGGGAGCATTACCCCCCGGCTGGCCACCGTGGTCTTTGCGTTTTCTTTTGCGCTTGTGATCCTGGGCGCTATTTGTATTTGACGAAGATGCCACAGGGTTACGTTTAGGCGCATCGGCCGGCAATTGTATCCTGCCGACCACATTAGGGCCCGTTAAGCGTTCAGCCTTTGCGCGGATCACTTCAACCTCTGGTTCCTGGGGTTCCTCTGCAACCGGTTCGGCTGCAACCGGCTGTTGTGCCGGTTTTTCATCGGCCTTAACCGCAGCTGTCGGTACTTCGGCAACAATTTCTTTTGGCGCTTCTTTTACCGGCTCAACAACCGGCTTCGGCACTTCAACTGCAGGTTTTGCGACTTCCGGCGCTTTTTCAGCAGGCTTCTCGGCCGGCTGGGCTTTTGCATTTAAATTATCCAGGTCAATTTTGCCAACTACCTTTACGCCGGGCAACAAATCGTTGTTTTCGGGTGGTTTAGGTGCGCTTGGCTCGACCGGCTTTGGCCTTTCGGCAACCGGCGGGGTAAAATGATGGATGTTTTTTATTAATATCTCTTCGTTCTCGAAATCGCGGGAACGACGGTTTTCAACAGGTTTTTCGGGGAAGTGTACAGGCTCCTCTTTCCTAATCTTACCAATGCTGATCTGCTTGGCTTCCTCTTTTATTATTTTGTCAACAGCAAACTCTTTCAACAAAGTTGAGTACATGTCGCTATCCAGCTTGGCCATCGGCTGCTTCTGCACCTTATAGCCTTTTGTAGCCAGAAAATCGACAATGGTACCCATACCAATGTTCAATTCCTTTACCGCTTTTATTAGATTTATGGACTTGTCTTCTGACATTTATTCCTTTCTGTTTCTGCTATTTTTTTGCAAAAATACGATTTTAATTTTGGTTATTGAGCTTATTCAAACTCTGCCTGCAGAATTGATAACACTTCCTTAACGGTTTCTTCTTCCAGATCGGTCCGTTTTACCAGTTCGTTAACGCTCAAAGCCAGCACAGATTTTGCGGTATCCAACCCGATGCGTTTAAACTCATCGATGATCCAGCTGTCAATTTCGTCCGAAAACTCTTCGATATCCACGTCTTCGTCCTGCTCATCCGCTTCGCGGTAAACGTCGATCTCGTACCCGGTCAATTTTCCTGCCAGTTTAATATTGTGTCCGCCGCGGCCTATTGCCAGCGATACCTGGTCGGGTTTTAAATACACTGCTGCTGTTTTTTTCTCATCATCTAACTTAATAGAGGTGATCTTGGCGGGCGATAAAGCGCGCTGTATATACAACTGCAGGTTATTGGTAAAATTGATCACGTCGATGTTCTCGTTTTTCAGCTCGCGAAC